>OBVO01001442.1_pt1 | contig 9829 bp, 9 predicted proteins | sample 1495151 | NCBI WGS metagenome assembly OBVO01 (sample SAMEA2580019, study PRJEB22360) | human gut metagenome | reverse complement strand
TAAGTGCTAACCCGGCCGGTATCGGCGTTTTCAGGAAATCGGAAATCTCCATTACGCCCAGTTTAAATTTTGCCAACACCAAGGCTACCGACTATAGTCCTAAAGATAATTCTTTCCAATTGGGAGATCTGGGAGCTGTATTCGCTTTTTATTCTCCCAACTTCGACTGGAAAGGCATCAATTTCGGTATCAATTATACCAATTTGAATAATTTCAACCGAAAAACCGATCAGGTGATCTGGAACTCCTCCACCTCTTTGCTGGACGTATTGGCCGCAAGCAGCGGAGATTATCCCTCCGACGAATTGAATTCTTTCAGCAGCTATCTGGCTTATCAATGTTACCTGATCAACCGGAACGAGGATGAAGAAGATCCTAATTTCGGCTACTATCACTCTATCTTCCATAATGGAGAAATTGTGGCCCAGACCAAACGCATGAAAGAAGACGGTAACCAGGGAGAATATGCTTTTTCTTTCGGTACCAATTATAAAGACAAATTGTACCTGGGATTGACCATCGGTATTCAGTCCATCTGGTATAAAATGCATTCCGGGTATACGGAAGCTCCCTCCGAAAATTCACCCAGTGGATTAGATTATTATACTTATTATGAATATAAGAAAATGAATGGAGTGGGTACCAATCTGAAATTCGGGGTAATTTATCGTCCCATCCCGGAAATCCGGTTAGGAGCTGCCATCCATACCCCGACCTGGTACAATATGAATTACAGCATGGCCACTTCGATATACTCGTCTTTCTATACGTCACAAGATCCGTCAAATGGCAGAGAGGGTTACGACTTCGATTTTTACAGTCCGGACTATTCGGTAGACTTTAATATGCGTACCCCCTGGCGGGCTATGTTAAGCATGGCCACGGTACTCAACCAAAAGGCTATCGTCAGTGTCGATTACGAATATGTCAATTACCAGAATGCCAATATCAGTGAGATTGAAGACGATTATGACGGTTCTATGGAACAAACCACCAATCAGGACATCGAAGATTATCTTCGTGCTACTCATAATTTCAGGGTTGGTGCCGAATATCGTTTCAACAGTCTGTTCAGCCTGCGTGCCGGTTATGCATTCTGGGATTCCCCCTACCACAACGAAACTCATAAAAATTATAACCGTATTCAGGCTTTTACTGCAGGAGCCGGCCTCAATTTCGGTATGTTCTATTGTGATGCAGCATTTATTCATAAGTTCTCGGAAAATGAAACCGTATTTTATTCCTACTACGACATTCAAGCCGAGCCTGTAAAAAACAAATACCTAAGCAATGAAGCCCGAATCACTCTGGGAATCAGATTCTAAAAACAAGATCAAAGCGCTTTTAAGCAACAAGGGTTACAGCGGTTAGAATTAACATCTGTAACCCTCGGTATTTTCGATACTGTCTGGAAGTCAGACAGGAACAATATTCCTTTCGAAAGTTTTACAATACCGATATTATTACCGGAAGGATAAATTAATTCTTTTTCTGAAATAAAAGGAAGTGGTTTATTCAGCTAATATATACTTGTTCATCATGTGATATGCGGAAAATGATTAATTTTGTAACTGCCAAATGAAAGAACTCAAATGATATGGTATTACATAATTCCCTATTCCGTTCAGGAACCATTTACGATGTCCCCGATATTATCGGACTTATAGAACGCCGTATTGAATGGATGGATTGTAACGGTATAAATCAATGGAATAAAAGCCATTATCGTGAACGTTATCCTGACGGTTATTATATTCAGGCTGCTGAAAAAGGATTGCTGTATGTATTGACTGCTAAAGACAGCAATCGGATTATAGCAGGTGCTGTATTGTTAACGCAAGATGTCCGTTGGGGACAATCGAATGGCAAAGCATATTATGTTCATAACCTTGTAGCTGCTATCGGAGAAAAGAATGCCGGAAAAGAGATTCTCCAACGAATAGAGGAGTATACACGATTGCAGGGTATGCACTTTGTGAGGCTCGATTGTATAGTAGGCAATCAAAAACTGAATTCATGGTATGAAAAATTAGGGTATGAATATGTTAGAACGATAACAGATGGAGAATATCAGGGCAATTTGAGAGAAAAAAAGCTACAAGTATCGACAACGTAATTTTGGTTGCTGGCGAACAATCTGTCACTTCATCAGAGCTATGCGCCTTTCCCATATGTAAAACTACCATTGTTTCATCACACGATTATTTGATAAACCCTTGTTTTCTCGCCCCGAAGATCATAGCAGCAACCCATATGATTACCCCCAAACCATTCACCATATCCGATATTGTAGTGCATAAATTCAAAGTTTTGAATCCGGAAGAGACGGCTGCTGTAAATGTATAATAGGGAAAGATTTACCGAAAGAATCAAATTCATCCCGTCCTATAACCTTATAACCCATATGCAAATAAAATCGGTAAGCCTGTGTGTTATTTTTGTTAACATCTACTTTATAGGTATTACATTTGTTGATGGCATAATCCACAAATGCTTTACCGTAGCCGTGTCCTTGCTCTTCGGGCAGTACGAACAACATTTCCAGCATATTATCGCTTAATCCCATAAATGCGGCAATCCTTCCGTTCTCATTGCGTATGACAAACAGTTTGACCGCCAGGAAATATTGGTCTCTCACTAAGGGTTTGAAGTATTCGATATCTTCTTCCTTCAGAAAATGATGAGAACTACGTACTGATTTTTCCCATACGATCAATAATTCATCTAAAATTTCGTCTGATAAGGATTGCAATTTTTCTATTTTCATTTTTAAGTGAATGCAATATGTAAAACGACAGGCAAAGTTACGAAAAATACCACATAATATAAGTCTTTATAGTTTTATTTACTACCTCCTGCTTACCTGTCGGTACTGTTTTTGATTCATTACTTGTTGGAAGAAGGAGTTATAAAAGGTGTATCCTGCCCTTTATAACTCCTGTAATTCTATTAATTCTTGTAACTCTAATTCCCTCGATAAATTTTGCCTGTTGCTGATAAGATAACTAAAAATGAATTATTTTTGACCACAAAATTCAATTTTATGAACGTAAAAGCCAAGGGGTATATTTTAGGCGCTGTTGCAGCGGCCACTTATGGGATGAATCCGTTATTTGCCTTGCCGTTGTATAAAGCAGGTATGAATCCGGATTCGGTTCTTTTTTTCCGTTATCTTTTTGCCATACCCGTGTTGGGGATGATGATCGTGGCAAGGGGGAGAAGTTTTAAGCTGAAACGTAAAGAAGTGTTGCCCTTGATCATAATGGGATTACTGGTAGCCCTTTCCTCGCTGGCATTGTTTCAGAGTTACAATTATATGGATGTCGGTATTGCCTCCACTTTGTTGTTTGTCTATCCTATCCTGGTTGCATTGATCATGTGGATCGCATTTAAAGAAAAATTAACCTTACCGACAGTATTATGTATCTTACTGGCCTTGGGAGGTATCGGCCTGCTATATAAAAGCGGTGACGGTAGCACACTTAATCTGACAGGAATTATTTTGGTGATGATTTCTGCCCTATCCTATGCTATTTATATTGTAGGAGTGAACCAGTCGACCCTGAAGAATTTAGCGACGCTTTCGTTGACTTTCTATGTTTTACTCTTTGGATTAGTCTTATTTTTGGTCCGGGTCGATTTCGGCCAAAGTCTTCGTGTGGCTGAAACCTGGTATTTGTGGGGTAACCTGATCGCTTTAGCTATTTTTCCAACGGCGATTTCATTTCTTTGTACTACCCAGGCCATACAATATATCGGTTCCACCCCTACAGCTATCTTGGGGGCTTTAGAGCCTTTGACCGCTGTCTTCTTCGGAGTAGTCGTTTTCGGAGAATCCCTGACACTACGGTTGAGTTGCGGTATGTTGATGATTATTCTCGCAGTCACTCTGATTATTGCAGGAGGAAATATTACCATTTATCTGGTGCGTTTCAGGAAATTATTTCCCAGACTCCCGATCAAAAGAAAAAAATGATTTTTAATAACACGAACAGTGACCGAAAATCACAAACACGTCTTCCATAGACTGTATGTTTTGTGGGAAGTATGCAGTCTATAAAGACATAAATAAGATAAATTCGTATCTTTGTATCGTTAACCACGCACGGCAAACGTATCCATATGGTGCAGTTGACCATTGAGTTGATAATGAATCAAACGATGAAAACTAACCATATAATATATACGTTTTCTATCCATCCCACAAATTTAAACGAATTATTCTCCCGCGCTAGTCATTCAACCATAAAATTTATGAATCAGACAGCTCTTCCATTTGAAAATATTACTTTTGCGGTAGATTAAAAACAATAGGACGATCTATTCGGAGAGAAAGAAACAACAAAAATTATGGTAAAAAAATTTTATATAGAAACCTATGGTTGCCAGATGAATGTGGCTGATAGCGAAGTTGTAGCATGGTTAGTTAAAGCGATTTGTCCCCAGCCATTCTGACCGCCGCCGGCTTCGAACATACAACCGATAAGAACGAAGCGGATGTCATTCTGGTGAATACTTGTTCTGTACGGGAAAATGCCGAACAAAGGGTAAGAGGCCGGGTACAGGGATTCTCGGAAATCCGGAAACGCAACCCTCACCTCCTGGTAGGCGTGATGGGTTGTATGGCCGAACGCCTGGGGGCGAAACTCTTCGAAGAAGAGAAAAATGTCAATATCGTCGTCGGTCCCGATGCTTATATGGACCTGCCTCTATTGATCGAACAGGCAGCACAAGGCAAAAAAGCCATCAATATCGAACTTTCTACCACCGAGACTTATAAAGACATTTGCCCCTCGCGCATAGACGAGACGGCGATTTCGGGCTTCGTATCTATCATGCGGGGATGTAACAATTTTTGTACGTACTGTATTGTCCCGTATACCCGTGGACGGGAACGCAGCCGGAGTCCGCACAGTATCGTCGGCGAGGTGATCGATTTGCAACGCCGGGGATACAAAGAAGTCACTTTATTGGGACAAAACGTCAATTCCTATCTTTATAAAGACGAACAAACGAGGGTCGACTTTCCGGCTCTTCTGGAATTAGTAGCCCGTACGGTCCCGGATATGCGGATTCGTTTCGCCACCTCACATCCCAAAGACATGAGCGATAAAACCCTGGAAACGATCGCCCGTTGGCCCAATATCTGCAAAGCCATTCACCTGCCGGTACAATCGGGAAGTAATTCTGTCCTGAAAGATATGAACCGCAAATATACACGGGAATGGTATCTCGACCGGATCGCTGCCATTCGCCGCATCGTCCCCGATTGCGGCATCTCGACAGATGTATTTGTGGGCTTCCATAACGAAAGCGAAGAAGATTACCGGCAAACACTGGAATTGATGCGGGAAGTGGGGTTCGATCTGGCATATATGTTCAAATATTCGGAACGCCCCGGTACCCAAGCTTCCAAAAGCCTCCCGGATAACATCGACGAAACCACGAAAGGCAGGCGTCTGCAGGAACTGATCGACCTGCAAACCGGATGGTCGCTGGAAAGTAACCGCCGCGATATCGGTAAAACTTTCGAAGTATTGGTAGAAGGCGTATCTAAAAAGAGCTCCGACGAGATGTTCGGACGGAGTAGTCAGAATAAAGTAATCGTTTTTCCGGCTAAAAATATTCCGATCGGTTCTTTGATTCAGGTTAAAATCAAGGATTGTACTTCCGCCACACTCATCGGAGAAATTGCCAACACACAATAAGAGACGCCATGACGAACTTTCGAAAATTACAAAACGAAGAATTGAACCGGATCAGTACCGAAGCCTTCAAAAAAGCTCCCAAGCTCCCGGTGGTCATCCTATTGGATCATGTCCGCAGTCAGAATAATGTAGGTTCGGTCTTCCGAACCTCCGACGCTTTCCGCATCGAAAAAATCTTTCTCTGCGGTATCACCTCCACTCCGGAAAACAGGGAAGTGCATAAAACTGCCCTGGGAGCCGAAGATGCGGTCGATTGGGAATATGTCAAAGATACCACAGAAGCGGTCGATCGGTTGAAAAAGGAAGGTTATCGGATTTTTGCCATCGAACAAGCCGAAAATACCACTTCGCTGGAAAACTTTTCTCTGTCACCCGGTCAGAAATATGCGCTGATCTTCGGGAATGAGGTCAAGGGAGTGCAACAAGAGGTAATCGATCTGTCCGACGGTTGTATAGAGATTCCCCAATTCGGGACGAAACACTCTTTCAATATCTCGGTGACTGTCGGGATCGTCCTTTGGCAAATCATCGCTCCTCTTCTGGGAACCCTGAAAACCGATTAAAAGCCCCAAAGGCTGACCGGCGAAGTTACACACTTCGGCCCTGAACCCGAACTTTAACTCCGCCGGTCTTCCGATCGGTTTCTGCAAGGAAAGCCAGTTACCAAAAATGGGGCATTACATTTCTCCGGACAATGCCTTGAAGATCTTTACCGCTTCACAAGCTTCTCTGACATCGTGCACCCTTAAAATATTCGCTCCTTTCAGTAAAGAGACCGTATTCAACACAGCGGTACCGTTCAATGCTTCTGCCGGTGAATTACCCAGCAATTTGTAAATCATCGATTTTCTGGAAATTCCGACCAACAGGGGATAACCGAGGTCCTGAAAATGCTCCAACCCATTCATCAGCTCATAGTTGTGTGCCAAAGTCTTACCGAAACCGAAGCCGGGATCCAGAATAATATTATCAAAACCTTCGGCATTCAGGCAAGCGATCCGATCTGTCAGAAATTTCCTTACTTCTTTTACGATACTTTCATAATGAGGATTTTTCTGCATCGTCTGTGGAGTCCCCTGGATATGCATCATGATGTAAGGCACACCGGTCCGGGCCACATAATCAAACATCCCCTCATCCATCGTTCCTCCCGAAATATCGTTCACGATAACAGGTCCCTGAGCAGCGACGATTTCTTCGGCTACTTTTGCCCGGAAAGTATCGATCGAAACGATCGCCTCCGGATAATGTTTCCGAATCAGTTCCACCGCCTGCAACAAACGTCTGATTTCTTCCCGATCGTCTACATAATCGGCTCCGGGACGGGTAGAATAAGCCCCGACATCGATCATGTCCGCCCCTTCATCCATAATCTGATGAATGCGTTCGACAATTTTTACCTCACTCAGGTATCTTCCACCATCATAAAAAGAGTCTGGAGTTACATTCAGTATCCCCATCACTGCCGGAACAGTAAAATCCAATTCCTGATTTCCTAACTTTATTGTTTTCAATGCTTTCAATTTATTATAGTTCTTTTTTCTTTTCCATCTTTCTTTCTAATCCTCAATCTTTCACCTCAAACTTTTTGACTTCTCAAATCTATTCATTAATTTTACACGTTCAAAATAATAACAAATTTATCGTACCGTTTTTATTTTGTCTGTAAAGTCTATAAACCCGATTTTATCGGTACGTTTTTAATTATTTAACACTATGCCTGAAACAGCTCGAGAATACGATATAGTGATCGGAACATGCAGCGATATCTTTACCAAAAAGATGCACGACTATGGAATGGCCTGGAGAATTTTACGGCCGACATCGATCACCGACCAAATATTTATTAAAGCCAACCGGATCCGGAGTATCGAAGAAAAAGGGGTCTGCAAAATCAACGAAGGGATTGTCCCTGAATTTATCGGTATCGTCAATTACTCCATCATGGGGCTGATTCAGCTGGAATTAGGACCGGGAGAAGATATCCCGACCGATCAGCAACGGATTTCCCAATTATATGAAAACTATTTTCAAAAAGCCAAAGCCCTGATGCTGGATAAAAATCACGATTACGGTGAAGCGTGGCGAAGTATGCGGACCAGTTCTTATACCGACCTGATCCTGATGAAAATCAACCGTACGAAACAGATCGAAGATAATCAGGGCAACACCTTAATTTCGGAAGGCATCGACGCAAACTATTACGATATGATCAATTATGCCGTATTCGCTTTGATCCGGCTGACTGTAGAAAATGTCAATCTATAATAAACACAACCATATGAAATTATTGAGAAATATCTGCCGTATTTTAGTCGGTATTGTATTTATTTATTCTGGTTTTGTAAAAGGAGTGGACCCGCTCGGTTCAGACTACAAGTTCACCGATTATTTCAATGCTTTCGGCATGAGTTGGATGGGATTCAGTACCCTGTTTTTCTCCTTCTTGCTCTCTATGGCAGATTTTCTTATCGGTATCTGTCTGTTCCTGAATATCAAGATAAAAACAGCTGCCTGGGGAGCCATTTTGTTTATGGGATTTTTTACTCCTCTCACCTTGATCCTGGCTATCAAGAATCCGGTCACAGACTGCGGATGTTTCGGGGATGCCCTGATCTTAACCAATTGGGAAACTTTCTGGAAAAATATCATTCTGCTGGCGATGACATTAGTTATCTTTTACACAAGAGATAAGTATAAACCGATTTTCAACTTTCTGGAACAAACTGTGGTTTTAGTGGGGACGGTTATTTTCATGTTCTGTGTACAATGGTACTCCTTCCGTCACCTGCCTATCGTGGATTTCCGTCCCTATGCTATCGGTAAAAATATCTCCGAGGGTATGGCCATCCCCGACGGAGCTCCGCATGACGAATATGCGATTACGCTCAAATACAAAAACAAACAGACAGGAGAAGTAAAAGACTTTACAGAAGAAAACTATCCCTGGCAAGATACCGTAAACTGGGAATATGTCAGCTCGGATCAGAAACTGATCAAAGAAGGATATAAAGCTCCGATTCATGATTTCGTCATCGAACATCCGGAATTGGGAGACATCACCCAGGAAGTATTAGAAGATAATGGATATACCTTTTTGGTTATCGCTTACAACATCAATAAAACCGATCCTGAAAATCAGGAAAAATTGAACCGACTGGCAGCATATGCCAAAGATAAAGGTTACCGGTTTTATGGTTTGAGTGCTTCTGCCGCCGATGATATCCGGAAATATACCGAAGCTCATCAGGTAAATTATGATTATTGTTCAACCGATGAAATACAGTTGAAAACGATCGTACGCTCGAACCCCGGCTTGATCCTTTTACGTCAGGGGACTATCCTCGACAAATGGGGCCACCGGGATCTGCCGGAAGTGGAGGAATTACAGAACAAAGACTTAGCTTCCTATTGCCTGCAAGAACAACAGGCTATCACAGACAGATATCTGATCTACAGCCTGATTATGCTCTATATCGCCTGTATATTTCTCTATATAATCCGGAAATATAAAAGGATGATAAAATAAAGAAAGAAATCAAACTGACAATTAAAGAATATAAAGCAATTTAAAACAACGAATCATGAGAAAAAAAATTGTTGCCGGTAACTGGAAAATGAACAAAACCCTGCAGGAAGGGATTGAACTGGCTAAAGAGGTAAACAGCAAAGTAAAAGCTGCTAATGCAAAGGATGTGAAGGTCATCATCGGTACCCCTTTCATTCATCTGGCCGAAGTAAGTAAAATGGTAGATCCTGCAGTCATTGCCGTATCTGCACAAAACTGCGCTACAGAAGTCTCCGGAGCATATACCGGTGAAGTATCCGCAGTGGCCTCTCCCGGAAGCCGGTATGTCATTCTCGGTCACTCTGAAAGAAGAAGCTACTACGGAGAAACCGATGAAATCCTGGTCAAGAAGGTACAACGTGCCCTGGAAAATAACTTGGATGTCATTTTCTGCGTCGGAGAAGTTTTAGCCGAGAGGGAAGCCGGCAAACATTTCGAAGTAGTAAAATCTCAATTGGTAAACGGTTTATTCAACCTCTCTGCCGATCAGTTCGCACACATCGTCGTAGCTTACGAACCGGTATGGGCTATCGGTACCGGCAAAACAGCCACC
>OBVO01001438.1_pt1 | contig 9861 bp, 7 predicted proteins | sample 1495151 | NCBI WGS metagenome assembly OBVO01 (sample SAMEA2580019, study PRJEB22360) | human gut metagenome | reverse complement strand
CGATGCGGCTCGGTGGCACGTCGAACAGTCGGCTTGCTTCGATGACTTCAAGGCCTTTGTTCATCAGCGTGGACGAGTTGATGGTCACGACCGGCCCCATGTTCCATGTGGGGTGGTTCAAGGCCTGTTCCGGCGTGATGTCGGTCATTTGGTCGCGCTTCCAGCCGCGGAACGGACCGCCGGAAGCGGTGACGACGAGCTTGGACACTTCGCCGTGCGTGCCGGAACGCAACGACTGCCAGATGGCGGAATGTTCGGAATCGACCGGATTGATCTGCTTGTCGCGTACCTGCGCGCTAAACAGCAGGTGTCCGCCGGCCACCACGGATTCCTTGTTGGCCAATGCCAGCTGGGAGCCTGCCTGCAGTGCCGCGATGGACGGTTCGAGGCCGATGGAGCCGGTGATGCCGTTAAGCACCACGTCGGCGCCGGAGCCTGCCATGGCGATCACCGCGTCAGGGCCGGCTGTGATGTTGACGTTGCCTGCGCCGGCCTGTTCCAACGCCTCACGTAGCGCGGGGACGGCTTCCTTGTAGAAGATCGCGACGGTTGGCACATGGAATTTCGCCGCCTGCTGCGCAAGCAGTTCGACATGTGCTCCGCCCGCGGCGAGACCCGTCACGGTGAAGCGGTCGAGATGACGTGAGATGACGTCAAGGCCTTGGGTGCCGATGGATCCGGTGGAGCCCAGAATTACTACGGTTGATGGTTGCATGGGTTATGCGCTGCTCTCCGTATGATATGCCGATGTTCCGGCATTGGTTTGGACTATGTAAGTTGGGACTGTGTAGTCGAGGCTGTGTAGTCGAGGCTGTGTAGTTGGGATTGTGTAAACGCGAGAACAGGCTGACGATTCCGCCAGCCTGTTTATTACCGTTGGTTCACTCGAAGGACGGGAACGACAGATCCGGAATATCGAGATTGTCGTCGTTGCCCGACGCCGGGAAAATCGACCTGAAAGCCGGGCTTGGTTCCGGCTTTTTGTCCTCCTGCTGCTTGTCCGCATCGGATTCGGCGGACGGTTCAGTTGCCGGGGCAACTGCCGGTTCTACGGCAGGTTCAGCCGGAGCGGCCGGCTCGGCCGGAGCCTGTTCAACAACCGGAGCCGGAGTGACAGTTGGGTTCGAATCCGGAACCGGAGCGGCCGGTTCAGGCGTGAAGGATGGCGGCACCGAGGCTGCGAGGGAGCTCAGGCTCGTCGAACCGGTGGTGACCTGAGGCAAGTCGGACGCGGACAGGCTCGGAACCTGCGGCGTGAACGTGTTTTCCGTCTGGTTCGTCTCATTGATGGTGTGGGCCAGATGCGCCAACGCGGCCAAAGACGGATCCTGCTGCGGCTCGGGTTCAACTGGAGCCGGCGGGAATGCCGGAGCGGCTGGAGCCTGCGAATCGGTCGCGGTCGGAGCCGGAGCCTTTGGCGCGGCATCTTCCATCGCATCATCGGCAAGCGGATCGAACGCCTGGGTCTCTTCAACGGCGCTCGGCGCGGAAGAAGCGGAATCGGTCTGCGGCTGGAACACCGGAGGAACCACCGGAACCGCAGGCGGAGTGTTCGTCGGCGTGGCAGGCACGCTCACCGGGGAGGTGACCGCGGACGTGAAGATCTCATGCTCGGCCTTGTTCAGCGCGTCGAAGGAATCCTCTTCGCTCGGCGTGACGGTTGGCACAGTAGGAGGAACCGGAGCAGCCGGAACCGTGGCGGAAGGAGCTGCGAACAGCGGTGCGATCATCTGGGTTTCGCCAGCTGCGGAATCACTGGAAGCCGGGGCAACGGACGGTGCGGCCGCGGCCATCGCCTCTTCGGAGGGTTCGCCGACGAAATCCGCGACGCGCGCATACGATTCGAGTCGGGTCAGCAACTGCGCGCAGGCGGCCAGATAGTAATCCACCTGACGTTCGTCGTATCCCCTCTTGCCTTTGCGCTGAGTGAAGATCACGTTGCTCAAGGTCTGGGAATTCGTGTCGGCGATCGCCTTGGCGTCCGCTTCACTGACTTCCTCGACACCCAGCTCGCCGGCGGCTTTCGTCAGGCACTTGTCGATCACGCTGTCGACCTGCTTGCGGTCGTAGCTCGGATTCTTGCCCTCGCCCGGCTTGAACCGTTGGCCGTGCTCGCGTTCGGCATGCGCGTCGAGCTTCTTGAACAGGTCCTCGGTCTGCGCCTTCCATGCCACACGGCCATGCTGGGAGATTTCCCACGTGGTCTGCTTGTCGACCACGGCACGTTCCAGACGGGCAAGCGCGGCATCCACTTGGGCGATCACATAGCCGCCCTTGACCAGTTCGAAGGAGACGTTCTGAATATCATGCTGGGTGAGTTGCGCGCCCTCACCTTCATACAGCATGTGCGCACGTTCAAGGAAAGCATCCACCTGTTCCGCATCGTAGCCCCACTTTCGCTTCGCGGCATGAGCGATTCCCGATGCGTTCTTCTCGGTTTCAGGTTCCTGTGCCATTGGCGTTCGACCTCCTGCTACACGTATTAACGCCACTACTTTACGTGATTGATTCGACGCAGACGCCGCAAAAGATGAAAATTCAGTGAATCGACACGTGCGGCTCATCGCCCACACGGCGGTTTCGTACCGATCAAGCGGCATCATATCCGCCATGCCGACACACGAGTGCGGCTCATCGCGCGGATACGGTACAGTAGTTCGTTGCGGGCGATTAGCTCAGTTGGTTAGAGCGCCACCTTTACACGGTGGATGTCGGGGGTTCGAGTCCCTCATCGCCCACTTTTCGCAACGCCGTGAAAAATCAAGGAATCGCATATCATCCCGCGTAATATCAACGCGCGCACCCGTGTTTTGCCCACATTCCGCCCACGTTTTGTTTGTGTTTTGCCGGAAAGTCCACGTAATAGCGAAATCCCCCAAACCCAATGGGCCCGGGGGATTTTCGTATACGCGAGAAAATCGCGAAAAGTCTTGGTTTACTTGCCCTTGCCGAACGCGCGCAGGTGAATACCGTTCCAATCGGAGCTGACGGTCAGCGGAGTGGCGGCGTTCATGCCGGCGGTCTTGGCCGCGGACTGCACGGTGCTGGAGCTTGCGGCACCCGGACGTCCCGGCTTCGGGGTGAGCACCCACAGCGGGCCGTCATCGCCGAGAACCGCATAGGCGTCGACAATGGTGTCGGCCAGTTCGTCCTCGTCATCGCCATCACGCCACCAGATGATCACACCATCGACTGCGGAGTCATAATCCTCGTCGACCAGCTCTTCACCGGTCAGTTCCTCGATCTTGGCGCGGATCGAGTCATCCACATCATCGTCCCACAGCCATTCCTGTACCAGGTCGCCGGCGTGGAAACCGAATTCTTCAGCGTTATCAGATGCCGTTTGATTCACGTTCGTCAATATACCAACACTGCTCGAACATATACGTTACGAACGCCGGAATCGCCCACTTTTCGAGATGAAACGGCGATTTCCGCCTGTATCACGCCTATCTCCTTCCGCCGCACGCTCATTGCTTGACGGTGCATTGCGGCAGTGAACCGCCTTTACCATCGCGGATGGCGACCAGCGCGTCGTACGCCTCGTCCAACGTGCCCACCTTCACCACGTGGAGGCCCTGTGGCACGTGCCCGACCACGTCGGAGCAGTTGGATTCCGGGGCAAGGAACCACGTGGCCCCGTCACGCTTCGCGCCGATCATCTTCAACCGGATGCCGCCGATCGCGCCAACCTTGCCTTTGGCGTTCATCGTGCCGGTACCCGCGATGGTCTTCCCGCCGGAAAGCTGCTCTCCGGTCACCTTGTCGATCAGACCGAGCGTGTACATCATGCCCGCGGACGGGCCGCCGATGTCGTCGACGTGCATGGACACCTTCATACCGGACACGTCATAACCGTGCGCCTTGAGGAACCGCTTCGCGGCCGTGGCCGCGGCGCTCTGCGATGAGGACATCTCCTTGTTGCTTTCCTTCGCATAGTCCTTGGCGCTTTGTCCGACGGGGAACACGGCCTCCTGCGGAATCACCGTGGCCTTCGGATTGGCCCATGCCAGCAACGCCTGCGCGTTGGTCACAGGATATCCGGGAACGCCTGAGGCGTTGACGGTGACGAGCAGTAGTTTGCCGGAGTCCTTATGCGTCTTCACGCCGGACACGTCGATGACCTGCTTGCCTTCGACTTTTCCGAGCACGTCCTGGGTCGGTCCCGGCTCCTGCACCACGTACGCGCTGGGCGCAATAAGCACCAGCACGCAGAGCACGGCCACAATCGGTCCGGCGAGATATCGCCAAGGGCGAACATCGAACCACCGTCCGACCTGACGCCAACGTCGTCTGATACGTGGCAGAAGGCCTTGAGACGACCCGTTACGTGTGCTTTTGGCGTGAACTCGCTGTGTTTCCTGCATATCGGCCATGCCTCCCATACTATGGAAGGCAACGAACTTAACAATCGCGTGGAACAAAGGCAGGAAACGGTATGGATGAGAATGCGATCCGCCAGTGGCTTATCGATTGCTTCGGACCGATTCAGGGCGAGATGGCATGGAACCAGCTTTCCAACATGCCGGAAGCCGTACGCGACCAGCTGATGAGTCAGGATCCGAGCACGCTGCCCAAGCCCGAAGAGGTCAAGTCCATGATGCAGGCGTTCACCGCCGGCGGACTCAACACCATGGGAGATATGCAGCAGGCCGTGGAACAGGGGCCGATCAACATCAAACTGGCGAAATCGCTCGCGTTGCAGCAGGCGAATGGTGCCGGATCGGACAGCAGCGTGAACGCCGAAACCGGCGAAATCGCAAGACGTGCCATCAGCGAGGCGAACCTGTGGCTTGATACCGCTTGCGAGTTCAACCCGGCGCAAGGCGAGACGCAGCTGCTCACCCGCGCCGGCTGGGTGGAGGACACAATCGACGCGTGGGCGCAGTTCGCCTCCCCCGTGGCCGAATCGATGAACGACGCTCTGGCTTCGATTCTGTCGCAGCGTTTCGGCGACGGCGAAATACAGACCGAGATTTCCGGGGTTTTCGCAGGCCCCATCGAAATTCCGATTCCGGACGAGATGAAGAATCCGGCGAAGCTGATGCGATTCGTCGGCAACACGTCGTTCGCCATGCAGTTGGGGCGTGCCGCCGGCGACCTGTCCCATGAGGTGCGCGGCAGCTTCGATCAGGGCATCGCGCTGCTGAAGAATCCCGCCGGCGGACTGATCGTGCAGAATGTGACCGAATACGCGAAGTCGCTGGATATCGACGTGAACGAAGTGATGGGCTATCTTGCGCTGCAGGAGCTTGCGCATGCCAGGCTGTTCGCCTCCGTGCCGTGGCTAATGCCCCGCTTCGAGGCGCTGCTGGGCAAATACGCGCGTGGCATCACCATCGACATGGATGCCATGGAGGAGCAGATCCGTGAGGCGGAGTCCATCGATCCGGATTCCATGGCCAGCGCGGTGAACATCACCAAGGTGGCGTTCCCGGACACTCCGGAGCAGAAGCAGGCCATGAAGGCGTTGGAGAATCTGCTTGCCTTGGTGGAGGGCTGGGTGGATGCCGTCGTGTGGCGTGCGGGCATGGCGCATATTCCGCATATCGAACAGCTTCGTGAGATGTTGCGCCGCGAACGCGCCATCGGAGGCCCTGCGGAACGCACGTTCGAAAGCCTGATGGGCATGCAATTGCGCCCCAAGCGCATGCGTGAGGCGGCCGCGCTGTGGGAAAGCATCGGCGCGCAGGAAGGCCCCGAGGCGCGCGACGCGAAATGGTCGCATCCGGATCTGCTGCCGCAACTGCCGGACGAGCAGTCCGAGGATAGCTCCAACGAAGAGAACGGCGCCGCATCCGCCACTACCGGTACGGAACAGACCACGGCGCAACAGGATATTCCGGACAGCATCGATTGGGATGCCGAACTGTCCAAGCTGCTCGACGAGGAAGAGCACAAGGGCGATGACGCCGGCGATACGAACGCTTCCGGCGACCCGCAGTCACCGGAAGAAGCGTGATTTCCTGCGCCCGCGATCGGACCCATCGTCCTCGCGGGCGCGCGCATAGGACACGTCGAGCGTGTCTTCGGCACGCGTGACCGCCACGTACATCAATCGCCGTTCCTCTTCCAGAAGGTCGCCTTCGGGCGGTGAACCGTATGGAATCAGCCCTTCGGAGCACCCGATCAGGAACACGTGTTTGAATTCCAGGCCCTTGGAGGCATGGATGGTGGAGATGGTCACGCCTTTAACGTCGCCGCCTGCGCCAAGTGCTTCCAACATGGCCAAGCGGGTCTGAGCGTCATCCGCGAGCCCGGAGTTCTGCCATCCGCTGTCTCGTTTGACGCGGTAGCGCAGGTGTTGTTCGTCCAGTGCCCGGCAGAGGATTTTCTGCTGCGCGTTGACTCGGGTGAGGATGGCGCAGTCGCCCGGAGATGCTCCCTCGTCCACGAGTCTGCGGATGCGTGCAGCCACGCCCCGGGCTTCTTCGAGATCGCTGTTGTAGACGGTTTGCGCGACTCGGCGGCCTTGGTCTCGCTTGGAGTTGAGTTTGAGATAGTCGGCGCGTTGCGGTGAGACTTCGAGCACGCGGTTGGCGTAGTTGACGATCTGCGGGGTGGAACGGTAGTCGTTGTTGAGTCTGACGTCGGCGGTGAGGGGTCCGAATTCGGAGGCGAAGTTGAGCAGGTTGTAGCTGCTGGCTCCGGCGAACGAGTAGATGGTCTGTGCCGGGTCGCCGACCACGCAGATGTTGCGGTTGTCACCGAGCCATCGGGTGAGCAGCCGATGCTGCAGGGGCGAGACGTCTTGGTATTCGTCGACGGTGAGCCATGTGATGCCGGAGCGGATGTTGGCCGCCACGTCTTCGTCGCTTTCGATGAGGTGGCAGGTGATGAGCAGGATGTCGTCGAAGTCGATTTCGTTGCGATTGGTTTTTTCGGTTTCGTAGGCTTTGTAGACGTCCACGAATTGGCTTGGTTCCAGTCCTGCCGGCGGCTGGTGGTGGATGGCCGCGCAGACGCGTTCATAGTCTTCCGGCGCGATGAGCGAGATTTTGCACCAGTTGATTTCGGCTTGCAGGTTGCGCACGGTGTCGTCGTCCACCTGCTGGGTGGTGACTCGGCGTAGGGAATGTTCCACGATTTCGCGCGGATTGCGTGAGATGAACGGCATGGGCCCTTCGCATACGTCTGGCCAGATCCGACGGAGTTGGTGTAGTGCCGCGGAGTGGAAGGTGGCGGCTTTGACGTCGGATGCGACGTCGAGTTGGGATAGTCTGTTGCGCATTTCCGCGGCCGCTTTGACGGAGAAGGTCACGGCGAGCGTGGCGCGCGGATCCCATGCCTTGGTGGCGCATGCGTAGGCGATTCTTCGGGTGACGGTCCGCGTTTTGCCGGCACCTGCGCCGGCGATGATACGGACGGGTCCGCGCACGGCGGTCGCCGCCATGCGCTGCGCATCGTCCAGTCCGTCGAGAATCGCTTCCGCTGTTGCATCCATATGCTCCATTGTGGCAGATTGCGTGACGAGACGGACGCCATCGGCGCGATTAACCGTGAATTCGTGGCAAGTCGCGCCCTTATTAGCCTTCAGTGTGTATTAAGGTTGGAATTGTGACCGAACGAAGCAGATTTATGATGGCCGCCTTGGCGAGCGCGGCGATGCCGAACGCCACCATCGCTGGCACGCGTGACAGCGAGCAGGTCAACGCCACCGACAAGGGGTATGGCATTGATCATGCCGTGGTGCAGGACGCCGCGGGCAAGTTGTATGACACGTTCGCTTCGAACACACCGAAGGGACGCAAGCGTCTCGTTGGTCGCGTGCGTGCCGCGCAGACGTTGATGGGCAACCGCGAGTTGGGCGGATTGGGGTTCGACGTCGATCGCGTTCTGGCGTTCTCCAACGGCGAACAGGAGAGGTCCGTCACAGGAGACGTTTCCGTGATGGTCGCCACGCATCATGATGGTCAGGCGCGTCCGCTGACGCTGCTGACGTTGGACGACTGTGCCAGCGTGGGCACCGCGTTGGGCGCGATACACCGTCTTCGTCCGGATTTTCTGCAGGAGGCCGGCTATCCGGTGTTCTCCACGGGGCAGATTCGCGCGCAGCTGACCGCATGGATCAAGCGTTTGCGTCAGGCTGGCCATGTGCCGCAGGAGATCACGACGAGCTGGTCCGACGTTCTTGAAACGGACGGCCTGTGGTCGTTCGCCACTTGTCCGGTGCATGGTGGCCTGTCCGACGGCGATGTGCTGTTCTCGGGCTCGTCGATCACCGCCATCACGAACTGGCAGGATATGCAGGTCAATGATCCGGCACGTGATTTGGCGTGGATTTTCTCCAAACTTGACGAAAACCACCGTAATGCGTTGCTCAGCGCGTATGGACACATGCTGGGCAATCGTTTGGACGATCTGATCATGCTGCGCGCCAACCTGTGGCTGCAGATGGAACAGGTGGGCGATTTCATCAGCGCGTTGAATCAGGCCGATAGCGTCAAGATCATGCAGTTCAAGGCGCAGGTGGAGCGTTTGGCTCACCAGTTGGGTATGCTCACCGCGAAGAACCATAGGCCGAGCGAGACGCGTCAGGACGAGCAGAAGGCCGGCAACCGTCCGCCGAGCACCATCACCGTGGGCACGTTGCTGGACGAATCGGAACGTCGCAGGCAGGCGGCGGCGCAGCAGAATAACGATGCCGACGCGACCGGCGAACGTCATATCGACGCGACCGATATGGATGATGACAGGACCGGCGATTTCGATGTTACCGGCTCCCAGCCCGTCCGTAAGACGAAGCAGATCGTCGATGACGCCACGGAAGCGTTCGATGTGACTGCCGCCGAACATATCGTCTCCGCCGGCATGGTTTCCGGCAATGCCGATTCGGACGATACGAGCGAACGTGAGGAATCCCCCGTCAGCACGTTCGTTCCGGAGCAGTCCGCGAGGGAGCGTCACGAGTCGTTGCCGTCCAGTTCGACCATTGTGATCAGCACGTTGCAGACCGCCGATGGCAGCGATGACACGAACGAGGAGGAAATTCCTCAAGCCCATAGCGAAGCGGCGACCATGCTCATTCCGCTGCTCGAACGCGATGAGGCCACTATGCAGAAGGCCAAAGCGGAGGTCGACCGGCTGCAGGCCGAGGACGCCACCGATGAGAAACCGCGCGTAGAATAAGCGCATACATTGCAAACGAATTTGCACACGAACACCCTTACAAGGAGCATCATGGATATCGAACTGGGCATTCAGAACGTGGCGCGCACCGTCACCTTCAGCACCGAGCAGAGCGCCGACGAGGTGAACAACGTCATCGCCGAGGCCGTGGAGAATGGCAAGACCATCAACCTGACCGACGACAAGGGCCGTCGCATCGTGGTGCCGGCCGGTTCTCTCGGCTATGCCATCATCGGTTCCGAAACCAAGCACGCCGTCGGCTTCGGCAATCTCTGATCGCCACCTGCAAACGCGTTGGACACGTTCCAAATGAAAAAGACGTCGGACCATATCAGGTTCGACGCCTTTTTCATATTCGATTCATGTATCCGGTTCACGCTTGGAAATTCCATATCCGGATTTCATGCGGCATGTGAGCTGCCGACGCGACCGATCAAATCCACACCCCGATGCAGGATTTCGCGTACAGTGTCGTCGTCGGTAAGGTTCTCGCCCAGACCGTTCGGCTTGCCTTTGCCATGCCAGTCCGAGCCGCCGGTCACCAGCAGATCGTGCCGTGCGGCAATCGTCAGCAATCGTTCCCGCTGTTCCGGAGGATTGCCGCGATGCCATACTTCCAAGCCGTCCAAGCCGTCGGCGATCATCGCGTCAAGCTGCTCGTCGGACAGCAGCCGGCGGTTGCGTTGCGGATCGCCCGCATGCGCGGCGACCACCACACCGCCCGCCCCCTTG
>OBVO01001437.1_pt1 | contig 9877 bp, 11 predicted proteins | sample 1495151 | NCBI WGS metagenome assembly OBVO01 (sample SAMEA2580019, study PRJEB22360) | human gut metagenome | reverse complement strand
ATCACTCCTATTTTGCTTCTTCACTGTCCAAATCCACATCTTCCACTTCTCCGCTTTGTAATCCCAACACATCTTTTGCATTGAGAGGAGTTACAACAGATTTTCCGGTTTTCTTTTCTAATTCTAATCTTGCATTAAGGGCAATTGTTCCACCTTGTTTAGCAACATCTATATGCTCATCAAAAGATTCCGGGTTTTGTACCTCTGATATTTCCTTTGTAGAAAGTTCTGCAAGCATATTCAATACCAGTTCCTTATTAGTCATGTTGTCCCGTAGATTCTCTTTCTTCAACCCTTTGAACTGTTTATATTCCTTAGCTGTCTTTCCTGCCCAGGTCTTATAGATGATATCTGTTAGAGTAGCAAACTGTACACCCTCCTGTAATCCATGCCGTTTCCATTCATCCGTTAAGTCCTTACGGATTTCTATACTTTTGAGCCGTTGATTAATCCAGTTGTCGGAATATCCCAACCGTTTGTAATCCATCATAGCCTGCTGAATAGACAGTTCCGGGTCTTGCATTTGGTCAAGTCGTTCCTTAGCTACTTGTGCCATCCACAACTTGAAAGGTTCTGCTTTAGGAGAGGGTATGGATTGTATCAACCGAAACAATTGCTCGGTATCAGCAACATCTGTCTTATAATACTTACCGTCAGATGAGGGCATTTTCAGTTGACTACAATTTGTAGTCAACTCACTTCCCTCTTTTTTTAGACGAGTTTTTAACACACTCCAATACTTCCTTGGATTAGGACTATCAGTTAATACCGCTATCACATCTACTATTGAGAAATACCATTCCTCTTTGTCGCTGTCCCATACGGTACGGACTTTCTTTTCTTCGAAGACTTTGATTGCATTCTGTTTTGTCATATCACCCGGCTTTTGATTGTTACAAATATACCTGTTAGGAATGAGTTATCCTATAATTACCGACTGTCGTTTTAGACGATTTGAGCCACAAAAATATTCTACTGAATAACTCTATCCGTTTTTAAGATTGTCTTGGCTGTACCGTTCCCATAGACGATTATTTTTATTAAAACAGTTATATACATATTTACACTTATAAATATACATTTAGGATAAACATGTATATAAACACCTAAATTTGATCTTATTCGTCGATAGTCAAATAAGATACTTCAGCTAATTACAACCCTACCAATTATTGCTTGCTTTATAAGTAAAACCAATGTATATTCCAACACCAACTCTACTATCAATCACTTTACCCCCAAAATGCTTAGTAAACAATAAGGAATCGATTTATCTATTATCTTTGCCACATGACGATTCAGCGAATAACTCCCGAAGAACTATGGTCAAGGCAGCAAATCAGCAGTCTTGACACAGACTATAAGTTGTGGGACAAAAAGAGAACCTCTATACAGGCATTTTCCCAAATAAGCCCAAGTTGTATCTTCACTGTCGATGTATTCAAAAAAAGATATGATTTTGCTTCCGATCATTTTACAGATCTTTTCGGCTACAACTCCAAGCAAATAAAAACGATCAGAAAACAGGGTAACCTACTGGAAGAAAGAATCCATCCTGACGACCGGGCGCAACTTCCCGCCTTTCAGATAGAGCACGGGCTGTTTATCTATTCACTTCCACAAGAAGAAAGGAACGATTATCAACAGGTATTTCAAATTCGTATGCAGAATGTACGGCAACAATATGTAAATGTCATCAGTCGCCACCAGGTCGTCCAAAAGGACAGGAAAGGCAAGGCTTACTCAGCAAAGAGATCGCTTATAAACTACATCTCAGTATCTATACCGTAAATAACCACCGGAAACAGATTCTCTCCAAACTACAAGCCGGTAATGCCATCGAAGCCATAGTTCCTTTCTAGGATTACGCCCTCTTTTATTAACCCCGGCAGCCAATCCAAACTATTGGTCAGCGGATGTTCCTGTCGCCACCGTTCCAATTCCTCGTAACTGCGGACATCTCCTGTAAAAACGGCATGGTATATCTCGATCCCGGGAATCATTACGCCATCCGGCACCTCATACTTGATCCGAAGTATCGTTTCCCGAAGCCCGGGTGTGAGCAGTTTTGCAATAGCGGCAGTGACATTTTCCACCACCCCGTCATATTTCGAACCTTTGCGGATGTGAATCAGATCGAATTTCCATGTATGCAGCTCCTGATCTTCATACAGAACATGCCACTCGATACATTCTTCTTCGGTATGAACCAGGTTTTTGTATTGAATCTCTTTCAGTTTAAGCCGCTCTGCCAATTCCTGCATAACCGAAAAACTCTCCGTAATATCGAGTTTCCCGGTATAGATGTGCAGATCGATATCCCTGCTTTTCATTAACAAACCTGACTTGAGCGAACCGACCAAATGTACGGTAGCCCCGATACGTTCCCAAGCCGGAATAATACCCGTTTCATCGAGTAATTTCCAGGCATTTTGCTGATTTTGTTCTGCGAGTTCGATAATATCCATAAGAGTTTATTTTGTGGGGATAAAAATACAAAACTCCCGACGATAGCTATATAGCTACAATTAGCTATTTTTCCCCTGTTCCGGAGCAAGGGAATCATGTGAACAATAGAAAGATTGATCTTATTATTCCCCAAATAAACATTCTTATCAATAATACAAGATTATTTAAGGAATTAGCCCGGAATATTTTTAATAACTTCATCATGCAAAGCCACCGAAATAATCCCTATTTTTGTCCGGGACACTGCTGTGAAAGTGCAGAGTGGCAAAGCAAACGCTTAATAATAATCACGATGGAAGAACAAGAGCACGTTCTTTTTATAAAAAATATGGTTTGTAACCGATGTATTCTGGTTGTATCAGAAATGCTCAAAAACCTGAATTTCAATCCACTCCGGATTGAATTGGGTAAGGTTGTCATCGAAGAACCGTTGAAACCGGCAGACCGGTTTCTGATCCGGAAAGCACTTGAAGCGCTCGGGTTCGAATTGCTCGACGATAAACGCCATCGTCTTATCGAACAAATCCGTACTGCCATTATCGAACTGGTCCATTATGAAAATAATCTCTCTAAATTGAAATTATCCGAATATTTAAGCGGGAAATGTCATTACGACTACAGCTTGCTAAGTAAACTTTTTTCCGAAGAAAACGGTATCAGCATAGAGAAATACTATATTGCTCAAAAAGTAGAACGCATCAAAGAATTACTCATTTACGACGAGCTGACGATCGGCGAAATAGCCACACAGCTCCAATATTCGAGTGTCGCTCATTTGAGTTCCCAGTTCCGGCAGGTAACCGGAATGTCCCCCAGTGAATTTAAACGTCTGAAAGGTAACAAACGCTCCCCTTTGGATAAAGTGTAAGATATAAATCATATCCATAATTTTATAACAGTACATCGGCCGGTGTACCTTATCTTTGTCCGGAAAGAGATCATATAAAGGTTAAGCGTATGAAAATAAAAAAAACTTTTCCGGTGGTAGGAATGAGTTGTGCCTCTTGTGCAGCGAGAATAGATAAAGTCATTCATGAACAACCCGGCGTATATGAAGCCAATATAAACTACGCAACCGCCCAGGCCCAGGTCGTCTACGATACGGAGATCTGTTCTGTTCAGGCCTTGAAAAATGCGGTGCAAGATGCAGGATACGATCTGCTGACCGAGACAGACCAACAGGGCGAGGAGAAGGCCAAACAAATACAAAACGAAAAATACCGTTTATTGAAAATTCAGACCTTCGGGGCTATTTTATTATCGCTACCGATCATGGTCATCAGTATGGTGTTTGTGAATATTCCTTACATGAACTATGTTTTATGGTTCCTTTCGACCTGTGTCGTTTTAGGTTTCGGAAACAGATTCTACCTCAGTGCCTGGCAGCAATTGAAACACGGTACTTCCAATATGGATACCCTGGTTGCCAACAGCACCGGTATCGCTTATCTATTCAGTGTATTCAATCTATTGTTCCCGGATTTCTGGTTATCGCGGGGGATAACGCCCCATTTGTATTTCGAGGCAGCAAGCGGTATTATAGCTTTTATTCTTCTGGGCCGCTTACTCGAAGAACGGGCGAAACAAAACCCCTCAACGGCTATCCGTAGACTAGCGGGTCTGCAACCCAAAACAATTACGATCGTTACCGGATCGGGCGAACAAACCGTACCGATCGAAAATGCCCGGATCGGAGATACGATAGCTGTAAAACCCGGAGAACGTATCGCTGTTGACGGGACGGTAATAAGCGGGGATTCATACGTCGATGAAAGCATGCTCAGCGGTGAGCCTATAGCCGTACACAAACAAGCCGGCGAAAAGGTATATGCCGGAACGATGAATCAGAAAGGGGCTTTTCATTTCACTGCCGACAAAACAGGGGCCGATACCATGCTGGCTCAAATCATCCGCATGGTGCAAGATGCCCAGGGAAGTAAAGCCCCGGTACAGAAACTGGTAGATAAAATAGCCGGTATTTTCGTACCCGTTATCATCGGTATAGCCTTGTTGACTTTCGGGTTGTGGTGTTTATTCGCACCGACTGCCGGTTTTTCCCACGGTCTGCTGGCTATGATCACCGTCCTCATCATTGCCTGCCCCTGTGCCCTGGGCCTGGCTACTCCGACAGCACTCATCGTAGGAATCGGAAAGGGAGCTGAACACGGCATTCTGATAAAAGATGCGACAAGCCTGGAGATTGCCCGGAAAATCGATACGATTGTATTAGATAAAACAGGTACGATAACCGAAGGGCATCCAAGGGTCGTAAATACTTACTGGCATACAGAAACAACGGAAGCCCGGAAAATAATATACAGTCTGGAACGTTTGTCGGAGCATCCGCTGGCAGAAGCGATAGTCAGGGAATTCGGACAAGAAACATCCATTCCGGTCACCGGATTCGAAACGATACCGGGTAAAGGAATAAAAGGCCGGACAGGCGATGAAACCTATTACGCCGGAACCGCTGAATTACTCACAGACAATGGCGTCATCCTCCCGGAACCCTTAAAACAAAGGGCCGAAAGTTGGCTCAAAGAAGCCAAGACAGTCGTCTGGTTCGGTCATTCGACCCAGGCCCTGGCCATAATCGCGATCACCGACGAGATAAAACCGACCTCATTACAAGCCATCCGGCAGATGGAAAAAATAGGGCTGACCGTTTACATGCTGACCGGAGATAATGTCGGTACAGCACAGGCTATAGCCCGAAAAGCAAACATCGGCCATTACCGGTCGGGCGTTCTTCCTCACGACAAAGCTATCTTTATCGAACAACTGCAACAAAAAGGTGCCCGGGTAGCGATGGTCGGCGACGGAATAAACGACAGCGCCGCATTGGCACAGGCAGATTTGAGTATCGCCATGGGAAAAGGAAGTGATATCGCCATGGAAACTGCTATGGTCACTATCCTTTCCTCCGACCTGCTGAAAATACCGGAAACGATCCGTTTATCACGGCTGACGGTGAAAACCATCCGGCAAAATCTGTTCTGGGCTTTTATTTACAACCTGGTCAGTATTCCTATTGCAGCAGGCATACTTTATCCGGTTTGCGGTTTCCTGCTCAATCCAATGATCGGCGGAGCAGCTATGGCATTCAGCAGTGTGAGTGTAGTAAGCAATAGTTTACGGCTGAAACGGAAAAAAATAAGCCTTATCCCGAGGGGGAACGAGGTACGGATCGAAGAAGTTGAACCTATAAATAAAAAAGTCATGAAAAAAAGATTTACTATCGACGGCATGATGTGCGGTCATTGCCGTGCACACGTTGAAAAAGCACTGAACAGCATCGACGGTGTAAAAGCAATTGTAACGCAGGATCCTCCGGAAGCGACAATCGAATTCACAGATAAAGAATTTTCTTTAAACGAGTTACAACAAGTCATCCAGAATAAAGCCGGAGACTATAAATTACACGATTTGGAATAATGTACACGCCAATCGCATGAATTCTCTAAAGTACCAGGACAATTCGGACAACCATTTATTATTATTCAACGATCCCCTTCAACGCCGAAGGTATGCCTGTTCGCTGATCATGATACTACTGATGACAGGAGTTGCCGAAATCCTGCATGAGAAAGAGATTATCTTTCCTGAAATAGCAGCTCTTATCATCGGCATGTGGATTGTCGATAAACGGGTATGGCATATCGAAGCCGGACAAATGTTATCGTTAATGACTCTTGGCGCCTGTACCGGTGTTCTCCTGGTGCTTTACTCCTCATTTCCTTTGGTGGTCAACGTAGCGATCGCTTTTCTGTTTGCAGGGCTAAGTCTTCTATTCACCCGGACTACATTATTCCGATGATATCCGTCTGTGTACTTCCCGTGTTGTAAAAAACCGAAAGCTGGGTCTATCCGGTATCCGTTTTCGTGATGACCTTGATTATCCCTGTCGCTCAACGCTGGATGGAGCACCTCGGCTTATGGCAAAAAAAACCATAAATTCCCGGCTACTTTCAAATCAAATTTTGCTTCCATCGGTCTTTATCTTATGTATTCGGCTTCAATAATGTCCTATCCATTGTTATGATACGGCCAACGGAAAAAACGGAAGAGTAACCTTCATACCCCAACAGCTCTCCTTTACAAACCTAAACTATATCTTGTTTTTATGTTTTAAAAACCGGTTCGCCAGATATTTCCTTACCGGTATGTCATAAAATTTCAGGCAACCATAAGCTAAAACGATACTACCTATAACGACTCCTAAAGCACCGGGAAACGATTCCTGAAAAGTAAGATTTCCATTCTTCACCCAAGCGTAATACAAATAAATAAACGGATAATGCACCATATACAAAGGATAAGAAATATCCCCCAAGAATTTACATATCCGGGTGGTATACTTATCGGTAGTTTTTCCGGAAGCCCCCAAATAGACCAGAAACGGAAAAAACAGCAAAGCACACTGTATCGTACACCCCGTTCATCCATAAATATTCGGCCCCACCGAGACGCGGAACAGATAGCAAAGCGATAATAGACAGACTACATATCCAAAAAGCTCCCTTTACCTTAACAGGTTTAAAAATACGGAAAAGAAGCAAGCCGGCAGAAAAAGAAAACAACAAACGTAAAGATCCGGCAATAAACTCCGTACCGGTCAACGAAAACCCGGCACATATATCCCCGTACGGTCCTCCGATAGCAACCGGCAAGAAAAACCAATACGGCAAGCGCCCGGGTAGAAAATTTATGAATGAACAAAGCATAAAGTATATTACCGATATATTCGAAAAATAAAGACCAACCAGGTCCATTCAAAGGATACATCTCTCCAAGTCCCCGGATTTCCGTTCCGGGAGTAGCCGGAAGCAACAGGGCATTAATAAAGGTAGCCATAAATAACGCCAAAATCGTCACTTTCGACACATCTCAAACCGGACAGCCCTGCCAATAGAACATAACGGCTCCAATAAAATCTACCCTCACCACCCTCGGGTGCACAGATACCATCGGATGCAGACGTATCACCCTACGTTTAATGAAATCTTTTGTTTTCATTTTCCCCCAACGGTCGTCATAAGCATAACCGATAACAAACCCCGACAATATAAAGAAAAAATCGACGGCCAGATAACCATGATTAATCCTTTGATCCAAATGGCTGGTTGCAAAAGCTTCGAATATGTGAAACCACACGACAGTGATCGCAGCCCCCCCACGCAATCCGTCGAGCAAATCATAATGAGATTTGGTATCTGTAAACGCTGACATAGAAGGTTGTATGTTCTGCATAGAAATAAATATCAATTTTTAATACACCGCATTGTTTTAAAAGAAAGTTGTAAAAATAAACATTTTTTCTTATAACTAAAAATAATAATGTTATCCGGTATACAACTTTGGTTTTATGGGACCGACCATATGTTCCTTTCCCGTCAGTCCACCACAACATCTTTTGAAGGCACTCCGATCGATCCCATCGCCCCCCCCTCTGATTACAATGTCGTAAAACCGGGCAGATCTTAGCAATTCAGGCCCGATATCAGGACCAGGAAGGTACCGTAATGCCGACAATGTAACAGCCATTGCTTACTTCAACTCACAATGGGAAATTAATACCTTGATATCACTCCCAAACAGTACCGGGACGACTGGATGAGACCGGCATTTCGGGGTAATAATAAGCATATGAACGATTTCCTGATCAGAGTTTCTGTTTCAAATGTCCGGCAGAGATTTCTATAGTATTTCCTGCCAGAATTTTGTCGTTTGAAACATTGTTCGTAACTTTGCGAACAATAAAACTGATTTATGGGGAAGACTAAAGATTATACAGACGAACAAGAACGAATAGCCCGCTACGCTAAAGCAATGGGACATCCGGCCCGAATGGCTATCCTGCAATTTCTGGCAGGACGGGAAACCTGCTTTTTCGGAGATATCCATGAAGAATTACCGATAGCCAAAGCAACGGTTTCACAACACTTGAAGGAATTAAAGGAAGCCGGATTGATACAGGGAGAAATAGAGGCACCGAAAGTGAAATATTGTATCAACCGGACCAATTGGGAGGAAGCCAAACGATTATTTTCAGTTTTTTTCTGTCATTGTAAAGACAAAAAATCTTGTTGCTGAAAACAGCAGGCTTTTTTATGCGAATATTGTTCGTAATTCTACGAATTACAAACAATAATAACAAGAATCTTGTATGATGAGAATTATTCACTATTTAATATTTTGAAACGATGGAAATTAAAGTATTAGGAACAGGCTGTGCAAGTTGTAAAGCACTTTATACAGCAGTAATACAAGCTGTATCGGAAACCGGTATTGAAGCGAAGGTCGTAAAAGTAGAGGAACTGACCGAGATTATGAAGTATAACGTAATGAGCATGCCAGCCTTGGTAATCGACGGTAAAGTGGTATCGAGCGGCCGAAAGCCGACCGTTAGTGAGGTTAAAAAGTTACTTGTAAAATAAACGACCATGCGACTCACAACTTTATTGATTACATTGACTCTATTCTCCGCCTGCAGAGAAAAGCAAAGCAGAAACTTGCAGCTACAGGAACAAACCGTAACCGGCGACCGGGTGGAAGTAATTTATTTTCATGGGAAACAACGTTGTATGACTTGTAAAAGCATCGAGGCACAGACAAAAGAATTGCTGACAGGAAGTCTCGCAGAAGCAGTGAAAACCGGACAGATCGTATACCGGACAGTAGATATTTCGGATAAAGAAGGAGAAAAAATAGCGGATCGGTATGAAGTCACCTGGTCATCTCTGTTTGTAAATCGCTGGAAAGATGGGCAGGAACAGCGAAACAATATGACAGAATTTGCTTTTTCGAAGGCAACAAGCGATCCCGAAGGATTGAAAGCAGGATTGAAAGAAAAAATTGAAATATTGATGAAATAATGGAATCTCCGGACATTTTAATGAATAGCGGTCTACCTGTCGTGACAGCTTTCGTACTGGGTTTACTGACCGCAATAAGCCCCTGCCCTTTAGCAACAAATATAACGGCTATCGGTTTTATCAGCCGGGATATCGGTAACCGGAAACGAATTTTTCGAAACGGGTTACTTTATACCTTGGGGCGGATTATTACCTATACACTCCTGGGCCTGCTGGTTATCCCCATTTTACGGGAAGGAGCAAGTATGTTCGCCATACAAAAAGGAATCAGTCAGTGGGGGGAATGGATTATTTCACCTTTACTATTGCTTACCGGTGGATTTATGCTATGGGGGCAACGGTTGAATCTTCCGAAATTCGGTTTTTCGGGAGACAATGAAAAACTGCAAACCCTGAAAGGTGGTGTAGGTAGTCTGACATTGGGTATATTATTTGCCTTGGCTTTCTGTCCGACAAGCGGGGTTTTCTACTTCGGTCTGCTGATACCGATGGCAGCGATCTCAACAGGCGGGATGTGGTTTCCTGTTGTTTTT
>OBVO01001435.1_pt1 | contig 9885 bp, 4 predicted proteins | sample 1495151 | NCBI WGS metagenome assembly OBVO01 (sample SAMEA2580019, study PRJEB22360) | human gut metagenome | reverse complement strand
CGATGCCGTCGACCGGCTTCACCGGAGCAGAGGCCTTCTTGGAGCCGGCGACGACGGTCTGGCCGAATGCCAGCTCATAGCCGGCTACCGCCCAATTGGTCGCCTTGGCGAGACGCTGGGATACCTCCAGCACCAGTTCGGACGCGCCGTCGCGGTACAGATCCAACGGCCAGTCGACATCGAGCTTCTCCGTCGAACCGGCCGGCACGTCGAAACGGCGTTCGGACTGCCATACCGGTTCGCCATCCGCAAGGACACGCAACACGAACGTGTATTCGCCAGTGGAGGTGAACAGATTATCGTTCTTGATGGTCACGGAATCCTCGGCGACATCGATATGCACGTTGGAATACAGCTGCTTGACCTCCTGGGCCTTCGGCGTGGGCTTACGGTCCGCAAACACCAGGCCGTTGCCGGAGAACTCGTAGTCGCTCGGCCTGTCGCCGAAGTCGCCGCCATAGCGAAGGCTCGTGGTTCCATCGGGCTGGGTGGCGTAGATCGCCTGGTCGATGAAGTCCCAGATGAAGCCGCCCTGGTACTTCGGATAGCGTTCGAGCGCGGTGTATTCGTCCATGTTGCCGCACGAATTGCCCATGGCGTGCATGTACTCGCAGGAGATGTAAGGCTTCTGCGGATCATTCTTCAGGTATTCCTCGATGGCGTCGGCGTGCGCATACATGCGGGTCTCGATGTCGGTCACGTCGTTGTAGTCGCGGTTGTGGGTCACGCCCTCATAGTGCACGGGACGGTTCGGGTCGATGTCGTGCACGCGCTTGTACATGGCGCGGAACACGTCGCCCGTGTAGGATTCGTTGCCGAGAGACCAGATCAGGACGCTCGGATGGTTGTAGTCGCGGCGCACCATGCTGTTGACACGGTCGACGCACGCGCCCTCCCAATGCGCCTTGCTTCCCGGGACGGCGGTCTCCTCGGTGAGGACGTCACCGGGCAGGCACCAGCTGCCATGGGTTTCGAGGTTGGTCTCGTCGATCAGGTAGATGCCGTACTCGTCGCACAGCTCGTACCAGCGCTCCTGGTTCGGATAGTGGGAGGTCCTGATGGCGTTGAGGTTGTGCCTCTTGCAGAAGACCACATCGTCGATCATGTCCTGCTCGGTGATCGCGCGGCCGCGCTTGGGATCGAACTCGTGGCGGTCGGCGCCCTTGAATACGATGCGCTTGCCATTAATCGTCATGATGCCGTCCTCGATGCGGAAGCGGCGGAATCCGACCTTCTGGACGGCGACCTCGGCGATGTTGCCGGCATGGTCGATGACCGTGACTTCGAACTCGTAGAGGACCGGATCCTCCGCGCTCCACGGGCGGATGCCGTTCAACGATCCGGTGGAGATGGAGGTATCGGGGTCAGCGCAGTTCGCGGTCTCCCAGACGACGTTACCATCGGAATCCTTCAACGTCGCCGAGATCGTGGCCGCGTCGGCTGCGTTGCGCACGGTGAGCGCCGCGTCCAAAGAGGCGCTGCCGGACTCCGGATCCCAATCGGATTCGATCTGCATGTTCTCGATATGCACATGCGGCTGCGCGGCCAGCTCGACCGAGCGGAACAGTCCGTGCAGACGCCAGAAGTCCTGGTCCTCGAGCCATGAGGCGCTGGAGTATTCGTAGCATGCGACGGCAACGACGTTCTCGCCGTCGTGCAGCATCTCGGTGATGTCGAATTCGTTGGGGGTGAAGCCGTCCTCGCCATAGCCGACGAACATGCCGTTGACCCACACGTAGATTGCGGTGGCCATGCCGTGGAACACGATGGAGACGGTTCCGCCGGCGTTCTTGGTGTCGGCCAGACGGTTCGCCATCGTGAAGGTCTTACGGTAGAGGGCGACATGGTTGTTCTCCGGAATATTCGGTTCCGCCGGATTCTCGTGGCCATCCCACGGGTATTGAATGTTCACGTACTTGTTGTTCATCAATCCCGCCATCTGCAGGTGTCCGGGAACCTGGATGCGTTCGAAGGCGGAATCGTCGAAGTTCTCCCTTACGAAGGGCTCCTCGTTGAATTCGATGTCGGATGCCTGAACGACCTCGACCCTCCATTCGCCGTCGAGGCTCTGCCTCAGATCGGACCATTCGTTGGTCTGCGGATCGTGCGCGTAGCATTTGTGGTCGGAATGCGCCGGGACGCGGTTGACCTCGAATACGGTCGAATCGGCGAGCCAGGTCTCGGATGCGTGTTCGATGCGGGTTTCGTTTGCCATGTTTTCCTGCTTTCGTTCATTACATCTTTGTGAATGATGGAGGGAAGATGAACTTCCTTTACCAGATAATAAATGTTGTTTACAAAAAAAAGCAAATCGGTTTTACTTGACGTCTTAATTCCTTTGTATCAGCGGTATATGTTGTAACGTATCAGGCATCTGATTGATACCGATATGACAGTGCTGGTACACGGTTTACCTAATTCAACACGCCGCCAAACCCTATATTTTGCTAATGGTTTTTACTTTTTCTTGTAAAGAGCGTATACTCGACATGCAAGATCAATGGGTGATCTTCAACTCCGGAATCTTAAGGAGAAGAAAAAATGAGCAACGAAACGACAACCGCGGACGGTGGCGTCCGCAAGAAGGGCAAGCTCGGCCAGCGTATCGCCTACGCCTGCGGCAACCTCGGTCAGTCCGCCTTCTACAACGCGATGAGCACATATTTCATCGTCTATGTCACCGGCTGCCTGTTCTCGGGCGTTGACAAGGCGCTTGCGGCCAAGCTTATCGGTGTCATCACCAGCCTCGTGGTGATCATCCGTATCGCCGAGATCTTCATCGACCCGCTGCTGGGCAACCTCATCGACAACACCAACACCAAGTGGGGACGCTTCCGCCCATGGCAGTTCTTCGGCGGCCTGATCTCCGCCGTCCTGCTCGCCGTGATCTTCAGCGGCATGTTCGGCCTGGTGAACGTCAACACCACGCTGTTCATCGTGCTGTTCGTCATCACCTTCGTCGTGCTCGACGTGTTCTCCTCCCTGCGTGACATCTCCTACTGGGGCATGATCCCGGCGCTGTCCTCCGACTCCCACGAGCGCTCCACCTACACCGCCCTCGGCTCCTTCACCGGCTCCATCGGCTACAACGGCATCACCGTCGTGGTCATCCCGATCGTCAGCTACTTCACTTGGACGCTCACCGGTGCCAAGGGCGAAGGACAGGCCGGCTGGACCTCCTTCGGCATCATCGTCGGACTCCTCGGCATCCTGACCGCATGGACCGTCGCGTTCGGCACCAAGGAAAGCACCAACGCACTGCGCGCCAAGGCCCAGAAGAACGGCAACCCGCTCGAGGCATTCAAGGCCCTGTTCCAGAACGACCAGCTCCTGTGGGTCGCCCTGTCCTACCTGCTGTACGCCATCGCCAACGTGGCCACCACCGGCGTACTCCTCTTCCTGTTCAAGTTCGTGCTCGACAACCAGGCCGCCTACTCCATGACCGGCGTCATCGCCTTGGTGGCAGGCCTCATCATGGCTCCGCTGTACCCGATCCTGAACAAGCGCATCCCACGCCGAGTCCTGTACATCGTCGGCATGACCTCCATGATCGTGGCCTACATCCTGCTGGGTCTCTTCTCCACCAACATGACCGTGGTGTTCATCGCCCTCGTGCTCTTCTACATCCCGGGCACCCTCATCCAGATGACCGCCATCCTCTCCCTGACCGACTCCATCGAATACGGCCAGCTGAAGAACGGCAAGCGCAACGAGGCCGTCACCCTGTCCGTACGTCCGATGCTTGATAAGATTGGCGGCGCGCTGTCCAACGGCATCACCGGCTTCATCGCCGTCGCTGCTGGCATGACCGGCAACGCCACCGCAGCCGATATGACCCCCTCCAACATCCACACCTTCGAAATCTGCGCCTTCTATGTGCCGCTTATTCTGATCGTGCTCAGCCTGCTGGTGTTCATGTTCAAGGTCAAGATCGACGAGAAGATGCATGCTAAGATTGTCAAAGAGCTCGAAGCCAAGCTTGCCTCCGGCGAAATCGTCGATGACGAAGCTCAGACCGCCGAGACCGTCGAAGCCATCGATGAGGAGGCCAAAACCCTGACCGAATAAAGACCAATACTTGCCACTCCTTCCCTTTTTCACCAAGAAGGCCCCGACCATGTCGGGGCCTTCTTGGTTTATGTGATGGTAATGGTGCGGTAAGTTATTTCAAAAATCTTCTGGCAAACCGATGAATATACAAAAGAATCAATCGGAATGACATGCGGCGACGGGGATGACATGCCTACAATCAAGGCATAACGAAACAAGAGAAAAAAGAATAGCGGCGAACGGAAGACAAAGCGCCGCGGAAAAGGAATGAACATGCAGAACGACACTTTCAACCAGATCCTCAACTCCAACCTCGCCTCCATGGATCCGGGCTTCGGCCAGTTCGCCCTCGCCAAGGCATCCTCCGACCTGTTCAAGAAGGTCATCAACAAGTAAGGCGCAAAGACTTCTTCTGTTTCCTTTCAAAAGAAAAGGTGCCGCACCAGATTCCGTGGGAATAATGGTGCGGCACCTTTTTTCTTTTCAACCCCGGCGTTTTGACTTGGCCTACAACGGCATTCCAATGGATGCGCTTCGGGATTGACGAAAGAACCGGTTTTTGTCTATAAAAGGACCTTATCGGGATCTTATATCTTCTCCCGCAATGGAGACGGGCAAGGAAGCATGGCCTTCGCCACTTCCACAATACGAGTTTTACAAACAATCAAAAGAGAGATAATGGTCAAGGCAGTTTAAAGGGGAACTCCTTTGGCTCCATTTCAGGAGCGATTTTCACTTAAGAAAGCTGTGCGCCTTCGGGTTCCGGACGAGATCGGGAAAGTGCGCGATGTCCGCATCGCACGTTTCCCATCGGTTCGAAGTCGAACGCGTGCGTCGTCACATTAGGTGGAGTCAATCCACGGAAATTGTCTGTAGGGCAGATCTCGATTCGTTCCTGATTGGAGCCAAAACGCATCGAATGGTGCATCGCAAGATGGAGGACGCCAGGCGTATCCCGGATGAAGCGACCGGAATGAACGCCAGCGATTGCTCCGTCGGATCCAACCTTAACGGATCCGGCATATCCCGTCAGACCTTCGTGTCCCTCACAGCAGAAGGTCCTGACGGGATATGTTTCGATGCGCATTGCGCCGATGATTCGTCGGCGGACACGACAGAATCAAACTGGACGGTTTCGATGGGACAGATGGGCGGATGCTTTGCCTCTGGGCTTTGCTTATGCGGACCGGTTCACGTGTCCTCGTCTTCCCGTGGCTATCCTTCGACTTCGCCATAAAGGGTGTACGGCGATGAAGAAAGCGTTGTATGGAATTGTCACACAACGCTTAACTGATGACTTATGGTCTACGACATCACACGAACTTGATCCTCCAATGGCGATTCGTTCCACCGGTATATGTCCGATTCATCTGGTCTTGAACAAGCGGAACAGGTCTTTTTCACGAATCAGTATGACTGCGATCGCCGTTCCCATGGCCGTGGCGCACGGCAACGGCAGACCGTCATGCAGCTCCAGGAGGAAAATGGCAAGTGAGTCGGACGGGGTTGGATTCATCGTGCCGATGAGAATGAACAGTGCCGAATATGCCATGACGAGTCCTATGAACGTGGGAATCAGCTGTTCGCATAGCATCTGCGCGAGGATGAGCGTTTTCCTGGCACCTACATGCAGATCTCCTGCGATTTCAAGATTTTTTAGGCGGGGAATCCTCGCCTAAAAAATCTTGAAAGAATGACACGCCTCATCAAATCGAAATCCGAAATGCATAATACGTGGTGGATCGTCCCAGTCGGCAACATTGGCCAAATCAAGGCAAAGGCAACCGCCAAAAAAGGTCTCGCACTATCACTATCGATGGAATCCCATCTAAATTCCATGCAATCGCATACAAATACATTGACGAGAAGCGAACGTGCTGGGGAGTGATGATCGTTATGATGATGACAAACAACCAAAGCCACGCAAGAAAAAAGCCATAGAGCACGAACCGCCAATCCCACAGCCGAACATTAAGCAACAATCACAACCGTTATTCGACAACGAAGAACAGCTCGGCCATATTTATCGTTAGCGGTCTACTGGATATTATCCTTTTGTGGCATTCTCCACGTCTGTAGAGGCGAGGAGAATGCCACACGCAGAGAAGCTGGTAGGGCAAAAGACATGCCTGACTTAACTTAAGTGTTGTCATACGATATAACACAACATATTGTGAACATATCATCAAAAACGACGATGCCATCTGTCGTAAGAAAGGCGATATGCCATGTGAACGTTCACATGGCATATCGCCTCATTAATGAGCCATTATTGTTTGACGACGAGTACGCCATTGGGATTGATGGTAACCGTCGCGCCAGCACAGTCGGCCAGTGACATGACGACCGGGCGTCCCTCCACCAGCATGCTGACAGGTTCTTTGGTCCGGTTGAACAGGAACGTGAACCGAGCCCCCGTCGACTCATCGACGCGCTCGATGCGAAGCAAGTCCGGATCCGAGGAGTCTTTGACTTCCACACCAAGGGTCTCGAGGATCATCGGCAGGCTTCTGGCGATGCCATCACGTCCCAGCCGGGCTCCGACGTAGACGCTACGCCCTTCGCCATATGGATTGGACACGATGGCCGGGCGTCCGTCCATGCCGGTCCATGGGTCATCCTTGAACGAGGCGAGCACCTTCGCGTCCTTCCCGATTGAGCCGATCACGTCGACGATGTCGTGTGCGACGGCTCCGTTGTCGAGATCGAGGTGGTCCGGAACTCCGGGCCAATCGGATCCCATAGGGGCGAACTCCTCAATCCTCACACCGACGACGTCCCGGATGGAACCTGGGTAACCGCCGAGCCACACATGGTCCCGTTCGTCGCTGATGCCTGTATAGTACGTGGCGATGAGCTTGCCGCCGTTCGCGACGTAGTCCCTCACCCTACGGGTGTTCTCCTCGGAGAGGATGTACACGCTCGGCAGTATCGCGACATCGTACTCGTCCCAGTTCGAACGGATTGGAACGACGTCCGCGGTCACGCCGACGTCCGCCAGAGCGCGGAACCATGCGAGCGGCTCGTCGATATGATGGACGTTCTGCGTCGGGGTCGCGGTGTGCTCGCTCGCCCATTCGGACTCGTAATCGAACACGATGGCCACGCTGGATTTCGCCAGCTTGGTGCCGAGCAGTCCCTCATCCGCAAGCGTGCCCAGATCACGGCCCAGTTCGCACACGTCCCGGAACGTCTGGGAATCCTCCCCCGCATGCGGCAGCATCGCGGAATGGAACTTCTCCGCGCCGGACCTGGATTGGCGCCACTGGAAGTAGCACACGGCATCGGCTCCCATGGCCACGTGCGCCAAGGAATCGCGCACCAGCTGGCCGGGTTCCTTGCGATAGTTGATCGGTCTCCAGTTCACGGCCGAGGTGGAATGCTCCATCAGGAACCACGGATCCTTGCGGGAGATGCCGTCCACCAACGAAGCCGAGAACGCGAGCTCGTCCAGATGCGCCTCGCCCGGAATGAAGTAATGGTCGTTCGACACGAAATCGACCTCGCCGCCCCAATCGTCGTAATCCAGTACGGAACCGCCGGCGGAGACCATGAAATTCGTGGTCAACGGCTTTTCTGGTGTGATTTCGGCCAATGCGTCACGTTCGGCCACATAGAATGACTTCAGCGCGTCGGAGCTGAAGCGTTTGAAGTCGAGCAGCTTGCCGGGGTTCATGAAATTGCCGTCGCCGATGAATCGAGGCGGAACGATTTCGCTGAAATCGTTCAGATGCTGGGCCCAGAACGCAGTACCCCATGCGTCGTTCACCGCTTCGATCGTGCCGTACCGTTCCTCGCACCAGTCTTGGAACGCGCGTTCGGCGTCCTCGGAATAGTCGAAGCGGTTGTGGCATCCGTACTCGTTACCAACGTGCCAAGCGACCACATAGGGATTGTCCTTGTAATGCTCCGCCATCGTCCGGCAGAGCTTCAATGCGTACTCACAGAACACAGGACTGGTGGGACGCCAGTGCTGGCGCGCGCCCGGCTGGCACACGTCACCGCGGTAGTCCTTCCACAGCACCTCGGGATGCGCCTGGGTCAGCCACATCGGCGGGGATGCGGTCGCGGAAGCGAGATCTACGGCGATGCCGGCCTTGCCGAGCTTGTCGATGATTCGGTCGAGCCAGCCGAAATCGTACACGTCTTCGCGGGGTTCGATTTTCGCCCAGGAGAAGATGCCCACGGATACGAGGTTCACTCCCGCCTTGACCATGAGGCGCACGTCCTCGTCCCAGACCTCCTCGGGCCACTGGTCGGGATTGTAGTCGCCGCCGTACCAGATACGGGCCCGCCGGCCCTCCAACGGCCGAGGCCAACGATGTTCTCTACGTTGGTTCATTGTCATTGTTCCTTTCGTTCGTCATTGAACCTTGAAATCAATTATCTCACCGGATGCCCGTTGCACCAGACGCGTCGCACCGTCCAGGTTTCCTGATCGAGGAGCAGCACGTCGGCCGCGAATCCCGGAGCGAGCAGACCGATCGGGAAGCCTGTCACGTCATTTCGACGGTCGAAGCCAAATGCCCGCGCAGGGGTCAGCGTCGCCGCTTCCACCGCGTCGACCGGACTGATGCCGAGCTCCAGCACCGCGCGAGACACGGCCTTTTCCAATAGCAGTGTAGAACCGGCGATGGCTCCATTGGAGGCGAGTCTGGCATGACCGTCCCGCACATCTACATCCAGAGCCCCGAGGAGGTAATGCCCGTCCGGACAGTCGGTCGCGGCCATGGCGTCGGTGACGAAGGCGATTCTATGGGGCGCAAGCCCGAATCCGAGCTTGACCATGGGATCCTGCACGTGGAATCCGTCGTTGATAAGCTCGATGGTGACCCTCGGATCCTCCACTGCCGCCGGAATCGGGCCGGGGTCGCGGTGGTGCAGCCCGTTCATGGCATTGAACATATGGGTCATGATTCCGGCTCCGGCGTCGAATCCTTTTCTGGCAGTCTGGTAGTCGGCATCGCAGTGGCCGACCGCCGGAACCACTCCGGCCAGGAAGAAACGGCGGATTGCGTCGATTCCATGCGGAAGTTCCGGCGCGATGGTGATCTGTCTGAGACACCCATCGGCGGCGTCCAGCATTCTGGATACGAGATCCGGAGTGGGATCGACTAGGCAATTGGGATCATGGGCGCCTTTCCGGGGCATGGCGAGGAACGGTCCTTCGAGGTGCGCGCCCAGAATATCCGGGCGGTCCGGCATCATGTCGTGGACCGTCTTCAAGTTACCGCAGATGACGTCGATGGGATTGGTGATGAGGCTCAGGACCTGTCTCGTCGTTCCGTGCGCCATGTGTCCGGCTCGGGCGGTCGTGATCCCCTTCTCGCCGTCATCGAACGAGCTTCCCCATGCGCCGTGCGAGTGGATGTCGACGTATCCGGGCGTCATCACCATTCCGTTAGCGTTAACAATATGATCTTGCTCGACGTGGACCAGCCGGCAGGCCGTTTCGAAGTCCGTTTCGGCGCATCCCGTTTCGACTATCGACCGTCCGTCGGAAACGAGCCAACCGTTTTTCGTCATTCCACGCGCGTCGACGATTGTGGCGCCGTGCACCGCGAATGGCACGACCTCCTCGAGGAACGCGTCGTTGATTCGTTCCGTCTCTCTCACACGATCCGCCTGCATGCTGTTGTCTCCTAACGTCAGAATACGGGAAGAGGGGCCTGCGGACCCTTCCGGCCGGCAAACCCCTGTTTCCTGGACGTCCGTCAGCGGGAAGCCGAGGGTGGCGAACGCGCTCAATACCAGGCCCGCGTCCCGGGTCCGCCCGGCGGAATGGCCGACGATGCCCCTGTCCGCCAGGCCGGCCAGCAGACACACGTACGCCCA
>OBVO01001431.1_pt1 | contig 9909 bp, 8 predicted proteins | sample 1495151 | NCBI WGS metagenome assembly OBVO01 (sample SAMEA2580019, study PRJEB22360) | human gut metagenome | reverse complement strand
ATCTCCGCGAGGTGGGGGCGGCCGGGGCAGGTCCGCCGGCCTATGTGTTTCTGTTCATTGAAGCCATGGCGGATGCGGCTGTGGCCGAGGGCATGCCGCGCGCGCAGGCCTATACCTTTGCGGCGCAGGCTGTGCTGGGCAGCGCCAAAATGGTGCTGGAAACCGGAAAACATCCCGGCGAGCTCAAGGACATGGTCTGCTCTCCTGCGGGCACCACGATTGAAGCGGTGCGCGTGCTGGAGGAGAAAGGCTTCCGCAGCAGCGTGATCGAAGCTATGATGGCATGCGCGGAAAAAGCGCGGTCTGTATAACAGAGCAGATTTGTGTAAATGCAAAAAGAATTTTACATGTCTAACGTTTAATATGAAAAAGGTCTACAAAAGATGTAATTTCATGTTGACAAAACGAATTTCACATGGTAATATTTTTTCAAGCAAAACAGATGCAATAGACGGTACATGAACCGGAAATGAAAAACGCATCTGAAATGAATGAAAAAGCGAAGGTGCTGTCCCAGTCGGGGCGGCACCTTCTTTTATTTATTTTTTGGAAACATGGGGTGATCGCTTGGAAAACAGAAACCTGGAACGTCTTCGGACGGTGATGGCGGAAAAGCATGTGGATGCTTTTTACATCAGCAACCATGAAAATGTGCGGTATGTCAGTGGATACACAGGCGATGATTCCAGCCTTCTGGTGACGGCGGCGAAGGCGTATTTTTTGACAGACCCCCGCTATACGGAACAGGCGGCGCTGGAGTGCCCAGGTTGGGAAGTCGTCAATTGGCGCAAGCCCGGCTGCACAATGGGGGATGCCCTGGGGGCGATTGTTCAGGAAAACGGACTGAAGGCGCTCGCCTTTGAGGCGCCGGAGGTCACCTATGAAGCCTATGCAGACTTGCGGGAAAAGGCGGGTACGGAGTTGGTGCCCGTCAGCGGCATTATCGAGGCTTTACGCCGGTTGAAAACGGAGGAAGAAATTTTTTGCCTGCGGGCGGCGTGCGAGATTGCCGCGCGTGCATTCGAAAAAATTCTGCCGGACATCCGAGTGGGGATCACCGAGAAGGAGCTGGCTTCCCGTCTGTCGCATTATATGGTCATGGAAGGAGCGGACACACAGCCCTATGGAAATATTCTGATCTCCGGCGCGCGCACGTCTTTGCTGCATGGCATCCCTTCCGCAAAAGCGGTAGAGTACGGAGATCTGGTGCTGATGGATTACGGGTGCCAGTATCATGGCTATCTGTCCGACATGACCCGCACGGTGGTGGTGGGGAAAGCTTCAAAGAAGCAGCATGAGGTCTATAATCTGGTTGCACAGATGCAGGCTGGCGCTATCGAAAAGATGCAGCCGGGTGCATCCGGTGTGGAGGTCTACGAGGCCTCTGTAAAACCAATCCAGGAAACGCCGTATCTGCCGTATCATTACACTGGAATCGGCCATGGGGTAGGGTTGTTTGTGCATGAGGTCCCTTTTATGGGGCCGCGCGGCACGGATAAGCTGGTGCCCGGCACGGTGCTTACCATTGAGCCGGGCCTCTATATCCCCGGCTGGGGTGGGGTTCGCATTGAAGACCAGTTGTTGATTACCGAGACTGGGAACGAAGTTTTAACCAATGCCAGGAAAGAGCTTATCGAGCTCTGACCATGATAGATTTTAGTCCAATCCGTCAGATATTGGGAGAAAATCAAAAGAAAGAGGGAATACATATGACAACCGTAAAAAAACGTCTGACCGCGCTGCTGCTCACGGCGGCACTGGGTTGCGCCATGCTTTCCGGATGTGGCGTCTACCAAAATGATGAAGAAAATAGCGCCACCACTTCCGGAACCTCTACGAGCGGCGAGAAAGTTTTGCGTATCTATGCGGATGAGCCGCCGACCCTCGACCCGCAGAAGAGCAACAGTATGATTGATGCGACAGTTGAATTCCATGTTTATGAAGGACTTGTGCGAAATCTCAACGGCAAGATTGAACCGGCTGGGGCCAAGGAATGGAAAGTTTCCGACGACGGCCTGACCTATACCTTTACGCTGAATAAAGACGCCAAGTGGAGCGACGGGCAGCCCGTAAAGGCGGAGGATTATGTCTATGGCCTGCAGCGTTTGGTGGATCCGGAGACCGCAGCCCCGATGGCCTATCTGGTGGAACCAATTGTAAATGCAAAAGAGATTACTGCCGGTAAGAAGAAGCCGGAGGAACTGGGCGTAAAGGCGCTTGACGACAACACAATTGAAATCAAGCTGACGGCGCCGGCTAGCTATTTCCTGCAAATTTTGTCCAGTGGCCTTTGCACAGCGGCTCGCAAGGATATCGTTGAAAAGTATGGGAAGGACTATGCTTCCACCCCAGATAAGATGATTTTCAATGGCCCCTTTACTGTTACAGATTGGCAGCACGACAGCAGCATGACCCTGACGAAAAATGACAACTACTGGAATAAGAACCGCATCAAGCTTGACAAGGTTGAGGAAACCATCCTGGACGATAAAGAGACAGCTTTGAATCTATATAACGATGATCAGTTGGATTATACGCCGTTACCGTCGAGCTCATATGCGCAGTATCCGAATGCAAAAGCGATTCCGACCGGCGGTACTGATTATCTCCAGATCAATCTGGACTCCGGCAACAAGTTCTTGGCAAATAAGAATTTCCGTAAGGCGCTGAGTTACGCGATCAACCGCAATGAAATGGTAAAGCTAACCTCAGATTCCTCAAACACACCACTCTCCCGCTTTGTGTTCCCAGGTGTTGTTGGTCCGACAGAGGATAAAACGTATGGCGAGGCATATCCGTATGAACCCTACCCGCTGGATGGCGATGTGAATACGGCAAAAGAGTATCTGAACAAAGCGATGAAAGAGCTAAACGTTACTGACCCGTCCCAGATATCCTTTAAGATTGCCTATGCTGAGGGCGATGCAGGCCGGAAAAAGGTCGAGGTCTATCAGGAACAGTGGAACAAGAATCTCGGCATCAATGTCACGTTAGACCCTGTGCCATATGCAACCCTGTATACGAACCAAGCCGCAGGAAAATATGAGACGATGGATACCGGTTGGAACATCGATTATGCGGATGCTAAGTCTGATCTGGAAATGTTCCCCACAGGTGCAGCTTACAACTATTCTAAATACAGCAGCAAGTCATTTGACGAACATTACAACAAGGCAATGGCATCCACAGATGATAAGGAACGCACACAGGAATTCTTCGAGGCGGAAAAAGTCCTGCTTGATGATTTGCCGTTAATTCCGATGGATCAGAGAAATGATAAATATTTGGTAAAGGATAATGTAAAAAATTTCCAATTTTGCTATGTCACCACGAGCTACAGCTTGCTGGATACCGACATTACCGAATAATTTTTTAGTGGTAAATTAGGAGGAAAAGAAGGATGCGTTATGGGTAAATATATCCTGAAACGAGTCGGTATCTCACTGATTACAATTTTTGTACTGATTACTGTGGTGTTCATGCTGCTTCATCTGCTGCCCGGCGGGCCATTTTCAAGTAATCCCAAAATAACGCCAGAGATACAGGCGCGGCTAGAGGCCTACTATGGTTTGAATCGGCCGCTGATTGCGCAGTACGGCACTTACTTATGGAACCTGCTGCATGGTGATTTCGGGTACTCAATGCGCTTTGTCAACCGGTCCGTCGCCTCCATTTTGAGCTCCTCGTTCCCATATTCCTTTGATCTGGGCATGCGTGCTTTGGCCATGGCAATTTCCTTTGGCCTGGTGCTGGGCATCCTTTCCGCTACACACCGCGGCAAAAAGCTTGATGTGTTTTGCGTTGTCATTGCAATCATCGGTACCAGTGTCCCGGATTTTATCCTGGGCGGCATTTTGCAGTATGTTTTCGGCGTCAAGTGGGGGTTGCTGCCCATCGCAAAATACAAAGGCTTTGCGTATACCATCCTACCGATGATTACCTTGGGAATGGGCATGCTGGCCAGTATCGCGCGCACCATGCGCTCCAGCATGCTGGAAGTTGTGGGGCAGGACTACATCAAAACGGCGAAGGCAAAAGGCCTTTCCGGCCCGCGGATCACCTGGAAACACCAGATCCGCAACGCCATCATGCCGATTATCACTATCTTGGGCCCGACAGTCGCCGCTGTGTTGACTGGCACTTTTGTGGTGGAATCCATCTTTGCCATACCTGGCATGGGCCGTTACTATGTGCAGAGTATTAACGCCAACGACTATACGCTGGTCATGGGCACGACGCTGTTTTATGGCATTTTGCTTGTCTTCTGCAATGCGGTTGTCGATATCCTATACGGCGTGGTGGATCCCCGCATTCGCGTGGACAAGAAGCAGGAGGATTGAGCCATGGCAGCACAGGAAAATATAATGAATCTGCCAATTCCGGCAGAAAAGTTTAGAAGAGTCGGTAAAAACACCGAAAAAATGGAGAGTATCGGGCGCCCATGCCTGTCGTTTTGGCAGGAAGCGTGGCGTCGTATCCGAACCAATAAAGTTGCCTTTGTGTCGCTGATCGTCATTGCGATTTACGTCGTTTGCGCCATTTTTGTCCCCATTTTATCCCCGTTCGATATGACGACGCAGGATGCCAATGCGATGAATATGGCGCCCGATGCGACGCATTGGTTCGGTACGGACGCGCTGGGCCGCGATTTGTTCGTCCGCGTGTGGGAGGGCGCGCGCGTCTCCCTGACAATTGGTTTTATCGCTGCACTCATCAATGCCGTTGTCGGCGCTGTGCTGGGGTGCCTGTCCGGGTATTACGGCGGCAAGTTTGACATGATTCTCATGCGCATTGTCGATGTGCTTTACGGTGTGCCGAGTATGATTGTCACGCTTCTGGTCATGGTTGTCCTGGGCCGCGGTGTGCACTGCCTGATCATCGCGATGGTCGTGGTGGGGTGGATCGGTGCCTGCCGGTTTGCCCGCGGCGAAATGATGCGCATCAAGAATCAGGATTATGTCAGCGCGGCGCGGGTGCTGGGCGTTCCTGACAAAACGATTATCTTTAAGCATATCCTGCCCAACATGATCGGCCTTTTAATTACGAACCTGATGATGGCGGTGCCGGGAGCGATCTTTTCGGAAGCTTTCCTCAGCTTTATCGGCCTGGGCATCGCCCCACCCAACAGCTCTTGGGGCATCTTGGCCAACGACGGCATCAAGATGATCCAGGTTGCCCCGTGGCAGTTATTGATCCCGGCATTCTTCGTCTGCACCACCATGTTGGCACTGAACCTGCTTGGCGACGGTCTGCGCGATGCGTTTGACCCGAAGCTGCGTGGCATGGAATAAGAGGAGGGAAAAACATGGTAGACGAACCAATCCTGTCAATCAAAGATTTGAGCTATTCCTTCCGCACCTATGGCGGCATTGTGAAGGCAGTGCGCGGCGTGAGTTTCGACCTTTATCCAGGGGAGATTCTCGGCATCGTGGGGGAATCCGGCTGTGGCAAAAGCGTCACGGCACAGAGCATCCTGCGCCTGAATCCAGAACCGCCAGGATTTTTCGAAGGCGGCTCTATCCAATATAAGGGCCAGGAAATCACCACTATGAAAAATCGGGAACTGCGTAAGATTCGCGGGTCGGAGATTGGGTTCATTTTTCAGGATCCAATGACTTCCTTGAACCCCACCATGCGCATTGGCCACCAGATCGAGGAGGTCTTTGTGGGCCGCCACGATCTCAAAAAGGCTGAAATCCGTGAACGTATGCTGGATGTCCTCAAAAAAGTAGAGATTACGAACCCGGAAAAACGTCTGCGGCAGTATCCGCATGAGCTTTCCGGCGGCATGAAGCAGCGCATCATGATTGCCATGGCGCTTATCAGCCGCCCCAGCATCATCATTGCGGATGAACCAACGACCTCACTGGACGTGACCACAGAAGCGCAGATCCTGCGCCTGCTGCGGCAGCTCAGCAAAGAGACAGGGGCCGCGGTTATCCTTATCACACATGACCTCGGCGTTATTGCAAAGCTCTGCGACCATGTCCTAACCATGTACGGCGGCAAGGTCGTTGAGAGAGGGACAGTGGATGATATTTTCTACCGAACCCGCCATCCCTATACAACCGGTCTGCTCAATTCCATCGCCCGTCTGGATACGGGCAAAGACGAGGTGCTCACGCCGATTGAGGGGACGCCGCCTGACTTGTTTTCGCCGCCGGCCGGATGTCCTTTTGCTGCGCGGTGTGAGTATGCGATGGAGATCTGCGGCGAGCGCATGCCACCGGTTACGAGCATTGATGCGCAGCATCAGACCTGCTGCTGGCTGGAGCACCCCTTAGCGCCAAGGGTAGACCTGACCTATCACGTCAAGCACGTCAAAAAGGAGGCTTAAGGACGTATGACAGCTGTACAGCAAGGACAAAAGCCTCTGGTGCGGGTGGAACATCTATCAAAATTTTTTCACCTTTCCAAAAAGGAAACATTAAAGGCTGTGGATGATCTTTCCTTTGAAGTTTGGCCAAAGGAGACAGTCGGGATCGTCGGTGAGTCCGGCTGCGGAAAATCGACCACCGGCAAATGCCTGGTGCGTCTCTACACCCCAACAGAAGGCCACATCTATTATGAGGACCAGGACATCTTTCAGCTCAATAGGGCACAGAAGAAGGAATTTTGCAAAAATGTGCAAATGATTTTTCAAAACCCATATTCTTCCCTCAATCCGCGCATGACAGTGAAGGAGGTTGTGGGCGAAGGCATCAAGCTATATGGGAAATACACAGATAAAGAAGTGGAGGAGCGCGTCCAGGCCCTGCTGGAAAAGGTAGGGTTGGGCAAAGAACATATGCCGCGCTTTTCCCATGAATTTAGCGGCGGTCAGCGCCAACGTATCGGCATTGCGCGTGCGCTGTCAGTGAATCCACGGTTCATTGTTTGCGACGAGCCGATTTCCGCGCTGGACGTGTCCATCCAGGCTCAGGTGATTAACCTGCTGCGCAACCTGCAGGAGGAGATGGGCTTAACCTATATCTTTATTGCGCACGACCTGAGTGTGGTCAAGTATATCTCGGACCGTATCCTGGTTATGTATCTCGGCAAATTGATGGAAGAAGCTACGTCGGAGGAGCTGTATGCGCGCCCACTGCATCCCTATACCCAGGTGCTGCTTTCCTCCATCCCGGTAGCAGATCCGGAACGCGCTCGGAAACGCAAGGAGATCGAGGTCAGCGGGGAAATTCCCAGCCCGATCAACCCTGCGCCCGGATGCCGCTTTGCCGACCGCTGCCCTCGTGCACAGAAAATCTGCCACGAACAGACCCCGCAGCTGAAAGAAGTGGAGCCTGGGCACCGTGTGGCCTGCCACTTGTGTGGCTGAAGAAAGGAAGCCGTTTCTATGAACCAAGAAAGGATTGCCCGTGTCCTGCAGAATATGCAGGAACGTGGCCTGCCTCAGATGCTCATCTGCGCGCCGTCCAGCATTTTTTACCTGACGGGCAAAGACCTGGATCCGGGCGAGCGCTTCTTTGCGCTGTATTTGCGGCAGGATGGCGCGCATTGCCTGTTTGTCAACAACCTGTTCTCGGTTCCGGAAGATCTTGGTGTTGAGAAAATCTGGTTTTCAGATATGGACGATGCGGTCGGTTGCTTTTGCAAACACACGCTGCATGACCAGCCACTTGGCATTGACAAAGATTTGCCAGCCCGTTTTCTGCTGCCAATGATGAAGCGGGGCGCGGCGTCTGATTATATTGAGGCGTCCATTTGTGTGGATCAGGTGCGCATGCACAAAGACGCTGATGAGCAGATGTTGATGCGCAGAGCTTCCCGGATCAATGACCGTGCGATGGGCATATTTCAGAAGTTGCTTGTGGCAGGCATCACAGAGCTGGAAGCGGCGGAGCAGATGGAGAAAATTTACCGCTCCCTTGGCGCAGAGGGAAATTCCTTTGAACCGTCGGTTTGTTTCGGCGCAAACGCTGCTGTGAACCACCATGTGCCCGACCAGACACCCCTGCGGGAAGGGGACTGTGTCCTGCTAGATGTGGGCTGCCGGTTGGCGCACTATTGTGCAGATATGACGCGTACATTCTTTTTCGGCTCTGTTTCAGAAGCACATCGCGGGGTCTATGAAGTTGTCCGCCGGGCGCAGGAGGCTGCAGAAGCAATTGTCCGTCCGGGAGCATTGTTCTGCGACATTGACCTTGCCGCTCGGAATATCATTCGAGCGGAAGGGTACGGCGACTATTTCTTTAACCGGGTCGGCCACTCGATTGGCCTGGATGTGCATGAAATCGGCGACGTCTCCTGGACGCATCGGGAACCTGTTGAACCTGGTATGATTTTTTCCATTGAACCCGGCATCTATATCCCCGGCAACGTCGGGGTGCGCATCGAGGATCTGGTCCTTGTGACGGAAACCGGATGTGAGGTGCTCAATCATTTTCCACATGACCTATGCGTTGTGAAGACGCAGGCATGACGGGAGCTTTCCCAACAAAATTGATGGCAGCGCGACCCGCCTTTCTCTCATTTGAGGCGTGGTCGCGCTGCCGGTTTTTATCGGGCGTTTTGAAGACAGGAGAGCACTCGAATTTAAAGATTGATGATGTGTTCAAGAACGTAGAACAAATTGATAGAACTGAAAACGCAAAATGAATTCAAGGGCCTGTTTAGGTCATCACACAAAAGCGTTCTGTGGCTTTTACATGGACATGGCATGTACCCAGACGGTCATCTCTCCGGCTGTGCGGTTCGCCCATGCGTAGTAGGGAATCCACAACAGATCGCGCGCAGCCAGTGTGGGCGGCGTTGTCTGGTACAGAGGCGCATTTTCCGAACTTTCCACAACCGACAAACCGGTACAAGCGAGCGCCAAACCTTTGCCCAGCGGCTGCGGGAGCGGCCGCTCAGTGAAAACCGCATGCGTAGGCAGGTAAACCCGTTGCAGGCCTTTGCCGTTGTCCGCTTCCTCCAGGCAGTAAACAACCGGTCCACGGCGGATAGCCACCTTCCCGATATCGTCACGAACACGAGGATTCGCATATAAGCGCTGCACCGGCATATCCGGTACAAACATAACGCGGTCGCCATTCTGCCAAGTGCGTTCGATCAGGGCGTAGCCATCCTGCATCTGATAGGAAACGGGTGCGCCGTTGCATGCCAGTGTAAATTTTCCGCTGCACCATCCGGGAATTCGCAGGGCATACGTGAAAGCTGCGGGGGTATCCATGGAAAAGGATGTCCGCATGGCCGGTTTCCAGGGATATTCCGTTTCAACGCAAACCTGCACGCAATGGCCGCCCAGCTGGAGTTCCGTCCGGGCTCCAACATATAAATGCTGATACAGCGTGCTTTCCCGGTATGTCCACAAATAGCTGCCTAAAGAAGCGATCAGACGGGCAAGGTTTGGCGGGCAGCAGGCGCAGCCAAACCATTTTTGCCGCTCAATTTTGATGTCCCGCATATTGGGGTTGGCTGCAACAATTTCCGGCTCCACTTCAAGCGGGTTTACGTAGAAAAAGCGTTCCCCGTCCAGCGTCATGCCGCTGATGGTTCCATTATAGAGCGCGCATTCCATCACGTCTGCATATTCCGCTTTTGGTGCGCTGCGAAGCATGCGCTGGGCCAGGAACACAAGGCCCACCGATGCGCAGGTTTCTGCATAGTTGGTGTCATTGGGCAGGTCGTAAGGGATGGTAAACGCCTCGCCGTCACCCGTAGCGCCGATTCCGCCAGTCACATACGCTGGACGCCCTGCCACGGGCGCGTCCACGCACCCTGCAAGCCGTCATCCCCACTCAGGCGCGCAACGTCTGCCATGCCGCTGTAGAGATACACAGCGCGCACGGCGTGCCCCTCCGCGTGCTGCTGTTCGCGCACGGGAATGTCTGCCTGGCGGTATGTGTCAGGGCCTGGTGCCGGCATCTCGCCGCGGCGGCGCGCTTCTTCATCAAAATAGAGCGGCTG
>OBVO01001429.1_pt1 | contig 9931 bp, 9 predicted proteins | sample 1495151 | NCBI WGS metagenome assembly OBVO01 (sample SAMEA2580019, study PRJEB22360) | human gut metagenome | reverse complement strand
CCGGAGCCAGCCTTTGGGCTGTTCCTAAACTTGCCATGGGCGTCTGCCCCTTGGAACCCCGGCACGCCAATGGTGACAATTCTGTGTTAGAAATATCCACTGGATACTTCTTCTCAGATTGCCACGGATTGGCTAAGACGTTGTCTTGCATCTACCAAAGGGGAACGTTACACATCCCCTTATGGAATCCCCTGTTAATTTAGACATAACGCTATGGTTGTAAATATAGAGCAGAAATCAAGTAGAGAAAGGAAATAAAAGCCTATGAGAAAACGAAATCATACAGTAACTATACGGATGAATAAAGCGGAATATGAGCTACTTCAAAGCAAAGTAAAGGAATCCGGAAGAACACAGCAAGAAGTTGTGATAAAAGCAATTGCAGACTTGAAGATAGCTTCTACAGAGGAAGTGGAAGAACTGAAAAGATTGAACCAGATGTTTGCAGATATTCTCAGTCAGCTTTGTGGAGCTACTACAAATATCAATCAGATTGCAAGAAAGCTGCATACAGATGGAGAAGTTCCAAATGACAGTACGCTGTATTTCCTCAATAAAAATATTCTTAAGTACCGGAAGGAGAGTGAAAAGATATGGCTATTAATAAGACGATTAATAAGCGGACAAATACACATGGAGCAATGAGAAACTGCATCGAATATGTGCTGCGGCAGAATAAGACTAGTGAACAACTTACCTATGTGACTGGACCGTACTGCCATGATGAGATCAATTATGATCTGGTGTACAGAGCATTTTTAGAGGAAAAGAAGGTGTGGGATAAAGATTCTGGGAGAATGTACGCTCACAACATTATTTCCTGGCATAAGGACGAGCAGATTACTCTGGAACAGGCATTTGAATTTGGAAAAGAATTCGCAGAAAAATGGTTTCAGGGATTTCAGACCTTAGTGGCAGTCCATAAGGATAAAGACCATATTCACTGTCATCTGGTGACAAATTCTGTGAGTTATGAAGATGGGAGAAAACTGCATAACACCAAAAAGGATCTGGAACGTATGAAACAGCTTACCAATCAGATGTGCCGAGAACGTGGACTGACAGTTGTCGAGAAAGGAAAGCACTTTGATGGAAGCCAGATTGAAAAAGGGGAAGTCATTGCATGGAGCAAAGATAAATATAACCTGTTCCGTCAACAGGTAAAGGACAGTTTTGTAGCGGACTGTGCAATGGCGGTATTAAAGGCACTGGAAAATTGTATCAGCAAAGAAAAGTTTATAGAAAAAATGAAACAGTTCGGATGGAGGGTGAACTGGACGGAAAAGCGAAAGCATATCACATTCCAGAATCAGGATGGGAAGAAAGTGCGTGACAGCAATCTGTCCAAAACGTTTCATCTGGATATCAGTAAGGAGGCGTTGGAGCATGAATTTAATGGAAATTACGAAAAGATACGAGCCGAAGCAGAGCGAACAGCAGGAGCAGACGAAGAACTCATTGGGTACTACCGACAGGTGGAAGCAGCTTGTGAAGGAACAGGCAGAAACACTGGAGAAAGTGACGGAAGAGAGGGACGAGTTACAGGTGAGAAATCAGAAGATGAACGAGTTTATCCTGGAATTTCAGAAAAGAACACACAGTCTGAAAATGGAAAAACAGAGGCTATTCTTCGAGAATCACGAAATGCAAGAAGAAATGCAGAAGTCGAATGCCGAAATTCAGCAGATGACAGAAGAATTGTCCGAAATGCGGAAACTCAATCAGTCTTTACAGCAGAGCAACGACGACTTGAGGAACAGAAACGGCTTGATGAGAGGGAACGAGCAAGAGCAGCTCGAAAAAGAAATAAAAGACGTTCGGGACCGGAACTCTAAATTAGTAATGCAGGTGAACCAATCATCGGTGGAAGCGGTTGAACAGGCAAAAAAGAAACAGGAAGAGGCAGAAAAACAGGCAAGGCAGGCAGAGTACCAGATTGAAAGGGAAAAGAACCGGGCAGATATGGAGATACAAAGAGCCAAGAGAAAAGCAAAATCGGAAATTGCTGATATGAAAGAAAATCAGTTCTTTTGGGACTGGGGATATCTTTGTGTAATTTTCTTTTCGTTTCTTCAAAATGGAGCATTTCAACAAGATGTGCTGCAACTAATAATGATACCGATAAATTGGTGCAAAGAATATATAGCATGGTTTGAACGGTTGGAATATATAAGCGATACTGCCGGAGAAATGCTCTTTAAAGAGTTTTTCTCTATGCTTATGATTACTGCTGGGATTCTCGGATGTGTATTCCTTGTTTGGGCTGGAGTTGAACAATATAAGAAGATATGGGATGACCTATATAAAATGGTTTTAATATCCAGTATTTCATTTGTAGCAGTATTGGGAAATTTGATAAGAGAATATCTTCCGCTTAATCTGATACTTGTGATTCTGTTTATAAATATTGGAACTATTTTGCTCAGAGCATATTTGAAAAAGAAATATCCTCAAATGTATGATTGAATAAGAATGTATAGGAAAAGCAGCGGAGTGCTGGAAAGGGTAACATATAGTTATTTCATTCCATTTGTTGCCAATAGTGCAGCCATAGTCTTAGCGGATTCCTGCATACCTCTGCCTATCCATTCTTCAATCCATCCGAAAGTTGTCAAACACAAACGACAAGGTGTGAAATTTGAAAAATCCTCCCGAATAGCCTCACCTTGAGAAAAAGAAAAGCGCAGCCATTCAGACTGCGCTCTGTGAATATTTAGGAAGTTGTTTGAAAGCGATACCCAACCTCGCGGACACTTTCTATAATAAAAGGGTGGTGCGGATCAGCGGAATAGAGCTTTTTGCGTAGGTTTCGTACATGGTATCCTATGGTGCCTCGTTCATTTATTGTTAGAGCTTCACCCCATACCTTTTCATAGATTTGGGAATAGGTCAACACTCGTCCATTATTAACTGTCAGCAGGCATAGGAGACTATATTCCTTTGCTGTTAGGCCCACTTCTTTTTGATTACAGCGCACCAGCCTTTGGCTGGGGTCAATCTCAAGATCGGGGAGAGATAGCACCGGTTCCGAGGAAAGCTCCCATTTTTTTAGCTCTGGATGGAGCTGCAAAAATGAAAGGAAATCTTCAAAAATCTTTTTTTCTTCCTCGTTCAGTTTCATAATGATTATTTCTCCGATGGTATCACCTCCCGGTCATTTATCCAAACGGCCTCTTTCAATTTCTTAAAACTTATCTCACTAATAACATACTCCAGCTTGCAAGCGTCTTGTGCTGCAATATCCTGTGGAACACCAGCTTCCACGAGTCGTTTGGTAAAGAACTGGTGCTTTTCATAGATTTGCTGGGCGATTTGCTGGCCCTGCTCTGTGAGGGAGAGTGTGCCATCGTCCTTTTTTATCAGGCATTTCTTTTTAGACAGTTCTTTGACAGCCCGGCTCACAGAAGGCTTTTTTACATCCAAAAGCTCCGCCACATCTACGCAGCGAACATAGCCCTTTTGTTGCTGAAGCACCAGCACAGCCTCTAAATAGTCCTCCATAGATGATGTTAAGGGCATAATGGCACACCTCCTTCTGACACATATAATTACTTCATTTACACCATACCTGCTTTTTTGAAATGCTTCTTGAGCAGTTTCTTAGCGTTGAGCGCGCCAACAAAGGCGCAAATTGCAACAACGACAAGCATTATGATAGCTGTTACAGGTGATACTAACGTTTGCAAAATTCCCAAATAACTTTCGCCAAACATTCCCGCATACTGCTCAAGTGTTTGATTTGAGAAAAACAAGAAGGGAATATATGTACCACTGAATGCTGCTAAAACCATATAAATGATATAACTGATCGTAAGTGTTTTTCCATTAGTGCAACCTGTTTTCCACGCGATCAACGCAGAAATAATGCCAGCAATAATGCAGCAAATTATCATGGGCGGATAAAATCCATAAATGCCTGTTATCGCACAAAAAATGAACAGTGTCCACGGTTTCTTAGTCTTAGCTGCTACAAGGAAATATGTAATAGCTGCCAATAGTGACCACAATGGGCTTACCACTAACATCGTGTAGGGAGAAAAAGATAGGAACGCACAAAGGATATAGATAACAAGTGCGCACAAAGATAAAAGAGCTGTGACAATCAAATCCTTTACTTGAAAGCCTTTTTTGTTTTCGGTTTGCATGAAATAAATCCTCCTTAAAATGATATTGGTTGGAACGATGTCCATATGACAACCGCAAAAAGAGCAAGCATACCTATCAACAAAATACTATCTCTTAAGCGGAAATCAACTAATATATAGTGAGTTTTTTCACAAGGATAGCTGATGCCTCGCGTTTCCGCTGATGCGGATAATTCTGTCGCCGTCATCAGAAGGCGCATAAGTATAGGGATTAAAAAGCCTTCGTATGTCTGCGCCGGATGACTTACTATTCTCCAAAAAGACAATCCCACGCCCCTCGTTTTCATCCCTTGTTTTATATAAAGCACATCTTGTTTCAAAGATGGAAGAAATCTCAATATGATAGCCACTGGTATCACAATTGCTTGAGGGATATGACTTGCCTGAAGCGCTGCTATCAATTCCGATATTTCCGTAGTCTGAAATAGAATATTCAAAGCAAGTGCAATAGTCAAAATTCTTAGTAAAAAGAATGTTATCACGGAAGATAAATGAATTGGAAGGACTTGCGCCAACACAAGCAGAACTATATAAACTATTGCAAATTTGATACTTGTTTTCCAAAGTCCACTTAGCAAAGCAAACAGGCAAACGACGCCAAAGAGTAACAAGCCTGTTAAGCCTCCACCCAAAGCAAACGCCAAAGCTGATGTCAATAGAATCAACAGAAGTTTTATGCGAGAATCGTAATATACTCCATGCTTTCTCAATTTATTCACCACCTTCCTCAACCATAAAATTCTTTACGATTTTGAAATTGTTTTGTTCCGTCATTTGTAAATCATCTTTAATAATCCCTTCCTTCAAAAGCAAAGCGCGCGAGGCGGTCAGGCTGATAAACTCCAGATCATGCGTAATAATAAAGACCAGCTTTCCAGCCTCACGCATATAATTAACAGCATTGGCAACAGCGCACATATTATCCCAGTCTAACCCGCTTGTTGGTTCATCCAAAACGATGATTGGTTTTTCCGAAAGCATTGCCGCTCCTATTGTCAGTCTCTGTTTTTGACCGCCTGATAAAGCATACGGATGGCAGTCTTTGAAGTTTTCCAGATGGAGCATTTTCAAAATTTGAGACACTTTTTCATCTATGCTTGGAATCCTTTTATTTCCTAACCTCAATTCCTCCATCACACTGTCTGTATAAAGCTGGTGATCTGCCTCCTGCATAACAAAGTACACATAGTCGGATAATTTTTGTTGCTTCACATTCTTTCCATCAATGTAAAACGCACCTTGGCGGCAGCGAATCAAGCCAGACAGGATTTTCCCCAATGTTGTTTTCCCGCAACCATTTTCTCCAATCAAGGCAATCGTTTCGCCTTTGTAGGCTTCTAATGAAATGTTGTGAAGAAGTTCCGGCATGGCTTTATGCGAAAAGCTCAAATTTCTAATTTGGAGAAATACTTCCGAGCGGCAAATAGATTCTTTCCTTTCTATTTGTATTAAATCCAAATTTAACGGGCGAAGCCTTCTGTTGTGCATTTGGACAGCAGATAATTCTGCCATTTCCTCACCTGTTAATTCTTCGCAGATTTGACCATCCTCCATAATTAAAAAGCGATCTGCGAGTCCGTATAAGTAAAACAATCTGTGTTCTGAAACAATAATCGTGTGTCCAGCGGCTTTCAAAGCAGAAAGAATCCCTCTTACCTGTAAGATTGTATGAATGTCTAAATTAGCCGAAGGCTCATCCAGCACATAAATTTGTGGATTAAGAGTAGTCGCTGCGAGAAAAGCAACTTTTTGCCTTTCTCCACTGGACAGGGCAAAAATATCTCTGTCTTTTAGGTTCTCCATATTCAGTGACTGAAAGGCGCTGTTAACACGTTTAACGATTTCTTTATGTGGAATTCCATAGTTTTCGCAGGCAAACGCAACTTCGCTGGAACTGTTTGTAGTAAAAAATTGACTGCGGGGATCTTGAAAAATTGAAGCAATCTCTTTACCAGCCTCACCGGCGTCCGATTCTTTTATGGAACGTCCCGATACAATGACTTCGCCGGATAATCTGCCTTCAAAAAAGTGGGGAATCAAATTATTGATACACCTGGTTAATGTGGTCTTTCCACATCCGCTCTGCCCAGTAATAACAAGAAATTCTCCCGATTTTATGATAAGCTTTACATCCTTTAGACTTTCCTGAGACTGTCCTTCATACTGAAAAGAGGCATGTTCAAAAGATATAATTGGAAATTGTTTTTTCATGGCAACACACCTCATAGCTTCCAACTGATGGATTTCTCCCTGCACTTCAAAAAAGTACGATAAATCCCTTCTTTTTCTGCTAATTCCTTATGGGTTCCCTTTTGAACAATATGGCCTTGATCAATGACAATAATTTGATCTGCCGTCCGAACAGTAGACAGCCTGTGAGCGATAGAAATTAGTGTTTTATTTTTCGTCAATTCAAAAATTGCGTCCAAAAGAGCTTTTTCATTTTCCGGGTCTACGCTGGATGTCGCTTCATCCAAAATAACGATGGGCGCGTCTTTCAATATCGCCCTTGCTATTGAAATTCTCTGTTTTTCTCCCCCAGACAAAGTGGAACCTGCTTCTCCTATCATTGTTTCATAGCCTTGCGGGAGCGCCTCTATAAAATCATGGCAGCGGGCCCTTTTAGCGGCCTCTACCACCTCCGCATGGGTCGCGTTAGGTTTTCCGAATTTGATGTTATTTTCAATCGTATCATTAAACAGATACACCTTTTGGAATACCATACTTACATATGATAAAAGGCTATCACAAGTAAATTCTTTTACATCGTGTCCTCCAATTTTAACACTTCCAGAATTTACGTCCCAAAATCTTGCAATCATATTACACAAAGTTGTTTTCCCTGAACCTGACGGCCCAACGATAGCACAAGTAGAGTTCTGTGGGATTTTCAAGGTGATTCCATCTAAAACCGGACGGCTGTCATAAGCGAAAATAACATCTTTCAGTTCAATCTCATATGATTTCAGGACAATATCCTTTCCGTCTCCATCTAAAACCGGTATATCTGAGATGAAATCCAGCCGATCCAACTGCGTAGCGAGCATTTTACTCAAAAAGGCCCCGTCATTCATCAATTCCAATTCCATGAACATTAAAAATGCACAGATGATAAATAAAAGGCAATAGGGCAATGTGATAACTCCCCACAAATAGAGCAAAGCTGACAATAAAAATAACAGGCAACTTGTAATCTTAAATACGGCTTCATACAGCTTCATAATTCCGGCAGTAGAAATTGTAACCGCTATATCGCTGCGACACTTATTTTCAAAGGCTTGATCCACTTTTCCTTTTCCTTCTTTGCCTTTTCCGAATATGCGCAGAACAGAAATGCCTTTTATGTATTCTAATGCACTTCCCACCAACAATTCCTGAGCATTTTGCATATCTTCCGTATGCGCGCCGGCCCGCTTTTTTATCTGGCCCAGTACAAGAATTCCCGCTAAAATTCCTGTTAAAGCCAAAAACCCAATCTGCCAGCAAAATATACCCAACATTAGCGTCATGGCAAGCGCCTGTACAAAACCTCCCACCAAAAATGTTAGTGCAAGCATACAATTCCCTTCCAGATCGGAAATTGTTGTTGTCAATACTGTTTGTACGGTGCCGAGATTATTTTCTGTAAAATAGCCCATTGGTGCCCTTTTGAGCTGATTTCCAATCTCAAGACGCTTTTCCCGGAAAATCTCATATCCAGACGCACTCATTAGCACATCGCTTAGGTACTGAAACAAAAAGCGGCCCAAAACACTAAGTGCAACAATTCCAAATGCCTGTAAAATGACAGTCTCTGTTAAGTGTTCGATATTCAACATTACCAATAGCACAGCAAAAAATACAAAGGCGGCGCAGCAGGATTTCAGAGCATTGAAGATCAGTCCGGCAATTACACGGGGACGATATTTCCCAGATAACCGTAAAATCCTTTTTATAATTGAAAACATATTAAAATGTCCCTCCTTCCACTTGATCAGCTGAACTCACATAATCACTCCATAATCTTTGATAAAGTGGGCATTCTGATAAAAGCTCTTCCTGCCTGCCGCAGCCAACAATCTTTCCATTTTCCACCACAAGGATTTGATCAGCCTTCTGGATGGTCGCAAGACGATGAGCTACTACGATGAGGGTTTTTCCTTTTACAAGTTTACTGATAGCGTTTTGAATGAGATACTCATTTTCTGGATCAGCATAGGCCGTGGCCTCATCAAGAATAATTACTCTTGCATTTTTTAGAATTGCCCTTGCGATAGTAATTCGCTGACGTTCTCCGCCAGAAAGTTTTCCTCCTGCGTCTCCGGCATTTGTATCATATCCGTTTTCCAACTTTACAATAAACTCATGACAGCAGGCAGCTTTTGCAGCAGCTACCACCTCATCGTCTGTCGCATCCGGTTTTCCGAGCCGGATGTTTTCACGGATACTTTCATCGAACAGAAAATTGTCCTGTGCAACATAACTGACTTCACCCATCAACTGTGCGAAAGGAATCTCTTTAATATTCTTTCCGCCAAAAATAACTTTTCCTTTTGTGGCGTCCCAAAAACCAGCCATGAGTTTTGCAATCGTTGATTTTCCGGAACCGGAAGGGCCGACAATTGCTGAAACAGTACCTGGTTTGATTTCAAAGGATACATTCTTCAGAACTTCCGTCTCGTTATAAGCGAAAGAAACATTTTCAAAGCGATAGGCTGTTTCATCCAGTGCAACATTTTTTTCTGGACGTTTCAGTTCCGGTTTTTCAATAAAATCCCGTATTTGATCGAGGCAGGCTTTCACCATATTAAATTGTTCAGAATATTTTCCTACTCGCATAAGCGGGGCAATAAATCCAATAGGAAGGATAATGCAAGTGATAAAATCTGATAATGGTAATGTTCCAGTCATATAAAGCCATGCGCCAATCGGAAGCGTTCCCAACAATGTTGTCGGCATTACAGCCTGAATGACTGCTGACCAAAGCCAACTCTGCTTCCACCATGCCAGAGTACTGTCATGGAAGAAGTTAATTGCACCTGTAAATTTACTATAAGAAGCACTTCCTTGATTAAATGCCTTAATAACCTCTATACCATTTACATACTCAACCAGCGTACTGTTCATCGCATTTTGTGATTTCATATAAGTGGTACTTTTATTCACATAATCGTTCATCATTCCAATGTAACCCAAAAGTCCGAGGGGAATTGTAATCAATGCAGCTAATCCCATGCGCCAGTCAAGAATAAATACCAGTAGTATACAGCATAGGGGAGCCACTACATTAGAGGTTATTTCAGGCATAAAATGAGCCATCGAATCCTCTAATTTTGAAACTGTATCTGCCATCAAATTTTTGAAATTTCCGGTCGGCGTATCCAACATGATGCCCATTGGAACCCGAAGCATTTTATCTGCGATTTTGCTACGGATATTTTTCAATATTTTATATGTAGCCTTATGCGACATAAAAGAGGATTGATATGTAAGCCACAGTTTTAATATTTGCCCACCCAAAGCGACTGCAAACAAGATACATACATTTTGAATAGTAGCTGTTTTGTTAAATAGTTCCGCGACTAATAATGACACTGTAATAAAGGGGGCCATCCCGAATAGTTCGCCCAGCGTTGCAAGAAAGGTTGAAAGATATAGTTGCTTTTTATTATTTCCTGCATAACTCAACAATTGCTGAATTGCTCCAGGTTTCGTTTTTTTCTTCATGAAAAAATCCTCCTTAAATAGGTTAATAATCTCTCGGAATCTTTAGCTCAGTAAAATCAAGGCTTGCAGATTCCTTTTTT
>OBVO01001419.1_pt1 | contig 9989 bp, 9 predicted proteins | sample 1495151 | NCBI WGS metagenome assembly OBVO01 (sample SAMEA2580019, study PRJEB22360) | human gut metagenome | reverse complement strand
CCTGTTTTTTACGTGGTGTTCTAGAATACACGACCGCTATTCACGGCATCATACATCTTTTTACTTGTTTCGGGGTGCAAAGGTAGAAGAAAAAAGCGAGAAGGCAAAGTTATCCGATAACTTTATTCGGGGCATGAACTACAACCCCGAAAGATACTCCTTCAGCGTCTCCACATATTCCTCCATCGCTTTCCTGCCTCCGGCAGTGATCCGGCAGGCAGTACGCGGCCTTTTGCCTACAAAGCTTTTTTCCACCTCGATATATCCGGCTTCACTCAGCTTATCCAACTGCACACTGAGGTTTCCCGCTGTCGACTGGGTCTTCTCTTTCAAGTAAACGAACTCAGCCTCCTCCACCGTCAGCAGAATCGACATTATAGCCAAGCGAAGCTGTGAATGCAAGATAGGATTCAGTTCTTTAAACATTGCTTCTTCATCTGTTTATTCATAATATGTCCGGGGACAATCATCATCACTATAAAGATGGCGGCAAACACCAGATATACCCCGCTTCCATGAATAAAAAGCATGGAAAAAGAAAGGGCGATACCAGTCATCCCTGCTATACTAAGCGGCTTGTACTTACATACCAACCCCGTAAGAGTAGCCCCCATCCCCATCAATAAGGAAATTACAAACAGAATATCAATACGGACAACAAATGCCATGCAAGACAGACAAAAACCTACTACTCCAAACACAGCCCATATCTGACCAGTCACCCGATCTATGTAATTTTTTGCTCCCTTATTCTTGTCTTTCCTATTAAAAAAGATAGTCAGCGGTCCGGCAATGACAGGCAAAGCAAACCAGAGAAAATTGATCTGCCACACTCCCGTCTGCAAATAAAAGTACCATACCACAAGTGATATAGCCACAGTAGTATATCCCCATATCAATAATGGGTAGGCTGCATAACGGGCTGTATTGTCCTGCGTCTCCCGAATCATGCGGGCAATCAGTTCCAAACTCTCTTTCTCTGAAATTCTCTTGTCTTCCATATTCTATCAATTTTGTTTCAAAAATAATATTGTTTACGTAATAAACCAAAAATCCTTGTCTATTTTCCTTCGATACGGCTTCTTTCACTTGCCGATTTCTTTTCGACAGTCACCGCACCCGATTTCTTTCCATGATTGAAATTCCAGGTAAATGTGAGTTTCATCAGTCTTCCGCTCGAAGCCAGTTCAAAACGATTTTGAGATGAATAACTCGGTACATTGCTGAAATAAGAATTATATCGGTTGAAGATATTGTCTACCCCCAAAGTAGCTACACAACGCCCGTCTTTCCATTTTTTGCGGAGGTGCAGGTTGAATGTATGACGAGGATCGATCCCGCTATTACCGGAATACAACCGGCTAACTCCATTATATTGTGCTTCCAACGAATAGTCTGACGGTAAAAGGACCGTAGCATTAGCATTGGCGAAATAAAGGAAGTGCCCAAAGTAATCGTCCTCCCGATACATGCGGATATCTTGCCTCACTCCGATAAAGCTGGCATTCAGATTCAGCCAATTGAGCGGCTGCCAGGGAGCAGTGATGGCTACGAACCAATGGTTCTCACGATTGTGATTCTCATTGATGACATATGATATATCCGAATTCTCCGCATCTTCTTTACCAAACTGACGGATCAGATCATGGTGCAAATTGCCGCCAACAGTCAATGTATACCGGAAGTTATAGACCAGCGTAATACTGAATTTATTAATATAAGTAGGACGCAACATCGGGTTGCCTATCAGATAACTGTATTCGGAAGTCTGAATCCGGTTCGGGTTGAGAGCCGAAAAAGTCGGACGTTCTATATAGCGTCCATACTGACCGATAAGCATCCACTTGTGAATTTCATCAAAATAGAAATTTCCATCGATATGTGGAAACCAATCCCAGTATTTTCTCGTCCGACGTTCTGTTTCATTGGAGGTTTGCGTATATTCTCCCCGAAGTCCAATATGAACAGATCCTCTTTTCATATCCAGAGAATAAGTTCCGTATAAAGCACCGATATTCTCGTGATAATCGAGTTCATATCCATAAGCAACATTGGGCTTCCAACTTTCGTCAGGCTCCAGCCCTTCGTAACAGGCATCATCTTTCATTCCCGTATAGGTATATTTCATTCCTATCTGGAAAAACGATTTCTTATGTAACTGTTGTTTCCACGACAGATCGGCAGTTGCGATCTGATAAGTGGCATTAGAGCGGGAACGGTAAACGGTATCTTTATTTAGAGCACCTATCTCCTGAAAAATTTGATACTGATTTCTGCCATGCAGATCTTTAGAGATATAGTCGGTGACAAGCTTCAGCACCGAACCGTCCTTATCCAGTTTATGTATATAGTTGGCAGTAGCTGTATACATATTGTAAGTCTCTTTCTGACGATACACACCCTGACTTTCCATATCCAACGGTCCTACCGACAGAGTAGAGTAACTCTGAGACGGCCAGATGTATCCGCGACGAACATACTCCAGCTCTACTCCCAGACTATTGGAAGAGTCCATCGTATAAACTGTTCCCATCCGAATCGTCCCGTAACGCGAAGGCTGCTTCATACGGGCCAGACTGGAAAAACCTTTATCTCCCGCTACATAATCACGGGTAACATACAAATCTCCTTTATTCTGAGGAACCAAAGTACCGGAAGCAAATCCATAGGTATCCCACTTCCCACTATGATAATTCAAGCTACCGCTAGGCTGATAAGATTGCAAGAAAGAGGCAAAAGAAGCATTCATAGAAAGATTTCCCTGAAATCCTTTGTCCATATAACGTCTCATTATAATATGTATAGCACCTCCCTGAGCATCGGCATCCTTATCGGCTCCCTGACCCGTACGCGGAGGTTGGCCCTCCTTCTCGCCCCCCGCCATTGGAAGCACTTCAACGCGGGCAATATCGTCCGATTTCAAAGAACGGAGATAGCCTATCAGCATCTCTCCGGTAAGTTTTATCTCCCTATTATCTACAAACACCTTCGTGCCGGAAGAACCATTGATGGAAATCCGCTCGTCGGACAACCATACTCCGGGCGCTTGTTGAAGGAGTTCGACTCCGTCTTTGTTCTGTGCAGGAGGGACGGACAGGATAAAACGGTCTGCCTTCCGTTTCACAGGACTTGTCCGTACCACCACTTCCTGCAACACATAAGTGGAATCTTCTGTCAGAGTATCATTCACAGCCATCGGCCGAGCAGTCGTCGAAGTCTGCCTCCAAGCAGTAACTCCGGTAAAGCCGGCCAATATCAGAAATATCAGGTATCGCATACTGTTAGTCATTTACCGGATAATACATCTTCATTTTAACGGTAGCCGAAGCATCCGCCTCTTTCTTGCATTTTTCCCGGGCATACCCTTCTACCGGTATTCCCTGTTCATTCATGTCCAATTCCCAGTTTCCGTTCTCATCATGGAAAAGAGAGATTAAAAACTTTTCCCATGGAACATCTTTTAGAACAACAGTCACTGTATCTTTAACAGCAGTAGCCATCGCATATACCGGCTTCGATTCCGAATCCTGTTGTGCCATGACCATAATAGCGCCTTTTGCACTACGAATACCCCGCACTTCTACTTTTACTTCTTGTGCAAAAGTAACAACGTGGTAACAAATAATCCCTAAAGCAATGAATAACAAGCGTTTCATCTTTTACTTTCCTCCAATCAATTAGTTGATACGATTTAATTAGTTTATTTTATAAACTATATATGGATTAAAAAAAGTAAGGAGCTGCGCATCTCTCTTACTCGATGCAAATATAAATAGGTTTATTTTATAAACCAAGTATTTCGGAAGAATATTTCAAATTAAATAAGCCTTCCTGTCATTCGTCGTATTTTGACAGGAAGGCTTCACTTTGACCTTAAAACACATCACTCAATTAGAAAGTTGCATCAGGAGAAGTCTTTCAATTCTTCTTTCAGACGCTTGCGGATAAAGAAAAGTCGGCTCTTTACCGTCCCCATCGGCAATCCTAATTTTTCGGCAATTTCCCTGTATTTAAATCCAGCTACAAACATCTGGAAAGGAACTTTCATATCTTCGGGGATGGAATGGATCACTCTATACAGCTGCTTCATGTCATAAGCAAACTCGAAACGGTCGCCTTCTTCATCTTCTATCAAACTTTGCTGATTGATGGAATAGGTATCATCGATCAAATTCATTTCACGGACCGTGCGCCGGTAGTTGTTGACAAAGATATTACGCATGATGGTAAACATCCATCCTTTCAGATTTTTGGCATGCGTAAATTTCTCATGATTATCCAATGCCTGCAATACACAATCCTGAACTAAGTCGTTGGCAGAATCACGGTCTGAAGTCAACTTATATGCGAAACGATGCAGGTCTGACTCCATCGCCAATATTCCTTGAGTAAAATCCACTTTTTCCATTCTCGTATTTTATTTATCTAATTAGTACGATACAAAGATCCGCTTTTTTAGAACGATTATAAATAGCAATTCTTCCGATAAGTTTGGCAATTTTTCCTTAGCCCCTCTCAACCATTTCTTTTTTTAGTTGTTCATTGGGCATTCACCTAAAACTTAACTGATAATGAAAACAAGCTTTAAAATGGTAGCTATGCTACTGGGGATCGGAATTTTCCCCGTCTGTGCTCATGCGCAAAAGAAAGTAGTCATCGAGGATGAGGAACCGAATTCCATCATGTTCGTCTCCAGGGACAAGGCCGGAGATGAAATCATCCGAATCATGAACGACCGCTCTCAGATGCGTTTTCACGACCCGAATGCTCCCCGCTTCCTTCTGACGGATCAGAAAGGGAAATTCGCCCTTGGTATCGGCGGCTACGTACGTGCGACGGCAGAGTATGATTTCAACGGCATCGTTGACGATGTGGATTTCTATCCGGCATTGATCGGACAGCCCGGAAAGGGAAATTTTGCCAAGAATCAATTTCAGATGGACATCACCACTTCTACCCTATTCCTGAAATTGGTAGGACGAACCAAACATCTGGGCGACTTCGTGGTGTATACCGCCGGAAACTTCCGTGGAGATGGGAAGACGTTTGAACTTCAAAATGCGTATGCGCAGTTCTTAGGATTTACCATCGGATACAGCTACGGTTCATTCATGGACCTTTCGGCTCTGCCTGCAACAATTGACTTCGCCGGTCCGAACGGTTCCGCTTTCTATCGTACCACTCAACTGAGTTATATGTGCGATAAACTGAAAAACTGGAGATTCGGCGTTGCCATGGAAATGCCTTCGGTAGACGGTACAACGAATAGCGATGTATCTATCAACACGCAACGAATGCCGGATTTTGCAGCTTCTGCACAGTATAACTGGAATAGTAACAGTCATATTAAGTTGGGTGCAATCGTACGCAGCATGACTTATTCAAGTAATGTGCACGACAAGGCTTTTTCGACTACCGGATTTGGCCTGCAAGCATCTACCACCTTTAATGTAACCAAGAAGTGGCAAGTGTTCGGACAGTTTAATTATGGAAAAGGAATTGGTTCTTATCTGAACGACTTAAGTAATCTGAATGTGGACATCGTTCCCGATCCGGATAATGAAGGCAAGATGCAGGTTCTTCCGATGCTGGGCTGGTATGCGGGGTTGCAATATAATATTTGCCCGAATATCTTTGTATCCGGTACATACAGCTTATCCAGACTTTACTCTGAAAACAACTATCCGAGTGATAATCCGGAAGCATACCGAAAAGGACAGTATTTCGTAGCAAATGCTTTCTGGAATGTGACTAGCAATATGCAAGTAGGTGTTGAATATCTGAGAGGATGGCGCACTGATTTCAACTCTTCTACCCGCCATGCCAATCGGCTGAATATGCTGGTACAATATTCTTTCTAATCTATTACATATATAATATTAGGTATATATAATATGAGAAGCCGCCTCTGAACAATGTTCGAGACGGCTTCTTTAATATAAAATCGTAGCGGATTAATATTAGAACTTATAGTTTACACTTACACCAAACACTTTGTTTGTACGACTATAAACATCTTTATCCATTGAAGCCATAGCCCCATCCAAGCCACGTGGATTTTCTTTGGTATAATCGCTGTAGGTAGTCCAGAAATAAGCAACATCTAAACTTAACGCCTTACTAAGATTAATACGACCGCCCAAACCGACTGAATAAGAATCACAAGAGAAACTTGTGTCTGTCTGGAAAGCATCGCTCAATCCATAATCAGTTTTCTGATAACCACCACTGACTGTGAATATTTTGTTTATATCCCATTCTACACCAGCCAGGTATTCGTGTGTTCCATGTTTCAATGTCTTCTGCTTGTTATCAGCCATACCTGCATTCTTGTCATCAAAGAAATGATACTCTACTGAAGCACGAAGAGAAGGCAAGAATTCATAACTTGCTGCTACAGATAACATAGAAGGGAGGTCACTTGGAGTATTCACACCATGCTGATAAGGTGCCATATAGGCAGCAGCAGCATCCGGAAATTCCAATTTATGTGTATTGTTCTCAATATTCATATTAGCTTTGAACTCATACTTCGCAGCCAAATTCAACTTACCGAACTTAGCGTCTACACCGATAATCGGCGTCAATCCCCAACCTGTCTGGTCACAATCCAGTTCAAGCTTCGTATCATTCAGTTTCTGAAGCATAGGTGCAGATTGTTCTTGTGCAATCTGCTGTGCCTGTTCTAAACTCAAATTAGGATTAGCCCCCATAATTTGTTGTACTATAGCAGCACCGATCTGTCCTGCTACTCCTTCTTTCAAGGCAATATTCAGAAAACCTTTATATCCACCTGTAAAGTAATTCATACGGGCTCCGGCAAAAACTGAAAAGTGTTCATTAATCTTATAGCTTGCCCCTAACTGCAAACCATAAATATATTGACGACCTTCCATGGCTGAATTGATATTGTACATATTAGGTTTCAACATATCACTTGTAGAATTTACCAAGCCGATAGCAGCTGCATCAAACATAGGCAAACCTGTATTGAAAGAAGCTTTTCCACCACCACCAACGATAGCGAAACTACCGGAAAATGCCCAGTCACCATTCTTATATACAGCATGTACAGAAGGGATAACGGGAGCCGAAGCTTTTCCTTCATAATTGCGCACGGAAGTCTGTCCATCCATAGTCCACAAAGGACTTGTAGCAGCAATATCACGAGTCTGATATGCACTCTGAATAGTCAGTGCTACCTGTAAACCGTTTTGGGGAAGGAATGCCAGTCCGGCAGGATTACTATAAACTCCATCAATATCAATGGAAGCGCCGCGGGCTATCATGCGCAAGAAAGCAGCATTCTGATTCGTATTAGTTAGATAATCTCCGGCAAAAGTTGGAATTGAAACGATTAACATTACAAATCCAATCAAGAAATTTTTTCTCATCTAAATCTTTTTTAAATTAATTCGGGCGCAAAGATACAATATTCCTGCACACGAGACGTATGTTTGTGCACTTATTTTCGTTTACCAGCTCATTTTGATTGAAAATAAAAACTGTTTCTAATGAAACAATTCACATTCAGAGCGGAGGTAAAGATAAACAAACCACCCTGTTTTTACGTTTATTAATAAGAATAAAAACAGAAAATATTATGGCCTATACAATTGCATTTTTCGGAACAAAGCCTTATGACGAAGCTTCTTTCAACGATAAAAACAAAGAGTTCGGATTTGAATTCCGTTATTATAAAGGACATCTGAATAAGAATAACGTGCTATTGACGCAAGGAGTAGATGCGGTCTGTATCTTTGTCAACGATACGGCCGATGCAGAAGTCATTCATGCTATGGCAGCCAACGGAGTAAAACTGCTGGCACTCCGATGTGCAGGATTCAATAATGTAGACCTGAACGCTGCCGCCACTGCCGGAATCACCGTTGTACGGGTTCCTGCATATTCGCCTTATGCCGTTGCCGAATATACCGTAGCACTCATGCTCTCTCTCAACCGAAAGATTCCACGCGCTTCGTGGCGTACAAAAGACGGAAACTTTTCCCTTCACGGTCTGATGGGATTCGACATGCACGGTAAGACGGCAGGTATCATCGGTACAGGAAAAATCGCCAAAATTCTGATTCATATCTTAAAGGGATTCGGAATGAATATACTGGCTTATGACCTTTATCCCGACTACAACTTTGCCAGGGAAGAACAAATCGTTTATACTTCTCTGGACGAATTGTACCATAGTTCCGACATTATTTCCCTACATTGCCCACTTACCGAAGCCACCAAATATCTGATCAATGACTACTCCATCAGCAAAATGAAAGACGGAGTCATGATCATCAATACCGGTCGTGGACAATTGATTCACACCAATGCCCTGATCGAAGGCTTAAAAAACAAGAAAATCGGTTCTGCCGGATTGGATGTGTACGAGGAAGAAAGCGAATATTTCTACGAAGACCAGTCCGACCGCATCATCGACGACGACGTGCTTGCCCGTCTGCTCTCATTTAACAATGTGATTGTCACTTCGCATCAAGCCTTTTTCACACGTGAAGCAATGGGAAATATCGCCATGACCACACTTCAGAATATCAAGGATTTCATCAACCACAAGCCTTTGCTAAATGAAGTGAAGAGATAGAACCTTTACCTGACTTCCCTTGTTACAGAAGTATATAAACAATTAGAAAAGGAGAAAATTATGAAGAAAGTAATACATAAAGCAGATACAAGAGGACATTCCCAATATGACTGGCTGGATAGTTACCATACCTTCAGTTTCGACGAATACTTCGATTCTGACCGTATAAACTTCGGTGCCCTCCGCGTATTGAATGACGACAAAGTCGCCCCCGGAGAAGGGTTCCAAACCCATCCGCATAAAAATATGGAGATTATCTCCATTCCATTGAAAGGACATCTGCAACATGGTGACAGCAAGAAAAACAGCCGTATCATCACTGTCGGAGAGATTCAGACGATGAGTGCCGGAACGGGTATTTTCCACAGTGAAGTGAATGCCAGCCCTGTAGAGCCGGTAGAATTCCTGCAAATATGGATTATGCCGAGAGAGCGGAATACACATCCTGTCTACAAGGATTTCAGCATCAAAGAGCTGGAACGACCGAACGAACTGGCAGTGATTGTATCGCCCGACGGCAGTACTCCCGCTTCACTTCTACAAGACACCTGGTTTTCTATCGGAAAGGTGGAAGCCGGAAAGAAACTCGGTTATCACTTGCACCAAAGTCATGGCGGCGTATACATTTTCCTGATCGAAGGAGAAATCGTAGTAGACGGAGAAGTACTGAAACGTCGCGACGGAATGGGCGTCTATGATACGAAAAGTTTCGAACTCGAAACATTGAAGGACTCACATATCTTATTGATAGAAGTACCGATGTAGAAATTTGGAATTAGAAATCATGAATCTTGAATGAATGAAGAATATAGCTGATATCCGGCAAGAATATACCAAAAGCGGGTTAAGGGAAAGCGAACTTCCCTGCGACCCGCTTTCACTTTTCAGCCGCTGGCTACAGGAAGCCATCGACGCAAACGTAGAAGAACCGACCGCCATCATTGTAGGTACCGTATCTCCCGAAGGCAGACCCTCGACCCGTACCGTACTGCTGAAAGGACTGCATGACGGAAAGTTTATCTTCTATACCAACTACGAAAGCCGCAAAGGAAGGCAACTGGCACAAAATCCGTACATTTCACTTTCCTTTGTCTGGCATGAACTTGAAAGGCAAGTACACATCGAAGGTACTGCCGCGAAAGTTTCTCCGGAGGAATCGGACGAATATTTCCGGAAGCGCCCTTATAAAAGCCGCATCGGTGCACGTATTTCTCCACAAAGCCAGCCTATCGCAAGCCGGATGCAACTGATACGCGCTTTCGTCAAAGAAGCTGCCCGATGGCTGGGAAAAGAAGTGGAACGGCCCGACAACTGGGGCGGATATGCCGTCACTCCTACCCGAATGGAGTTTTGGCAAGGACGCCCCAACCGGTTACACGATCGC
>OBVO01001415.1_pt1 | contig 10027 bp, 9 predicted proteins | sample 1495151 | NCBI WGS metagenome assembly OBVO01 (sample SAMEA2580019, study PRJEB22360) | human gut metagenome | reverse complement strand
CGTTCTTACGTAGGGAGTGGATTCCGGCGGCCTTCATCAGCCGATGCATTCTCCCGCGTGAATAGGAATATGCGGGCTTGAGCATATGATACAGGCTATCCAATATTTCTCGTGCAGACGCACCAGTTCACGCGTCAGCGCCTGATTGTGCTCGTTGGCTTTGCCCACGCACAAGCCAGGCATAGTATCCGCTTCGGGAGATTCCCAGCAGGCGGCATAGCTTTTTCAAAGAGACTCCCGAGCGGTCGGCTTTGATGTACCGATATTTGTCCTCTATGGTCTTGAAAGTATGCCGACGGATTTTTTTAAAACATCAATCACCTCATCCCTCTCAGACACCTGCTTGCGCAGGGCACGCACCACCGCCTCCAGCTCCCGTATCCGGCGACTGTCCCGATTCTGACGATCCCACTGACCAGCCTGCACCCCAGCGGACTTTTCAACCAGTTACGTAGTGTGTCGATGCAGATGCCGAGTTCCCTGGCCCCCTCAGTGCTCGGGCGACCTTGCTCCGTCACCATCCGGATTGCTCCGGCTTTAAATGCCTCATCGTACCGGGGCGGCGCTCCTTTTTTGCGTTTTGTTTCCATGTCCTTTTTCCCCTTTCCTTTCCATTATAACGAATGTTTTTTTGTCCATCATTCGGGAAAGGGGGCAAATCAAGAGATAACGATAATGATTATCTCTTGTCAACATCGATGTAAAACGCCGGGGAAAATGGACACAGGGTCGATTTTTCCTCCTTTTCAGACCGTATTATGAACCATCCTTTGTGATGATTTTTATCTGCCGGTGTGCCGCCTGGACAAAAGAATTGATCAGATGCCAGTCTGTCTTCCACCCGATCCCAATATCGTACTCAGCCTGTCTGCCCAGTGTGAGCAGCAGCAGTTCCTTCTTCTTTTCTTCTTCCAAAAGTCTTTCCGCAATAACGTCAGGGCAGAAGCACCCGCCCATCCCCGCCACACACATTTCAAGCAGCAGAGACATGCTCTGTGCTTCCGCTGTCACAACAGGCGGTGTATCAAAGGTTTTTATCAGTTTTCTGGCCAATCGCCCTGCAACATCCTGCTCATGTCCAAGAAGCAGCGGACAGTCTTTCAGCAGTCCGTACACCCCCTCTTCCTGAATTTTGCGGATAATCGTTTTATAATTTTTCCCATATATTTTACAAAAAAGATCTCTCTGTGCGACAAACACCACATGTTCTCTGTAAAAATGCTCCACCTTAATCCCTGCATGTCCTGCGGAAAAATCTGAAATACCGATGTCGATTTCTCCCTTTTCAAGTTTCTGCACGAGAACCTCATTGGTTTCCTCTACGATTTTTAGCTCAATCCCCGGATGCTTCTTCCGGAAATCAAGGATAACAGGCAAAAGGACAGTCCTTCCCCGGTTACTGGTAATCCCGACTTTCAGTATTCCTTTCTCTTCACCGCTGATCGCATCAAACGTATGGTGCATTTTTATCAGCTGTTCCCGAATGATATACGCGTATTTCAGAAATTCTTCTCCGGCATATGTAATTTCCAGAGGAACATGACGCTCAAATAATCTGCATCCCAGTTCTTTCTCCAGCGACGCGAGATGGGCGCTGAGTGTCTGCTGGGCAATATGCAGACGTTCTGCGGCTCTGGAGATATTTTTTTCCTCCGCCACAGTGATAACATAGTCGACTGTCTGAAAGTTCATTTTTCCTTCCCCGCATTTTGCTACAGCTATATTTTGTAATCAATACACAAAATAACTGTTTGATTTTGTTGCTGATATCTTTTAAATTCTATATTGTGCAATCAAAAACGTCAAGGGTGATAAACAGGCATGAATAACACGAATAAAGTATCAGATCAAAATCGGACACAATACCTTGTCTGTGAACAGGAAAGCACCTATGCTCTCCTTATGGCCGCAGCCGGCATGATGGGTGCCTATACTTTTAATTTAAGAGGTGGTGTGTTCTGCAATGCGCAAACCGCTAACTTTGTTATGATGGCGGTCGATTTCGGAAGGGGACACTGGGTTAGCGGCTGCTATTATTTTATCCCAATATTTGCATACTTTTCCGGCGCTTTTCTTTCCGAAATACTTCCCGTTCCAGTCAAACGGCCTGGATTTCTCAGATGGGATACATATTTGGTCGGCTTTGAGATGATCGTACTTTTTCTGGCGGGCCTGATTCCTTTAAGTTGGCCTAATCATATTGTTCAAGTCATGATCAATTTTATTGCTTCTATGCAATATAATACATTCCGTCAGGCAAACGGAATTCCGATGGCAACCACCTTCTGCACCAATCATCTTCGTCAGATGGGAATCGCGTTTGCAAAAATGGTTCACAAGAGAGATTGGACGCTGCTGCGGCGCGAGCGCGTTCATGCCATCATGCTTATATGCTTTTTTTCAGGCGGAGTCGTGCTCACTTGCTTCTGCAAGCTTTTGAATGAAAAGTCCATCTGGCTTGCGATCATTCTCCTGGGCATAGTATTTGGTAAAATGGCACATGCAGATCTCACCACTGAACATGCACTGCTGAAATATAAGCCCTCAGGTCATTAACTGATAAAAAGCGCTATTGCAGCACCGCAAAATTCACCAAAAAGAATCGCTCTGCTGATGGCAAACTGTCAGCAGAGCGTATTTGGCTTCTCGATCTGTCCACGGGCGCACTGCCTTAAGCCGCCAGTCAGGGCCTGTCGGCCAGAATCGAATTCGCCAGTACGAACATAATGTTCAAGTTTTCAAGTTTTCCGTCTGTTTTCGTAGACCTCGGCACCGGGTCTTTCGGTTGGAATAGTGCGGCGTCCTTCTTTTGATCCATTTACCCCCGTGGGTACGATTCGTTCGATCTGTGGCGGAAATTTTTCTTTATTTGTTTGCTCCAATTCGTCGCACAGACCGGGCGGAATCAATTGCCTATTCATAATTTTTTCCAATCTCCTTGAGAGGGTCGCTTATCTTTTCTGTGTGGTGTTGCCTTCGGTTCACCGTTGTTTGATATCTTGCTACCCGACCTGTCAAGACACAACGATTAAGCGTAACCATCTATTTTCGGTACTGTGACGATGAACGGACCGTCGGCTTGGCCTTGCATGTCTCAGATTCTTATGCTATACTTAAAAAACAGCAGGCGCGGCTATCTTTATGCAGATTCTGTGTGCGGACAGCTTATTTGCGAATATCAGGCAGGCGAATATCCTGCTACCCAAGGAGTGACCCAATGGCACGAGAACGGTATTTGCTGCATCAAGGGGAGGAAACGATCCACAGCGACAAGCTGAAACGTACACCGAAAACCTTTAAGGAGAAGCGGCAAAATTTTTGGTATTACCATAAATGGCATGTGGTGATCGCAATCGCGGCAGTCGTCGTGGCGATTGTACTGATTCGGAATGTTGCGACGCGTGAAAACCCGGATTATCAGGTTGGCCTGATTACTGACCGGATGGTCTCGGAAGACACATTGGATCGCCTTGCGGGCCAGTTGGAACTTTGTTCCCCAGACCGCAATGGGGATGGCCAGGTCTTGGTGCAGGTGACCAACTACGCGGTTGGCGAGTCGGATAACCCGCAAATCACTATGGCAAACGACACAAAGTTGATCGGAGATTTTCAGGTAGGCGATGTGATGTTATATCTCTGCGACGAGACGGGGTATTCGTATTTGGAGAAGCAGGATGGCTGGGATGCCGGCCACAAGAAGATGCAATTGCCCGCTTCGATGCAGGTAAATGGCCTTTCGCTGACGGCGAACATGCGTATACTCTCCCAGAACAACAACAGTCATTACGACGAACAAAAGGCGCTTTGGGATGCCGAATACACGATTTATCAGAATGCGTTGGCGGACAAGCAGGTTACAAAACCGGAACAGACCAAGCATGCGTCGGCCACCGCGATGACCTCCCAGCCAGCACAATCATAAAACCCGGCGGAGAATTTGAGAAAGCCGGCTCGCTTTTGCAGCGGGCCGGCTTTTTTAAAAGGATCAGGAGGCCCGTTATGCCTGTGGCGGGTCTACGTCTTTCAGGAACTGTTTGCGCTTTTGGTAATCCAACAGGAAAATAATCAGGACGGCCACCAGCACACCGCAGCACAGAATCGAGGAGCGCTGGCCGAGATGCGGACAGATTAAGCCGCTGATGAGCGCTCCGCCAAAAAAGACCCCCACCACGGTAAAATACCGCCGGGCGTGGTGGCCGGCTTCTGTGCTGTGGTCCTGTAGGGCTTTGAAAAGCTCCGTGCCCGCGCTGCGCAGATTGCCGGTGCAAAAGGTGGTCGCATAGGGAAGACCGTGCGTCTTGCAAAAGCGCATGGGGAAGCCCGGGCGTCTGGCGCAACCTGCCATATTGCAGCGCACAGACAAAGGAGACAATCAGCGTGGTTGCAAAATCGGGCAGCCCCGCGGGAAGAAAGGTGACGATCAGCAGCAGCGCAAGCTCCGTCACAATCACGATGCAGTGCCACTGCTCAGGGGTGTTTTCGTGTGGCAGGCGTTTCAGGCGTTCTGTCAGCATGATGCCGAGCACAAAGGCGACGATCGGCAGGAGCGATCGCAATGCCGCGGCGGGGTCCCGCTGCGCCAGCCGGACCGCGCAGGTCACGAGGTTACCCGTTTGCGCATTGGCAAATACGCCGCCCTTGAGCGTAAAGGTGTAGGCTTCCAGGAAGCCGCCCACAGCAGCCAGACACAGCGCAATGCGCATGCGTTCATACGGCGCGATCGAAAGCGCTTCGGGGTAGGCCTTGACATTGGTATTGGACATGGAAAATTTCCTCCAGATGAAATGATTCAATCAAAATTTGGGAGCCGGCTGCGGGCGTGAGTCACGAGAAATCCTGGTCTGGCTCCACCGAAGCGACAATGTTGTCCAGAAAGCACTGCACGGCTTGGGAGCGGTTTCCGGCCGGAAGCGTGGCGGCGCAGATCTGCCGGCTGGGCAGATGCTCATTGACCCGCACCTCAAAGACGCGGCCTTGCCGCAGACTCTGATTCGCCAGATCGCTCATCACAATGCCCACGCCCAGGCCGTTCTCCACAAACGGGACAATGAGATCAGACGACGAGAGTTCAAATTCCGGCTGCAGGGAAAAGCCACGGCTTGTGAAGAAAGAGTCCAAAAACTGGCGCGTGATGCTGCCTTCTTCCGCACAGATCAGCGGCAGGCGCACAATTTCTTCCAGCGACAGAACGCGGTCTCGCAGCGCCCGGTAAGGCCGACCGGCGATGAAGATATCGTGGATGGTCAGCACCGGGATATGGGCAAAGCCATTCAGGTCAGGCCCTTCGGCCACCACCGCAACGTCCGCGTGACCCGCGCGCAGTGCCTTGGCGGCCGCAGGCGTGTTGACGCCGAGCAGGCGGACCTTGACGTGGGGATACTGCTGGTGGAAGCGCCGCAGGTGTGGAAGCAGAAAAATGCGCAGCAGAAGGTCAGAAGTTGCAATGCATAACTCGCCGCTGTCGAGCCGCAGCATGTCATGTACACGGTTTTCGCCGCGGAGGATTAGGTCGTTGGCGTGCGATACGTAGCGGAAAAGCTCCTGGCCTTCAGCAGTCAGGGAAACGCCGTTTTTCGCACGGATAAATAGCGCGCAGCCCAATTGGCGCTCCAGCTGCGCAATCGATTTGCTGACCGCGGGCTGCGAGATGGAGAGCGCCTGTGCCGCCAGTGTCATGCTGCGGCAGCGGGCCACCTGGCAGAATACATGGTAATATTCAAAATTGATGTGCATGCCGGACCTTCCCCTCTTGCAGATAGCGCAGCGCGCAAACTTTCTATAAGTTTAGCAGATTTGTGTTCGGAAAGCAATCACAGATGGTAACAACTTTGACACTTTTCAACTGCGCGGCAGAATGCTATACTAAAACGATAAGGAATGCAGAGCTTTTCCCGGAAGGCGGCTTTGCTCAAAAAGTATGCAGCTGACTTCCGGCTCAGGGGAACGGACTTTCGTTGAAGCAGCCTTTCGGCTTAACTGGAGACGAAAGGACTTGGCTATTGTATCACGGGCATCCCAAAGCCTGCTGATGACTAAAACGATTAACTTTGAAACTTATTATACGGGGAGGCGTAAATATGCACAGACAGGGATTCCAGCGTTTGGCTGTGGCGGTAGTGGCGCTGGCGTGCTGCCTTTCGCTGAGCGGCTGTTCCTTGTTTGGACTGGATGCGCGCACGCTGATGCGCCCACCACGGGCCACAGGGGAGCAGGCGGGTGTCTATGACCTGCTTGAACAAAAGGGCGGCGCCTCCTTTTCCCTGTGCTATCCGGCGGCTGGCGATTATCGCTCTGCCATCATTCTGCACGATCTGGACGGTGACGGCACCGAGGAAGCGATTGTCTTTTATCAGGCGGACCCCAAGGATACCAGCGCATGGGTCCTGTTTTGTAAACAGGGAAACGATGGCTGGCAGGATGCCGGGTCTTTTGAGAACACAGCGGGCCGTGTGGACCGCGTGTGTTTTGGCGATTTGGATGGCGACGGCAGCGACGAGGCCATCATCGGATGGGGCAGCAGCGCCACCGGCACAACGTCCATCGGCGTCTATCGGGAAAAGGATGGCAAGACCACGGAGACAAAGCTCAGCCAGCCCTATACAGAGATGGCGCCGCTCGATTTTGACGGCGACGGCAAGGCGGAACTTTTCACAGCCAACCTTGCCGCAGATGGCGGCCGTTTTACGGCCAGCCTGCTTCGCCTGCAGGATGGCACGCCACAGATGATGGGCAGCGCTTTGCTCGACGCGGGCGTCCGGCAGTTTTCCTCACTGAAGGCGGGAAAGCTGGCGGACAATGTGCCCGGTGTTTTGCTGGATTGCCAGATGGAAAACGGCAGCTATCTGACGGAGATGTTCTATTGGGACGCAGAAAGCCAGTCATTGCGTACGCCGCTATACAGTACATCCAAAAACATCTCGCTGCGCAGCGTACCGATCAACTGCATGGACACCAATGGCGACGGCGTCATTGCGTTTCCGGTGGTCAGCCGTCTGCCTGGGTATGCGGGCACCGCGGCGGACGATGTGAGCAATGTGGTGCAGTGGACCGGGCTAAAGGGCTTAAATGGCGATTATCAGACGTTTTCTTCTGCCATTTGCAATGCCCGCGACGGCTACAGCTTTTTGCTGCCGGATGCCTGGAAGGCTGCCATTACGACCCGGTATGATGAGAACGCACGCCAGCTTTCCATCTACACCTGGGATGCGCAAAAGAACGCGGCCGGCTCGCCGCTATTGGAGATCCAGTCCCTGTCCGCGCAGGCGTGGCAGTCAATGTCCGGATCTTCGGGCTATGAGCAGATGCTCACGCGCAATGACCGCATCATCGTGGCGCAGGTACCCGCAGACGCCGGGCAGCTCGCCCAGCCTTTGGCAACGCTGCGGGAGCGTTTTCAGACATTTATACAGGATTCCTGATCCATGGGAGGATACTTATGAAAAAAATTTTAGTGGCCGAGGATGAACAGGCAATTCGCGAATTCATTGTGATCAATTTAAAGCGCGCCGGCTATGAGGTGACGGAAGCGGAAAACGGTGACCAGGCGCTGGAACTGTATAACCAGGCGGACGGCGATTTTGACGTGGCGGTGCTCGACATCATGATGCCCGGGCAGCACGACGGCCTGGATGTGTGCAAAGAACTGCGCAGGCACAGCGGAACGATCGGAATCATCCTGCTGACCGCCCGCACCCAGGAGATGGACAAGGTCGGCGGATTGATGGCGGGCGCGGACGATTACGTGACAAAGCCGTTTTCCCCCAGCGAGTTGGTGGCGCGTGTGGATGCGATCTACCGCCGGGTCGCGCTGGCGCAGATGCGAGACGAAAATAATTTTGCCGAGGAGATCCAGTCCGGCGAATTTGTGCTCAATCTGCGCAGCCGTACCCTGATGAAAGGCGCGCGGCCGATCGAGCTGACCCAGGTGGAGTTTCAGATCATGGAGTACTTTTTCTCCAACCCCGGCGCTGCCCTGGAGCGCAGCGCCATTTTGAAACACGTGTGGGGAGAGGCCTATGTCGGCGAAGAAAAGATTGTGGATGTCAATATCCGCCGCCTGCGCATGAAGGTGGAAGACCAGCCCAGCAGTCCCCGCCACATTGTGACGGTCTGGGGACTGGGATATAAGTGGGAGGCATGAACGGTTGACTGCAAAAGGGAAAAAGGCAGACTCCCTGCTGCATAAGAAGCGCCCCGGATGGGCCCTCGCCGGCACCCGCGGGTGGCTGTTCAATTCCCTGAGGCTGGTGGCCATCATTGTGGTGGTGCTGCTGATCATATTGTCTTTTGCCGTTAGCAGCTCGACCTACAATGGCATCCAGACGACGCTCGACGCGCGCAGCGAGGAGCTGACCAACGTTTTTGCCGAGGACGGGCGCTCCTCGCCGCGGGCGTTCAGTACGGCGGCGCGGCAGTATGTGGAGCGCTTTCCCGGCAAGGAAAGCATGGAATTGATGGTCTTTAACTCCAACGGCAAGATCATCATCACAAGCCTCGGGTTTGTGCCGGATGAGGGCGAGTCCATGCCCGATTACGACACTGCTTTGCGCAGCGTGGACAATTACGGCACCTGGACCGGCCAGCTTTCCAGCGGCGAAAAGGTGATGGCTGTCACACGCGTGCTGCGCAGCGACGAGGGGGAATTCGTCGGCGCTGTACGCTATATCGTCTCCTTGCGCAGGGCGGACCAGCAGATCTTCTGGGTGATCTGTGTGATGGGCACTGTGGGCATTTTGCTGGTGGTGGCGCTGCTGCTGGCGGGGCGGTCGATGTCGCGGTCCCTGCTAAAGCCCATTGAGGAGATCAGCGCCACGGCGAAGCGCATCGCACATGGCGACTTCAACGCCCGCATCGCGACGATCCGCGACGACGAGATTGGCGATTTGTGCGTGACCATCAATGAAATGGCCCAGGAGCTGGGCACGGCGGAGCGCATGAAAAACGACTTTATCTCCTCGGTTTCGCACGAACTGCGCACGCCGCTGACCGCCATTAAGGGCTGGGGCGAGACGCTGCAGGGCGGCGGCCTGGACCCGGAGAGCTTTAATAAGGGCATGAACGTGATTTTGCATGAGACGGAACGCCTTTCCAGCATGGTTGAAGAGCTGCTCGATTTCTCACGCATGCAAAGCGGCCGCATGACGATGCATATGGAGCGCATCGACATCCTCGCGGAACTCGGCGAGGCGGTCTATATGTTCAGTGAGCGGGCCAAAAACGAGGGCAAGTTTTTGGTCTATGAGGAACCGGCCATGCTTTCGCCGGTGCTTGGCGACGTCAACCGTTTGCGCCAGGTGTTTGTCAATATCCTGGACAATGCCCTGAAATACACGCAGAAGGGCGGCACCATCAATGTCTCTGCCACAGAAGCGGAGGGCTTTATCCAGGTCATCATCAGCGACAGCGGCTGCGGCATCCCGCCGGAGCATTTGCCGAATGTCAAAAAGAAATTTTATAAGGCCAATCAGACGGTGCGCGGCTCCGGCATCGGACTGGCCTTGGCCGATGAGATCATGAGCCTGCACTCGGGCAGCCTCGAAATCGAGAGCACCGAGGGCGTTGGCACAGCGGTGACCATCACAATCCCGACCATGCAGAAACTGCAGGACCATCTCGAAGAAGAAAAAGTCCAGCTCCAGAAGCTGGAAGAAAGGGAAGCAAATGACGACACAAACAGCAAAGGCGAAGGGCTGTAAATGCATCACCTCCATCGGCGGGCAAGCACTCGTCGAAGGCATCCTGATGCGTGGCCCCAAGAAAATCGAAGTTGCGGTGCGCGTGCCGGATGGTGCTATCCAGGCGGAGGACATGGACTTTGTCCCTTTGCGCGACCGGTATCCCATCCTGCGCGTGCCCATCCTGCGCGGCGTGGCCGCGTTTATCGAAAGCCTGATGATGGGCTACAAAGCGCTGCAGACCTCCATGGAAAAATCAGGCATGAGTGAAATCGAAACGACACAGGAGGACAGTAAGCTCGACCAGTGGCTCCCCAAAAACCCCGGGGGCAAAACTGGCCCCTGGTCTTGTG
>OBVO01001409.1_pt1 | contig 10086 bp, 9 predicted proteins | sample 1495151 | NCBI WGS metagenome assembly OBVO01 (sample SAMEA2580019, study PRJEB22360) | human gut metagenome | reverse complement strand
GGATGCCGCGCACGGTGTCCGGCCCAAAGGTCAGGTTGGGCACAAAGTGGCCGTCCATCACATCCAGGTGGATCCAGTCCGCGCCCGCCTTGTCCACGTCCTCCACCGCGCGGCCCAGCGCCGCAAAATCCGCCGACAAAATCGATGGCGCAATTTTCATCGTCATTTTACGCCTCCTTTTGCGCTTCCAAGGGTTCCGGCGTGTGCGCCGGCGCGGTGTACTTTTGCAGTGTGTGCAGGATCAGCCCCGCCAACGTCATGCCCGAAAACAAAGCCAGCAAAAGCCGGAAGCCCTTTTCGCAAAGGGCAACCGTACCGATAAACAGGGCGACGCCCGCCGCCAGGACCGCCACATCTTGTTTTTTCATGCAAATCCCTCCCGCAGATCGCTTTCGTAGTATGCCATTCTTTTAGCATTTTACCATACTGCCCGGCACAATGCAAAATGAAAAGAGCGGGGCGGACGCACTGCTGGCGATGCACGCGCATTTTCTCTTTTATATGCTTTCTTATAAGTAAGTATTGAACTGAATTGTAAGTATCGCACTTAAATGTGCGTACTTGTTTTCGGGGCCCACTCTTACTATGATTATATTACAAAATATCGCAAGCATGGATCAAGTTGATCCCATTCGGAACAGGAGGGACTTTCATGCAGAAGTATGAGCATTTGGGCAAGCCGTTGCAAATCGGGAGCCTGACCATTAAAAACCGGTTTTGTATGGCACCAATCGGCGGCGGACAGCATCATCTGCCGGGCGGCGGTCTGAAAAACGAAACCATCCAGTATCTGGTAGAGCGGGCCAAAGGCGGATTTGGGCTGATCTTTACCGGCGCATTGGCGGCAGATTGTACCGTCGACCCCTATACAGGCATTGGGCCTGCGATTTTGCAGAATCCGGACGCTTTCAAAATGACCGCGACCGAGCTCAACGAGCGCGCCAACGCCTATGGAACCAAAATTTTTGCGCAGATCACCATGGGGCTGGGCCGCAACTACCCCAATTTGCCGGCTCCGTCCTCTGTCCATGTGTTCCGCCATCCGGGCGAGGTCTCCCCGGAACTGACGCATGACCAGATCAAGTCGAAGATCGAATCGGTCATCAAGGCGGCCAAAATTGCACAGGATTCCGGTTTTGCCGGTGTGGAGGTGCATTCCATCCACTGGGGCTATCTGCTGGACCAGTTTGCCCTTTCAATGCTGAATCACCGCACCGATGAATATGGCGGCAGCCTAGAGAACCGTCTGCGTGCAGCAAGGGAGATTCTGGAAGGAATCAAACAGAAATGCGGCAGCAGTTTCCCCGTCAGCATGCGGCTGGGGCTTAAGACCTTTGTGAAGGATTTTGAGAAGGCCACCCTGACCGGCGAAGAGGAAGTCGGCCGCACCCTGGAAGAAGGCATTCAGATTGCCAGGCTGCTGGAATCCTATGGCTACGACTGTCTGAGCGTTGATACGGGAACATACGATTCCTTCTACTACGCCTGTCCGCCCATGTATATGCCGAAGGGCTATCTGGTGGAGATGGCGGCAAAGGCTAAACAAGCGGTCAACATCCCGATTCTGGCCGGCGGTCGCATGAATGACCCGGACATTGCAGAAACTGCCATTCGGGGCGGCAAGATCGACGCCGTTGTAATGGGCCGTGCGGCGTTGGCTGACCCGGAATACCCGAACAAGGTGCTGACCGGCCACACCGAGCGGATTCGTCCCTGCATCGCCTGCAATCAGGGCTGCATCACCCGGCTGCAGCGGGGCAAGCAGCCTTCCTGCGCAGTCAACCCGACTGCCATGCGAGAAATGCGGTTTGCGCTCCGCCCCTGCGTCAAGCGGAAAAAGGTTGTGATTGTGGGCGGCGGCGTGGCCGGTATGGAAGCGGCCAGAACTGCCGCTACGCGTGGGCATCATATTTCCCTGTACGAAAAGAATTCTGAGCTTGGCGGCAATCTGATTCCCGGCGGTTCCCACAGCTTCAAAAAAGAAGTGCGGACGTTAAATGCCTGGTATCAGAATGAGTTAAAACTTTTGCCGGTTGATATTCATCTGAACGAGGCCATTAACGCACAGCAGCTCAAAGGAATGGGTGCCGATGTGATCATCCTGGCCGCCGGTTCCGTTCCCGTTATGCCAAAAGTGCCGGGCATCGACGCCCAGAACGTGATCGGCTGCATGGATGCCTTTGCGCACCCCGAAAAGATTGGCCAAAAGGTTGTGGTGATCGGCGGCGGTCTGGTCGGCTGCGAAATGGCGCTGGATTACGCCCAGCACGGCAAAGAAGTGACGGTGGTGGAAGCGCTACCGAAAATCCTTTCTGCCGGAATCCCCTCCCCGATTCCAAACGGGCAGATGATTCCCGATCTGTTTGAATACCACCATGTTCATGTACTGGAAAATTACAAGCTCGCTGCGGTAGAAAACGGTAAAGCCGTTCTGGAAAGCAACGGCCAGAAAACCGCCCTCGACGCGGACTCGATTGTGATTGCAGTCGGTTTCCGTCCGGTCCCATCGATGGCGCAGCAGCTGCAGGGATGCGGCGCTGTGGTCTATGAGATTGGCGACGAGCGGAAGGTCAGTACCATTCTCCAAGCCGTATGGGACGGCTACGAAGTGGGTAACAACATCTAATCACTACGGTATAAGGCGAATCGCTTTATATAAATTTTTCAAGGAGGCAATGATCCATGAGAGCAGCATTAAAAGAATATCAGGCCGTGGAAGAGGCCGCAATGAAATTTGTCAAGAGCGTTGCCGAGGGCAACAGCAAATATGCCAAGGAGCTGTTCACCGATGAGGCGGTGCTGTTTGGTTATCTGGACGGCAAGCTGGAGCATGGCTCCATCGAGCAGTTCTACCACAATGTGGACACCGTGCCCGGCGGCGACAACTTCAAGGCCCGCGTCGATGTGCTGATGGTGGAGGAGTCCCTGGCTGTTGTGCGCGTTCTGGAACAGGGCTGGGGCAACCGGATTGATTTCACCGATGTGCTGCTTCTGCTCAAAATGAACGGCGAGTGGAAGTGCGTCGCCAAAGCCTACAACCAGAATTCTGATACCATTCAGAAGTAAGCAATAGCCAACGAAAGAATCGGTATCAAACCGCAACGGGCCGGCATGGGGCAACGGCAGCCCCCTCTGCCGGCCCTTCAGTATTTCTTCTGATTCCACGACGGACCCCCCTCGTCTTCGGGACCGCTTTCTGCTACCAAGCGCGCAGTTGACTTTTACCGAAGGGCGGCTGCCGATTACCTACGCCGGGCGCACCACCAAAAAAGGACCCACCGCAGAAAGAGTTTCTGCAGCGGATCCTTTGCGTCGCGCGGTCCGTTCGACAGAGATCAATAGGCGCGGGTCATGCCGCCGTCAAGCAAGATGGTCTGGCCGGAGATATAAGTGTTCGCGGGTGAGGTCAGGAAGGCAGCCAGACGCCCGTACTCCTCGGGCGTGCCATAGCGGCCCAGCGGGAAGGACTTCAGATCCTGCTTTTCATATTCTTCCACCGAGAGGCCTGCTTTGGCCGCACGCATTGCGTTCAGGTTGGTGATGCGGGCGGTATCGATGCGGCCGGGGCCAATGACGTTGATGAGAATGTTGTCTTTGCCCAATTCGGAAGACAGCGTCTTGCTCATGCCCACCACGCCCATACGCATGGTGTTGGACAAAATCAGGTTGTCCAGGCAGTCCTTAACCGAGGAGCTAGTGGAGTTGAGGATGCGTCCGCCTCCAAGCCGACGCATGGAGGGCAGGCAGGCCCGGATAGCGCGCACATAGGACAGCAGGCACTGGTGAAAGGCGTTCTCCCAGTCCTGATCCTCGAAGGAATCGAAGGGGCCGGGCTTGGGACCCGGGCACATGTTGACAAGCGCCCAGATGTCACCCAGCGTGGCCACGGTGTGGTCCGCCAGCTTGCTGATATCCTCAGCGGAGTTTACGTCGCACAGGAAAGCTTCGGGGCGGTTGCCCGTCTCCTTTTCGATTTCGTCCTGTGTTGCGTACATCTGGTCCTTGAATGCCTCCGCGGTGCAGATCATCACCTTGGCGCCTTCACGGGCCACCTCGGTAGCGATGCCCTTGCCCAGCCCGGCGGCAGACGCCATACAGAGTACAACTTTATCTTTTAATCCCAGATTCATAAAAATGGCCTCCTGTTTTGATTGAAACGAACGGCTCTTACGCCTTTTCGGGATGCGACTTCAGGTCCACCACCGGGTTGACCAGGGGAGTCATCGCGAAACCGTCGGGGCCCACGATGCGGCATTCCGCCACATCCCCGTCTTGAATGTGGAAAGCCCGCGGGGTACCAGTGGAGAGGACATCTCCGGCGTACCAGCCCTGGATACTGCTGTGCAGCGATACCAACCGGGCAGGGCGGTGGGTCATATGATCCACCGTATTCCTGGCGTGGATCTCACCGTTGTGGACGCTTTGGACCTCCAGTTTTAGCACGTCGGGCACCTCGTCGGGAGTGACCAGCTCAGGGCCGAAAGAGAAAAACGTTGGGAAGTTTTTGACAATGGTCAGATAGCGGGGATTACCGCTCACGTAATCGTTGCCTTTCAGGATGGATTCCTCGGTCATGTCCAGAATGGTTGTGTAGCCCGCGATGGCACTCTGCCAATCTTCCTCAGACACGTCCCGGCAGTCCCGGCCCATGATGATGCCCAGTTCCGCCTCGGCGGTGGTCTTTTGGGCCTCCTTCAATGCGGGCAGATGAATCTCATCCCCCGGCCCGATCAGGGTGTCCGCCATCTTAAAAAAACTGCCCGGGAAGCCGGTTGGCATAGCCGAGCCAATATCACCGGCATGTTCCGCATAGTTTAAACCAATGCCGAAAATCCGCCGGGGCGTGCGGTACAGGGGAGCGTAAACCACCTTGTCCGCGGGCACCAGGCCGTCAATCGTCTCCAACTCCGCCCGGCCGCCGGCGTTGTACCAGGCGGTCAGGCCGGGAATCTGCCGGGCGCAGATCAGCGCATACATTTCCTCTTTCCAGGCCGTCCCCTTGGCGGCGTTCAGCGCCACGATGGGCAAAACACCCTTGCTGGTGACGATGCCCGCCACCTCGGCCCGATCCAGTTTGATCGTTGCAAGCCTCATGAAAAATTCCCCCTGTGATCTTCTGTCGATAAATTAAGAGATCCAATTAGTCTATCCTTTTGCTGCCTTCTGCGCTCTTTTTCGCTGCATAATCAATTTATCTTTTCCTGTGCCAAAGTATTCCAGCGTAATCCCGCGCAGCTTATTCAGCATGAACATCGTTCCGCCCACGTTCGTGATGATCAGGATCATGTTGCAGACATCTGCCCACGGCAATGCGGCATCAACACCGACCGTGCCGCCAATAAAGCAGCCACATACACACAGCACTTGAACGATCACCCTGGCTACCTTGCCAAACATGTCCTTGGCCAAAATGCCGGAGGACGTTGCCAGGGACAGCGCGGACGATGCGGCAAATAGGATCAAGCTGACCGCCGCGATGACTTGGCCGACCGGCCCAATGGTCGCAAAGGCGTTGATAGCCAGAACCGAACCGGGAGCGCCGCTCTTCCACGCACCAGTGCAGAGGACAACAAGCGCTGTGAAGGTGCAGATGACAATCGTGCAGGCAAACGCTTCAAAAATGCCATACATGCCCTGTTCAACCGGTTCACCTTCATCGGCCTGGACATGCAGGATACTCGCGGAGCCGTTGCCGCCGTCGTTGGAATAAACGCCGCGGGCGCAGCCGATGGAAATCACGGTGCTGATCGTCGCACCCGCAAAGCCGCCGACTGCCGCTGTCCCGGTAAAGGCGCTGGTAAAGATGCTGGCAATGGTCGGGCCCAGGTTTTGAATATTCAGGAAAATAATCAAAAGGCCGGACAAGACATAGATCAGTGCCATGATGGGGACCATCTTATCGGTAATTCTGACCAGCGCCTTGATGCCGCCCAGGATGACAAAGATGATGATGACAGTAAAAATAATCGTTGTTGCAAGGTTGGGGATGTGGAACACCTCTGCAGCGTCCACAACGGCGCCGGTATGTATGCCGCAGGCAATCGCCATGGAAATGAGCATTGCCACAGCCCAAATAATGCCCAGCGGCTTCCACACCATGGACAAATACCGGTTGGCGCCACCCTTCCAGCGACCGTCCTTGTCTTTGACGCGTGTCGCCACGCCCAAGGCGACTTCCGCGTATTTCAATGCCATTGCGATAAAGCCGACGATCCACATCCAGAAGACCGAACCAGGGCCGCCGATCGCGATCGCGCTGCCAACGCCAACAATGTTACCCGTTCCGATGGTGTTGGCCAATGTTGCGAGCATGGTCTGCAGGCCGGAGACCTTTCCCTCTGACTTGCTTTTCCGGGTGCTGCCAAAGGTCTTCTTCAGCATAAACTTGAAGCGTTTGACTTGTACAAAATCACATGCGATCGTGATCGCAATGCCGCCGCCGATCAGGATAATCAGCAAGGGAAAGTTCCACATCCAGGATGTGAAAGACAGAATTGCATTGAGAATCGTGTTCAGAAAGCCCATCATTTTGATCACCCCTTCCCTTATTGTTTAGACTGCTCCATCATCCGGTAAAAATAATTGATGATTTTGGAAAGGTCCAAATGCCCGCAGTAGAGCTCGCCGTGCATTTCGGGGTGCCACTGAATGCCGACGAAGGGATAATCTTTATGATAGACAGCCTCAATGACGCATTCGCTGCTGCCCTCCCGCAGTTGGTTGGCCTCCACCAGTTTCATGTATTTCGCGGCCGTCTCATCGTTCTCGCACCAAAACTGCGAGATCCGGAAGTCCTCCGGGAGTTTTTTCAGCGCTTGATGGTGCCCGCTATTGCCGAGCAGGCTATCGCCGTACAGATCGTGCATAAAGGTGCCCTTAACATTATAAATCTTGTGGAACCGAGGGTTGCCAGGCTCATAACCATGCTGGTCTTTGCAGTCTAAGCACTGGATCAAAGTACCGCCAAAGTATACAGCCGCCAACTGGAGCCCACGGCAAAAGCCGATCATCGGCTTGTGAAGCTTGTAAGCCCGGTCGATCATGGCAAGCTGCTGCCGGTCCATTTCAGGCTCAACGGGATCGCTCGCCGTGTTCTCCTCGCCGTAAATCGAGGGATCCACATCGGGAAGGCCGCCCGGGATCACCACGCCGTCATAATTTTCAACGATGTCCGGATCCATAGAGATTGTGCACGTTGCTCGATCCGTGGTGAAAAACTCCGCGGCCTCGCTACAAGGATCGACTGGGCAGTCTTTGTAGAATCCGCTTGGTGATGCAACTAAAATTCGATACATTTGATATTCCCCCTGTTATCCTCTTGAAATCTCACCCCTTTGTGAAATTTGATTTTGATAATTGACTGCTTGGGAATTTTACTTCTTTGTAAAATTCCCATCGAATACTGTAAGTGTCTTTTCAGGAAATCTTTTTGACTGCCTCAGCCAGGCGGGCGCATCCTTCCACGATGTTCTCATAACTGTTGGCAAAGGACATCCGCAGATAGCCCTCGCCGCCAGCGCCGAACACACCACCGGGTACCAGCGCGATCTTGGCTTTCTCCAGCAAATAAGCCGCCAATTCGGCGGAAGGCTTGCCCAGCGCCTTGCAGTTGATGAAGATATAAAAAGCGCCCTTGGGGCACCGGCAGCTCAGACCGGGGATGGCGTTGATGGCCTGGACGGCGTAGTCACGGCGGCGCTGGTACTCCTTCACCATCTGTTCCACCTCGTTCTTCTCATCCCGCAAAGCCACGATCGCGGCCCGCTGGACAAAGGAGGGAGCGCAGGTGGTGTTGTGCTGGTGCAGCTTGTTTAAAGCCGCGATGTACGCCTCCGGGGCAGCCACATAGCCCACGCGCCAGCCCGTCATGGAGTAAGTCTTGGACAGGCCGTTCATGGTAAAGGTACGTTCTTTCATGCCCGGCAGCGAGGCGATGCTCACGTGCTTGGCCCCATTATAGACCAGCCGCTCGTACACCTCGTCGGTAATGACCATGATGTCCTTTTCCACGGCGATCTGCGCCAGGCCCTTCAGCGTCTCCTCGGTCAGTACGCCGCCGGTGGGGTTGTTGGGCGTGACGATGACCATAGCCTTGGTCTTGCCGGTGATCTTGGAGCGGATCTCTTCGAGATCAAGCTGATAGTCGTTTTCCTCCCGCAGCGTGTAGCTCACCGGGACCGCCCCCAGCAGCTTGGGTACGTTCAGATAGTTCATCCACACCGGGTCTGGAATGAGCAGCTCGTCCCCTTCGTCCAGGATGGTGCACAGCAGATCAAACACAGCCTCGGACAGGCCCACGGTGACAAGAACCTCTGTAGCCTTGTAGTCGGTATTGTTGCGCCGGTTCAAATAGCGGGCGATCTCTTCCCGCAGCTCCATCAAGCCGAAGTTGGAGGTGTAGAACACCTCGCCACGGTCTAAGCTCTCCACGCAGGCCTTTTTGATGTATGCCGGCGTGTCAAAATCGGGGCGGCCGATCTCAAAGTGGATGACCTTTTCCCCCGCTCGCTCCATAGCCAATGCCTTCTCGTTGACCTTGCGGATGCCGGACGGGACCAGTCGATCCATCCGGGCGGATATTCGATTTTTCATTGCAACACTCCTTCCGCTTTTTGCCGGATACCTGACTTCACTTTGAAACCTCTGGGAAACTGACATCTGGTACAAGACCTCTGACCTCGTTTCCTGTTAAAAGTTATGTCATAATTATACTAATATAGAATTATGTTGTAAAATTCGTAAATATTGAAGTGCCTATAAGAAAATACGTATAGGAGGGAAAGGCATGTTCCATTATAAGGATTATATCTATGCGATTTACCAGGAGCGTAGCTTTTCAAAAGCCGCTCAAAAATTGTATGTATCTCAACCATGGCTGAGTTCTGTGGTAAAAAAGGTAGAGCAGGAAATCCAGGCTCCGCTCTTTGACCGCTCCACCACCCCCATCTCTCTCACCGAGGCGGGCCGATACTACATTGAGCAGACAGAAAAAGTCATCGCTATCGAGAGGGCCACCCGCGCCCATTTTCGAACGTTGGCGAACGGTACGCAGCTCCACATCGGCAGTTCCATGTTTTTTTGCACCTATGTGCTGCCGCGCTTAATGGAAGAATTTAAAGCGCTGTATCCACAGATTGTCCTGTATTTTACCGAGGGAGATAACCAGGCACTGACCCAAAAGCTGTTGGAGCACAAGCTGGACTTCTTTCTGGAGGTCGAACCACTAGAAGGGTCCAAATTCCAGTCGATCGCCTGGTCTACCGAGGAGCTGGTCCTGGCCGTTCCGGCAAGGCTTTCCATCAACCAAACGCTGGAAGCGTACCGCTACACCTTTAATGAGCTGCTCAAACGCGATGAACCCGGGGGCCGAAAGCCGCCCGTCCCGCTCCGAGCCTTTGAGGCGGAACCTTTCCTGATGCTTACGCCTGGTAATGACAGCTATACTCGCGGCATGGAGCTGTGCCGTCATGCCGACTTTACCCCCAGGGTATCGGCCTTTTTGACCCAGATGATGACCGCCTACTATCTGGTATGTGAAGGGCAGGGGGTGGCCTTTTTGCGATCCACTATCCCGGAGTATGTGATTCCCACGGATAGTGTGTTTTTTTACCAGCTGGGCGACCCGGCGGCGGTGCGGGATATCCACCTGTCCTACCTGAAGCAAAACATGAGTCCCGTCCGCCAAAAGCTCCTCAACTTCATGCGAAGCCACAGTCCATTGGAAGAACGTTTCATATAGACTGGCGCAAACTTTTCCGCCTTGCTCCGCCGCACAAAAAGCGCTTCCTCGAATCTGCGCTGCCTGTTGATTCTTAATTTCGGGACGACTGTGGGCAAAAATGGGTAAAAAAAACGAGGTCAGGGACCGAAAGAGTTCCTGATCTCGTTTTTTCTTTATGATCTAGAGAACGCTGCGCATTTCTTTTGTGATGCGCGTCGTTCTGTGCAAACCAGAAAAGGTTTTATAGTCCGCATCTTCTTGCGTGCTTTTTCGCTTTTTGCCGCAAATAAAAAGGCCTGCCGCAGAACTCTCATTCTGCGGCAGGGCCCCTCTATAATAAAACCGCTCGGGAAAGTGTATTTCCA
>OBVO01001405.1_pt1 | contig 10101 bp, 7 predicted proteins | sample 1495151 | NCBI WGS metagenome assembly OBVO01 (sample SAMEA2580019, study PRJEB22360) | human gut metagenome | reverse complement strand
CAGCGGGCGGTTGGCTGCGCGAGTTGCGGGGGAGACGGCGGAAGTCTCGGCGGGAATTGCGGGAGAGGAGGTGGAAGTCACGGCAGTATTTACGGCGTTCTCAGTCATACCCACATTCTGCCATGCCGCGATGATTTCGCCTATGCGGGGCTCGGATTCGGCGACGTGCGCTGCGGAGCGCGTGATTCAATATTGGGCAAAATGCGGCAGCCCATACCATTTCACACGCGTTCATGCAGCGCGGCCGACGCCATTGCAGCGCGGTGGTTTAGGATGGGGCAATGCGCGAAAACGGGATTGAAGAGAGCATTGATCGTCCTCTGACTATCGCTCTTGTGGTCGATACGGTGGGCAATCAGGGCAACGGCACCTCCAATTCGGCCTTGCAATGGGCTGCAGAATTGGAGCGGCAAGGCCATCATGTGAGGCTTGTCGGTATAGGGGCGCCCGAATATCCGGCGCGCGTGAATAGGGTGCCGCTCGTCTCGTGGGTGGCCGCCAAGCAGCTCATGCAATTCGCCGAACCCAGCGACACGTTGTTCCGCACCGCCTTTCAAGGCGTGGATGTGGTGCATATCTATATGCCGTTCAAATTCGGCCGTCGTGCCGCTAAAGTCGCCCACCAAATGGGCATTCCCGTGACTGCCGGATTCCACCTGCAGCCGGAGAACGTGCTGTATTCGGCCGGCCCTCTACGTCGCATTCCCGGTATTTCCAGCTTCCTGTACTGGCTGTTCAAGCACTGGCTGTACAAGCACATTGACCACATCCATGTGCCCACCGAAATGACCGCGAGCCTGTTGCGCGCGCACGGGTATAAAGCCAAGTTGCACGTGATTTCCAATGGTTATTCACCGGTGTATTCGCCGAAGAAGCCGGCCGATCCGGATGCCTCGGCTCCCGTGCCGTTCCGCGTCATCGCTTCCGGCCGACTGGCTAGCGAGAAAGATCAGATTACGCTGATCAAGGCGGTGTCGATGTCCCGGCACGCCGGCGATATTCAGCTGGTGATCGCCGGTACTGGGCCGCTCAAGCAGTATCTCAAGTTCCGCGCCGGGCGTTTGCTGGCGCGCAAGGCCGATATCGGATTCCACAAGCACGCCGATATGCCCGATTTGTTGCGTTCGGGCGATTTGTTCGTGCATTGTTCGATTGCCGACATCGAATCGGTGAGCGTGATCGAGGCGATGGCGTGCGGATTGGTGCCGGTGATCGCCGCGTCCGAACTGTCGGCGGCCAGCCAGTTCGCGCTGATCGACGAGTCGTTGTTCCCCGTGCGGGACGCGGCCCTGCTGGCCCGACGCATCGATTGGTGGATCGCACATCAGGCCGAGCGCGCCGAATGGGGCGAGAAATACGCCGAATACACCAAGGCGCATTATTCCGTGGAAGCCTCGGTCCACAAGTTCGTGGATATGGAACGCAAGGCGATAGGGGAGTAGGAGCCTTCTCGTTTGCGGAGAGGTCTTTCCCTCAGTCCGCCTGCGGCGGCCAGCTCCCTCATCAGAGGGAGCTACGAAAAAACCTCCCTCTGATGAGGGAGGTGGCATCGCGAAGCGATGACGGAGGGAGAGATTAGCGAAGGGTTTTACAAAAAATCAATAAGTTGATCGACCTCTTCAGGCGTGGTGGCCCAGCTGGTGCAGATGCGCATCACGGTATGCGTGTCGTCGGCCTTCTCGGTAAAGCCGAGCTTGACCTCGCGCTCCAGACGGTCGATGGTCGGCTGATCCATCGTCACGAAAATCTGGTTGGTGGGCGCTTCGAAAGTGAGCGTGTAGCCCTTGGCGCGCAGGGCCTCGCGAATACGATCGGCCGCCTCATTGGCGTTGCGGGCGATCTTGAAATACAGGTTGTCGGTGAACAAAGCGTCAAACTGCGCGCCCAGCACAAAGCCCTTGGCCAGCAAGGCACCGTGCTGCTTGATGAGGGTCAAGAAGTGCTTCGGCGTGTTGTGCTTGGTAAACACCACGGCCTCGCCGAACAGGGCACCCACCTTGGTACCGCCGATGTAGAACACGTCGGCGATGGTCGCCAGATCCGCGAGCGTCATGTCTGAACCGGTGGCGGTCAGCGCGTAGCCGAGTCGCGCGCCATCCACGAACAGCGGCATGTCGTACTTGTGCGCCACATCGGCGATGGCCTGCAACTCGGCCTTGGAGTAGATGGTGCCATATTCGGTGCTTTGCGAGACGTACACGGAGCCCGGGAACACCATGTGCTCGTAGTTGCCGTCCGCATAGAAGGTCTTGCAGAACTCGTCCAGTTCGGTCGGGTCCATTTTGCCGTTGTGCTGGGGAATCGTGAGCACCTTGTGCCCGGAGAACTCGATGGCGCCGGCCTCGTGCACGTTCGGATGGCCGGAGGCGACCGCGACCACGCCTGCATACGCCGGGGTGATGGTGTCGATGACGACCTGGTTGGTCTGCGTGCCGCCGACGAGGAACCACACATCCGCGTCCGGCTGGCCGCAGGCCTCGCGGATCTTGGCCTTGGCCTGATCGCTCAGTTCGTCGGACCCGTAGCCCGAATACAGATGGTTGTTGGCTTCAGCCACGGCTTCAAGCACCGCGGGATGGGCGGCGCGGGAGTAATCGTTCTCAAAAGACAGCATGACGGACCTTTTGTCCTTATGTTCGGTGAATTGGATATGCCCTGAGTGTACAACGCGGTGGTTCCCGGCATGCCTATTTGGCCTATAACCCAGGAGCGGGGAATTCAGGGAGAAAAAACAAAACCCTTCCGCGAACGGAAGGGTTTTACTGGGGTGGCCAACGCGGCTCGAACGCGCGACCTTCTGAACCACAATCAGATGCTCTACCAACTGAGCTATGGCCACCATAGTGCCGTATTCAGCAAGCTGAATTCGCGCAACAGGTGAATACTATACACAACTTTGCGGATGTGTGCTCATCGGTGTGTCGCGATGGAATCAAGTGGTCGGTTTCATTCTTGGGGCCAGGCTGCGGGCTGTCTCAGATGGCGGGATGTGGATGAGTGGGTCTTGTGCGGCGATTGATGAAAAGTCAAGGCACACGACGGTGTGATGGTACGACCGGGGATTGCAGAAATGATTACGTGAGTGTTCGCAATGTGAGCATTATGTTTCATATCAACCGCGACCCGCCTAGTTTCATGCGATGTTACCTACACCAAACAAGGGAAGAGAAACACCATGGAAAAGGTTAAAGCCTTTGCAGATTGGCTGACCAAGTGGTTTACGGTCATCGTCATCGTCTGGGCCGTCTTCAACTACTTCGTGCCGGCCGCCAGCTTGTGGGGCAAGGCGTACACCGGCTACATGCTGGGCATCGTGCTGTTCGGCATGGGCCTGACCCTGACGCTGGACGACTTCAAGCGCATCCTGACCCAGCCGCTGATGGTCATCGTCGGCACCGTAGCTCACTTCATCATCATGCCGCTCATCGCCGTGGCCCTGTGCGCGATCTTCCACCTGTCCGGCCCGCTGGCCGTGGGCGTGATTCTCGTCGGCTGCTGCCCGTCTGGCACCTCCTCCAACGTGATGAGCTACCTGTCCCGTGGTGACGTGGCCCTCGATGTCTCCATCGGCATCCTCTCCACCCTGTGCGCCCCGTTCATGATTCCGCTGCTGATGCAGCTGCTCGCTTCTCAGTACGTGTCCGTGCCGACTCAGTCCCTGTTCCTCAACGCCGTCAAGGTGGTGCTCTTCCCGATCGCCCTCGGTGTGATCTGCCACATGATCTTCGGCAAGAAGATCGAGAAGGTTACGGTCGCCCTGCCTATCGTTTCTCAGGTGGCTATTCTGCTTATCATCGGCGTGGTCGTTGCCGCCAACGGTCCGAAGCTGTTCGTGGCCAGCTCCCTGGTGGCCATCCCGGTGGTCATCCTGCACAACCTGTGCGGCTACTCGCTGGGCTTCGGCTTCTCCAAGCTGATGTACAAGATCTACCCGAAGGGCTTCCGCTACGCACAGCAGAAGGCCATCACCTTCGAAGTCGGCATGCAGGACTCCGCTCTGGGCGCAACCCTGGCCCTGACCTCCTTCGCAACCAACCCACTCGCTGCCGTGCCGTCCACCTTCTTCTCCGTGTGGCACAACATCTCCGGCTCTATCCTGTCCAGCTGGTGGCGCAACCACGATGACAAGCACGAGATCCACTGGGATTCCGACAATGGCGAGAAGGGCTCTGCCAAGAGCACCGTTTCAGCGGCCCACCCGTTCGACGCCGATAAGGCCGCCAAGGTCGCTGCCTGAAATCCTGAAATGGTGAGAAAGGTCGGGTAAGGCACGACTCCAGTCAGTCGGTCATCCACCTTTCCTACCTCGCATAACATAGCCGCTCCCGCTTACTCCCGATTGAGGTATCGGGCGTTTCGCGAGGGCGGTTTTGCTATAATTGGTAATGTAGAAAGCGGCAAGGTAATACGGCAAAGAGGCCGGGTCGCTAGAGGTTCCCATCGGATATGGAAGAGCACGAGGATGTGCTGGAAACAGATAACACAGAAGCGGATGTGGTGAAAAGAAACATAATGTAACCTCCTTGGCGGTGCCCCCGTGTGACATAGTCTCCGCGGGGGCACCTGCTGTGTGGCGTTCCCTTTTTGCGACGCATTCCCGGGAATATTGCGTTGGGAGAATAGTTGGGTGTGTGTTTTGCGACGCATTGGAATATTGCGTTGGGAGGAGAGGAAAAGTACGGGGGCGCAGGAGGTCCCCAAACCAGTGAGTTGTGGCTCGGCGCGTCGTTGTCCGGAGGAATCGTAATATAGATATTCGTGTGTGCCAACAGCACGCCTTATGTAACAGGCGAGCATGCTGGGATATCCTTCAAACCGCTGATCGCACGCAGTAATGCGCCGACGGGAGGGGCGAAGGCCATCGGGCCGGTGGACTGGGCTATCTTTTCCGATTCGTCGGGTGCCGCCAACAGGCGGATACCAAGCGAGTGTGCTGAAAAGTGTGGGTGCAGTGCGGCGGTCACACAAAAGCAAGAGAAACCACTGAATCGGAGAATTCAAGTTGCCTACTATTGAACAGCTCGTCCGTAAGGGACGTCAGGCAAAGCCGAAGAAGTCCAAGACTTTGGCCCTGAAGGGCAGCCCGCTGCGTCGCGGCGTGTGCACCCGTGTTTACACCACCACCCCGAAGAAGCCGAACTCGGCTCTGCGTAAGGTTGCTCGTGTGCGCCTGTCCTCGGGCATCGAAGTCACCGCCTACATTCCGGGCGAAGGCCACAATCTGCAGGAGCACTCCATCGTGCTCGTGCGCGGCGGCCGTGTGAAGGATCTCCCGGGTGTGCGTTACCACATCGTGCGTGGCGCGCTCGATACCCAGGGTGTCAAGGACCGTAAGCAGGGTCGTTCCCTGTATGGAGCAAAGAAGGCGAAGTAAGAGATATGTCACGTAAGGGACCTTCCAAGAAGCACGTCGTGCTGCCCGATCCGATCTACGGTTCCACCGTGGTGGCGCAGCTCATCAACAAGATTCTGCTTGACGGCAAGAAGTCGATCGCCGAAGACATCGTCTACTCCGCGCTCGATATGGTCAAGGAGAAGTCCGACCAGGAGCCGGTGGCTGTGCTCAAGCGCGCCCTGGACAACATCCGTCCGTCCCTCGAGGTTCGCTCCCGCCGTGTCGGTGGCGCCACCTACCAGGTGCCGGTCGAGGTCAAGCCGAACCGCGCCAACACCCTGTCGCTGCGCTGGCTGACCGACTTCTCCCGCGCCCGTCGTGAGAAGACCATGGCTGAGCGTCTCGCCAATGAGATCCTGGATGCCTCCAACGGCCTCGGTGCTTCTGTCAAGCGCCGCGAGGATACTCATAAGATGGCAGAGGCCAACAAGGCCTTCGCTCATTACCGCTGGTAATTAGTCGAGAACGAGAGTTAAGGAACAATCATGGCACTAGACGTGCTCAATGATCTCAACCAGATCCGTAACATCGGCATCATGGCTCACATCGATGCCGGTAAGACCACTACCACCGAGCGTATTCTGTTCTACACCGGTAAGAACTACAAGATCGGCGAGACCCACGATGGCGCCTCGACGATGGACTTCATGGCTCAGGAGCAGGAGCGTGGCATCACCATTCAGTCCGCTGCTACCACCTGCTTCTGGAACCGTCAGACCCATGACGAGAAGCAGAAGTTCCAGATCAACATCATCGATACCCCTGGCCACGTGGACTTCACGGCCGAGGTGGAGCGCTCCCTGCGCGTGCTCGATGGTGCTGTCGCCGTGTTCGATGGCAAGGAAGGCGTGGAGCCGCAGTCCGAGACCGTGTGGCGTCAGGCTGACAAGTACGGCGTTCCGCGTATCTGCTTCATCAACAAGATGGACAAGCTGGGCGCGAACTTCTACTACTCCGTCGACACCATCAAGGAGAAGCTGGGTGCTACTCCGATCGTGATGCAGCTGCCGATCGGTTCCGAGAACGACTTCACTGGCGTTGTCGACCTGGTTGAGATGCAGGCTTACGTGTGGAACGGCACCGAGGAGCTCGGCGCCAAGTACGACACCACTGAAATCCCGGACGACCTCAAGGACAAGGCTCAGGAGTACCACGAGAAGCTCGTGGAAGCCGCTGCCGAAGCCGACGACGACCTCATGAACAAGTTCTTCGAGGACGGCGACCTGTCCAAGGAAGACATCCGCGCTGGCGTGCGTAAGCTCACCATCGCCAAGGAAGCCTTCCCGATCTTCTGCGGTTCCGCCTTCAAGGACAAGGGCGTTCAGCCGATGCTGGACGGCGTTGTCGATTACCTGCCGTCTCCTGAAGACGTGCCGGCCATCAAGGGCTACAAGCCTGGCGATGAGTCCGTCGAGATCGACCGTCACCCGGTCAAGTCCGATCCGTTCGCGGCTCTGGTCTTCAAGATCTCCACCCACCCGTTCTACGGCAAGCTCGTGTTCGTGCGCGTCTACTCCGGCTCCGTTGTGCCGGGCGACTCCGTGCTCGACTCCACCCGCGAGAAGAAGGAACGTATCGGCAAGATCTTCCAGATGCACGCCGATAAGGAAAACCCGATGGACCGCGCTGACGCCGGTAACATCTACACCTTCGTGGGCCTGAAGAACGTGACCACCGGTGACACCCTGTGCGCCATCGACGATCCGATCACCCTCGACTCCATGACCTTCCCGGATCCTGTGATCCAGGTGGCCGTCGAACCGAAGACCAAGGCCGACCAGGAGAAGATGGGCATCGCCCTGTCCAAGCTGGCCGAAGAGGATCCGACCTTCCAGGTCACGACCGACGAAGAGTCCGGCCAGACCCTGATCGCCGGCATGGGCGAGCTCCAGCTCGACATCATCGTCGACCGTATGCGCCGCGAGTTCAAGGTTGAGTGCAACCAGGGCAAGCCGCAGGTCGCCTACCGCGAGACCATCCGCAAGGCCGTCATGGACCAGGGCTACACCCACAAGAAGCAGACCGGTGGTTCCGGCCAGTTCGCAAAGGTCCTGATGAACTTCGAGCCGCTCGACACCACCGAGGGCAAGACCTTCGAGTTCGAGAATAAGGTCACCGGCGGCCACATCTCCGCCGAATTCATCGGCCCCATCGAGGCCGGTGTCAAGGAGGCCATGGAGTCCGGTGTTCTCGCCGGCTTCCCGGTCGTGGGCGTCAAGGCCACCGTCACTGACGGCCAGATGCACCCGGTCGATTCCTCCGAAATGGCCTTCAAGCTCGCAGGTTCCATGTGCTTCAAGGAAGCTGCCCCGAAGGCCAAGCCGGTCATTCTCGAACCGATCATGAAGGTCGAAGTCCGTACGCCGGAAGAGTACATGGGCGAAGTCATCGGCGATCTGAACCAGCGCCGTGGCAACATCCAGTCCATGACCGACGGTGTCGGCGTCAAGGTCATCGACGCCAAGGTCCCGCTGTCCGAGATGTTCGGCTACATCGGCGACCTGCGTTCCAAGACCCAGGGCCGCGCCATGTTCACCATGGAGATGGACTCCTACGACGAGGTGCCGAAGAGCGTCTCCGAGGAGATCATCAAGGCCCAGCGCGGCGAGTGACACGCGCCACTGCATGAAGTAGCCAGTGTCTTCAGTCAGCGGTAATATCGTATACCGCTGACTGGGTTCTGGCTCTTCAAAGTGGCACATAACCCAGAAACCCAGTAGAATAAGCGAGTCCCTGTGCGAAAGGGTGCAGGAAACTCACGAGACGTCCAGGAGGACAAAAGTAATGGCAAAGGAAAAGTACGAGCGTACTAAGCCGCACGTTAACATCGGTACCATCGGCCACGTCGACCACGGTAAGACTACCCTGACTGCCGCCATCTCCAAGGTGCTGCACGAGGAGTTCCCGGATGTCAACCCGGAGTACGACTTCAACCAGATCGATTCCGCTCCGGAAGAGGCCGCCCGCGGTATCACCATCAACATCGCCCACATCGAGTACCAGACCGAGAAGCGTCACTACGCTCACGTCGACTGCCCGGGCCACGCCGACTTCGTGAAGAACATGATCACCGGTGCTGCCCAGATGGATGGCGCTATTCTCGTTGTGGCCGCCACCGACGGCCCGATGGCCCAGACTCGCGAGCACGTGCTGCTCGCCCGTCAGGTTGGCGTTCCGAAGATCCTCGTCGCCCTGAACAAGTGCGACATGGTCGACGATGAAGAGCTCATCGAGCTCGTCGAAGAAGAGGTCCGCGACCTCCTCGACGAGAACGGCTTCGACCGTGACTGCCCGGTCATCCACACCTCCGCTTACGGTGCTCTGCACGACGACGCTCCGGACCACGAGAAGTGGGTCCAGTCCGTTAAGGACCTCATGGACGCTGTCGACGACTACATCCCGACCCCGGTTCACGACCTGGACAAGCCGTTCCTGATGCCGATCGAGGACGTCTTCACCATCTCCGGCCGTGGTACCGTTGTCACCGGTCGTGTCGAGCGTGGCCAGCTGGCCGTCAACACCCCGGTCGAGATCGTTGGTATCCGTCCGACCCAGCAGACCACCGTCACCTCCATCGAGACCTTCCACAAGACCATGGACGCCTGCGAGGCTGGCGACAACACCGGTCTGCTTCTGCGTGGTCTCGGCCGTGACGATGTCGAGCGTGGCCAGGTTGTGGCCAAGCCGGGCTCCGTCACCCCGCACACCAAGTTCGAGGGCGAAGTCTACGTGCTGACCAAGGACGAAGGCGGCCGTCACTCGCCGTTCTTCTCCAACTACCGTCCGCAGTTCTACTTCCGCACCACCGACGTCACCGGCGTCATCGAGCTGCCGGAAGGCGTCGAGATGGTTCAGCCGGGCGACCACGCTACCTTCACCGTTGAGCTGATTCAGCCCATCGCTATGGAGGAAGGCCTGACCTTCGCTGTGCGTGAAGGTGGCCACACCGTCGGCTCCGGTCGTGTGACCAAGATCCTCGCCTGATTTTCATCAGACAAGAATCTTCGCTTGAACTAGCGTTATAGGAAATCCCCTTCGAGGAAACTCGGAGGGGATTTTCTATAACCGCAGCAGGATATGGATATGTACCACGACTTCCGGCCTGGATGCGCTAGTGTTGCTTTTCAATAGATAAACGGACTGCTGCACTGCGAGGATATGACACTGATGGCAGGCCGGGAAAGAAGGTCGATGATGACTGGTGCACAGGCCGCTCACTGTGGTTCTGTATCCGCAATTTCGCTGGGACTGCCCGTTTCCACGGCGATTCCCGAAGCCAAAGGCACACTGCCGAAAGCCTTGTTCGTAGGCAAAGCGCCGATTTCCGGCAAACTCAAGCAGCGATTGGTGAACGAGATCGAATCCATCACCATGCTGGCGTTGGCCCGGTCGGCCAACACGGGGCTTGCGGACGGCAAACTGATCCCGGAAGTGCTGGTCATCGGACTGAAGCTTACGGCCAAAGCCACCGGCATACCGAACGAAGTCATCGACCTGATCGCCGGACAGCGCAAATCGGGCATCGTGTTCGTGTGCGTACGCGACGTGCCGTTCGAGGGCAGCACGCGTGAGGAATGCGCGTTCGCCGTGCGCCGCGCCATACCGGGGCGTGCCGGGCACACGCCGATCTATCAGGTATATGCCGGCGACTGGCAGCCGGCGGGGGGGGGCCAGGGGGGGGTGGGCCGGGCTGCTCCAGCTCCCGC
>OBVO01001404.1_pt1 | contig 10108 bp, 9 predicted proteins | sample 1495151 | NCBI WGS metagenome assembly OBVO01 (sample SAMEA2580019, study PRJEB22360) | human gut metagenome | reverse complement strand
TCGAGTTGTTACTTGGGGGGGCGTTTTCCACCCGCCCCGCCGCTTTCACTTTACAGATTTGCAGTGAAAAACGCCTGCATCGCCTCAGCAGCAGCATCTTCATCCGTGCCTTCAACGGTAACGATAAGCGTGTCACCGCACTTAATGCCCAGACCCATCACACTCATCAGGCGGGTCGCATCTGTAGATTTTTCTCCCTTCTGCAGCATGATCTTGCTTGCATGCTTCTTGGCCTCCTTGACCAGTAGGCCTGCAGGGCGGGCATGGATGCCTATCGGATCGGTAATCACATACTCAAACTGTTTCATTTCATCATCACTCTTAATCCAAATCTTCGCCGTTGGTAGCGATAACCTTCTTATACCAGTAGAACGACTTTTTCTTCAACCGGGCAAAATCGCCGGTGCCGTCATCATAGCGGCGAACGTAGATCATCCCATAGCGTTTGGCGTATTCGCCGGTGGACGCGGAAACCAGATCGATGCAACCCCACGGGGTATAGCCCATCAGGTCCACGCCGTCTTTGACCGCTTCCTTCATCTGCTCAATGTGCTGGCGCAGATAGTCAATGCGGTAATCGTCGTTGATCGAGCCATCGGCCTCGATCTTGTCCTTTGCGCCCAAGCCGTTTTCGACCACCATCAGCGGCAGGCCATAACGGTCATACAGGTCGTTGAGCGCGTAGCGCAATCCCTTGGGATCGATCTGCCAACCCCAGTCAGACGTGGGTAGGTACGGGTTGGTCACGCCGCCGAGCAGGTTCCCCTCACCGCTCTCCATATCCTTTGCCGTTTGGCAGGAGGACATGTAATATGAGAAGGTGATAAAGTCTACGGTACCGTTTTTCAGGATTTCCGCATCCTCCGGCTTCACCTCCAATGTAACGCCCATTTTCTCCAGCATACGCTTTGCGAAAGCTGGATAGGCACCGCGCGCCTGCACATCCGTGCAGTAGTAGTTATAGCGGCGGTTGTACTGCTGGCAGGCCAGCACGTCGTCCGGGTCGCAGGTCAGCGGATAGCTGGCCGAATAGAGCATCATGTTGCCCACGCGGTAGTCCGGGTCGATCTCGTGCGCCATCTTGACCGCAAGCGCGCTCGCCACCAGCATGTGATGCAGACCCTGATAGCGCTGCTGGGGGATGTCCGGCTGCTTCATGAACTCGGTCGGATGCTCCAAGTCGTTTAGGATGCCCTGATTGAGCAGCGCACCGATGGGCTCGGAAGCGCTGTTGATCTCGTTGAAGGTCAGCCAGTATTTGACCTTGCCCTTGTAGCGGGTGAAGATCGCGCGGCAGTAATTGAGATAGTAGCCGATCATATCACGGCTGACCCAGGAATTACATTTTTTGGTCAAACCGAACGGCACCTCGTAATGCGAGATCGTGATCAGTGGCTCAATGCCGTATTTTCGACATTCGTCAATGACTTCGTCATAGTGGCGCAGTCCTGCCTCATTGGGTTCGGTTTCGTCGCCGTTCGGGAAAATGCGTGTCCACGCGATCGAGAATCGATAGCATTTAAAGCCCATTTCTGCAAACAGCGCAATATCCTCGCGGAAGCGATCGTAGTGCTGGATCGCCTCGTGGCTGGGGTAGAACGTTCCCTCTTCAAGCACGGGCGTGATGCGTTTGCTCTGCCCGAACTTGCCGCCCGTGCAGATGTCGGCAACTGAAACGCCCTTGCCATCGCGGTCCCACGCGCCCTCACACTGGTTGGCGGCCGTCGCGCCGCCCCACAGGAAATTTTCCGGTAATGCCATGAGTCTATTATCCTCCAATCACAATTTTATTGCCTTCAATGGTGATCCCGCCCACGTCCTCGGCATTGGTCACGATCACCGGGGTCTGGATTTCACAGCCCGCAGCCTTGATGGCGTCGATGTCAAATTCCAGCAGCAGGTCCCCTTTTTTGAATTTGTCTCCGGTCTTAATGTGTGCCTTAAACGGCGCGCCATTCAGTCTCACGGTCTCCAGGCCGACATGGATAAGCAGTTCTACGCCGCTGTCTGACACCAGACCCATCGCGTGCAGGGTGTCGAACAGGTTTTCACAGGTGCCGTCAAAAGGCGCATATACCTTCCCCTCGGACGGGACGATCGCATATCCCTCACCCAGCACGCCGGAGGCGAACGTCTTGTCTTTGACCTCGGTCAGCGGGATAACCGCGCCCGGAATCGGCGCCTCTATCTCCACCTTACCGGTCAGAGCAGGCGTGGGAGGCGTTTCGGGAGCAGACGGAACCGGCGTGGAAGGCACATCAGGCGCCTTCGCCGCCTGATGCGACGGGGTCATGATGAAGGCCAGGACGAACGACAGCACCAGAGCCACTGCGAAAACAATGCACGCAAACATAAAGTTGCTGCCGCCGTCCGGTGCAATAAACTGTACGATTGCAGTCAAGCACGGGGTTGCAAATGCATACGCCTTCAGATGGACAATACCGGAGATCAGGCCGCTCACTGCGCCAGCAATGCAAGCTGCAACCATCGGCTTCTTTAGACGCAGTGTAACACCGTACATGGCAGGTTCGGTTACACCCGCAAGCAGTGCGGATATGCCGGCCGGGAACGCCATCTGACGCAATTCTTTATCCTTGGTTTTGAACGCCACGCCAAAGGTCGCGCCTGCCTGCGCCGTATTGCTGCACAGCATAGCAACCAGCTGAAGCACATCATAACCTGGATCGGACAGTGCCATCAGACAGGCCGGGACAAACGCCCAATGCATACCGGTCATAACGACGAACGGCATCGCGCCGGCATACAGCATCAAGGCCAGCCACGGGACATAAGCGTAAATCGTGTTAATCCCGAGTTGCAGTGCGTTGCCGATCATCAGGCCTAGCGGTGCAATGAGGCAAAGCGTGATCGGTGCGGTGATGACGACAATGAGCAGCGGCTTCAAAAAGTTTTTTGACCAATCCGGCGTAATCTTGTCGATCAGAATCTCCACATATTTGAGCAGAATGGTCGACAGCATTGCCGGGATGATGGACGAAGCATAGTTGCCGTGCATGACTGGAATCACGCCGAACAGGTGGGTCGGTGCGTCGCCGCCCAGTAGCGTGATGACATCCGGATAAATCAATACGGATGATACCATCGCTGCCAAAAATGAGTTACAGTTCAGCTTTTTGGCGGCAGTGATTGCCACCAGGATGGGCAGAAAGTAGAACGGCGCGTCGCCCAGCGCGTTCATCAGGACGTAAGTATCGCTTGTATCCGATAGCCAGCCGAGCAACGTCGGCCCGAAGACAATGAGCAGCACCTTGATCAGGCCGCCTGCGATGATCGCTGTAAAAAGCGGCGTCATGCAGCCCGAGATGAAGTCGAACGCAACCGAAATCGGATTGGCTTTCTGCTTGTGGGCGCTGTTGTCCGCACTCGGCGTATCCGAAAGGCCGCCCAACGCAACCATTTCCTTGTACACGTTGCCAACCGAATTGCCGATGATCACCTGGTACTGGCCGCCCTGAATGTTGACGCCGATAACGCCCTTGATGCCGGTTATGTTGTTTTTCTCCGGAATGGTCTGATCCTTCAACACAAAGCGCAGCCGTGTCATGCAGTGCGTGACCGAGGATACATTTTCCCTCCCGCCGACCGCATCCAAAACCTGCTTGGCGATTTGTTTATTATCCGCCATTTGGATAAGCCTCCTTCGTATGTTACCTGTTTGTCTGATTGGAACGCTGACAACGGGCGCGCTTCCGCCGCCGGCATCCAAAGCATTAAAAAACCTCCCGCAGGCAGGGCACAGCGAACAAAGCCGTGTCCTCTTGCGGAAGGTAATGCTCAAAAGTTGATTACAACCCTTCCCGTGTGCATATCCGATTGATATGCAGCAACAGATACAGTTTTTCTTCCTCGCGGAGCGAGAGATTCCACTTTTGGTGGAAATAGTCCCCGATAAGCTCAACGCATCGGGCAATTCTAGGGCGTTCTCTCCTGAGCGAGCGGTACATCTCACTGATGTTGGAATCAAGCACGCTCCCCGTTCCCAGCCGCTGCAACAGGTACATCAGATGGGAGGAATAACGGGCAAAGTTGAACGAGCTGCGGTTGATCACGAACCCCATTTCGCCCTCAACGATGCTGACCGTATCCTCGAGCACATCATCGTACATCTGCTGCCAGTACATGGTAACGTCACGTTTTGTTTTGGCGTTGTAGCGGGCGTTGACAAAATGCAGCGCAATGCCGGACGCTTCGTTCTGGTTCAACTGGATGGCAAAGCGCCGCTCGATCTGCTTGAGCGCATAGCGTCCTAGCTTGCCCTCTCTCGGGTACTGCTGCTCCACTTCGTAGATCAGCGGCATTTGAACATAGATATGTTGTTTGGCACGCTGGATACAAAAGTTGATGTGGTCGGCCAGCGTCAGCACGATATTGGGATTAAGCTCATAGTCCAACTCGTTGCGTGCAATATCCACCAGCTTGACCGTGAAATGCAGCACCTTTTCTGGCAGCTCATTAAAGAGCGCCAGATATTTCTGATCCACATCGTAAAAGCGCCGGTCGATCACGGTCGGATCGGTAATCTCATACGGTGTTTTGGGAAAGCCGATGCCCTTTCCGTATGCGATAAACTCCTTCCCATCTCTGTCTACGCAGATTGCAAAATTGTTGTTCAATTTTTTAATCACACGCACTGGCGATTCACCTCAAAAGAAAAAACTCCTCAAGGCATAATACACCTGCTACACAGTGTCATTAGTAATGCCTCAAAGAGTTACAACCTAATTACAGCGTGTATTATAGCAAATTCTCCTAACAGAATCCATCGGCTTTTTGCACAATTTTTATCACTTGCTTTTGAACAAAAAGCCGATTTACCGCTTGCTGCGGTTTACAGTGGAGACAGATCCAGTCATCGGCGTACTCAGTGAGGTACATGGTCACCAGTCTGACGTATTGGTGGAGTATGGTTTAATCATTCAAAGCTTCCGTTTTTATGTAATTCCACAATCTGTTTATAGTCATGACCATACAACAATTTTGCAGAATATTCGTTTTTCATTGCTTTAATTCTGGCCAAATTATCGTAAAATTCTTGTTGCGTTTTATTGATTGATCCGCCGGGCGGTAGCTGTTTTTCATAATTTTCTTCTGTATATATCGTGTCACTTGTTGCTATGATATTGCCCTTTGATTTTGTCGTTAAGATCATTCCCATAACACCAGGTGTATGTGAATTTTGGATAAACAATCTCAAATCATTCGCAAGCGCGGTTTCTTCCTTAATGGCCTTAAATACAATATCGTCCAGATCAAACAGGCTCTTAATATAGGCGCCCTCTTGCCCCGTCATGACACAATAATAAGCATTTTTCAATTCAGCTTCTGAAACCAACACGTTTTTTATTGCCTTCGTTCCATGAAAATAGCGAAGCCCACCTGCATGGTCAAAATGCAGATGAGATAGAATAATCACATCAATATCTGCCGGCGCAAGTCCTTTTTCTCTTAAAGCATCTTCAATAGAAATAAACTCTGGGATGGGATATGTCTCCAAGGTGAATTTTGAATATTCAGATGAATAAAATGGACTATTTCCAGTATCATACAGAATATTTCCAAGTGTAGGGTGCCGAATCAAAATTGCCGAAATTGGCGATTTTATCATTTGATCTTTGTCCTCACACTGAATGAGGTAATCTTTTTTACATTCTATGCGTCCAAGATATAATACATCTATTTTCATATTCGTCACTCACTTTCCCAAATAACCGCCGTCTACCGGAATAATTGCACCCGAAATATAGTTGCTTGCATCACTTGACAGGAAGATAACAGTCCCCTGCAAATCTTCGGCTCTTCCCCATCGATGTGCTGGAATCCGGCGCGTAATTTCTTCATACTGCGCAGGATTTTTCGCTTTCATGTCCGATGTCAGCTTGGTTTCCATATAGCCGGGAGCGATTGCATTCACATTAATGCCTCTTTGCGCCCATTCATTGGAGAGAGCCTTCGTAAGTTGCATAACACCGCCTTTGCTGGCCGAATAAGCAGAAATCATTTCACTGCCAAAGAAAGATGTCATGGAAGCAATATTAATAATCTTGCCACCGCCCTGACGGAGCATGGTTTTTCCAGCAAGCTGCGATAATACAAAAACTGCATTTAAGTTAATATCTATAATTGATTTCCATTTATCTATTGGAAAATGCTCCGCCTCACAGCGATACTGAATTCCTGCATTGTTTACAAGAATATCCAATCTCCCTCCCAACTGATTCAATGCATTCTGATAAATTTTCTCAATTCCTTCCAAATTGCTGAGATCCCCAGCCACATAAGATACCTTCGCGCCTTCATTTCCAAGCTTTTTGGCGGCTTGTTTCAAGCGTTCTTCGTTGGTGGCAATCAGCACAACCTCTACTCCTGCCTTATGCAATCCTTCTGCCATAGAATAACCAAGCCCTCTGGCTCCGCCAGTCACAATGGCTTTTTTCCCTGCCACATGAAATAATTCCTTTGGGTTTTCCATCATGATTCACCTTTTTTCCCTTTCCATATTAAATGTCCAGATGGACTTTTTGTTAAACATTTACAGGCAAGGGGCAAAACAACACCGTCAAAAAGTCATCCTCAAATGGCCAAGTCATCGCTTTGCAACATTGCCGGCCTTTTTCAAATCGTCTTTGCCAAAGCAATGTCGACCCGTCTGACATGGATTGGTACAGAAAGTTGTTGCCATCGGGATTCCTTCCATTTGTCGAAATGTGTTATCCTGCATGGATGGGATGAAATTGACCATCACCTCTACAATATGATGATTGGTCGCACTCGGTGGGATCAAGCCGATAGTGAAAAGTACAACATTTCAAAATCAATCGAATCGTATTCCACCGCAGAAACCCAAGCATTAACTGATGGTGGCAGTGCTTCGAAAATCAAAGCCCTCAGACAATATATTGCCTTTACCAAACGCAATCAAAATCATCCCAAAGTTTGTAGTCTGTGCATTACAGAAAGTCCTGTCTCTCACATGAGAAATATGTACCATCTCGACGTTCATCATGAGCAATGCGTAGATTCCCTGTCTTCACAGGTTAATTCGTGTGAAACATCCGTTTTGCCTTCTTTTGATTCAATATTGTCCACCTTGACATTTTTTCTTTTCTAGGGTACAATGAAAAAATAACAAAGTCAAACTGTATTTTATTGTATTCATTACAATTTTATTTTGTGTTTTGAGGCGAAAAAATTGAATCTGCAAAGCATGGATTATATTATTACAACAGCAAATGAAAGAAGCATATCCAGAGCAGCGGAGATATTGCATATAACGCAACAAACACTTAGCGCACATATTTCCTCAGTAGAACATGAATTGGGCAGTAAATTGTTTATCCGTCATGTGCCACTTGAGATCACCTATGCTGGGAAAGAATTTCTAAAATATGCAGAAGCTATTCAACAGCAGGTAAAGGGACTGAGGCGTACCTTTGCCGAGATTGCAGGAGAAGAAAAAGGACTACTAAAAATCGGTGTAACAGACAACCGGGACAGAATTGTCCTTTTGCCTATCATCGTAAGCTTTCAACAAAAACATCCCAAAATTGAGATCAAAGTCATCGAAAATACGAATGACGTTTTGGTCCAACAATTGGCAAAAGGTGAAATTGATGTCTGCATTTCGGATTTTGCTACCTATCAAAATGGGATCAGACAAGTTGACTTATACCATGAACGAGTTGTATTTGTCGTACGGAAGGAGCTCTTCTTGCAGTTATATCCTAAGCATGTTGATACTGCTATTCAGGCAATCGAGCAAAATGCTGACTACAAATTACTGCAAGATTGTCCATTGCTTGTTGGACACGAGCAGGATATTTCGGGAAAATTTTCCAGAAAATTAATTGAAACATTTGACCATAGACCGACAATCAAAGTGGAAGCTGAAAACATGGCCTTAGTACTAGGATTGTGCGCCGATGGGCTTGGCGGGTGCTTTTGTCCCGAGATAATTGTTAAAAATACACTTACGGAAGAACAGCTCCAGCAGGTCTTTCTGATTACCCTCGGCAAAGAGGCCGAATACAACATAAAACTTGGCTGGAAGAATGAATGGTCTGTCATAGACGCTTTTGTAGAAATCGCGCGCGAACAGGTAAAGAGATTTACAGGACCCATCACAAAATCTGTGTAAACGCTACTTTGAGGGTGCAAAGCAAAGTTTTATAGGGACGGCAGCAGGCCAAACGAGCCGCCGTCTTGTCAACCAGGTAACGCTTGAGGGGCCGGATGTCAAGAACGGCTTGCCCTTGACATCCGGGGCCAGCGGCGTTAGGCGGGCATACGCTCAGCGAAAAACACAGCCAATTGTGCATGAATCCGACTCCAATCCCGCCCACGGCCAGTCCACTTTTTCGTAATGTCAATCATGGCTAGATACAACGTCTTAAGATGGTTAAAAACGCCATCTTTAGAAAAAAGTGGGACGATGGTTTGTGGACGCAAAGCGCCCCGAATAGGTGCGTCAAGATATCAAAATTAAAGTTATATTTTTACGCCTTGAGTTTACAATGTAAATGCAACAAATAAAGAGACAGCTCATAGGGCTCTCCTGTATAATGGTGTTTGCGACAATACCAATAAGGAAAGAGATTACTATGAGCTGTCACAAACATCTTACACTACTTGAAAGAGAAAAGCCAGCCCTTGCTCTGGCCAAAGGCCAAAGAATTTCACATATCGCCAAGGAACTCTGTATCGACAGGTCCACCGTCTACCGCGAACTCAAACGCAATACCAGCCATGGCGAATATTTACCGGCCCTGGCACAGCAGGCATATCAAAAACGCAGACTGCGTTCCCGGCGAAAGAAAATCTTTGCGGATGGTACTCTGTATCTGCACGTCGCACGGCTCTTCCTGGATCTGCAGTGGTCGCCTCAGCAAATTGCAAACCGCCTTCGATTGGAAGGGACGGGACACGTCAGCTACATAACCATCTACCGGGCCATTCATGCTGGTATCTTCGATTCCCTTGTACAGCCTGACGGACATCGCAGCGCAAATCGAAAGCTTCGCCACCGCGGCAAAAGCCGCCACACGAAGAATTACGAGGAAAAGCGAGGTAAAATGAATATCAGCCACTCCATAGAGGAGCGTCCAAGAGAGGCAAACGAGCGGTCGAGAATTGGTGATTGGGAAGCCGATACTGTCATCGGGCAGGCGGGAAAAGCCTGTTTTGTAACACTGGTAGACCGAAAGACGTGGCTCCTGCTTTGCAGGAAGGCGGAGCGGAAAACTGCAGATTGTGTGACGGATGCCATGATCGCGTGCCTACGCAGCATGCCGTTGCACTCCGTTACGCCGGACAGGGGAAAAGAATTTTCAAACCATGCTGCCGTTACGGCCGCACTTGGGGTTGAGTTCTATTTTGCGCTTCCACATCATCCCTGGCAGCGCGGAACCAATGAGAACACAAACGGCCTGCTGCGGAAGTATTTCCCCAAATCCCAGGATTTTTCCGGTCTGTCGGACGCTTACATTCAAGCCCAAGTCGACAAACTGAACCTTCGCCCTCGCAAATGCCTTGGTTATCTTTCTCCCTATGAAGCTCTTTTCTCGAAAGTGTTGCATTTGACTTGACAAATCAAGGACTCTCAGACAATACGATCACATTGTCCGATAAACTCAACGATACCGAACGTTTGTCAACCTTGTCCCATGAGTTGGGACATGCGGTGGCGTTTGCGGCAGATGCTCAAAGAGAGCAGACGCTGCCGTCAGAAGTCCGCGAACTGGAAGCCGACGGTGTAAGTATTATGCTTCAGACGGAGTTCGGGTTTCCTCTCACCCAAAGCCGGATCTCTCACTTTGTGCAGGAATACAGAGCCTGCATGCAAAGGAGCGACTTTTCTTTTGAGAATTTCTTAAAAGGCGTTGATGAAATTTACATTCAGACGTATCAGAAATTGCAACCGTATATTGAAAACGCTTTGCAGATTTTTGAAAAGGAAAAGAAGGACCACCAGGAAGATCAAGCCGTAGCAGCAGAGGTAATGGAAACCGAAAAAGCAGAAAGCCCGGTCCCCGCGGAAACCCTCGCGGCGGCTGCCGGTGTGGGGACCGAAGCAGAGACTGTTCGCGGGATC
>OBVO01001401.1_pt1 | contig 10119 bp, 8 predicted proteins | sample 1495151 | NCBI WGS metagenome assembly OBVO01 (sample SAMEA2580019, study PRJEB22360) | human gut metagenome | reverse complement strand
CGTTCGTCATCGGTAGCCACATAAGCATCATCCAAGATGCCCGCTACTTGTTCGTATACACGCTGTATCACCGTCTTCCCCCCCAGCATAGCCAATGGTTTCGCAGGGAAACGAGTGGATGCGTAGCGGGCAGGTATTATTCCCAGAAATTTCATATCTGATTGTATTTTAATTCTTCTAATCCTTTCACAACATACTCTCTTTTCAGGTCTTCCGGCTTCAACACCCGGTCATCGAAAGAGAGCAAATCAATATCCAGACTGACTTTTTCTTCCTTCTTATCCTCAGGACGACGCCCGGCGGACTGCTCGATAGCTTTCAGCTCCTTGCGCACTCTTTCCTCCTCCGCTTCCGAGAAGAACATCGCCACCTGATTGGAGAACAATGCCGGACTTCTGAAAAACAAAGGGCGTGTCTCCTGTTCAGACGTAAAGCGGATGGTAGGAAACAAATCCACCAGTCTCCTGCGAGCCAGAAGAAGATTCTCTTTCCGGTTGTAGTTACTTCCGATACAAATGATACATTTATGCACGATGAGAGGTTTAATTAAACAAATCGTCCAGTCCCGTTTCTTCGAAGACTTCTCCGTCCGGTGTTTCCGAACCGGCACAAGGGTCAAAACCTTCGGGCAGTTTAAACGTTTCCGTCTGGCTGTATCCCAAAGTCGGGTCATCGTAGACTTTCTTCATATAAGTTGCCCAGATAGGCAATGCGGCGGCAGCCCCTTGTCCATAAGTCATTGTACCAAAGTGGATGTCACGTTCATCACCTCCTACCCAGCAACCGGACACCAATGATGGAGTAAAGCCCATAAACCAGCTATCCGAGTTATCATTGGTCGTACCTGTTTTACCGCCCATATCGGCCGTAATTCCGTAACGGCGAACACGTCCGCCTGTTCCTTCATTGATAACGGAACGAAGCATTACCAACATCTTGTATGCGCTCGAAACACTGATAACTTCTTCCATCTGCGGTGCAAACGTAGAAAGCACATTGCCGTCACTATCTTCAATGCGGGTGACGAATAACGGAGCTACCCGAATCCCCTTATTGGCAAAAGCTGTATATGCGCTTACCATTTCACCGACAGAAATTTCGCAGGGACCCAGACAAAGTGAAACAACAGGGTCGATCGCCTTGTTTCGTACACCAAAACTATGAATCAGCCTTACAAGGTTATAAGGATTCAGTTTACCCATCAGGTAAGCCGAAATCCAGTTATCCGAATTGGCCAGTCCCCATTTCAGAGTCACCATTTCACCATAACGTTTATTATTGGCGTTTCGGGGAGTCCATGCCTCTCCTGTTTCGGTAATCAGCGTTTGTTCTACATGACGCACCTGATCACAAGGTGAAAATCCGTTCTCCATCGCCAGTGTATACAGATACGGCTTGATAGTAGAACCTACCTGACGGCGTCCCACCATTGCCATGTCATATTGGAAATATGTATAATTCGGTCCTCCAACATACGCCTTCACATATCCGGTCATCGGGTCCATCGACATGAATCCTGTACGCAGGAAGTGTTTGTAATAGCGAATAGAGTCCATCGGAGTCATAATCGTATCCTTCTCACCTGCCCAAGTGAAAACAGACATTTCCTGAGGAGTATCGAATGCTTTGCGAATCTCCTGTTCAGAAGCACCCGCTGACTTCATTACATTATAACGTTCGGTTTGTTTCATGGCTCTGGTCAGCAATTCTTCCACCCGCGCCTGCGGCAATGCCCTTGCATACGGAGCGTTCTTACTTCCTTGTTTTTCTTTAAAGAACAGAGGTTGCAAGAAGTCGCCTAAATGTTCTTTGATAGCATCCTCAGCGTATTGCTGCATATGCGAATTGATGGTGGTATAAATCTTCAGACCATCCGTATAGATATTATAATTCGATCCGTCTTTCTTTTTATTTTTGGCGCCCCAGCCGTACAACGGATTTGTTTCCCATGAAAGTGAATCTTCATAATACTTCTGCATCTGCCAGCCGCGGTACTCGCTCTTAACCGGTTTCTTGGCGGTCATCACACCACGAAGATATTCGCGGAAATAGGTTGCCAGACCTTCTTTGTGGTCTACACGGGTATATGCCAGTTTCAGCGGAAGTGCCTGCAGAGAATCACACTCCGCATCCGAGATGTAGCCGGCTTTTTCCATCTGACGCAGTACGACATTACGACGTCCCAGCGCATTCTCACGGATTTTCGGATTTCTGGATACCGGATTATAACGGGACGGATTCTGACACATTCCCACCAGCATCGCTGCCTGCTCTATTTTCAAATCTTTGGGTTCACAGCCGAAATAAGTAGATGCGGCTGTCTTTATACCTACAGCATTATTCAGGAAGTCGAACTTATTAAGATACATTGTCAGAATCTCTTCTTTCGTATAGTAACGTTCCAGTTTTACGGCAATCACCCATTCGATCGGTTTCTGCAACAGACGCTGCATAGTATTGCTTGCCACCTTTTCCGTAAACAACTGTTTTGCCAGCTGTTGTGAGATCGTACTACCTCCACCCGCACTTTTCTGCAACAATAATCCACGCTTGACGATAGCACGAAAAAGTGCCTTCGCATCAATACCGGAATGTTCGGCAAAGCGAACATCCTCCGTCGCAATCAGCGCATGAATGATATTGGGAGAAAGATCGGCATAGCTGCTGTACACACGATTGTTTTTTTCCATCGAGAATGTACCCAGTACTTTCCCGTCTTCCGAGAAAACCTCGGTAGCAAATTTATAATTGGGGTTTTCCAGTTCTTCCACAGGAGGCATATAGCCAATCCAGCCTTTAGAGATAGACACAAAAACTACTACGATAGCTATTAAAGCAACTGCCAACAATACCCAAAGAACGTTTATTATTTTTCGAATCATGTTTCTTCTAGCTTAAAAAAGATGCTTATAATTAAGCCGCAAAGGTAGATAAAATATAGCATACAGCAAACGAGTTTTTGATTTATTTGATATTTTAAAACCAACCGAAAAACGAATAAAAAGAGAAAAAAAGTTTGTATTTTACATTTTCTTCGTACCTTTACACTCCGGTAAAACAAGTTCTATCCACATAAAAGATAACAAAATGGAAAACAGAAGTTTAGTAACCATTGCCGAACATTCTAAAGAAAAAATCCTCTACATGCTCGAAATGGCGAAGCAGTTTGAAATGAACCCCAACCGCCGGTTATTGCAAGGTAAGGTAGTAGCAACCCTGTTCTTTGAACCTTCCACCCGTACCCGTCTGAGTTTCGAAACAGCAGCCAATCGCCTCGGCGCACGCGTCATCGGATTTACTGATCCGAAAGCAACCAGCTCCTCAAAAGGAGAAACACTCAAAGACACGATCATGATGGTTAGCAGCTATGCGGATATCATCGTCATGCGACACTATCTCGAAGGAGCTGCCCGATATGCCAGCGAAGTAGCCCCTGTGCCCATCGTCAATGCAGGAGACGGAGCCAACCAGCACCCGTCACAAACGATGCTCGACCTCTACTCCATCTACAAAACTCAGGGAACACTGGAAAATCTGAACATCTTTCTGGTGGGAGACTTGAAATACGGCCGCACCGTCCACTCACTACTGATGGCTATGCGCCACTTCAATCCTACATTCCACTTCATCGCCCCCGATGAACTGAAAATGCCGGAAGAATATAAGCTATACTGCAAAGAGCATCAGATCAAATACATTGAACATACCGAATTTACCGAAGAAATTATCGCTGATGCCGACATCCTGTATATGACCCGTGTGCAACGTGAACGCTTCACCGACCTGATGGAATACGAACGAGTGAAAAATGTATATATCCTGCGCAACAAGATGCTGGAAAACACCCGTCCGAATCTCCGCATCCTGCACCCGCTGCCCCGTGTCAACGAGATTGCTTACGACGTGGACAACAACCCGAAAGCATATTATTTCCAACAGGCGCAAAACGGTCTGTATGCCCGTGAAGCCATCCTTTGCGACGTGTTAGGTATCACATTAGAGGACGTTAAAAACGATATTTTATTATGAGCGAAAATAAACAAGCATTGCAAGTAGCTGCCCTGAAAAACGGGACAGTGATTGACCATATCCCATCAGAAAAACTCTTTACTGTCGTACAACTTCTGGGCGTGGAGCAAATGAAGTGTAACATCACCATCGGCTTCAACCTCGACAGCAAAAAGCTAGGGAAAAAAGGCATTATCAAAATCGCCGACAAGTTTTTCTGCGACGAAGAAATCAACCGCATATCGGTAGTAGCACCTTACGTAAAACTGAACATTATCCGCGACTATGAAGTCGTTGAAAAGAAAGAAGTCAGAATGCCGGACGAGCTGCACGGCATCGTAAAATGCGCCAATCCGAAATGTATCACGAACAATGAACCTATGCCTACGTTATTTCATGTGATTGACAAGGATAATTGCATCGTGAAGTGCCATTATTGCGAGAAAGAACAGAAACGCGAGGAAATCACCATCCTCTAGTTTCTCCATTCCTCATTCTTAATTTTTTATTAAATTGAAACAAGACTGGAAACCGGGAACGATGATCTATCCGCTGCCTGCCATATTGGTGAGTTGCGGAAAAGATGAAAGTGAATATAATATTATAACAGTAGCATGGACGGGTACGATTTGTACAAACCCGCCCATGTGCTATATATCCGTACGACCGGAACGACACTCCTACGACATCATCAAGAAGAATATGGAGTTCGTCATCAATCTGACAACTAAAGACATGGCGTTCCCTACCGACTGGTGCGGAGTACGTTCGGGACGGAATTATCGTAAATTCGAAGAGATGAAACTCACTCCGGGACGCTGCACCGTAGTCAGCGCACCGCTGATCGAAGAGTCTCCCCTCTGCATCGAATGTCGCGTGAAGGAAATTGTTTCGCTCGGTTCGCATGATATGTTTATCGCCGATGTGGTAAACGTCCGTGCAGACGACCGGAACCTGAATCCCGAAACCGGCAAGTTCGAACTGGCGGAAGCGAACCCGCTGGTATATGTGCACGGAGGATATTACGACCTGGGAGAAAAAATAGGGAAATTCGGCTGGAGTGTAGAAAAGAAGAAATAAAGAAAAAAGTACTGCCATGAATATACTGCGCAACATAATTCTTTTCGGTTGGATGGCGATAGCTTGCACAGCTTTCGCCCAAGATCGTAACGCAGATAAAGTGGAACGTCCCAACACAAAGAAAATCAACTTTGGTATCAAAGCCGGATTTAATTCTTCCATGTTTATGGTATCCGAATTGAAAATCAAAGACGTAACGATCGACGAAGTACAAAATAATTATAAGATCGGCTATTTTGGCGCGATCTTCATGCGCTTTAATATAAAGAAGCATTTCATTCAGCCGGAAGCATCCTATAATGTCAGCAAAGGCGAGATCACCTTTGACAAACTCGGTTCGCAACACCCTGCCATCGAACCCGATTATGCTTCGGTACAGTCCGTACTTCACAGTATCGACTTCCCTATTCTCTACGGATATAACGTAGTGAAAAAAGGACCATACGGAATGTCTATCTTTGCCGGTCCAAAACTCCGGTATCTATGGGGAAAGCAGAACGAAATCACTTTCACAAACTTCGACCAGAAAGGGATTCATGAAAAGCTGTATCCGCTCAATGTCAGCGTCGTGATCGGTGTCGGCGTCAATATCTCCCGCATCTTTTTCGACTTCCGCTACGAACAGGGGATAGGAAATATCTCCAAATCCATCGTTTATGACAATATCAATTCAGACGGCAGCACGGGAGTCAGCCCTATCATTTTCCGCCGCCGCGACAGCGCATTAAGTTTCTCGTTCGGATTCATTCTTTAAAGAACATCCGACAGCCGGCTGATGAACTTTTGATAGTCGGCAACCGGCAAAAACAGACACCTCCTATTCATTCCGTACGATAAATTATCCATTATCTATTAATTTCCTCCATTTACTAACATTTTTCTTATAGTTCCTTCGTTCTTTATTTATTTTCACTAACTTTGTGCGCTTAAAATAGGTATCTCGAATTAAAAATTTAATATTACTTATAAAAAGAATGAAAAGAGACGACTTAATTTTCGACATCATCGAAAAAGAGCACCAACGTCAGCTGAAAGGTATCGAGCTGATTGCATCTGAAAACTTTGTAAGTGACCAGGTAATGCAGGCAATGGGTTCTTGCCTGACTAACAAGTACGCAGAAGGTTATCCGGGCAAACGTTACTACGGAGGTTGTGAAGTAGTTGACCAAAGCGAACAAATCGCTATCGACCGCCTGAAAGAAATCTTCGGTGCCGAATGGGCAAACGTACAACCGCATTCAGGAGCACAAGCCAATGCAGCCGTATTTCTGGCTGTTTTGAATCCAGGCGACAAGTTTATGGGATTAAACCTCGCACACGGCGGACACCTTTCTCACGGTTCATTAGTAAACACTTCCGGCATTATCTACACTCCTTGCGAATACAATCTGAATCAGGAAACCGGCCGTGTAGACTACGACCAGATGGAAGAAGTTGCTTTGCGCGAAAAGCCGAAAATGATTATCGGCGGCGGCTCTGCTTATTCCCGCGAATGGGACTACAAACGTATGCGTGAAATCGCAGATAAAGTAGGCGCTATCCTGATGATCGACATGGCTCACCCTGCGGGTCTGATCGCTGCCGGACTGTTGGAGAACCCGGTTAAATATGCACACATCGTCACTTCGACTACACATAAAACACTTCGCGGACCTCGTGGTGGGGTCATCATGATGGGAAAAGATTTCCCTAATCCTTGGGGAAAGAAAACTCCGAAGGGTGAAATCAAAATGATGTCTCAATTACTGGATTCAGCTGTATTCCCAGGTGTACAGGGCGGACCGTTGGAACACGTAATCGCTGCCAAAGCCGTAGCTTTCGGCGAAATCCTGCAACCGGAATACAAGGAATATGCAAAACAGGTTCAGAAGAATGCTGCCGTACTGGCACAGGCCTTGATAGACCGTGGTTTTACAATCGTTTCCGGTGGTACGGACAATCACTCCATGCTGGTTGACCTGCGTAGCAAATACCCTGATCTGACAGGTAAGGTAGCAGAAAAAGCATTAGTTTCTGCTGACATTACCGTGAATAAGAACATGGTTCCGTTTGACAGCCGTTCTGCTTTCCAAACTTCCGGTATCCGTCTGGGTACTCCTGCCATCACAACCCGTGGTGCGAAAGAAGACCTGATGATCGAAATTGCCGAAATGATCGAAACAGTTCTGTCTAACGTGGAAAATGAAGAGGTGATCGCACAAGTACGTGCACGTGTCAATGAGACAATGAAGAAATATCCTCTTTTTGCTGATTAAGATTTCTTTCTTTGAGTAACCAAATGCCGGTAATGTGAATTAGCAGCATTTGTGTTCAACATTTCATAAAGAATTTCTTTTGAATTTTATAAGCCTGCTTTCTGTGAAGAAAACAGGCTTTTCTTTTTTATTTATTAACAGAATCAGACAAACTATCTGCTCGAAAAGATGTTTTCTTACTACAAAAAGAGAAATTGAAATACGCACTATACTCTTCCGGAAAGCAGCGACTTCAATCGTACAGTGTATCAGACAAGGTCAACATACCGGTACACTGGACTCTATATACAATCATCCCCGTCTTCCCAAACTATCAGAAGTGGAAAGACGGGGATTTATATTGGATGATTGACAGTACAGAAATATACTAAATGAAATAGTAAAAATCAGCTCAGTCCTTCAATTTCACCATCTACAATGTCGATATGCAACGCTTGCGGTTCTTTGGGCAATCCCGGCATACGAAGGATTTCTCCTGCAATCGCTACAATCATTTCGGCACCGTTATTAATCACTATATCCTTGATATGGAACTCGAAATTATTCACGGCGCCATAAATCTTCGGATCGGCAGAAAAAGAGTATTGTGTCTTGGCAATACAAACCGGATAATGAGTGATTCCCATTTTCTCAATCAGCTTAATGCGGTTGCGGGCGATGCTGCTGTACGTAATGACGCTGGCTCCATAAAGGTTGGTAGCCACTTTCTCAATCTTCTGCTGTATGCTGTCTTCTTCTTTATACGTATAACGCAAAGGTTCGGACGGATTATTTTCTATCGTATCGACTACGAGACGGGCCATATCTACCGCTCCTTCACCACCTTCGCTGAACGCATTATTGATGGCGTAACCTACACCCAACTGTTCGCAGTGCTCGCGCAGCATTTCCATTTCCTCGTCCGTGTCGGTGGCAAACTTATTGAAAGCAACTACTACCGTCTGTCCGAAAGAGCGAAGATTACGAATATGTTTATCCAGATTGCGCAATCCTTCTTTCAGTCCTTCCATGTTCGGTTCCTTGATGCGGTCGAGGCTGACACCACCGTGCATCTTCAGTCCTTGTGCCGTAGCGACAATCACGGTCAGTTTGGGCTGGAGTCCGCTTTTGCGGCATTTGATGTTATAGAACTTTTCAGCACCGAGGTCTGCACCGAATCCGGCTTCCGTGATCACATAGTCACCGAATGACATTGCCAGTTTGGTGGCAAGAATAGAGTTACAGCCATGAGCGATATTGGCAAACGGTCCGCCGTGTACGAAAGCGGCGGTACCTTCGGTCGTCTGCACCAGATTCGGATGGATGGCGTCTTTCAGCAATACCGTGATAGCTCCCGCCACTCCGAGATCTTTCACCGTAAAGGGCTGGTCATCATATGTAAAACCAAGCAGAATATTTTCAATGCGACGGCGCAAGTCTTCCACATCTTTGGAAAGGCAGAGAATGGCCATAATTTCCGAAGCCGGAGTAATATCGAAGCCTGACTCCTGCGTGATGCCGTTCGACTTGGGTCCGAGTCCGACTACGATGCTGCGTAACGAACGGTCGTTCACGTCGAGCACCCGACGCCAGAGAATTTCTTTCAATCCGAAACCTTTCGCCTGATTCTGATAAAGATAATTATCAAGCAAAGCAGAAATCATGTTATGCGCGGAAGTAATCGCATGAAAGTCTCCCGTAAAATGAAGGTTGATCTTCTCCATCGGAAGCACCTGTGCATATCCCCCACCCGCTGCTCCTCCCTTCATGCCGAAGCAAGGACCGAGAGACGGCTCGCGCAAAGCGACAATCGCCTTCTTTCCGATTTTGTTCAGTCCCAGGGCGAGACCGATAGATACTGTAGTTTTGCCGATACCCGCCTTTGTCGCTGTGATGGCAGTTACCAGGACAAGGTTACTTTTCTTCACTTTCTCCTCGTCGATCAGTTGTTCGGGAATCTTCGCGATGTAGCGACCATAATTTTCGACTTCTTCACGAGGGATTCCGATGCTTTCGGCAACTTGCTTGATCTTTTTCAACTCGACACTGCGAGCTATTTCTATGTCTGATTTCATACAGAATATGATTAGTTTTATTTGAAGTGACAAAAGTATAACAAAAAAGCGAAACTGAGAAATTTAAGACGCTCTCTCGTTTGCCCGGAACTTCCGCACAATTAATTTATATTTTTATAAACTATGACGATAACGCACATACTCCCCTAAACTCTTTTTGTACAAGAACTGTTGTTAAGAACATAACCTAAACAAGAACAACATATATGGAATGGATTATTAATCAATTAAGGGATCATCCCGAACTTGCCATTTTCCTCACTTTATTCGCCGGCTTCTGGCTGGGCAGATTCAAAATAGGAAAATTTTCGTTGGGAACAGTAACCAGCGTGCTACTGGTCGGAGTACTGGTGGGACAATTAAACATTAGTGTAGACGGCCCGATGAAAGCTGTCTTTTTCCTCCTGTTTTTATTCGCTGTGGGCTATAAGGTAGGTCCGCAATTCTTTCGCGGATTGAAGAAAGACGGATTGCCGCAAGTAGGATTTGCCGTCCTGATGTGCATTGTCAGCCTCATCGCCCCATGGATACTTGCCAAAATCATGGGCTATCATGTAGGCGAAGCTGCCGGATTGTTGGCAGGTTCACAGACCATCTCCGCAGTGATCGGTGTGGCAAGCGACACGATCAATCAATTAAGCATCAGCGATGCGCAAAAAGCGACATTTATCAATGCTATCCCCGTAGCATACGCTGTGACTTATATTTTCGGTACGGCAGGT
>OBVO01001397.1_pt1 | contig 10129 bp, 7 predicted proteins | sample 1495151 | NCBI WGS metagenome assembly OBVO01 (sample SAMEA2580019, study PRJEB22360) | human gut metagenome | reverse complement strand
TAAGATGGGGATAAATCTCTCATTTTAACTTGTGCTAATTCTTGACTTAGGACCACGACTTCTCTTTTTTCTTTCTCAATACCGCGCTTGTGCTGAATAAATGCGTAAAGATTCGGCTGGGGGAACACAAAAAGCTGCGCTCGGTTTTCAAAGATCGCGTAAAGATTATTGTTATCTTTAAAATTTTGTTTGCCCGGCGGAGTCTGAAACGTTCCATAAATCTCGCATAGAGCCTTTGAAAGGACAACGATAATAACGTATGGCATAAGCAACCTACCTTTCTGTCATCGAGCTTTTTACGCGGTAGTTTGCTCGAATGAACCTGTAAAACATGAAAAGACACACGGCGAACGGATACTTGAATGGCCAAAATGGACGAAGGCGAAGCAAAGACAAAAAAAGATAGGTGCGACAAGTTGTCGCACCCCTCGTTTTACACAGTAATGAAAAGGTACCGGCAATACCAGAAGTTTGGCATCCGGTGATAAAGTAAAAAGCAATGAAACAAAGAGTTTCCAGAAATCGTCCTTTGAAAATGTATCAGGTCGAGTGAAAAATCACTTAGTGAGTATAAAAAAAGAGCATTTTTATCAAAAAATGCTCAAAAACTTTTGCTCTCCCCATGCCATAAAGGCTTGGCTCTCGCTCTTTTTTGTGGTAGACTTAGGTTAGCAAAAGCATAAAAGCACTCATAGCCTCATGCAGTTTGGCGACTACATGAGGCTTGCGTCACAAGGGTTTCCATAGAACCCTCATGGCTTATGAAATGCAGTTTATGTGGCTTCATAATACCACTTAACTGATACATTTGTCAAGAGCGATTCGCGGGACCCTATCATGTTTCGCGAGTCGCTTTTCCTTTTGCCCTTGAACCTTGACAATCTAAAACTTACTTTGCATCAAAACCTCGCCTGCTGCGGAAACGAAGGCACCGCAAAGCCCGCGGGCCGGCGACGACCTGGACATCCAGTGAGCCGTAAGCCCCGCCAGCTGCCTCGAAAGCAGTGGCCATGACCCCAGGGAGGATAATGATACTTGCGCCTTGAACGCTTCACCGCATTGGACGCGCCGCCGGATGAGCGGCTGTCTGCGAAACCCGCAGCAATGAAAAATGCTTTTTCAGCATTTGTGTAAAGTAAGTTCTCGAAAGTTTATGATAATGTTCCTATCGGTGCTCACAACGCCGATAGGAGTTATCATAAACGAAAAGGCTTAGATTTTTCACTAAGCCCTCTCGTTTATGATAACGGCGGATCGTTATCATATTGCCGCTTTTGACGTGGTGCGCGAGACGGGACTTGAACCCGTACGTCATACAACACACGCCCCTCAAACGTGCCTGTCTGCCAATTCCAGCACTCGCGCATATCAAGCGGCGAATATTATTATAGCACCGAATAGGAAGCCCTGTCAACAATTTTATGCAAAATCAGCGAAAATATTTTATGAGCGGCTATTCTCCAGCGCGGTGGAGGTTCCTTCGGATTTCAAAACGCTGGACTCATTTTCCGGCTGTGTAAAAAGTTTGTTGCACAGGGATGCGAGCGCCGGAAAATCTGTCAAAGCGTTGAGCACCTGCAAAAATGCATTGGCCGATAGATGCGCAGGCAATGCCAATGCCTCCTGTACCGTTCTGCGGCGCGCGGCGCTATCCGGGCCGCCGGAAAGACCCAGGGTATAGAGATCCGCCTTGGTAATGGGGCGTGGATTTGTCTGTGCAGGCTCGCTGGCAACACCCGCGCGCAAAAGTGCCTCGCGCAGCACCGACAGTGGCATCCCCTCAACGCCGAGCTTCCCTTCTTTGCCGGGGGCAGCTTTGCGTTTCTCTTTGCCGAGAATGTCCGGGATATATGCATGACGGATTTTCGATGGATCAATGCTGCCTTTTAAAAAATTCCGTATTTGAAACCCCGCGCCGTCGCTGTCCGTCAGGATCAGAAGGCCGCGGACATCAGCTAGCCGGCGCAACAGCGCCAAAAGCTCCTTATCTCGAAAAATCCCGAAGCCGTGCGTTTCAATAATCAGTCCGTCAATCAAAGCGGAAAGCTTGATCTTGTCATACTTTCCCTCCACGACGACCGCCTCTTTTACCCGCAGCCGCGTCATGCGTCCACCTCCCCACTGGCAATGACCAAAAGCTTTGCCAGCGCCTTTTCCAGCAGGATACGCGGCGCCGTGCGCGAACCTTTGAGCGCGAGGTCGGTTTCCAGGAGGATTTCCAGGCTGTCGCGCAGCTGCTGGGTAGAAAGATGCCGCACATTGTTTTCTGCATTGCGCAGACGGAATTCTCGGCGTTTATACGTATCAAAATGATTGGCTGGCTCCATCGCACTTTCTCCGCTCTGCATGGCGCAGCGCACGCGGTAAAGGTCCAGATATGTGCCGGACAGGACCGCCAGAATATTGATCGGTTCCTCGTTTTGTGCCAGTAAAAGGTCCAATGTCTCATAGGCCTTTGGATACCGTCCGGCGAGCAGGTGCTTACTCAAATCATAGACGCGCGCTTCCAAATTGCGCGTAACCAACCGGTCGATCGTCTCCAGAGAAATCGGTCCCTGTCCGGTAAAGGCGCAGACCTTTTCGAGCTCGTTGAGGAGGGTTTCCAGGTTGTCTCCGCAATAGGAGACGATCCGCTGCGCACCCGTGCGGTCGAGTACACATCCGCGCTTGGAGGCAGTGGAGATCAGCAATTTTTGCAGGTCCGCGGGCTTGCGGCGCGGAAAAGCGACACATTTTCCATGCTGGGTGCATAGCGCATACAGATCTTTCCATTTTTTGTCCTTCTTAAAAGCCGGGCTGCTGGAGGCGAATTGCAGCACCAGCACTGTAGAGTCCGGCGTCTCGCTGATTAGCTGCGCCAACTTTTTTAACTCCGCGGGTGTGCGCCCATCCAACGTCAGATCCCGCACCACCACACACTTGCGTTCGGCCATAAACGGCAGCGCTTCCACAGCATCCCCGACCGCGTCGGGCGAGGCGTCGCCACCAAACTGCTGAAAATTGAAGTCACGGAACGCGTTGCCTGCGGCCTTTTGCGCCAGGCGGCCTGCCCACAGAGCCACCAGGTATTTTTCTTCGCCATACAGCACATACAATCCGGCAAGCGCGTCGGATTCGATCTCCTTGCGCAGCTGGGATTCCGAAATTTCGGGCATCAATCGTTCCTCCTTATTTCCAATTGGCCGGACGTCTGCGACTCCAACACCAAGTCTTCCCCGTTGCCCAGTACGACAGGCGCGCCAAACTGCGCAGCGTCGTAGGTGTCCAGTGAATTGGGATAAATACTCAAACACGTCAGCCGCGGCGAGAGACTTCCAGGATTCTTCGGAAGGTCCGGCCCCACCAGAATGTCCGCGCTTTGAAATACGGACGGCACATAGGACAGGTCTGCCTTCTGGCCATTGAACAGGATCTTCACGCCGTTGACCGAAAGCAGCGCCGATCGGTCGGCATAAGTCAAAAGTGCAGTGTCATCCCACAAAGCGCTCTGCGCCGTAGTGCCGCAAAGAACCACCTGGCCGGCATTGGAAAGCGCCTGTTCCAAATAGATGTCCAGGGCCAGCCCTGCATGCAGCACAATCTGCCTCGGCCGCCATTGTTTCAGCAGTTCTGCCGCGGCCTGGCTTTCCTGTGTATCCTGTGTCAGCAGCACAACGGTATCCAGGCTTTTGGTTTGGACACGGCGCAAAATCCTGTTAACCTGCCAAGCCCCCGCTCCGCAGCCAATCACCACACTGTGCCCCCGGTAGGAGAGCACCGCGCTCACAGCCTCGCCGCTGGCCGCAACGGTCACCCGACAGGCGTCGCGCGCCTGCACTTCATATCCCAGGATGTTGACCAACAACAAAATTACACTCAGCAAAGCTGCTGTCCGTAACGGCGCCTTGCCTCTTCTCCATCCGATCAGACAGGCTATGCCAAATAACAGCAGTGCACAGGCTATCCACAATGTTATAAAACGGTAGTGCGTTTCAATGGTTGCAAACGGCAAATTTGCACAGAGACGTGTCACAAAGAGCAATCCACGCGCCAAAAGATCCGCGCCCTGCCAGCAGCAGGCAGCCAGAAATGGGATGGGCACCACCGTGAAACAGGCCGCGAGCAGCAATGCATACAACAGCCAGGTAGAGGGCAGCAGCACCAACAAATTGGACACCACAGAAACCAGTGACGTGGTGTCAAAAACCAGCAAGCAAAGGGGCAGCGTAAAGATTGTCGCTACCACAGAAGTAGCCACAGTACCGCACACCAGCGTCCATATGCTGCGGAAAATGGGAAGACGTGGCTGGTACCGCTGCAAAACGCGCGTGAAAGGAGGCATACATAGCAGAATGCCAAATGTTGCGGAAAAACTGAGCAGGAATCCGATATCCGCCGCCTCATAAGGGTTGAATGCGCAGAGCAGCAACGCAGCAAGGCCCAGGGAATTGATGCTGTCCGCCCGGCGGGAAAAAAGATGGCCTGCCAGCAGCAACAGATACATTAACCCGCTGCGCAGTACAGAGGGCACAAAGTTGGCGACCGCCATAAACAGCAATACCCCCGCGCACGCGAGTACATACCGCAGCCGCCGGGGAATCGGCATTACCGACAGCAACACCAGCAAAAACTGCGCAACAGCCGCCATATGCACGCCAGAAACCGAAAGAAGATGATATACGCCGGCATCGCGAAAAGCATCCTGAACCTCCGTGGAAATTCCATCAGAACCACCCAGCAGAAGTCCGCGTGCCAAAGCGGACTGCGGTGTATTCAGATGGGTCTCAATGGCCTGCTCCATGGCGGTCCGCAGCTGATAAGGGACTTTTTCCCAGGCCGGAACTTCTGCTGCCCGTACCGCATAAGGCTCATATTCATTGAAAAAACCTTGTAAGATGACCCGGTCAGCCAAAAGCTGGCTGCGCCTGGAAAAGAAGCCGTTGCCTGCGGGTTTATACAGCTTGACTGTCCCCTGGATACGGTCGAACAATTCGGCTGCGAAAGTTTCTCCGGAAGTCAACTGTACTCGAAGTCCAATAAGGCTGCTATCACCTGTACAGGCCTCCACCTCCACTGTGTAATGTGTTTTTCCACCATCGAAGCTGGGCAGTTCACAGACCATCCCGATCAATTCGACGGTACGGCCTCCATTGGTCTGCGCAGCCTTTTCAAGCGGAGCGTTTCCCGCGACGAATGCGCCGCTTGCTACAGCTGCCGCCAGAAAAGCGACCGGCAGCACGAGCAGTGGCTCCCGCCGCCAGGCACGCAGGCACAGCAGAAAAAGCCCCGCCAGCAGGCAGAATAGGCTGAGAAAAAATGCGCCCTTTCCGCCCAGAAAAACAGAAACCGCTTGTGTCAGTAGATATGTAAATCCCACCAACGCAAACGGCCGTTTCATGTTCAATTCCCTTTCCAAACAGGGCCCTTGTTCTTATTTTTGCGGGAACATTGGCAACGGTTCGAGGAATAGAATGTCTTTCCGCGTTGCCGCATCTCCTTCCGCCAAGACAGCGGCACGTCCGACGATATCGCCGCCAAACGCCTCCACCAGCTTTTCCAGTGCACGCAGGGACTCGCCTGTACTGATCACGTCATCCACAATCAGGACGCGTTTGCCGTGCAGGCCCGCATAATCCTCCTCCGAGAGATAAAGCTCTTGCACGTGGTCTGTTGTGATCGATTTGACCGCTACATGGATCGGGTTACGCATATACGCTTTGAGTCCTTTTCTGGCAACAACATAGCGGCCATGCTCCTGGCGCGCCATCTCATGCGCCAGCGGAATCCCCTTCGCCTCAGCGGTGACGATCACATCGTGCGCCGGGCAGCGCGCTAGCAATTCTTTGGCGCTGGCAACAGCAATCTCTGCATCGCCGAGCATCACAAAGCCAGCAATCGACATCGTGTCGCTGATTGGACAGATGGGCAGATCGCGTTCACAGCCCGCAATCGTCATATGGTAGTAGGGCTTACCGTTTTTTGTAATCAACTGGTTCACAATCTTAACCGGCCTTTCTCTGACTAGAATACGGGACGCAAATCAGCCGGGCGGCCACGCCATGGCGCGCCCACCGAGCAGGTGAAAGTGCATATGCATCACGGTCTGTCCGCCATCTTTGCCGACGTTGCTCACAATGCGCCAACCAGCGTCAAGGCCGTTTTCTTTTGCGAGTTTTGCCGCCACCTCAAAGATATGCGCAACAATTTGGCTATTTTCCGGCGTGATCTCTGCCGCGGAGGTAATGTGCTCGCGCGGAATAATCAAAACGTGGAACGGCGCCTGCGGCTCCAAATCTTTGAATGCAACGCAGAGATCGTCCTCATACACGCGGGTGCTGGGGAGCTCGCCCGATGCGATCTTGCAGAAAACACAATCCATGTTTGTCCCTCCCATCTGTTTCCAATCTCTGATTGGTTTTATTATAAACGGATCCTGTAAAAAAGGCAAGTACGGCAGCACGCCAATTCTCAGTGAGAACGCAGGCGGCACATGAAGTCTCTTTCGTATTACATCATGCCACGGATAATCCCCTCGGCAGCTTCGAGGGCCTCATCAAGCTTTGTGAGATCTTTGGCACCAGCCATCGCGAAGTCCGGCTTGCCGCCGCCCTTGCCGTTGGCAATTTTGGCGACCTCACGGACAATTTTTCCCGCATTAAGGCCCTTCTCCTGAGCATTTTTGCTGACACTGACCGCGATGTTTGCCTTGCCATCGTGCGTACCCGCCAACACCGCGACAAGGTTTGGCGCAAATTCGCGCAGCTTGTCGCACACCGTACGCAGACCATCCGGCGACGTAGCGGAGAACATGGCCGTGATAATGCGCACGCCGTTAATCAGCTTGGCATTTTCAAAGATGCCGTGCGCCTGCACATCCGCTAAACGTTCGCGGATCGTAGCGACCATATTTTCCTTTGCTTTGAGCTCTGACATGATCTGGGCGGCTTTTTCAGCGACCCCGGTCAGCGAATTGGCCTTGAGCGCCGCAGCCGTGCTGCCCAGGGCGTGGAGCGTTTCATCCACATAAGCCAATGTATTCAAGCCCGTAACGCCCTCGATACGGCGCACACCCGCAGCCACGCTGCTCTCGGAAACAATCTTGAACATGCCCAGATTGCCCGTGTTCGCCACATGCGTACCGCCGCAGAACTCACGGCTAAAATCATCCACCGAAACCACGCGCACGATGTCGCCGTATTTTTCGCCAAACAGTGCCATGGCCCCGAGCTTTTTGGCTTCTTCGATCGGCATCTCACGCACATCGACCGGTACAGCCGCCATGATTTCCTTATTGACCAGCAACTCCACCTGGTGCAGCTCTGCCTTGGAGAGCGCCTCAAAATGCGTGAAGTCAAAGCGGACCGCCTTGTCGTTAACCAGCTGGCCGGCCTGCTCCACATGGTCGCCCAGCACCTTGCGCAGCGCTGCCTGCAGCAGATGCGCAGCCGTGTGGTTGCGCATGATGGCTTCGCGGCGGTTCCAGTCCGGTTCCACCGAAACCGTGTCTCCCACACGTACGGTGCCCGCTTCCACCACCGCATGGTGAATAAAGTTCTTGGCGTGATTCTTTGTGGTATCGTTCACCACCAACATGCATTCGTCTCCAGAAATCGAACCAGTGTCCCCCACTTGTCCGCCGCTTTCCGCATAAAATGTGGTTTGATCCAACACCAGTCCAATTTCTTCCCCCACATCGGCGCTGTCTGCGCGTGCACCATCCTTGAGGATCGCCAGCACCTTGGCCTGGGTGCTCTGCTCGAGATAGCCGAGGAATTTTGTCTCTGGCACGCCCTCCAGCAGGTCGTTCTCACCCGCCCAGGCGTCGATGTCCGCTTCTTTGCGGGCGTTGCGTGCGCGAATCTTTTGCTCCTGCATCAGTTTGCGGAAAGATTCTTCGTCCACAGTCATGCCATGTTCGGCCGCGATCTCTTTAGTCAGGTCGATCGGGAAACCATACGTGTCGCTGAGTTTAAATGCGTCCGCACCGCTAATCACCTTGCCTGCGCTCTTTTCAATGATGCTGTCCAAAAGCTGCGAGCCTTGGTCAATCGTGCGGGCAAAGCTATCCTCTTCGACAGAAATCAGTTTGAGAATAAGCGTCTGCTTTTCGGCAAGCTCCGGGTAAGCGCCTTCGCTCTCGTGAATCGCGACCTTAGCAATCTCGGTCAAGAACGGGTGGTCAATGCCCAGCAACCGGCCGTGACGCGCCGCACGGCGCAGAAGGCGGCGCAACACATAGCCGCGGCCTTCATTCGAGGGCATTACGCCGTCTGCAATCATAAAGACGGTGGAGCGGATATGGTCGGTGATCACGCGCAGAGAGATATCCGCCTTTTTATCCGTGCCATAGGCGATACCCGCTACGCGGGAAACATCCTTCATGATATTTTGGATCGTATCGACCAAAAACAGGTTATCCACGTTCTGCATCACGCAGGCCAAGCGCTCCAGGCCCATGCCCGTATCGATATTCGGATGCTCCAAGGGCGGATAATGGCCCTCGCCGTCGCTGTTAAACTGCGAGAACACAATGTTCCAGAACTCAACATAGCGGTCGCAATCGCAGCCTGGGCCACAGGTGGGTTTGCCGCAGCCATGCTCAATTCCGCGGTCAAAGTAGATTTCCGAACAGGGGCCGCAAGCGCCGGGGCCATGCTCCCAGAAGTTGTCCTCCTTGCCCAGGCGGACGATATGGCTCGGATCCACGCCGACTTCTTTGGTCCAGATATCAAACGCTTCGTCGTCGTCTTGATAGATCGTGACCCACAGCTTGTCGACCGGCATTTCCATGACCTTTGTGCAGAATTCCCAAGCCCAGGCTGTCGCCTCGTGCTTAAAATAATCGCCAAAAGAGAAGTTGCCCAGCATTTCAAAGAAGGTGCCGTGGCGGTCAGTGATGCCGACGTTGTCGATGTCGCCGGTGCGGATGCACTTCTGGCAGGTCGTCACGCGCGTGCGCGGGGGCGTAACCTCGCCGGTGAAATATTTCTTCATGGGTGCCATGCCGCTGTTAATGAGCAACAGGGAATTATCGTCTTTCGGAATCAGCGAAAAGCTTGGCAGCCGCAGGTGCCCTTTGCCCTCAAAAAACTCCAGAAATTTCTCGCGGATCTCATTGAGTCCCATCCACTGCATGTGTTGATCTCCATCCTTCTTCATAAAATTCGAGTCCAGCCGCAAAAAATAAGGTGTTCCCGTCCGCAATGGGACGGGAACACCCGTGGTACCACCCAAATTGCGCCAAAAGGCGCCGCTCTTACTCCTTAACGCGGGAGAAACGCCGCCGCTCGTCGCGCGGAACTCCAGGCCGGCCGGCACGCCAAGGCGACCGGGTTCTCATCTTTTTCCCGGCTCTCTGGGCGCTTTTGCTTGCGTGCCTTTTGCCCTTCTTCGTTTTTTACAAATATTGTCTTTTTCGCAGGCTTCTGTATCTTATTATAGGCGCATCGACCGGACTTGTCAATTGCTTTTTGGATATAGTGTATCTGCAATCTGCCGGAAAACCGGGCCGCAGACCTTGCCGCCGCTTGCACCGCCCTCGGACATCACAGCCACCACGTAACGCGGCTGCTCCGCCGGGAAGAAGCCCGCATACCAGCAAATGTTTTCCTCTTGCCCATTCTGGATGCGTCCGGTCTGCGCTGTAGCGGTTTTGGCTGCGGCCGTTACATGGGCTGGTTTGCCATCCTTGCCGGTGCCGGTCTCCACGCAGTCGCGCATATATGAAGTTAACAGCGAGGCTGTTTTCTGGCTGATCGCCGCGTGTGATTCCGGTTTCGCGGCCGCATCTACCTTGCCCGTTTGCACGTCTCTCTCCCCCACTACTATAGAAGGCGTGGTATACATGCCGCCAGATGCCACAGCGTTGACCATGGCCGCCACCTGAAGGGGCGTAGCCGTCAGCACACCTTGTCCAAAGGAAAAATTGGCCAATGCCTGCTTGGAGGCCAAAGAACGAAGCGTGGGCAGCTCACCGGCCGCTGCGGCAAAGCCGGGCGCGAGTGTGTCTTTTTCGCCGAATCCCAAAAGCTGTGCCATATGCAAGAAGGAAGCCGGCTGCACGCTCTGCATCAAATGGACAAAATAGCTGTTGCAGGATTGGGCAATGGCCTGTCGCATGGTCACAACGCCATGCGCCTCGGGCAGCGGC
>OBVO01001395.1_pt1 | contig 10155 bp, 9 predicted proteins | sample 1495151 | NCBI WGS metagenome assembly OBVO01 (sample SAMEA2580019, study PRJEB22360) | human gut metagenome | reverse complement strand
GGCGTCGAGTCGCCCGTGGCCGAGGAGGCCGCTCGCCTGGCAAAGCTCGCTCAGGCCAACGGCATCGACGGTATCGTGTGCTCGCCGATGGAGGCTCACGACATGCGTGAGCTGCTCGGCCCCGACGCGCTGATCGTGACTCCGGGTGTGCGTCCGGTGGGTACCGCCCTGGGCGATCAATCCCGTGTGGCGACACCTTCCCAGGCTATCGAGCGCGGTGCGAGCCACATCGTGGTGGGCCGTCCTATTACCGGCTCCGACGATCCGGTTGCGGCCTTTGACGCCATCGTCGCCGAGCTGGTCGAAAACGTCGCGTAAAAGATTCCCTCAAGTCACCACTTTTGGGTCTTATTAGCACAAATTAGCCCTTGTGCCTGCGAAAACTTTCCCATCCTTTGTGTGGAATCGCACGTCAGGGGCTTAACTTTGACCTCCGTATATTGCACTTTTCGCAGGTATCGTCTAACCTATGGAGCCGTCGATTGGGCATTTAGTGCGTTTGACGTGCTAAAATGCCAATTATTGCATCAGATATAACCCAACTATTTGGAGGTTCGAATGGCACTCCCTCAGCTTACCGAAGAGCAGCGTAAGCAGGCTCTTGAGAAGGCTGCCGCCGCACGTCACGCCCGCGCTGAGCTTCGCGAGCAGATCAAGAAGGGCGAGAAGTCTCTCGAGTCCGTGCTCAACTCCGATGACCCCATCGCTTCCCGCATGAAGGTTTCCACCCTCATCGAGTCTCTGCCCGGTTATGGCAAGGCCAAGGCCGCCAAGATCATGGAGGAGCTCGGCATCTCCGCTACCCGTCGCGTCCAGGGCCTCGGCGTCCGTCAGCGCGAGCAGCTCCTCGAGCAGCTGACCAAATAAGTGAGCGCTCAGGATTCAAAGCTCTTTGTGATTTCTGGACCGTCAGGTGCAGGCAAGGGCACGCTCGTCACTCGTGTGCGCGAGCGCCGCTCGAACCTGGGCCTGACGGTTTCGGCTACCACGCGAGCGCCACGTAAAGGTGAGGTCGACGGCGTCAACTACTTTTTCCTGACGCGCGAGGAGTTCGACCGCCGCGTGGCAAACGGTGAGTTTGTTGAGTGGGCCGAGGTCCACGGTAACTGCTACGGCACGTTGGTGAGCGAGGTCGCATCCAAGCTCGCCTCTGGCTCGTCTCTAATTTTGGAGATTGATGTCCAGGGTGCCCTGCAGGTCAAGGAACGTTTCCCCGAGGCCGTGTTGATCTTTATCAAGCCGCCTTCGCTTGAGGTGTTACGCGATCGCCTGGTCGGTCGCGGTACCGAGACGCCCGAGACGATCGAGCTGCGTATGGCAAACGCCGCCGATGAACTTGCCCTTGCCGACCGCTACGACGACGTCGTGGTGAATGACGATCTCGACCGCGCGACCGATGAGCTCGTTCGCGTTCTCGATATGCATGAAAGGATCTGAGGTCCGTGTCCGTTGTAAAGCCTTGTATTGACGATCTTCTGGAGAAGACCGATCACAACCGCTTCCTGCTCGCCTCGCTTGCCTCCAAGCGCGCCTGCGACATTAACAGCATGCTGCGTGGCCAGCACAACCGCGTGCTTGCCGTTCAGGATGTCGATGACATTACCATTGGCCTCTCCGGCGCCGATACCATCTCGATGGCTATGGACGAGATTGTCGACGGCGATATCTCCTACGACGAGGCTCGTTACAAGAAGGCGCTCGGCCACAAGGTTGCTGAAGCCTAAATGGCAGCTCGCGTCTGCCTGGTCCACTATCACGAGGTTGGACTGAAGGGCAAGAACCGCGCACATTTTGAGCATATCCTCATGGATAACATCAAGGCGGCCTTGGCCGCCTTTTCCGTGAATGCCGTGTCTCGAATTTCCGGTTATATCCTCGTGACCTTTAACGAGCATCAGGCCGACGAGGCGGCGCGTGTCATTCGCACCGTTCCCGGCGTTGCCCGCGTGTCCCTGGCATATCACACCAACCGCGACCCGCAGGAGTACTGCGCCGCCGCCGTGAAGGCGCTGCGCGAGTTTGGTCCTTTCGATTCGTTTAAGGTGCATGCCAAACGCTCTAACACCGACTACGAGCTCACCTCGATTGATATCAATCGTCAGGTTGGCGAGGTACTGTGCGAGGCCTTCCCTGATAAAAAGGTCCAGATGCACGACCCCGAAGCGATGGTGCACGTACTGGTGGTCCAGGGTAGCGTTTACGTATATGCGCGCTCCGAGCGTGGCGTGGGCGGTCTGCCGGTGGGTTCCGCCGGCAAGGTTGTGACGCTTCTGTCGTCGGGCATCGATTCTCCGGTGGCGACCTGGATGCTCGCGCGTCGCGGCGCGGTGTGCGTGCCGGTACATTTCTCCGGTCGTCCGCAGACACCCGATACGAGCGAGTATTTGGTGCAGGACATTATCCGTGCGCTTGCGCCGGGCGTCCAGATCGGCCGCCTGTACGTGGTGCCGTTTGGCGATTGCCAGCGTGAGATTTCCGTGGCCTGCCCCAGCAACCTGCGCGTGATCATGTATCGCCGCATTATGTATTCGGTTGCCGAGCGCATTGCGCATATCGAGGGCGCCAAGGCTATCGTGACCGGTGAATCGCTCGGTCAGGTTGCCTCCCAGACGCTCGAGAACATTATGGCCGTCAACGAGGCCGTCAAGATCCCCGTGTTCCGCCCGCTGATCGGTTCGGACAAGCAGGAGATTATCGCGCGTGCCGAGGAAATCGGTACCTTCGATATCTCGACCGAGGCTGCTCCCGATTGCTGCACGCTCTTTATGCCGCGCCGCCCCGAGACGCATGCAAAACTCGATGCCGTGCATGAGGCGTGGGAGCTGTTCGATCACGAGGAGATGATTGAGCGCTTGCTCAAACAGACCGAGTACATCGACTTCGAGAGCAACACGTACAAGGCCCCTAAGACCTTAAAACGTAAACATCCTCAGCTTGCTCCACGTGAGATTTACCAAGATCACGAATAATGTTGTGTATAGACCGGCGGTGCATTTGCATCGTCGGTCTTAATCTATCTGGGCATTAGGCGATAAACGGTTCATTTGTCGACGTGTATCTGAATAAATGGACACTATCCTGCAAGGTTTTGGTCAGCTTTTGGTTTGACTTCGATAACCGGTGTGGGCGTGCGGAGGCTACGGCGCTCGTTTCCTGACACGATGGTGTTGGGAGGTGTTTGCTATGGCGCAACGCGAGCAACACGAACGGGTTAAACGGATGGACCGCTGGGCAGAAAAGCTGCTCGGCCATAAGGCGATGGTCGTGGCGATTCTGATTGTCATTGCCGCCGCGAGCGGCTTGGCGAGGGAAGTTTTTGGTAGCCGCTCCAGCGGCGTGTCGTTTGAGCGTAGTGATGAGGCGGGCGCCTCGGATGTGCGCGGGGCCGGGGATGGGTTACCTGATGATGCCGACGAGTCGTCTGCCAAAAGTTCTTCTGCTGCTGAGGTGTACGTCGATGTCGATGGCGCCGTTGCGAGGCCTGGCGTGTACCGGCTCAAAGACGGAGCGCGGGTGTCCCAAGCGATCGATGCCGCCGGAGGGCTTACGGCTGAGGCGGATGTGACAGGGCTTAATCGTGCGTCCAAGATCACAGATGGCCAAAAGATCTATGTTCCGATGGTGGGGGAGCCACAAGCGGCTGCGGCGGTCGGCGGGGTCGATAGCGGTGCTGCCAAGACTGCTGGTGCGGGGTCTTCGTCGGGGCTTGTGAATATCAATACGGCAAGTGCGGCGGAACTGCAGACGCTTTCGGGCATCGGGCCTTCTACGGCCCAGTCGATTGTCGATGAGCGGACTCAAAACGGGGCCTTTGCCTCGGTCGATGACCTCATGCGCGTATCGGGGATCGGTGAGAAAAAGCTCGCCAAAATTAAAGATTGCATCTGCGTATGAGTGTGTCCGAGTGCGAGCATGTGATGCCGCCGCGGCCCCTGATGCCGTGGACGATGGCCCTTTGTTCTGGTTTGTGTGCGAGCTGCGGCCTGGTGCTTAACGTGGCAGCCGATTTGCTGCTGGGAGAGCGGGCAGCGCCCGTCACATTGCTTATGGCCATTCCCGTTGCGGCTGCCGCGTGCATCGTATTGGCTCGGTTTTGTATGCGTCTTGTGCGGTGGAGGCGATGGCTGTATGCCGCGTCCCTCGGCCTCCTGGCGGGAGCGGTCGTATCCGCGGGTTGGGCGATAGGGGCGCTGCGTGCTTCGACGGCACTGGATAATCGAGCTGCGAGCAGTCTCGAGTTTGTTGTACAGGGTGATCCATCCATCAATGACGGGACGTACTCCTATACCTGTGATTCATATGCGGGCGAAAAGCGCTTGGGCGAGATACGGCTGTCGTGTGATCGTGAGCTCGGTGCCGGTTCTCATGTGCATGCTGTCGGTCGAATTTCGCGTTTTGAGAATGATGCGTATGGGCGCTCACGCGTGCTTCGGGGCGAGCTTCGAAAAGTTAAGGTCATCCGGTTGGTATCGGTTGACGAGGGCTTTCCGGGGCCGTTACCCTGGCTGCGAAACGAGCTCCTTGCCGCTATCGCGCCCGAGACCGATCCGGCGCGCTCGCTCATTGCCGGCGTTGTCTGCGGACGCTCCTCCGAGCAGCGTGCTCAGCCGGCGGGCGATTTGTTTTCGGTAACGGGCACCGCACATCTTATCGCCGTCTCGGGCAGCCATCTTGCCATCGTTTGGTTTGTGATTGAGAGCGCCCTGCAAAAGACTCGCCTCTCTCGTGGGCTGCAGAGGGGGCTGTTGGTGCTGGCCCTCGCTGCTTATGCCGTCTTTACGGGCGCTTCGCCCTCGGCCGTGCGCGCGTGCTGTATGGTGGCGGTGACGCTTGTCGTCAACGGCGCCGGACGTCGTCGGCATGGCCTTTCGGCTCTATTTTTGACCATGACAATCTTTATGTTGCTGCGTCCGACAGTATTGTTCGAGATGGGTTTTCAGCTTTCGTGCGTTAGCGTTTTTGCCATCCTTTGTTTTTGCCCCTACGCTACCTACGCCTTGGGCGAGCTGGGCGTGCCATCGGGGGTTGCCAGTATTTTGTCCGTCACGCTGTGCTCACAGATCGCGACACTTCCCGTAACCATTCCCGCATTTGGGATGTTTTCGCTCATTGCCCCGCTTGCAAATGCCGTGATCGGTCCGGTGATAAGCGTGCTGCTCGCATCTTCGGTTGTGCTGGTGCCTTGCTCGCTTGTGCCGCTCTTGCGCCACGGGGCGCTTGTGGTGCCTGTGGCTATCGCTCGCTGTGCCCTGTTCTTTGAGCAGCTCTTTGCTGTCGTTCCGGGCGCATCCGTAAGCGTGCCGCCCGATACGCCCTTGGTATACGTGGTGCCTTTTTCGCTAGTGGTCCTCTTGGTCTTGTGGCCACGCCCCCGCGCGCGGCCCATGGCAGTGGGGCTGCTGTGTTTGATGCTTGCGGCGGGCGTTCCGTATGTCTATTGGGATCGATGTGCGCCGCCTTCGGTGACAGTCCTTGATGTTGGCCAGGCCGATGCGATTCTGGTTCGTCAGGGTGGCGCCGTGGCGCTCGTCGACTGTGGGCTCGACGCGCGCGTGGTGTCGGCGTTGGTTCGCAATAACGTCCACCATATCGACGCCGTCTTCGTGACGCATTGGGATGAAGACCATTGGGGCGGTCTTCCCGACGTACTCGATCGGTTTTCGGTGGGAACCATTGCGGTTGCGGCGGATGCGCTGGGCAGCGCGCCTGCTGAGGTTCTGAATCGCCCAAGCGTCACGTATCGGCAGGTGGCTCGCGGAGACACAGTCGATATCGGCGCATTTCGGGCTCGTGTGATGTGGCCGTTTGATACGGTTGACGGTGAGGGCAATGAGGACTCGCTTGTCTTGCTGCTCTCCTATGCTCAGGAAGGCAAAAGCCTGCGTATGCTCCTCACTGGTGATGCCGAGCTCGATCAGGAGTGCGAGTTTGTACAGGAGGTGGGTGATATCGATGTGCTCAAGCTGGGGCATCACGGCTCAAAAGTTTCTGTCGATACAGACCTGCTGGAAACCCTTAAGCCCGAGCTCTCTATTGCGAGCGCGGGCGAGGGCAACCGCTACGGCCATCCATCCGATGCCTGCATCGATGCCGTTGGCGATGCGGGCGGCGCGTTCGCATGCACTATCGAGAGAGGCGACATTACCGTCTCGCCGACTGCGGCCGGTTTTACCATGCGATGTCAGCGACCGTGATGCTGCCGTTGGCGCGGGACCAACCCGTGGGATAGAATGGCACGGTACGAACAGGAGAGCCTGCGGGAGGGGAGCGCGATGTCTGAAACCGGTCTGCTGCCGGCATATCTGATCGTCGGTACCGACGGAGTCAAGCGCGACCACGCCGTCTCGCGTATGAAAGCGCGTCTGGAAAAGTCGGGTATGGTCGAGTTCAACCTCGACGAGCGCGACATGACCAAGGACCCCGATATCGAGTCCATTATCGGATCGCTCAACACTTTTCCCATGGGCAGCGAGTTTCGCTTGGTAATCCTTGACGGCTGCTCAAAGCTCGCCAAGGCGGTCTCGGAGCCGCTTGTCGAGTATTTAGCGAGTCCAAGCCCCACAACGGTCTGTCTCATCATCGCCGACTCGCTTGCCAAGAACACGCGCCTGTATAAGGCGATCGCCAAGATCGACAAGAAGGCCGTGATCGATTGCTCCGGCACCAAGCGCTGGGAGCTACCGCGCCGCGTGCAGCAGATGGCGACGCAGCACGGCAAGTCGATCTCGACGGCGGCCGCCGAGGAACTCGTCTCGCGTTCGGGTGAAAACACTCGCATGCTCGATAACGACTTGGCCAAGCTTGCCCAGATGGTCGATGCGCCGCAAATTGAGCTTGCCGATGTGGAACGCTGGATCGTGCGCACGGCCGAAGTTCAGCCTTGGGATTTTCTTAACGCGGTCTCGGCTCGTGATATGCGCCGCTCGCTTGAGCTCTTTGGGCTGCTGCCCGCCAAGAGCTATGTGTGGACCTACACGCTGCTGTGCGGACGCATTCGCGAGCTTATCGTCGCCAAGGCGCTCGATGCGCGTGGGCAGGGTCGCGAGCTTGCCGCGACGCTCAAGCTTCAACCCTGGCAGGTTAAGAATCACCTGACCTGGGCACGCCGCTTTTCGATGGCGGAGCTCGTCGCGGCGCTCGAGGGCGCGGTCGATGTTGAGCTCGCTCTTAAGGGTTCGGCCGATTCTCAGAACGCGCTTTTGCTCTGGATTACGAACATCTTGAGAAAATCGTGATGATACCTGTCTATTTGACAAATTCGTTCTATCCCTTTGAGGGGGAGCGTGCTATAGTAGGCGCTTGCATGACCTCACCGTGTCTCAGAGGTGTCATACATTTTTTGCAAGGAACTCGAAAGGAACTCCAGAAGTGGCAAACATCAAGTCTCAGAAGAAGCGTATCCGCACCAATGAGGCAGCTCGCATGCGTAACAAGGCTGTCAAGTCCGAGCTCAAGACGCTGACCAAGCACGTCCAGTCCGCCGTCGCCGAGGGCGACGCCGAGAAGGCCCAGGCTGCCCTCAAGACCGTCACCAAGCGTCTCGACATGGCTGCCGCCAAGCATGTTATCCACAAGAACCAGGCTTCCAACCGCAAGTCCGGTCTTGCCAAGCTCGTGAACAGCATCAACGCCTAAGTTGTAAATTTCACACCACACAGATTACGCGCATAAATGGAGCCTGTTTTATGGAACGGGCTCCATTTTTTGTACCGCTCGGGTAAGATAGTCCGCATGAATACTTCAATTGACATTTCCCACATCCGCAACTTCTCGATCGTTGCGCACATCGACCATGGCAAGTCCACGATCAGTGATCGCATCCTCGAGCTCACCCATACCGTCGACGAGCGCGACATGGAATCGCAGCTGCTCGACACCATGGATATCGAGCGCGAGCGCGGCATCACGATCAAGTCCAATGCCGTTCGCGTTTCCTATGACGCCGACGATGGCGAGACGTATCAGTTCAACCTGATCGATACGCCGGGCCACGTGGACTTCACCTACGAGGTCTCGCGTTCGCTTGCCGCTTGCGAGGGTGCGGTGCTCGTCGTCGACGCCACGCAGGGCGTCGAGGCGCAGACCGTCTCCAACGCGACGCTCGCCATGAACGCCAACCTGGATATCGTGCCCGCTATCAACAAGATCGACCTGCCGTCGGCACACCCCGACGAGGTTAAGACCGAGATCGAGGATGACCTTGCGATTCCTGCCGACGATGCCGTATGCGTATCGGGCAAGACCGGCGAGGGCATCCATGACCTGCTGGAGTCCATCGTCTTTTTAATCTCACCGCCCAAGGGCGATGCGACGGCGCCGCTCAAGGCGCTCATCCTGGATTCGTATTTTGACGAGTACCGCGGCGTCGTCGCCACGGTCCGCGTCTTTGACGGCTCCATCAAGAAGGGCGATACCCTGCGCATGATGCAGGCCGAGGGCGACTTTTTGGTCGATGGCGTGGGCGTCAAGCGTCCCGCCGAGACTCCGGTCGACGCGCTGACGGTCGGTGAGGTGGGCTACGTGGTCACGGGCCTGAAGGACCCTGAGGCCGTTCGCGTGGGCGATACCCTCACGTGGGCGTCGAATCCCTGCCCTGAGCCGCTTCCCGGTTACCGTGAGGCCAAGCCCATGGTCTATACGGGCTTGTTCCCGATCGACAACAAGGATTATGAGAACCTGCGTGACGCTCTCGATAAGCTGCATGTCAACGACCCGTCGTTGGTGTGGGAGCCCGAGACCTCGGTGGCGCTCGGCTTTGGCTTCCGCGTTGGCTTCTTGGGCCTGCTGCATATGGAGGTCGTTAAGGAGCGTCTGGAGCGCGAGTTCAACCTGGACCTCATCGCCACGAGCCCTTCGGTGGACTACCACGTCTACAAGACCGACGGCGAGATGATTGATGTCCGCAGCCCGCAGGATCTGCCCGAGGCTACGCGCATCGAGCGCATTGAGGAGCCTTACCTCAAGGCCAAGATTATCTGCCCGCCCGAGTATACGGGAGCCGTCATGCAGCTCGCTATCGAGCACCGCGGCATTACGACCGACATGATCCACCTCACGAGCAAATCGGTCGAGATGCGCTTCGACATGCCGCTCGCCGAGCTCATCCTGGACTTCTTTGACCAGCTCAAGAGCCGCACCAAGGGCTATGCGTCGCTCGATTATGAGTTCAACGAGTATCGTCCCTCCGAGCTCGTCAAGCTCGATATCCTGCTTTCGGGCGACGAGGTGGACGCGCTTTCGTTTATCGTGCACAAGGACAAGGCCTATGGCCTGGCCCGCGGGTTGTGCGACAAGCTTAAGGAAATTATTCCGCGCCAGCTGTTCGAGGTGCCCATTCAGGGTGCCATCGGCAACAAGATCATTGCCCGCTCGACCGTCAAGGCGCGCCGCAAGGACGTTTTGGCCAAGTGCTATGGAGGCGATATCTCGCGTAAGCGCAAGCTGCTCGAGAAGCAGAAAGAGGGCAAGAAGCGCATGAAGGCCATCGGTTCGGTCGAGGTCCCGCAAGAGGCCTTTATGGCGATCCTCAAGGTGGACGAGTAGTTCCATGGCGCTTTCTGAATACAGTACGCGGCTGCTGGGTGCCTATGCCGAGCAGCCGTTCCTTATGGCCCCCATGGCCGGCGTGACCGATTCCGCCTATCGCATCATGTGCCGCCGCCGTGGCGCCAATCTTGCCTATAGCGAGATGGTGAGCGTGGCGGGCCTTGCCTATGCCAGCAATAAGACGTGGCGCCTGGTGCTGCCGGCCGACGAGGAGCGGCAGATCTGCGTGCAGCTCTTTGGCTCCAAGCCCGATCAATTTGCGAGCGCCGTCGCTGCCGTCGAGGAGCGTGTGGGCGATCGCCAGCAGCCGGCGCGGGGGGGGGGGTGGGGGCTCCCCCCTGTCGCTGATCGATATCAACATGGCCTGCCCGGCTCGCAAGGTCGTCACCAAAGGCGAGGGCTCGGCGCTCATGCGCACGCCCGAGCTGGCCGAGAAGATCGTCGAGGCGGCGGTGGGCGCGGCGCACGTGCCCGTGACCGTTAAGATCCGCAAAGGCTTTTACGCCGAAGATCGCAATGCCGCGACGTTTGCCCAGATGCTCGAGGGGGCGGGCGCCGCTGCTGTGGCGGGGGATGGGGGCCGGGCCCCGCCGCCCCATTCGCGCAGGG
>OBVO01001390.1_pt1 | contig 10185 bp, 6 predicted proteins | sample 1495151 | NCBI WGS metagenome assembly OBVO01 (sample SAMEA2580019, study PRJEB22360) | human gut metagenome | reverse complement strand
GATCGCGGGGCGGCCGCCGTGTTCTCGGCGCTACTCTCCTCCGACTCCGTGCCCGGCTCTGTGGCGGAATCGCCGGCAATGCTCGCGGTCAGCACCACGGCTTTGCCGAGCTTATCTTCCCGAGCGCGTTCGAGGGCGTGCAACATGTTGCCTGCCTCGGGCACCACGATGGCGCTGGCATACTGGTCGAGCGCGTGGGCCACGGCATCTTCCCAGCCTTCGGCCACATGGATGAAGTCGGTGAGTCGGCCAAGCGAGGCCACGTCCGTATCACGCTCCAACGATCCGGAAGCATTGCGGCTGTCTAGCGTGTCGGCAAGCGCATCGGCCTTGGCTTTGAGCGAGATGATCTTGGACTGTATCTCGCGCTGCTTATCGGCGAGTTCGTTCAGTCGTTCGCGGCATTCGGCGAGCGTCGCACGTGCGGCGTCCAATGCGGCACCGTCATCGTCGGCAATGGAGTCCGCTTCGCTGCGCAATGCGTCCAGCTGTTGCCGGGCATCGTCGCGCTGGGAAGTCAGCGAGTCACGTTGGGAGGCGTAATCCTTGGCGCGGCTGGTCGCCAGTTGCACGGCGGATTCCTCGCGGGCGATGAGTTCGCGCAATCGAGCGATTTGTGCATCGCGCTCCTGTGCGGTTTTGCGCAGTTCCGTCAAGGTCTGACGGACTGAAGCAAGCTTCTTCTCGTCGTCGGCGCGTTCCTCGGTGGCCTTGTCGAGTGCGATGCGCGCATCGGCCACGGCCTTGGTCTGTGCCGCGGCCTGAGACTCCAGTTCCTCGGCTCGTTTGACGAGTATGCCGGGATCCTCACCGAAATTGGTGACGATCTGGCCGGTGAGTGACCGGCTGCGCTCTTCGGCTAACTGGGCGAGAGCGTTCAGTCGTTCACGGGTCTGCGAGAATTCATGCCAGTATTGGTTGGCCTTGGCGATGGCCGGACTGGATTCAGAGCTCAACGCCTCGACCTGTTCGATGCGTACTTTGACTTGGGCGAGTTCACGCTGGGCGACGGCCAGCTGGTTACGCACATCGCCAAGCTCTTGACGTACCGTGTCGCGGCGGCTCATCGAACGTTGGGCGTCTTCGGCATACAGGCGTGCTTGGGCGTCGCGTACGGATATCTGAATCGCGTCGGCGCGCCGGGAGATGCGTGCCTGGCGTCCGAGGGGGCCGAGCTGGCGGTGAATCTCCCCCAGCAAATCGTCAAGTCGACTCAGGTTCGTTTCGGTATTGGCCAACTTGCGCAACGCGCGTTCCTTGCGCTTGCGGTGCTTCAGGATGCCGGCGGCCTCTTCGATGAACGCGCGGTGGCCGGACGGGTCGGCCTTCAGAATCGCATCCAATCGTCCCTGACCCACAATCACGTGCATCTGCTGGCCAAGACCGGTATCGGAGAGGAGTTCCTGAATGTCGAGCAGACGGCATTGCGAGCCGTTGATCGCGTATTCGGAGCCTCCGTTGCGGAAGATGGTGCGGGAGATGGTGACTTCCGTGTAATCGATATCGAGCGTGTGATCGGAATTATCGATGGTCAGGCTCACCTGTGCACGGCCTAATGGCGGGCGGGAGGACGTGCCTGCGAAAATCACGTCCTCCATCGAAGTGCCGCGCAGGTTTTTGGCGCCCTGCTCACCCATTACCCAGATCAGGGCGTCGACGATGTTCGACTTGCCCGAACCGTTGGGGCCGACCACCGCCGTGATGCCGGGCTCGAAGCGCAGCGTGGTGACGGAGGCGAAGGATTTGAATCCGCGGAGGGTGAGTTCCTTGAGATACATGGCGTGAGACTGTTTTCCGTATGCCGGGTGTCCGGGTATCCGATATGCCTTGGATGCGGGTTACCGGGCGTCGGCGGAATCGTCGGTGTCGGCGCTGGCTGTGTCAGTGCTGTCGGTGTCGGCACTGGCCGTGCCGGTGCCGGCGTCACCGGCCTGTTCCTTACCGAGGCCGAGGACGTCGAACACGTCGAAGTCATCCGGGCTTACCGAATCCTCGAGGTTGTCGGCGGCCTCATCCTCGGCCTTGTCTGCCGGCTGATCCGAATCGTCCGGGTCAACCGCCGGCTGATGAACGGCCATAGCCTGCCTCATCGTGGGGCTGGCGTGTTCCTCAAGCATCAGGCGTGCGTCGCCGGCGGTGACGAAGCTGCCGCAGATAAGCACGCCGTGGCCGTAGCCCACGCCCAGCTCGTCCTCGGCATCGACCATATTGACGGCGGTCTGAATCGCGTCAGGCAGGTTCGCTTCCTTGATCACACGGTCACGGCCGAACACGTCCACGGCAATCTTCTCAAGCTCGTCGGCCGGCATCACGCGCTCGCGCCACGAGTTCTCGGTGACCACCACGGAGCTCAGGATCGGCTCCAGAACACCCAGATATTCCTCGACCTGCTTGTCGCGCATCATGGCGACCACACCGACCAGCTGCTTGAAGTCGTAGCTTTCCTCGATGGCCTTGCGCAGGGCTTCGGCGGCATTCACGTTGTGTCCGCCATCCAGAATGATGGTCGGTGAGGTGCGGATCTGTTCGATGCGTCCGGGAATCTTGACCGAGCTCAACGCCTCGGCCACCAAGTCGCCGTCCAGCGGGCCGTTGACCGGAATCACCACTTCGGAGGCGGCGAGCGCGGCAAGCGCGTTGTGGGCCTGATGCTCGCCGAACTTGGCGATCGGCACGCCCTCGTAAGTGCCGTTGGGCGTGGTCAGGGTGGCGACTTGGCCGCCGACTGCGGCCATACGGTCGGACGCGGTCATTTCGTAGCCGTCGCGCACGAGCATGGCGTGGTTGCGTTCGGCGGCTTCGGCGAGAATCGGCATGACGGGGTCCTCCTGCGGCCGGGGGGCGGGGCGAAGATGATGGCGGTGCAGTTCGGCTTGATGATGCCGGCCTTCTCGGTGGCGATCTGTTCGACGGTGTCGCCCAGCCACTGCATGTGGTCCATGTCCACCGGGCCGATGATGGCCGCATCCGCGTTGAGCACGTTGGTGGCGTCCCACAGGCCTCCCATGCCGACCTCGACGATGGCCACGTCCACGGGCGTGTCGGCGAACTTCCAGATGGCCATGGCGGTGAGCACCTCGAAGAAGCTCATCTTCGGCTTGCCTTGCTCCTCCATCTTGGCGTCCACCAGGGCCACGAGATCCTTGGTCTGGTCCCAGATGTCGATGAAATCGTCATCGGACAGCTGCTGGCCGTCGATGGCGATACGCTCGTTGATCTTCTCCAGATGCGGCGACGTGTACAGGCCGGTGCGCATACCGTAGGCGCGGCAGATGGCCTCGGCCATGCGTGCGGTGGAGCCTTTGCCGTTGGTGCCGGTGATATGAATCACGCGGAACGACTGCTCCGGGTGGCCCAGGATGTCGAGCATCAGGTTCATCCGGTCGAGATCCAGATTGGTGGTGTTATGCTCCGGCGGGCGGCTCATGATGTCCAGTTCGACGTCCCGCATGCTCTCATTGTTCCGATTCGGATGCTCGAATGACATATCCTCTTCTAACCTCTGCTCGTGTTGCTGTTGCGCCGTTCGGAGTGCGTATGCCACTTACGTGTTCGCGCCATTCTCGTCATGTCTACGCATGCCCGCATATATTCCGCTTCCGCATGCGCAGGAAGCTCCCCTTGCACAGGTTTGCCCCGCATGGTTCGGGATTCTTGCCTTCACGCGTGGAGCCGCACTCCCTCAATTCCCTCTATCCTAGCCGCCGGGGTGGTTTATCGTGCGCGCACAGTGAAACCGTCTCATATGTCGCCGCCGCGCGGGCAGTCTCTACCTGCAGCCACGCACAGTGAAGCCGTCTCATATAGTTGCAATGCGGCTCTTGCCGTCGGCATCTCATTCTTAGTCGGCTGCAATCCAAAACTTGTATGTCCGGCGACGCTGATGCTATTCAGCGTCGGTACAGTGCCAGCTTCTGGCGGTACACCGACGCTATGATGCTCTTGCGAGTCGGTGGCTGGCCAAAACCTGGATTAATCCCGACTCCATCGCCTCTCAGTGTCGTCTCCTCGCCAAGGCATGCCATTCTGCCGTCGTTGAGAAATTTCAACGTCGTCAATCGACCATGTCTTGCCCCGGAAACGACTCTCACAAACGTCCTCTACATCATCTTTTGAACTCGCAGAGGCTCATTCACTGTTATGACTGCTCTCACCGTCGGCAGCCGTCCAAGCCCTGGATCTATGCCGCCAATAAATCGCAGCAAATCGTCGGCCACGATACAACCATTGGACTCACGCCGACGCTAGATTCCACACTCAGACAGAAGCCAGCCAATATCTGAACCAGCACCGACGGCGTACAAAGCATAAGCACCGTTAACCGTCAATTCGCCGCCCTCTACCAGCTACATCCGCCTTCGCCGATGATATCTTGTTCGAATCCCCAAAGCACGTTGTTCGAATGACATTACTGATGGTGGATAAGTTTTGCATGTTATCCACTATTCCGAATTAGCGGCCTAATACCTTGAAATTATCGGGAATATCTCACTCCAAGACAGCCAAGCTCCGAGGCTAGAACCACAATGGCTGAAATTCATACTTACGCTGCTTCGTTCCGGCTACGCTCGACGTCATGAAGACACACAAAGCAGTGGCCTCGCTCATATCAGCCGCGCAGAATGAGCTGAGATGCGTCTATTCAAGAAATGAAGCGGAACAGACCGCTCTACGCCGCCGTGCCCAGAGTGGCGAGTTGTTGAAAGTGTATGACGGCATTCCCAGTCTTTATGCAAATACCGCATACTGGGATGGTTTGACGCCGCCGGAGCGAACGTTGCATATAGCCCGCGCTCTTGCGCAAGAGCATCCTCAGTGGGTTTTTGGCGGCTTGGTGGCAGTAAGTGCCTATGGATTCGAACATCAATGGCATTTGCATGATGACTGCATAACCATCGTGACTTCCGATCATGGATCTCGTCAATGCCATCAGCGCTTACGACATGTCTATATGCCCGATATGAACAATCCGAAGACACATTACGAGGCCTCCGGCCTATCCCTGATATCACCGGCTAGAACCTTGGTCGAGGCCGCTATAGACCTTGATTTTCGGTTTGCGTTACCGATCTTTGACTCGGCCCTTGCCAAGGGAATAACCAAGGAAGAGATAGCCGCCGACTGCGTTCAATGGAGAATCGATTATGCCCGAGTATTCCGCCTGCTGCGCTATGCAAACGAAAGGAGCGAGAATGGTGGAGAATCCCTCGCGCGAGGCACCATCATCGAAGATCGCTTCCTCACGCCGCGTATTCAGGTAACGGTGACCGACCCACAGACGAATACCGAGTACCGCGTTGATTTCGTATGGAAGCTCGATGACGGGCGCGTGATAGTGGCCGAATACGACGGCACACAAAAATACGTGGACCCAGCCATGACCGATAACCGCAGCATTCAGGAGGTGGTGGCCAAGGAACGCGCACGCGACGAGGGACTGAAACGAGCCGGTGCCACCGAAATCGTCCATTTCACATACGCCGACGTCATCGAACGTACTCCGCTGCGGGTAAAACTGATCAAAGCCGGGGTGCCTCAGGTGGAGACCTCCGCATAGCAGTGAGTCCCGCGACGCGATAAACCTTCATCGCATGGGTTCACATGGATTCAGCCCACAGAATATGTCAATATCAATCGGCAAGCTCCAGCCCAAGCCCATGCCCCTCTCCTTCCCTACCGAGAACAATAAACGGGCCCGCATTCCAGCCCGCCGCACTCGCCATATGGGCATGTCCGGAAGACCGTCCAAATTCCGTACTTGGTTTTACCGTCAGCCGTCAATCGTGGCACATCGCATAAAGCCGACTAATATGAGGTGGGAATCGATGATTCGACAACAACTACATACAGGAGAGTGGCAATGGGTGAAGTGATCACCGCCAAGGACAAGGAATATGAGGCCGAAGAGCGCGCTACGGCACCGGGCGCGAACCAGTCGATGAGCGACCGCGTGAACAACCGCTCGCTGCGCCCGCAGTCGGCCGCATTCAAGGAGTTCATGAAGTCCGGCTGGGCCGACGATGATCCGGAGATTAATCCTCTCGAATCCTCCAAGTTCACGCCAGCCCGCCTTGAGGCGCTGGGCAAGGCCTTCCCGGGCGAACGTCTGGTCATTCCGGCCGGCCAGCCGAAGGTGCGCAACAATGATTGCGATTACATGTTCCGCCCGGACACCACGTTCGCCTACTACACCGGTCTGGGTTCCGATTACGAGGCCGGCGCCGTGCTGGTCCTGAACCCGGTCGACCCCGACTCCCCCGAAGCCGCCGCCGGCAAGACGCACACTCCGGAACTGTTCGTGGCGCCGCGCGCCGACAACTCCACCGAGGACTTCTTCATGTCCGCCCACTACGGCGAATACTGGGTTGGCCCGCGTGCCGGTCTCAAGGAGATGCAGGCGATGACCGGCATCGAAACCCACGACATCGCCCAGCTGGCCGACGCCCTGTCCAAGGACGTGGGTGCCGAAGCCGGCGCCGTACGCGTGCGCGTGGTCAGCGAAACCGACCCGCAAATCACTTCGATGGTTGAATCCATCCGCGAGGCCAACGGTTTCGCCGATCCGGACAAGAACTCCGCATCCGACGACAAGCTGCACGAGTTCGCCGCCGAGGCACGCATGGTCAAGGACGGCTACGAAATCAACGAAATGCGCAAGGCCGTGGACGCCACCAAGCATGGCTTCGACCGTCTGCTCTCCGCACTGCCGGCCGCGCTCGACAAGCCGCGCTCCGAGCGTATCCTCGAAGGCGCGTTCAACGCCGTGTCCCGTGAACTGGGCAACGCCGTCGGTTACGACTCCATCGTGGCCTCCGGCCCCCACGCCCCGATTCTGCACTGGATGCGCAACACCGGTGTGGTGAAGACCGGCGACATGCTGCTGGTGGATGCCGGCGTTGAGGTCGATTCCCTGTACACGGCCGACATCACCCGCACCTTCCCGACCAACGGCAAGTTCACCGACTTCCAGAAGCGTCTGTACCAGGCCGTGCTCGACTCGCAGCAGGCCGGTTTCGAAGCCGCCAAGCCGGGTGCCACCTACTCCGACATCCACCACGCCTGCATGCGTGTGATCGCCGAGCGTCTGCACGATTGGGGTCTGCTGCCGGTGAGCGTCGAGGAGTCGCTGTCCCCGCAAGGCCAGCAGCACCGCCGTTGGCTCGCCTGCGGCGTGGCCCACCACCTGGGTCTTGATGTGCATGATTGCGCGCAGGCCCGTTTCGAGTCCTATCAGAGCGCGCCGATTCGCCCGGGCATGATCTTCACGATCGAGCCCGGCCTGTACTTCCGCGAGGATGATCTGCTGATTCCGCCGGAATACCGCGGCATCGGCATCCGCATCGAGGACGACGTGCTCATGACCGAGAACGGCCCCGAATGGATTTCCGCCGGCATCCCGAAGCAGATCGACGACGTCGAAGCCTGGATGGCCGAGCAGGCTACCCAAGCGAAGTAACCTAAGCTCCCTCTGATGAGGGAGCTTCTTTTCTACTAAGGAGGCAATGTGTCCACTCCGGAATTTGTGTTGGAATTGCGTAAGAAGATCGGCCATGATCTGTTGTGGCTCAATGGCGTGACCGGTTGTGTACTGAACGAACATGGTCAACTGCTGTTGGGCCGTCGTTCGGACACGGGCGAATGGGCGATGGTCTATGGCATCAACGAGCCGGGCGAACAGCCGGCGGACACGGTGGTGCGCGAAATCAAGGAGGAAACGGGCATCGATGCCCTCGTCACCGATTTGGTGGCCGTCACCTCGTCAGACAAGGTGCTGACCTACGCCAATGGCGACAACACCATGTACATGGATCATTCGTTCCTGTGCGCCCTGAAGCCCGGCGGCAATGCCGAGCCATTCGTGGGCGACGAGGAAAGCCTGAGCGTCGGTTGGTTCGATCTGGATGACCTGCCCACTCCCCTGGCGGCCAGCACGAGCGAGCGGCTGGAGCTGTTCCATACTTACATCGAGAACAAAAAGCACGGCGACGCCCACGCCCTGTTCCAGTTCGATGGGCAGCAGTACTAGCGGATATAAAGTTAGCTCCCTCTGACGAGGGAGCTCCAATGCTATGCGATTACGCCTCTTGGGCTAGGAGCTCGTGGAGGTGGGCGCGGTGTTGCTGCTGTTCGCGCGGGTCGGGCACGGGCAGGGAGGCCAGCAGCTTCTTGGTGTACGGGTTCTCCGGGTGCTGCATAATCTGGCCGGCATCGCCGTGCTCCACGATCTGGCCCTTATGCATCACCATGATGCGGTCGGCAAGCATATCGACCACCGCCAAATCATGGGTGATGAACAGGCACGCGAAGCCGATTTCCGCCTGCAGTCGCTTGAACAGCTCCAACACCTTGGCCTGCACCGACACGTCCAATGCAGAAGTCGGCTCATCGGCGATCAGCAGCGACGGCTTCAACGCCAAACCACGCGCCAAAGACGCCCTCTGGCGCTGGCCGCCGGACAGCTCATGCGGGAAACGGTTCATGTAGGCGCGCGGCAGCTGGACCATCTCCAGCAGATCGCCCACATAGTTCTTGGCATCGGCCACGGAACCGTACTTGTGGTGCACGAGCAGCGGCTCGGCCACATTCTCCGCGATGGTCATCAGCGGGTTGAACGAGGAGCCCGGATCCTGGAACACGAAACCAATGTCCGCGCGCTTGGGCTTGAAGTCACGCTCCTTGACGCCGTTCATCTCGATGCCGAGCACGTTCAGGGAGCCGCCGGACACCTTCTGCAGGCCGGCGATGGCACGGCCGGTGGTGGACTTGCCGGAACCGGACTCGCCCACCAGGCCCAGCACTTCGGAGCGGTGGATGGTGAAGTTCGCGCCGTCCACGGCCTTGAAGTCGGGCTGCATGAGATGGCCCGGGTACGTGATGGTCAGGTTCTTGGCCTCGACGGCGATCGGCTGTTCGCGCCAATCGGCCTTGCGCTCGATCGGTTTGCCCTCGCGGTCGCGCACGACCAGCTTCTGACCGATGCGCGGCACGGCACCCAGCAGTCGCTTGGTGTAGTCGTCCTTCGGATGGTAGAAGATCTGCTCCACGTCGCCCTGCTCGACCACGTGGCCGCGGTACATGACGACCACCTGGTCGGCGATGTCCGCGATCACGCCCATGTTGTGGGTGATGATGAGCACGGAGGCGTCGAACTCGTCACGGGCGAGGCGCAGCAGGTCGAGAATTTCGGCTTGCACGGTCACGTCGAGGGCAGTGGTAGGCTCGTCGGCCAGAATCAGACCGGGGTTCAGCACCAACGCCATGGCGATGACGATGCGCTGCTTCTGGCCGCCGGAGAACTGGTGCGGGTAGTAGTCCACGCGGGTTTCGGCATCCGGGATGCCGACCTTCTTCAGGATGTTGATGGCCTTGGCGCGCAGTTCCTTCTTGTCCTTCATGCCGTGGGCGCGCAGGCCCTCTTCAATCTGCCAGCCGATGGTGTACACCGGGTTCAGCACCGAATTGGGCTCCTGGAACACCATCGCGGCCTCGGAACCACGCACTTCGCGCAGCTGTTCGCCGCTCAGGGAGAGCACGTCCAGCGAATCGGAGCCATCGCGCTTGGACAGGTAGACGGCACCGGAGGTGGTGGCCGTCTCCGGCAGCAGCTTGATGATGGAGCGCGCGGTCACGGACTTGCCGGAACCGGATTCGCCGACCACGCCGACCACGGTCTTGCGCGGAATGGTGAAGTTCACGTCCTCGACGGCCTTGATGGAGCCGGCGTCGGTCATGAAGGAGACGGACAGGTCCTTGATATCGGCGAGATTCTTGTTGTTTTCGCTCATCTCTCACTCCTTGCCTTCCGGCTTGCCCTCGCCGGTCCATTCGGAGGCGACGATGGTCGGGTCATGGTCGGTGACGGTGGCCGGCGGGTCGACGTTCGCGTCGAGTTCGGCAATCACCTCGTTGCGTGCGGTCGGCTTCTCGTTTGGGTCGACGGACGTGTCTTCGATCGATCCGACCACTTCGCCGGCGGACTTGCGGGCGCGCAGACGCGGGTCGGCCAGATCGTTGAGCGATTCGCCCACGAGCGTGATGCCGAGCACGATGAGCACGATGGCGATGCCCGGGAACACGGCAGTCCACCAGATGCCGGCGGTCACGTCGGAAACCGAGCGGTTCAGGTCGTAGCCCCATTCGGCGGCGGGGGGCGGGTCCCTGGCCGAGGCCGGGGACTGTGGAGCG
>OBVO01001387.1_pt1 | contig 10206 bp, 7 predicted proteins | sample 1495151 | NCBI WGS metagenome assembly OBVO01 (sample SAMEA2580019, study PRJEB22360) | human gut metagenome | reverse complement strand
TAAACGCCTGCAGGAGAGATGGATAAGCTTTGCCAAGCTCGTTACCCTGGACTATAAATTATCAAAGTTTATGATAATGTTCCTGCTGGTGTTCCCAGCGCCGGCAGGAGTTATCATAAACGGAAACGCTTAGAATTTTAATTGCATAAACGTAAACGCTTCCGTTTATGATAACAAGGTGAGACTTTCACCTCATTATCACATTTGTATGGAGCTACTGGACAGACTCGAACTGTCGACCTGCTGATTACGAATCAGCTGCTCTACCAACTGAGCCACAGTAGCATTTTATTTGCACATCCTCCGCTGATCTGCCTCAGATGCAGCTTTATTATTATACGCTAGCATGCGCGTTTCGTCAAGTGTTTTTTTGCTGATCCTACATAGTTTTTATGTGAAAAATACACACATGTGAAAAGTATACACAAATCCCCAAATTTCATGTTCAACCTTATATAATAAAAGCAATTGAGTTTGGACTCTTTATGATTTCGCGGGTACGGCCTTGCGCAGGGAGGTTGGACGGACAATTGCAAGAGGGACTTACACTTGGCGAAAAGCTGCGCATTTTGCGAAAAAAGATGGGCTTGACGCAGCAAGAAATCTCTGATCTGTTGCGCTTAGACCGCTCCACCTATACCTATTATGAATGCGATACCACGAAACCGCGGCTTGAAACATTGCAGCAGATTGCGCACTTATTCGGCGTGCCGGTGGATTCGCTGTTGGCAGATGTCCGGCCGCCGCAGGCAACGCACTCCGAACTCGCCGACGAATTCTGGGCCAAGATGAGGGATATGCCGCTTCCCAAGCCGCCAGAGGAGCCCGTCGCATTGCTGCCCGTGGCCCCATCTGAGCGGCAGTTGTTGCGTCTATTCCGTGCGGCAAGTTCCGAAACGCAGGAAAAAGTAATCCACTATTTGTGGCGGCAATATGCGCATCGGACCCTGCACGAGGCAGATACCCCTGAAAAAAAGCCGGACCATTCCAAAAAGGGCAACAATCCGTAACGGCAGTTCTCCCGTTTTCGCCTTGCACCCCCGCCCGGGCGTGTGCTACAATAAGAGCGGAAACGGAGGGGATTGCGCGATGTCAAATGATGCATTTACGGCGGGGATCGAACCCGGCGGCCTGCGCAGCAAAGATGAGATCCGCATTTTGTTGTGCTATTTACTCAGCAGCGTAGGCGCTCCGTTGACACGTGACGCAATTTTGCAGAGCGTACAGGAAAACGGATTGGCCAATTATTTTGAGGTCACGGATGCGCTCGAAGAGTTGACAGCCAACGGGAACTTGTTGTTGGAAGAATCAGGCTACCGCGCCAGCAGACAAGCCCAGCAAATTGCCCGTCAGCTCGATACTGCCCTCCCCTATTCGGTGCGCACCAAGGCGCTGCAGGCTGCTTTGCGCCTGCTGGCCCAGGCGCGGCGCGAGCGTGAAAATGCCGTGGAGATCGATTCAACCGGCGCAGGCGTCCGGGTGACGTGCCATATTTCCGGCGGTCCCGCGCGCGATGACCTGATGACGCTTGCGCTGATGGTCCCGGACATGCAGCAAGCCGCATTGGTCAAGCGGGCATTTCAGCAAGCACCCGACCGCATCTACCAAGTGCTGCTGGCATTGCTGACAGGCGAGCCGGAAGTTGCGGCGGGGTTTTTGCAGGCAGAACAGGCGCACCGCTCAAAAAAACAGACTGAGCAGCAGCGTTAAAATCACGCCTGGGATTCCCAAAAAGGCGGCCGCGCCCACAGCCAATGGGCTGATGGGGATGGTGACGCCGGTCAATCCGCCAAACAGGTTGACCACAAATAGTGCAAGCAATCCGGCCATAACGCTGCCCGCTGCGCACAAAAAGGGTCTGCGGCAGCCGCCAGCCTTTCGCAGGGCGGCGCAAAACGCAAAGGCCGCCACTAAAATACAGATAAACAGAATGTCCCTCACCCCCTCGCTTCATTCTATGGGGGTGGGGGATCTTTTTATGCCAAGCTGTCCATGATACGATTTGTATCAAAAGAAAATCGGCAACGCCCGGCTGATAAAGCCGTTTCCACTTGTTTATACGTCCAAGCCGAATTCAATAAAGAAAAGGCTCCCGCAGCGCAATAAAAAACAGCAAGCGCCGCCTGCTGTTTCCGTTCGGATCGTGTTGTAAGCTTTACTTGTCCTCCTGCGCAGGCACAAAATCGATGCGGCCGCTGGAAACATCCGCAGCGGCGCTGCGCACGCGCAGCACGTCGCCGATCGTCAGGCGCTCCTTTGTCACCGCATCCACCTGCGACACCTGGCCGTCAAATTCATAGTGCTTATCCTCAAATGCGGCAACCGGCACAAAGCCCTCTACCGTGTTCGGCAACTGCACAAAAACGCCGCGCATGGTCACGCCGCTGATGACGCCCTCGTATTCTTCGCCCAGATGCTGCGCCATATATTCGGCCGCATAGCAGTCATCCGCGCTGCGCTCGCAGTTCATGGCCTTGATCTCGCGCTCGCTCGAATGCTTGGCGCTCTCCGCCGCAAAACTGCCAAATTTCTTTTCCAATGTTTCCTGGCTCTCACCCGCCAAAAATGCGCTCATGATTCGGTGGATGGATGTGTCTGGATAGCGGCGGATCGGCGACGTGAAGTGGCAATAATCCGCCAGCGCCAGGCCGAAATGGCCGACCGGTTTGGTGTCATAGCGCGCCTTGGCCATGGTGCGCAGCAGCTGATGCGACACAACCTTTTCCTTCGGCGTACCGGCCGCCTGCGCCATCACAGCGGCGAAGTCCTTGGCTGTCACATCGCCTGTATGTTTCATACAAGCCGGGTTCAGGCCAATCGCCACCAAAAGTTCGCGCAGGGAATCCACACGGTCCGGGTCCGGCTGCTCGTGGATACGGTAGACAAACGGCAGCTTATTCGCCTTGCCGAGCTTGGCAGCGGCCTGGTTGGCCGCAATCATCAGCTGCTCAATCATCTGCTCGGACGGCCCGCTGTGGCGCGGCATCACGTCAATGCATCGGCCCTCCTCGTCCAGGACAAATTCACTTTCCGAGCTGTCAATATCGAAGTTTCCGGCGCGGCGGGCATTCTCCTTCAGGATACCGGCCAGCTCCCGCGCGGCCAGCAGGCTCTCCATAACCGGCGCATATTTATCCAGCAGCTCTGGTCCGGCCGTGCCGGCAAAAATCGCGTTGACCTCGTCATAGACGCCGCGCACCTTGCTGTCAATGACCGATTTGTGAAATTCATAATGCGTCATGGTGCCCGCGCGGTCGAAGTCCATCACCGCAGAAAAAGTCAGCTTGTCCGTGCCCGCATTCAGCGAACAGACGCCGTTGCTGATCTCCTCCGCCAGCATCGGCACCACGCGGCCCGGCAGATAAACCGAAGTCGCCCGCAGCATGGCCTCGTCGTCGAGCGCAGTACCGGGGCGCACATAATGCGATACGTCCGCGATATGCACGCCCAGGCGGTAGCCGGTTTCCGTGCGCACCACACTGATGGCGTCGTCGAGGTCTTTGGCGCTCGCGCTGTCGATCGTACAGATCGGCCAGTCGCGGTAATCGGCCCGGCCCTCTAGATCCTCCGGCTGCACGCCGCGCGCGCCGATGGCTTCAGCCTCTGCCTTTGCCTCCTCCGGGAATGGGACGTGCACGCCGTTCGCGTCCAAAATGGCGTCTGTGCAGATAGACGCGCAATCCGACCGGCCATAGCGCTTGAGCACTTTGGCCAAAAAGCGCGACGAATGTGGGAGGCGGTGCACGCTTGTCCGCACCTTATCGCCGATTTTTGCCCCACAGTGCGGGTAGTCCTCGATGGGGATATTGAACCGGATCGCGGCGTCGGGCTTGAGTTCCGCTGCATTGCGCTCCCCAAGTACAATGGTCCCGTTGACCTGCGTACCCGCACGCTCGGTGATCTCCATCACTTCGCAGCTCGGACCCTTGGGGCCCTGACGGATGTTCCCCAGCTCCACGGTGTCTCCCAGGAAGGCGTCGTGCAGACTCTCAGCGCGCAGGAACATATCGTCGCCGCCATCGAGCGGCCTTGCAAACGCGAATCCGCGCGACAAAGAGATAATCGTCGCCGGAATTTTTTTGCTGTTGTCGCCAGCCAGACGCACCATGTGGCGGCTGTTGACGCTGAGTTTATTTTCGCGACGCAACTGGTTGAGCGCCTGATAAAAGGTACTGCTGTATTTCTCGGGAATTCCGAGTTTGCGCATCAAAAAACGGGAAGACAGATCCTGGCCTGCGTCTTGCAGTACCTCTAAAATACTTTGTTTGATATCGTCGATCATGGTATCTCCTTCCGAGAATCAGGCCCGCAGGCCCATTTTTAGATTATTCTATGCACAAAAAGGCCCCGCACAAAAGCGGGGCCCTGCTGTTTCTCATTTCTTCAGGAACATGAAGATATTTGTCACAATGACCAGCGCAAAGAAGCCAACCGCAATGATCTTGGTCCAGCGCGCCAGGAATGCATCGATGGATCGTGAAGAGTTTTGGCTCAGGAATGTGTCCGCGCCGCCATTGACCACGCCGACATTCTTTTCGTGGCCCTCCTGCAACAGCACGACTACGATAATAGCCACGCAGAACACCAGCAAAATGATTCCAAAAACAATTTCAGGCACTGACATAATTAGGATTCCTCCGCATCTGTTACAAACCCGGGTCCGCGCAAAGCGTCATAAACCCGCATATACTTTTTATAGTTTACCATGTATGCGCCGAAAATGCAAGAATTATTTCTGCGAGGCAATTCCGGCCAGGCGTGCACCTTTCTGCGCGCTTATTCCAGTTTCATCTGCTCGCCCTGCAGCTCTTCGGCAGAGGGCAGCGCCCCTGCCGCGGGGATTGCCTTTCGATACCGGTCCGGCTTCTCCAGCATCCCCTCGCGGTACTGCTGGGCTTCCATCAAAAGCCCGTTTTTGCGCAGGGTCATCACCTGAACGCCCTGCGTACTGCGCGTGGCCTTGGCCGGGATGTCCTTTGTGTTCACCAAAAGCCGCCTGCCCTGGTTATTCAAAAACAGCACTTCGCTATCTTCCGGCAGCTGCAAGATACAGGATAATGGGCTCTTGTCGCTGTATGCGCCCAAAAGCCGCTTACGGTTTGTCTTCGTTGCATAAGCGGAAAGCTCCACCTTTGCAACCTTGCCATTGGTAAAGCAGAAAAGCAAAAAGCCGCTGTAGTCGCGCGTGACCGCCATAAAGCGTGCGGATTCGCCCTCCTCCATGCCGAGTTTCGCCGGAATATAGTCCCCCAGGACGCTGGCCTTTGTGTCGCCAAAATCCGCGGCCTTGGCCTTATACACCTTCTGCTGGTCCGTAAAGAAAAGCAGGTCCACATTATTCGTCGTCTCGATATGCTGGCGCACCTCATCGCCTTCTTTGAGCTTTTGCTCGCCGCTCATGCGCAGCGAATGAGGCGTGATTTTCTTGAAATACCCGTCTTTTGTAAAGAAAAGATGCACCGGATAATCCGGAATTTCCGTCTCTTCCTGTGCATCGGAGAATTCGTCCTGATACAGCAGGATACTGCGGCGCGGCTGACCGTATTTTTCCGCGATCTCGTGCAGCTCACGCACAATGATTTTGCGGATTTCGCTTTCATCATCCAAAATGGCGTTGAGCCGGGCGATGTCCTTTTGCAGCTGGGCAATCTCCTCGGTACGCTTAAGGATATACTCGCGGTTGAGATGGCGCAGCTTGATCTCCGCGACATACTCGGCCTGCTCTTCATCGATGCCAAAGCCGCTCATCAGATTTGGCACCACCTCGGCTTCCTCCGCTGTCTCGCGCACAATGCGCACTGCCTTGTCGATATCCAGCAGAATTGCCTCCAGGCCCTTGAGCAGGTGCAGCTTGTCGCTTTTTTTCCGAAGATCGAACGCTGTGCGGCGGCGCACGCAGCGGATGCGGAAGCGGGTCCATTCATCGAGCAGGGCGCCCACGCCCAAAACACGCGGCACGCCGTCAATCAAGATATTAAAGTTACAGGAAAAGGAGTCCTCCAGCGGCGTCAAACGGAACAGCCGGCCCATCAGATGGTGCGGATCCGCGCCGCGCTTGAGGTCAATCGTGATCTTCAGGCCTGCCAGCCCGGTCTCGTCGCGGATGTCGGCGACCTCGCGGATCTTACCGGCCTTGACCAGGTCGATGACCTTTTCGACGATCGCCTCCACGGTCGTGGTGGGCGGAATCTGGGTGATGTCGATGCAATTGGCCGACTTGTCGTAGGCCCACCGGCAGCGCACGCGCACGCTGCCGCGGCCTGTGGCATAGATCTGCTCCATCTGTTTTCGATCATAGAGGATCTGCCCGCCGCCGGGAAAATCCGGGGCTTGCAGCGTGCGCAAAAGGTCATGCTGCGGGTTCTCGATACGCGCGGCCGCCGTCTCACAGACCTCCCGCAGGTTGAAGGAGCAGACATTGCTGGCCATGCCCACGGCGATGCCGGTATTTGCGTTGACGAGTACGCTCGGAAACATAGCGGGCAAGAGCGTAGGCTCCTTCATGGTGCTGTCGTAGTTGTCGACGAAGTCCACGGTATCCTTATCGATATCATGGAAAAGCGCATTGCACAGCGGATCGAGCTTGGCCTCGGTATAACGCGAGGCAGCCCACGCCATATCGCGGCTATAAAATTTTCCGAAATTGCCCTTGCTGTCCACATAAGGATGCAAAAGCGCCTCATACCCGCGCGACAGGCGGACCATCGTGTCATAGATGGCGGCGTCGCCGTGCGGGTTCAGCCGCATGGTTTGGCCGACGATATTGGCGCTTTTCGTGCGTGTGGGGCCCAAAAGGCCCATCTGATACATCGTATAGAGCAGCTTGCGGTGGCTGGGTTTGAAGCCGTCGATCTCCGGAATCGCGCGGCTGAGGATCACGCTCATCGCATAGGGCATGTAGTTCTTTTCGAGGGTATCGACAATCGGCTGTTCAATGACGCTGCCCGCGCCCTCGATCACGCCGTGAACGCGCGGTGTGGGCGCCTTTGGCGGCTCTTTTCTGCGTTTTGGCATACACAAATCACCTGCTTTGTACAAAGTGTATGGTCCAGAAAATTCTGGTTTTGCGTCAGGCAAAGCACCCGATGGGTACGAAAGATTCCGGCGGCCGCCTAACTGACGTCCAGCTCGTCAATATATTCCCGTCCGTGCGCTGCAATAAACGCCTTGCGCCCGGCCAGATTGTCCCCCAAAAGCAGATCGAACACCTCTGCCGTGCGCGCCGCATCCGCGGGCGTTATCTGGATCAGACGCCGTGTGGCCGGATTCATGGTCGTCAGATTCATCATGTCCGGCTCATTTTCGCCAAGCCCCTTGCTGCGCTGAATCGTATATTTCTTTCCCTTCAGTTGCTTTTGAAACTTCGCCTTTTCCGTTTCGTCGTACGCAAAATACGTCTCGTCCTTGCACCGCAGCTCATACAGGGGGCTTTCCGCGATAAAGACCTTGCCCGCCGAAATCAGCTCCGGCGTCAGGCGGTACAACATGGTCAGCAGCAGCGTGCGGATCTGAAATCCGTCCACGTCCGCATCTGTGCACAGGATGACCTTGCTCCAGCGCAGGTTGTCCATATCAAACGAGGACAGGTCTTTATTCGCCTTGCTCTTGACCTGCACACCGCAGCCCAGCACCTTGATCAAGTCCGTAATGACGTCGCTTTTGAAAATTTTATCGTAGTCTGCTTTTAAGCAGTTGAGAATTTTGCCTCGGATGGGCATGATCGCCTGGAAATCTGGGTCACGGGCCTGCTTGCACGCGCCCAAAGCCGAGTCGCCCTCCACGATAAAAATTTCGCGCTGGGACACATCCTTGCTGCGGCAATCCACAAACTTCGCCACACGGCTGGTGATGTCCATGTTGGAAGTCAGCTTCTTTTTGAGATTTAACCGCGTCTTTTCGGCATCCTCACGGCTGCGCTTGTTGACCAGCACCTGTGCCGCAATGCGATCTGCCTCGATCGGATTCTCAATGAAATAGATCTCCAGGTGATGCCTGAGCATCTCCGTCATGGCCTCCTGGATACCCTTATTCGTGATGGCCTTCTTCGTCTGGTTTTCGTAAGACGTGCGGTTGGAAAACGACGAAATGACCAGGATCAGGCAGTCCTCGACATCCCCAAACGTAATGCGGCTCTCGTTTTTATTATACTTGCTGTTCTGCTTGAGGTAGGCGTCAATCTGATAGACAAAGGCATTGCGGGCCGCTTTATCCGGTGCGCCGCCATGCTCAAGCCAGCTGGAATTGTGGTAATATTCGACCAGATGATTGCGGTTGGAAAATGCCAGCGCCACATTGATCTTGACCTTATACTCCGGTTTATCCGCGCGGTCGCGGACCTTTTTCTCTGCATGCCAAAACTGCACAGGCGTCAAAGCGTCGTCTCCCGCAATCTCGCGCACATGATCCGCGATGCCATTTTCATAAAAAAATTCCTGCGTTTCAAAGCCGTGGTCCGTCTCATTCTGCAGGATAAACCGCAGCCCGTCGTTGACGATGGCCTGGCGGCGCAGGGTATCGACGTAGTATTCCAGCGGGACATTGATATCGGTAAAGACCTGTAAATCCGGCTTCCAGCGGATTTTGGTTCCGCTTTTGGCCTTGCTCGGCTCTTTATGCAGGCCGCCAACATTTTGACCGTGCTCAAAGTGCAGGGTGTACTTCGTGTCGCCGGTATGGATCTCGACGTCCATATATTCGCTGGCGTACTGCGTGGCGCAAAGGCCCAGGCCATTCAGGCCCAGACTGTACTCATAACTGCCATCCTCGTCGTTATGGTACTTGCCGCCCGCATACATTTCACAAAAGACGAGTTCCCAATTATACCGTTTTTCCTTGGGATTATAATCGACCGGGCAGCCGCGCCCGTGATCCTCGACCTGCACGGATTGATCTGCAAATCGGGTGATGGTGATCTCCTTGCCATAGCCCTCGCGGGCCTCGTCGATGGAATTGGAGAGAATCTCAAAGATAGAATGCTCGCACCCCTCGATACCGTCAGAACCAAAAATGACGGCCGGACGCAAACGGACGCGGTCCGCGCCCTTGAGCATGGAAATGCTTTCGTTGTTATAATTTTTTGCCATGGTACCTCCCATCAGCCTAAAACCGGATAAGACCCACAAGCGTGGCGCCTGCCCTTTTCAGCCACACTCTTCCCATTTTCCGTTTGGAAAAATGCAGGGCGCCGGCGTTTATTTCGCACCTGGGGCAAAGCCGCACCCAACGCGGCAATTAAGAAAGGGGAATGCCACCATTCCCCTTTCTGCCAAAGCTTTTTTATTTCATTATGCCTCTGGCACAGGCGTCGCGCCAACTGGCAGGGAGGGATCCGGCTTGTCGCCGCCGTCGAGGCGGTTGCCGTTGCTGTCCAGCTTGCCCTCCATCAAAAGCTTGAAATCCTCGCCGCCCATTTTCTCAAACTGGAACAGATAGTGTGCCACCGCGTCCAGCTTGTCGCGATGCGTATGCAGGATATTCTCCGTGCGATCATAGGCATTGGTCATGATGCACTTGATCTCCTTGTCGATCGCCGCGGCCGTCTCTTCGGAATAATCGCGAATATGCCCCATGTCGCGGCCCAGGAACGGCTCGCTTTCGTCACGGCCGCCTCGACGTCGCGCGGGCCGTACGTGATCGGGCCCAGCGCCGTGGACATGCCGTATTTCGTAACCATTGCGCGGGCCAGTTTCGTCGCGCGCTCAATGTCGTTGGAAGCGCCTGTGGAGATATCGTCGAGCGTCAGCGCCTCCGCGACGCGACCGCCCAGCATCACAACCAGGTCTTCCTCCATCTCCTTCTTGGATTTATAGGAGCGATCCTCCATGGGCACCTGCATCGTATAACCGCCGGCCATCCCGCGCGGGATGATGCTGATCTGATGGACCGGGTCCTGTGTCGGGCAGTAATATGTGGCCACAGCATGGCCGCCCTCGTGGTAGGCCGTCAGCTTCTTTTCCTTGTCCGTCATAACGTGGCTCTTCTTCTCGGTGCCGACCACGACTTTGATCGTGGCCTCTTCAATTTCCGCCATCGTGATGGCCTTCAAGTTTTTGCGCGCCGCCAATAGTGCCGCCTCATTGAGCAGGTTTTCCAGATCCGCGCCCGTAAAGCCCGCGGTCGAACCGGCGATGGTCTTGAGATCCACATCCGGGGCCAGCGGCTTGCCGCGCGCATGCACCTTCAGGATCGCCTCGCGGCCCTTGATGT
>OBVO01001377.1_pt1 | contig 10294 bp, 14 predicted proteins | sample 1495151 | NCBI WGS metagenome assembly OBVO01 (sample SAMEA2580019, study PRJEB22360) | human gut metagenome | reverse complement strand
GCATCTGTTGGACGGCGCTTGGACCCTGCAAGTCCGGCAGCCTCCAAGTCGCCTAACAACCCGCGACAAAACCCGGTCGCTGTGTTGTTTTCACGGCTGAGCCCCATCCGGCCTACGATTGCGCCGCTTTGGCACTAATATCGTTAAAACTCATGTTGATGTAAGAAACCTAAAAGACGTACAATTCATCGATTAAATCGATGAATTGTACGTCTTTGTTTCAGAACTGTGAATTATGGCCCAACCTCAACCATTTTATTTAAATTTCTATATTGTGTTTTCATCCAATTGTTGTCTCGGGCCATTCGGTTAGCTTATCGTCTGCTTCCTTGAGAAGTTGATCAAAATATTGCCATTCCTCTTTAGAAAAATCAATTTTCCAAGGCACAATGTCTTGTGGGCCAAGGGGCAGGTCAACTTTTGCAGGATGTGACATGTAATAGTCAAAAGACTTCCTAACAAAATCTCTTCTCATTTTAAACCATCCCTCCCCTTATAGGGTGCATTCGCTAACATAAACAACATCAACTACACTGTCAGTATACTTTGCATGCCGTGCTTCAGCAACAGAAGCGTCTATAACTTTCTTGATCATTTGTATGCTCCGCTGGTTGGTCAACTATGTATTTAAAAGCCTTGATGTCATGCGTACACACAACGCCAAGCTTTTAGTCACTCCTTTGAAACTGCCTATCTTATACGAATGTATTTCATATAAAACTATTTTATTTAAATTTTTCATATTAGAAAACGCGCAATTTCTTGTTACCCATAAAGTCATCTGACGGAGCTTTTAAAATCTCATTATCAGGAAAGGTCTGCAGAATTGCTCTATAAGACGTTGGGTCCGTTGTGTATGTCGTCATAATAGTCAACGCCATCGGGAAGAGTGACTACCTGAGGAATATGCACTCGTATTAACTGTGAGAAGAGCGCCACGATCTTAGAATCATCTCCCCTTAAAGAACCGTCCCAAAACAGTACTGACTCTCTATTTAGTGAATTGACTTTAACTTTAAAGCCCACAACCATCCCTCCCTCATTTTACTCACGCGCTAACAAGCCTAGGATCATAGATGCATAATCCTTACTGAGATTATATGTGAGCCGGAATGCCGATTCAAGTTCTTTGAGAAGTAACATGCAAGAGGACTTCTCCGTATTTCCTTAATCTTTTCCCAATATACGGATGAACGGAATCATTATCCATATCGAATGCCCCACCAACATTTAAAGTTGTACGAGACGATTTCGCAGTTGTTCTTTTGGCCTGCAAGCAGGAAAAGAGGCATAAACATAGCCGACACACTGGCGGCCTTCACAGTTATTATCGCTTCATATCTTCTTGTATTTCCTTGCGTATTTCTGATAATCGCTTACGAGCTTTTTCAAGCGAAATTTGCTCAAAATCAGCGATAATTTGAACAGATTCTTCTTCTGAGAGCTTTCGGGCTGGATGAATCGGTCGTTCATCAACGATACCTACAGGAATTGGTACGTCCTTTTGAATATCCTTCAACTTCTTACTACTCATCAAATCCATCTTCTTCCATCGAAAATTCAAATATCTTCATCACCCGCGTCGGCGCTCGTAACATAGCTAAGTTCCGGCTAGCAGCGTTTGCCATATAAAAATCAATCAATCTATCAAGTTAGAACTCACTTGGGATCTTCTTTGCTGAACGATTATACTTTATATCCTATCTATAATGCCTAATCACCGCAGTTGAGTCAATTTTTCCGTTCGCCTAAAATCAATCTATTCACCATAAAGTCACTCTCGCAAAAGAAACATCTTTAAATTCCCAAAAGCCACAAAAATAAACCTTCATCCAGCATCAGCGAGCAGAAGCGCATTCATCAGTTTTGTGCTAACCGTTCCCCAGCCAATTTAATTTGAGGATTCTTCAATAGTCTGTTGAGACACGATTGGACAAAATTACCTTGGCAAAGTATCCCACAAGGTTGTCAAAATGGATCCAACGTAATTCATCAAACGTCAAAGTCTTTGCCACTCAAAGGGGTACAGGCATCAATGATGAATATCGAACAATCAGCCTAGATTTATCAAACGCCAAAGCATTTGTACCACAAGACTTCCTACTTTTGACGGTGAACTTGAATCTCAAGTATTCAAATCTTTTCTCTCCAAAACAAAAACCCCCGAAACACCGTTATAAAGGCATTCCGAGGATTTCGTTTCATCACATTTATTCTATTTCTCACCCGTACGGGATTCGAACCCGTGTTTCCGCGCTGAGAACGCGGCGTCTTAACCCCTTGACCAACGGGCAATGAGTGGCGCTTTATCGTACCTAAATTATTCTACAGGAATCTATAAAAATGTCAAACATATTTTGCGAGTAAGCGACCACTTCGCACCCTTTTCCACCAAGCCACCAGCTCCAGAAATGTGTGTCAACTTATCAATACAATTCCTTTTGTGCTGACTGATACGCCTTAAACGCGCCGATGGTCAGATTGCGATCATGCTGACTCAGCTTCAGCATTTCCCCCTTTAATCCGGCATTGATAAAGTCATAAATTGCAGCATCGCGAAACCCAATTGCCGCAGCATCATCAGCGGTATTGCCATAATAGACTTGTTTGATATTTGCCCAAATAATCGCACTTAAACACATTGGGCAAGGCATCGCCGAAGTATAGAGCTCACAACCGGACAAGTCGTGTGTTCCCAATGCCTGGCCAGCTTTGCGAATTGCGGTAATTTCGCCGTGTGCAGTTGGGTCATGATCAACCAACACCCGATTATGTGCACGACTGACGACTTGACCGTTCTTGACAATTACGCACCCGAATGGCCCGCCATCGGATCCGTTAACATTTGCTTTTGCTTCTTCATCAGCCATTGCCATAAATGATTTTTGATACATAGCACTTGTCCCCTTCCTTATCTGCTGGTCCGACACTCATGTTCAAGCTGGCAGATTTCATTTTATCGATCTTCAAAAGCGTTTTGGGTTAGTACCCTGTCTAGTTGTTAATTTGATTGACCAAATCGGCGACAACAGCGTGCGCTAATTGACTGGTTGCCGGTGATACCGGATTCTGGCCATCTGGATTACCCACGGCCTGGACAAATGCCTGTACCATTGGCGCAAATCCCCGGGTTTCAAGCATAGGCTGCCAATCTGGGGCAAAGGTTTGTGAAGCGCCACCACGGCCATACACGACGAGTTGATCCAGGTTTTGGACGCGTTGAACGCCGCTTGGAGCTGCCACTTGTGCCTCTTCAAGGTTGGTGCCTGCTTGTAAGTCAATCCCTGCCTCACCGCGAATACCTGGAGCCGTGAACGTCACGCTTGCTTGTTGAAGTTGGCCATCACTCGTGGTGTGCAAGGCATAGCGGGTGTTTGGTTTTTCCGGATAGCCAGCGAGCATCAGTGCAGTGTCTACCGGATGAATGAAAAGATCCCACAGCGCATGTTCGGTATCATCAAGCGCATCAATGCGATTCTTATCAACGCGGACGCCTGTTTTATCTGTCACTTGCGCTAAATCTTGAATCATTGGGGCAAACCGGCGATTAAAGCCAACCGTCAGCATGACATGTTTCGCATCGGCCAAATCATATAATTCATTAACTTGCGCCATATCGGTTGCTAAAGGCTTATCCACAAAGACATGAACACCTTTTTCCAAAAAATGCTTAACATACTGATAATGTGTCGCGGTTGGTGTATGAATCATCACCGCTTCAAGTGGTTGTCCATCGAGGTCTTGTAGCGAATGGCCTGCACTTTCAAGCCCGTACTGTGCTGAAAGCTGTTCTAACTTGTCTTCATTGCGTGTATTCAATAACCAGTGCACTTGATTTTGCATTTGCGCATAAACTGGCAAGTAGGCTTTTTGAGCAATCGTGCCTAAACCAATGACTCCAATCGTTAACATAGCTTCACCTGTTCTTTCATTGATATCGATACTTTCACACTAGCACAGCCCCATCTCACGGTAAAGATAAGCATTCATTATGATTTGAACAGGCGCTTAGGAAAGCTGAAATTTCACTGGCCAACCAGGTCCTCGAACTTCACGATCATAATGGCCGGTTACAAAAAGAATTCCGTCCAATGGCAATATTTCAAAACAAGCCTTCATAATATTATGGCAAAACCCTCTCTATCATTCAGAATACGCCGTTCCAACCTTGGCGAACTTGAAAACGATCACTATTTAGCTTACGGTTATTATGTAAACTAAAATAAGCGTCAGGCATTTGCATCGTCTTTTAGTTTAATCGGGTATCGCCGCTGACAAGCAGCCGTGACACCAGACTTCTTTTTTCTACCTAATTTTCGAGTCTTTGCCTGCACTTCATCGTTCGAAAAATTTTGAGGAGGAATGGCTGTGAAACCTGCAAAAACTAAATTTAGTGACGCTCCTGATGGTAGTATTCATCAATATGATCAGATACTTAAATACTTCAACGATCGGCCTGCCGATCAAACCAAACCGCGCGGCAATCGGATCACTTTTGTAACGACCGGTATCATCGGCTTTGATGGTGGTCAAACAACAATGCTGCATTTAGGAACCTTGTTAGCCAATGCGGGTTATGACGTTTACTATCTAAGTTACGTTCCGCAAAGTCAAGATGAGATGATTCAAAACGCCGAATTTAACTATCCAGGCTATAAAGGAACTTGTTTGCCAATGGGAGAACTCGAATCCCATCGTTCTGACATCTGGGTCGCTACTTTATGGGAATCCGTTTATGTCATCAAAAATAAGCCGGGTTATAAGATGTATTTTGTCCAGGATTATGAACCTTATTTCTACCCATACGGTGATCGTTACCAAATGGCGCGCCGTACTTATAGCCTCGGACTGCACATGGTTTCACTAGGGCCTTGGTGCGCACATATGATTACGACACATTGCAAAACTAACAGTCCGATTGACATTATCAATTTCCCGGTCGATGTAGCTCGTTATCCGTTTAAAGAACGCGATCCCAAGCCTTACCAAGATAAAAAGCAAATCAAACTGGCGGTTTACACCAAATGGAGCAGTCCTCGCCGCGCGCCTGTCACCATTCAAATTGTCCTTGAAAACTGTCGCCATTTGCTACGAGCTAAGGGAATTGATCTCAAAATAACTTACTTTGGCACGGGTCGCAGCAAACGTTTTATTAACGGTCAAAATCTCGGAAAGCTGCCCCCATCAGAGCTCAATCAGCTTTACCATGAAGCGGATTTTGGTATTGCCCCTTCAATGACCAATTTTTCTTTGGTTCCTTACGAAATGATGAGCGCCGGCCTACCTCTGATCGACTTTAAGGAAGGCACTGGCAGCTACTTCCTGAAAGATGGCACTTACTTTTCATGTCACTTGGATGAACGTGATCTGGCCAAAACACTCCAAACAGCATGCGAAAAACCCGAGATCATTACCCAAAACATCGAAAAAGCACAAGCCTATCTAAAAACAATCAGCTGGGAACGAACCGAAAAAGATATGCTTGCGATCATCGCCAGTCTATATGCCGATGTTGACGTGGTGAAGTCCTAATTCAAATCGAGCTTGACGCTTGCCGCCAAGCTTTTTTTCTGGGAAAATAAACCTTGTAAATAAGGAATGACGAATATTCTTATTCGAGATTATTCCTAGTTCGAACCTAGCAATATTGGAGGAGAAAAATGGCTACATTGGGCGACTTTTTAATCTTACTCGGATTGGGTGGGACTATCTGGGGTGCCGTGCGCTTATTTCGGCAACGGAAACATCCGTCAACGAAACGACTCAACCTAATTCTACTAATTGGCGGTATTATTTTAATGTTCATTGGCACCCCGATAAGTGACACAAAAACATCGACAGTTTCAACTTTGCAATCAAGCGTTGTTAATAAAAGGTTAACGGCAAAACAGCGAAAACTGCTGAACGCCGAAAAAACACACGGAAAAGTCTTATTGGCAGTAAAAGCTAAAAAAAACGCGGAGTTAAAAGCCTTAACCAAAGAACAAAAGAAACTCGAAGCAGCCGCAGACGAACGAGCATCCTCATCGCGAGCGGCAGCAGCTTCCTCATCTATTGCTGCATCCACATCAGCATCTCAGGCTGAATCTGCAAGTAAAGCAGCTGCGGCATCCATCCAAGCGGCTGCCTCATCGCAAGCAGCGGCAAATGCAGCCGCAGCCAAACAAGCAGAAGAAGCCCAGAAATCGGCAGCACAACAGCAAGCTGCACCGGCACAGCAGCAAACGCCAACAAACCAAGGTGATTTATATACTGGCACGCAAGGAACCATCGTTGGCAACAGCCGTAGCAAGATCTATCACGTTCCTGGTCAAGCCGGCTACCATATGAACGCTGCAAATGCTGTCTACTTCCATACCGAAGCCGAGGCATCATCGGCTGGTTATCGAAAGGCATTACGCTAATGAAAACAAAGTTAATGAAATATCTTACCCCTCTGCTCATAGTAAGTCTCTTACTAACCGGTTGCAGTACTCAAGGCACCTCAAAATCAACCTCACCATCCACGGATCCTGTGGCCGATCAGACTAAACTTAATAATAAGACTAATTCTGCGATCAGCAGTCTCGATGAAGCTATTGCTGATAAACGTGAAGAAGTTAGCAGTCTAAAAGCGACATTAGATAACAGCAAGCCAAGCACAGAAGCTTCAAAGACGACAGCAGGTACCACGGATGCCAATACTTTAGCCAATCTCGATTATACCGGCCAGCAAGAAATAACCGTCAATAACAACGATCCCGCATTTTCAAAAAATGATCTTTCAACTGCAAAAGGCGCATGGGCCACTTATTCCGATTTAGATAGTCTCAACCGAGTGACCGATGCCAATGCCTTGTTAAACCGCTCACTCATGCCTTCAGCCAAACGCGAACCACTAACTTGGAACCCAACCGGCTGGCACAATAAAAAAACGGCACATGGATGGTTATATAATCGTAGCCATTTAATCGGGTACCAGCTGACCGGCGAAAATAATAACCCAAAGAATCTCATGACCGGTACTCAAACGCTCAATAGTCCCTTGATGTTGGCTCATGAAATGGATATCGCTTATTATCTCAAACAAAGTAATGACCACTACGTCCGTTACGAGGTAAAGCCAATTTTCCGCGGTAACGAACTCGTTGCACGCGGTGTTCAAATGCGTGCTCAAAGCATCGGCGACAACACCATTCATTTCAATGTCTATATTTTTAATGTCGAACCAGGATACACCATCAATTACGCCGACGGAACAAGCACCAAAAATTAAATATTTCTGTCCAGAGAAAAAAGTCGTTGATCAACTGTCTGCTCAACGGCTTTTTTGCGCTCGCACCGGAACCGATCTCGTGAAATCCTTAATCAAGTTTACCCAATCTTGTGACCCATTCCGGCTGAAATAAGCTCATCACAAGTTATGGCCCCACCCCATTTCGATTGCTGCCCATTTTTTGCTAGTATAATCAGTTGTAGTGACGATCTTAGCGGCAAAAATTTGCCTTCTAAGAACGCCTCTATCAATACATTACGCCCTCGTGGCCAAAACCCCTTTAGGAGGAAGAAAATGAAAATTATTAATGTTACCCTACACGTCAAACCAGAGCTTGCCAGCGACTACCAGCAGTTCATCAGTCAATTGGTTGCGGGATCGCGTGCTGAAGCCGGTAACCTCAGCTATGACCACTTCCAAAGCCTCACTGATCCCAACAAATACGAGATCATCGAACACTGGCAGGATGCCCAAGCAGTGGCATCACATAACGAAACCTCCCACTTCAAGCAGTTTTTGGCTGGAATCGATTCCTTCTTAGATGCGCCGCTTGAAATTATTCGTATGGACTATTCGGCGTAATCAATCCTAATCAATATAGATAAGGAAAAATGAAAATTAGATACCTGATTATCTATAATGACGTTGAAAATGCTCTCCCCGAAAAGGCACGTAATTTAGCGCGTCAGTATGGAACTGAGCTAAAACCCTGGAGTCAAAAGCAATTAATAGCATTAGTTTAGTTTTTAACGCTGCTTCAGCTCTTGTGGAGCAACAAATTCAAACGCTGCCCGAACACTTGCCCATAAAAAAAGCCCCAGAACCAGTTGATAACTCCTGACTGACAGCCACAACTCAGCCACGGACCTTTCCAACATGATTCTGGAGCTCTTTATTTACCTTATTTCAAATCGCGCAAACCCTTGCGATTAAAGGCGTGCGTTCAATTCCTTGGTCATATCCTCATAACCCGGACGACCAAGCAGTGCGAACATGTTCTTCTTGTTGTGATTTGCTTGAGCACTGATTTCATAGGGTTTCAAATCGCCGGTGTAAAAGCAAAAATAGCTCTATATCAATTTCTTAGGTTTCACAATTTCGGATTCACTTCACCACAACTTCACCACGAATTACTTATATTTATATTATTGCATAAGTAAAAAAAGCCCTCCACCCGTATTAGCGAGCAGAGGACTATTTGTTACCTGATATACAGGCTTTCGCCCGGATAGATCAGGCTGTAGATTGATTTGCCGTTGTTAGCGGCTAACGTGTACATGCTGATGCCATACTTTCTGGCAATGCTCCAGAAGCTGTCACCAGAGCGGACCGTATAATACGTGTGGCTTACCGGTGAGGTGTATCCAGACGAACGCGAGCCATAGCTCTCACCACCATTTACGCCCAAGGCAACATAATGATACCTGCCTGAGTAGCTGAGATAACGTGCCCAAACATATGTGCCACGGATATACACGTGATCATAAATCACACTTTCACCGGGTGCATAGCTACCAACGGATGCATAACCGGTGCCGGCACCAGTGCGGATGTTAACAGTCGTGGAAGGCTTGAAAACACCAGTTTGCGCATAGTCAGTATCACTGGCTGCATTTGATTTTGCTGGCTGGCTTGGTGCCGGTGTTACAGGCACTGACGGAGTTTCTGGCTGCTTCGAGTATCCATTATCGGTGACACCAAGCAAATCAACGTTACCATCTAAGCCGCCTAAGACATGCATGGAGGTAAACTGCCAAATAGCAACTCCGTCCATGCTTGGGAACCAGTTGTAGTCTGGTACCGAACGCACCTGATAATCAGGGTAAGCAGCAATCCAAAGGCTGTTAGGAAATTCTTTCAGGATACGCTGATAATCGACGTGTGCCAATGTATATGGCTTGTAACTGTAATACATTGGCGTGTAGCCTTCTGAACGAATGCGGCGCATGCCAGCTAAAATTGCATCCGTATTAGCTGCCATATTGCCAGAAGCACCATCTTCGTAGTCCAAAGCAACGATGCTTCCCTTTGGTGTCTGCGCTTTGATACGAGGCATATAACGGTCAAGTGCTTCCAACCCCAACTGGCTACTTGCACCAACACCATACCAGATGTAGCTATGCACACGTTTTCCTGCCGCCTTGGCACTAGCAATTTGGCTATCATACGTCCACTGATCGATGTAAGTGCCACCGTAAGTGCCGCCAATCTGAGCTATGACGAACTTGTCTTGATCTGTTCCATATCGTCCACTTGCTCCCTGATACTTTGACCAATCAGGTCCCTGATCTCCCTTGGCCGCATTGGCCTGCGATGGCAAGGCAAAAGAAATAGCCGCCAAGAAGGCGACTACCAAGGTGATGAGTTTAGTTTTAAATTTCATGGTGCCCTCCTTATTTTTTATCAATTTGGATTGCACGATTTTCAAATTTTTTGTACGCATCAAGGTACAACTCGTGTTTATCACCATTGTACGTTATCTCGTAGTACATGCCGTCGCTTACGTTTGTACTAGCCAGTGCCTTTGAGTTTTGAAGCGCTTTGCACGACCAAACGATATATACATCATCTGGAGTGATTGAGTTTCCATCGGTCTTATCCATGTGGTCATTTGTATAATCAGCAACTAAACGCTGACACGTGTTTCTAAAATCTAAATCGTTCATTGATTTTCCCCTTTTTATTGCTGCGGAGCAACAGATGATGGTGCCAGTTGAGCCTTAACTGCATCTGCGGTCGCCTGAGCTGCGGCAGCTACCTTGTCTTGATTAGATGCTTCCTGATCGACTGTCTTTTGCGGATAGGTCTCTGCTAGGCTGTCTTTCAAGTCCGCGTAAGCTTTTTCAACTGCGTTGGCAATCGTCCGCTCGTCTGTGCTGGTGAAACCAAGCGACTTCAAACCATCTTTAACTGCTTGAATGGCAGTAGATTTCTTGACCGCACCGTCAATCGCCTGTGTCACACCAAGCTGTTCTGCCGCCGTTACGGCTGCGTTTGCCAATGGGCCTAATACCTTTACCAAAGTGAGTTTAATCGTCA
>OBVO01001358.1_pt1 | contig 10443 bp, 6 predicted proteins | sample 1495151 | NCBI WGS metagenome assembly OBVO01 (sample SAMEA2580019, study PRJEB22360) | human gut metagenome | reverse complement strand
GGCCGTGTCGGAGTGCGCCAATTCGGTGCCCTGCACGCCGGCGTCGGCGAGCGTGTGCAACGACGCGCCCAGCTCGCACACCTGGCGGAACAGCTTCGTGTCCTCGCCGGCGTGCGGAACCATGGCCGAATGGAACGCTTCGGCACCGAACGCGGACGCGCGCCACTGGAAGAAGTTGATGGCGTCGGCGCCCATGGCCACATGGGCCAGGGAGTCACGCACGGTCTCGCCCTTGCGCTTGCGGGTGTTAAGCGGCTTCCACTGCACCGCCGAGGTGGAGTGTTCCATGACGTACCACGGCTTGCCGAGCGCGAGCGAATCCATGAGAGCGTCGGAGCAGGCCAGCTCGTCGAGGTGGGATTCGCCCTCGTGGAAGTAGTGGTCGTTGGATACGAAGTTCACTTCCTTGGCCCAGGCGGCGTAGTCCATGCAGCACTGGTCGGTGGAGACCATGAAGTTCGTGGTGAACGGCTTGTCGGGGCAGATTTCGGCGATCGCGTCGCGTTCGGCTTTGTAGAAGTCGAGGAGCATGTCGTTGCCGAACCGTTCGAAGTCGAGCTTCTGGCCGGGGTTGACCATCGAGTCGGCGCCCATGAACCGTGGGATGAGCACTTCGTCGAAGCCGTTCATCTCCTGGCCCCAGAAGGTGGTGCCCCACGCCTGATTGAGCGCGTCGATGGTGCCGTACTTGCGGCGGCACCATGCGCGGAAGGCCTCGAGCGCGTTGTCGGAGTAGTCCTCGCGGTTGTTCCACCCGTATTCGTTGCCCATGTGCCATGCGGTCACATACGGGTTGGTGCCGTACCGTTCGGAGAGCTTGCGGCACAGGGTCAGCGCGTATTCCTTGAACACCGGGCTGGTCGGGCTCCAGGATTGGCGCGAGCCGGCGTTGACCGGATGGCCGTACTTGTCACGCGGAAGGACCTCCGGGTGGCTTTCGTACAGCCACAGCGGCGCGGTCGCCGTCGCGGAGGCCAAGTCGACCACGATGCCGGCATTGCCGAGTTTGTCGATGATGCGGTCGAGCCAGCCGAAATCCCAACGATCCTCGGTGGGTTGGATGCGATCCCAGCTGAAGATGGCGAGGGCCACGGTGTTGACGCCGGCCTGCTTCATCAGGCGGATGTCGTCGTCCCAGATGTCCTCGGACCATTGGTCGGGATTGTAGTCGCCACCGAAGGCGATGCCGCGGCCATCCGCGGTCAGCAGTTCCGGCCATTCGAAGTTGCGTCGCGCACTCACGATTATCTCCTTTGGTAATTGGCATAAAGCCATGGTTTTTTGTATATTACATTCGTTATTCGCCCACCGGCATGTGGTACACCGGTGTAGCATACACGTCGGTGACGTCAGCGACGCACGCATCGGACTGCTCCAGGCGGGCCGCCATCGACGATGTTACCTTCACGCGGACCCCGCGCCTCAGCGGCGTGACGACCAGCGTCAGCTTTCCACCAGCGGCATCGATGGCATCCGCGTAATCGCGCAATCCGACCTGCCATGTCTCGCCGTTGCAGAAATTATCGGCGATCAGCACATCGCCGCAGAACAGCCAGCCGATATCGCCCTGGTATGCGATGTTCAGCATGACATCGGCGACCTGCCGTTGATCGCGGAAAAGCCGTCCCATGCCAGCCGGCAAAGCGATTTCGTACCGATCGGCGTGCAGTCTTCTCAGACGCGCATACACCGATACGGGCTCCACCGGCCGCGGAGAGCCGAGCAAGCCTTCCGGATATGCGGCGATCCCGTTTTCGGCGCGGGGCGATTCCAGCGTCCACCCATCGCCGTCCTCGTACAGCAACGCGTTGTCGTCGTCGACGAAGGCGAGGCCTCCGTCCAACACCGTCATCCGCCCGGCGAGCGCTCGTGTGACGCATACGATCTCCGCCGCGTCCCGGACCATGAAGCGTTCGAAATCCGCCTTGCCGACGGTGACGTCCTGGATGTCGCCTTCGAAATGGAACGTCAGCTCATCCATGCCATCGGGCTTGAGGAACACGAACGTGCGGAACGGTCGGCCCGGCACCCGCAGCACGGTGACCGGCTGCAGGTTGGCGCGGACGAGCCGCACGCCGTCCAGATCCATGTTGAACGGCAATATGCAGTTCTCCCCCTCGGCGAGGCCGATGCCGGTGAACCGTATGCGCTCACCGGTACCCGTCGTCACGTCGATTTGCTCACCGTGACGGCTCGGCACGCGCGCATGGTCCTGGAAGTTGTCGATGGACACGAAACCCCGTTCGCCATCGCTGCGCACGGCATACCGGAGGGTCTCGGAGTCGGACGGATCGATGCGGTCCTGCCCGTCCTGCAACGAGACCGGCATTCCGGCGAGTTCCGGCCCGAAGGCTTTGACGAACTCGTGCAGGGTGCGCAGCCGCCGGTAGGATTCCCGCACCTGTCCGAATTCGCCAAGGGGCGCTTGGAAATCATAGGAGCGTTTCGGGGTCTGCCCCTCATTGAGGAATCCGGCCGCGCCCTTCGGGTTGGTTCCGCCATGGAACATGTAGTAGCCGAGGAAATCGCACCCCGAGCCGAGCTTGATGTTGGCCATCGCGTCGACGGAGCGCTTCGGCAGCACGAAACGGTAATCGTACGAATTGAACATCCCGCCGCCCATCTCGCAGCAGGCGTACGGGCGGCTGTCCGGATCGTACGGGGGATCGAAGCCGTCGCTTGTGCTGGAGCCATGCAGCCTCCGGTATCGGTACTCGTCGGTGGCGGGATGCTCCGTCATCCCCTCGGCACCGACGCCGTCGTAGAACAGCCACGGCCGGTACGCGTATCCACCCCACAGCGGCAGCATGTCGTCCGGAACCGGTGACTGCCAGCCGGTGCAGGTGAACATCGGCGGGTCGATGCCTTCCTCGATCGCGATGTCGCGCAGCCGTTCCAGGTAGCCGGCCCCATCGTGGCCGGACGGCACCCATTCACGGCTGATGCCGGTGGTCATCTCCCAAGGAGCCGACGACGCCATGTACTCGTTGTCGACCTGGGCCGCGATGATCGGCCCGCCATCCTTGAAATACAGGCCGCGCAGCTGCTGCGCGATATGCGCGTAGAGACCGCGCACCGCATCGAGGAAGCCGGCGTCGAGGGAACGGACCTCATACGACTTGCCGTACAGCCAGTCGGGAAGTCCGCCGTTGCGCACCTCGCCATGGCAGAACGGTCCCAGCCGCACGATGACGTGCAGTCCGTGCCGGGCGCACAATTCCACGAATCGGCGCACGTTCCTGTTGCCGGAGAAATCCCACTCCCCCTCGCGCTCCTCATGGTGGTTCCAGAACACGTAGGTGGATACGACGTCGATGCCCGCCGCGGCCATCTTCGCGAGTTCCGTGTCCCACCGTTCGGCGGCGATCCGCGAATAGTGCATCTCGCCGGCGATGGGGATCCATGGCGATCCGTCACGGGTCAGGAAGCGGTTCGTGGCGCCCAGGGTCCCGCCATCCGGCCCGCATGCGGCTGCGGCGCGGATAACGGGGATCCCGTATGCGGGCGTCCGCGCGAACTTGCTGGCTTCCGAAAGATCAACCTCATAGCGCATAACGCTGCTCCTTGTCGAATTCCCGCAAGCAGGAGGACCGGTCAGCCCTTGACCGAACCGGCGACCAGGCCGGCCACGATCCAACGCTGGCAGAAGATGAAGAACACGAACACCGGGATGAGCGCGATGGTGGTGATCGTCATGAACAACGGCCAGTTCGTCGTGAAGGTGCTGATCGCGTTGAACACCTGCAGCACGATGGTCTGTTTGTTGGTCGACGAGATGTACACGCTCGGCGTCATGAAGTCGTTCCACGTGCCCATGGTCTGGAACACGATGACGGTGGTCAGGATCGGGCGGATCAGCGGCAGCACGATCGTCCAGAAGATGCGGAACGGACCGGCGCCGTCGATACGGGCGGCCTCGATGATCTCATACGGCAGGCCGCGCATGTACTGCACGATCAAGAAGTAGCAGAAGGTCGCGCCGCCCGTGTAAAGCACGATCAGGCCGAGCAGCGAATCGACGAGACCCACCTGCGCCTCCATGCGGTACTGCGGAATCAGCAGCGTCTGGCCGGGGATGATGAAGGACAGCATGAGCAGCACGCCGATCACGGCGGTGAACTTGCTCTTCTTCAGGATCATGCCGTATGCGGCGAGCGCGCCGAACAGCACCTGCAGGCCGACGCCGACCACCGTCACGATGATGGTGTTCTTGAAGGCGTTGACAATGGGCAGATGCCCGAATGCATACGTGTAGTTCTCGAAATTCCATGTCTTTGGTAACCCAATCGGGTCCATGGACATCTCGGCGCTGCTTTTGAACGTGTTGATGACGATGACGTACAGCGGCACCGCGCAGATCAGCGCGATAGCGATGACGACGACGGAACGGATGATCGAGCCGATACGCTCGCGTTGCTGCAGAGTCATGACAGCCTCTTTTCTACCAGATTGGTGATTACCTGCTGCAGGGCGACCAACAGCGCGCAGCAGATGAAGAAGATGACGCCCAGTGCGGAGCCCAGTCCGTACCGGCTCGAACCGATGCCCGTGAGGATGATGGACTGGGTCACGGTGTAGGTGGAGTAGCCCGGACCGCCGCTGGTGAGGCCATACGGCAGATCATAGACCTTCAAACCACCGGTAAGCAGCATGAAGATGCTCACACCCATGGCCGGAACCATCTGGGGCAGTGTGATGTTGAAGAACTGCTGGCGACGGTTTGCGCCATCGACGGCGGCCTGTTCGTAGATATCGGCGGGGATAGCCTGCAGATACGCCAGATACAGCGTGGCGTGCCAGCCGATCTGAGCCCATACCGCTACGAAAATCACACAGAATTTGGCAAGTTCGGAATTCGACAACCACGGAATCGCATCGATGCCGATCTTGGCGAGCAGCGTGTTGACGACGCCGGACTTCAGCGGGGAGAAGATGTACTGCCAGACCAAGCCGAGCACGGCCATGGACGGCACCGAGAAGAAGAAGAACAGGGAACGGGCGAAGTTACGGCCGAAGAACTTGCGGTTGAGCACCACAGCCAGCGGCAGGGCGATCACGGTGATGAGCACGGTGGTGGCCACCGTGTACAGCAGCGTGAAGCCGAGGCCCGCGAGCAGCGTCGGATCCTTGAAGCACTGCACGTAGTTCGCGAACCCCACGAACTTCGCGTCCGCGAAATTGTAACCGGAGTAATCGGTGAAGCTGAACACCAGGCTTTGCAGGAATGGGATGAGGATCACCACGATGAACACCACCATGATCGGCAGCAGGAAGCGTGCCGAGGCGAAGTTCTCCATGAAGTTGCGGTGACGACGCTGCTTGAGATGCAACGCCTCTACCTGATCAGCGGAATGTGGACGCGCCGCTGACGCTGTTGATACTGACATGTTGGTTGCTTTCTACAAAACGTGAGATTGGCAGGTCCAGGCGTGGCGCGGACGGAAGGGTCCGCGCCAGCCTGCCGCGATGGATGTCTGTTCGCGATGGATCAGGAGAGGGTCTTGAGCTTGGAATCGAGGTTCTCCGCGGCCTGCGTAGGGCTGATGGAGCCGAGGGCTACCTGCTGCAGCTGGGTGAAGGTCTCGGCGCGCAGCGCGGTGGTGCCCTTGCTCCAGTGGGCGGAATTCAGGTACACGTTGCCGGTCTTGATGTACAGGTCGTAGGCGTCCTTGAAGTGGTCGTCCACCGTGGCGTTGAAGCCCTTGACGGACGGGATCAGGCCCAGCTGCTTCTGGTACAGCTTGAGGCCCTCGTCGGAGGTCAGGAAGGTGAAGAACTTCTCCGCGGCCTTGAGCTTGTCTCCGGAGATCTTGTTGTTGATGCCGAAGGCCGGATCGATGGAGCCCGGCGCGTACGGGGTGTCACCCTTCTTCAGCATAGGGATCTGGCCGAAACCGTAGTTGAGGCCGGTCTCATTGAAGCTGTCGATGTCCCACGAGCCGGAAGGATAGACCGCAAGACGTCCGGCGGTGAATTCCGACTTGACCTGGTCGCCGCTCAGGCCGGACACGTCGGAGCTCATCAGGTTCTGCTTGATCAGCTTGTCCCATTCGCCGTAGTACTTGCCATACACGTTCTTGAACGTGTCCTTACCGGCGTCGATCTTGGCGTCGAGCGCCTCGCCCTGCTTGGCGGATTCAGCGCCGATCCAGCCCTCGACGGCGTTGCCCAGTCCATCCTTCGGCTCAAGGTATGGGGTGATTCCCGCGGCTTTGAGTTTGCCGCACATGGTCAGGAATTCATCCCACGTCGCCGGGATGGAGTCGTAACCGACCTTCTTCAGCAGATCCTTGTTGTACACCCAGGCATTGGTCCAGGTGCTCACGCCCATGGCGTATACTTTGCCATCCACGCTATAGGCCTTTTTTGCGGCATCGCCGATTTTATCCATGAAGCTTTCATTGCTCAGGTCCTTGGCGTAGTTGCCTTTGACCAGATCGCTCAACGCCTCCGGAGGAACGATGTAGACGTCGGCCAGGTTTCCGCCGGAGATTCGAGTCTGCAGCGTCTGCTGGTAGCCACTCTGGGAACCGGTGGTGGTGCTGTAGTCGATCTTGATGTCCGGATTGGCCTTTTCGAACGCGTCGATGATCGGCTGGTACTTGTCCTGCGAATTGTTCGAGAAGAACGACAGCGTGGTCTTGCCGTCGGCGGCGTTTCCTCCACCGCACGCGGCCAGCGGAACAAGCATCGCCGCAGCGGCCACCGCCGCAATCATCCTGATGGATTTCTTCTCCATGATGTACTCCTCCTTGTGTTCCATCGTTGGCAACCGCTTTACGTGCGTTCATTCGTCGAACCCACTCCAGCTGCGGTAGATACACGTCAATATGTCTTCAACTGACCATTCAGTTGATTCGGGATATTTCCTTCCCTTTTTGGTATAACTGTGTACCTGTTGAAACAGTATAGGTTTTCCGGTGTACCATGTCAATTCAAACAAGGAAATTTGCATCCCATCGACCGCTACCCCTACAAAACATCGGCGTGTCGTATACCGGCAGCACCGTCGACAGCGGACGACGACCCGCCCGCACCATCCGGAGACGCGCAGCCCGAAAGCGTATTGCGGGTGGGCAGGACGCATGTGGACAAGTCGGTGTATTACGGGGGATTATTTTTCCGATGAATTCCCCAGTATTAGTTGGGATTGAAAAGATGCTGAAAGTCCACAGATAAAAAATCGGCGGCCCCAAGGAAATATCCTTGGAAGCCGCCGATATGCTTGCGTGCGTCGCGCTACGGGCTCAAGCGAGTACACAGCGTGCTACGCAGACCGTGAGCAACACAGACCGCGCGCTACACAGAATCGCAAGCTACAAACTCAGGAACAGCTCGTGGATGCGGGTGTCGTCGGTGAGCTCGGGATGGAACGCCGTGGCGAGGATCTTGCCTTGGCGCAAGCCGACCACATTGCCGTCCACCGACGTTTCGACGGTGGCGGCCGGTCCGACTTCGGCCACGAACGGCCCGCGGATGAACACCAGCGAGAAATCTTTGAGCACGATGTCGGCCGGGGCGTCCTGCGGAACATGCTCGCCCGGTGCGACCACGACGGCGGAATCACCGGAAGAGGAGCCGAAATCGGCGGTGGCGGCGAACAGGGCAAGCTGGCGGCCGTATGCGTTGCGCCGCACGACGGCGTCAAGCGCGCCGAAGTAGACGTTGTCGTCGTTATCGAGCTTGCGGGCCAGCAGAATCATGCCGGCGCAGGTACCGAACACCGGTTTTCCGGCGGCGATATGCGCTGCAATCGGCTCAAACAGGCCGGTCGAACGCAACAACTTGCCCTGCGTGGTGCTTTCGCCGCCAGGCAGAATCACGCGATCGATCGAATCATCGAAATCCTCGGCGGCACGCAGCAGTTTCCACGGCGTGCCCAGACGATCCAGCATCGCGGCATGCTCAGCGAACGCGCCTTGCACCGCGAGAATGCCAGTCACGCCATGCTGCGCGGAAGCCGCACCTTCGGCAACGTCGGCCGATTCTTCCTTCGAAATGTATTCAACGGCAACAACCATCGGATCTCCTTACCCAAACCATCGAGACCATCACAAATCATGCGAAATGCAATCACACGAAACGGGCGGCATAAGGCGGCCGATAGTCACACCCCATCCGCTCGCAATACGTGAAATCACAGCACAATCACAGCGAGATCATTCGCCACGGGCGGCCATGATGGTCTGGATTTCGTCCTCGTTGATGCCGACCATGGCCTCACCGAGGTTCTCGGACAGACGTGCGAGCAGATCGGCGTCCTGCCAGTTGGCGGTGGCCTGCACGATGGCGGCCGCACGCTTGGCCGGGTCGCCCGACTTGAAGATGCCGGAGCCGACGAACACGCCTTCCGCACCAAGCTCCATCATGAGGGCTGCGTCGGCCGGGGGGGGCACCCCGCCGGCGAAGTTGACGACCGGCAGACGGCCATTGTCGTGCACGTACTTGGCGAGATCGTACGGCACGGCCAGCTGCTTGGCGGCCTCGTACACCTCGTCGTCGCGCAGGGAGACGAGTTCGCGGATCTGCTTGTTCATGGTGCGCATGTGACGCACGGCCTGAATCACATCGCCGGTGCCCGGCTCGCCCTTGGTGCGGATCATGGACGCTCCCTCGGCGACACGGCGCAGCGCTTCGCCCAGGTTCTTCGCGCCGCACACGAACGGCACGTCGAACTGGTTCTTGTCGATGTGGTACACGTCGTCGGCAGGGCTCAGCACTTCGGATTCATCGATGTAATCGATCTCGATGGCCTGCAGAATGCGAGCTTCGGCAACATGACCGATACGAACCTTTGCCATGACCGGAATAGACACGGCTTCCTGAATGCCCTTGATCATGGCCGGATCACTCATGCGGGAAACGCCGCCAGCAGCACGAATATCGGCCGGAATGCGTTCGAGCGCCATCACCGCGCATGCGCCCGCGTCCTGTGCGATCTTCGCCTGCTCCGGGGTGGTGACGTCCATGATTACGCCACCCTTGAGCATCTGTGCCAGATTCTTGTTCAGTTCGTTCCTGTTGTTGGCCATCGCCAGCCTTTCGTCGAAAATAATCGTTTGCTATCGATACTAACGATTTCCCATTTCGATTTCACGCGAACTGAATCTTATAACCTACCAAAAAGTCGGTTTTGCTAAATTTGCAACCTTATTTTCATGATTGTTTCATTGGCTTATGATTTCGATTCCGTCGACATTTCGTCGGTTTCGTCCGTTTTTCTTGCTTTACCTGCGACCATGGCTTTCGATTCGTCCGCTTCCGTACGCCGTCGCGCGCGCTATAGGAAACACGAATGACATGCGATTTTCATACGACCACATTGCGGACGTGCGACGCGTCCGTATGCGGCCGCATGGGCATGGGCACCTCACCAGGCCCCGCATTACGCCGATTCACACACTAGTTCGCACGCATCGGCTCGCCGCATCAGTTCGCAATCCGCACGCGCCAGCTCACATGCGCACGATGCGGTCCGCGATGCGCATGGTGGAATCGCGGTGCGAGACGAGCAGCACCGCGCTCCCCTGCTGCGCCAACGCGTCAATCGATTGCAGAATCACGGATTCGTTGTAGGCGTCGAGGCGACTCGTCGGCTCGTCGAACAACACCAGCGACGCGTTGCGCAGGAAGACGCGAGCCAGGCCGATGCGTTGCCGTTCACCCTCTGAAAGCCGCCCGCCCAACTCGCCGACGGGGGTATCAAGGCCCTGCGGGAGCGAGTCGACCAGTTCAAGCGCGGAAGCCTTGGCAAGCGCGGCGCGCAGCACGTCATCACCGACAGAAGGGGTCGACCGGGTGGAAAGCGCGGAATCAGCGGCATTCCACGAAACGGGAGGAGCGGGCGGGGTAAGGAGCGCTCTGCCGGAAGTCGCGGAATCGTCCGGATCGCCAGCATTATCAGCCCTATCCGCACCGCCCATATCGCAGGCCATGAGCAGGTTTTCACGGATAGTGCCGTCGAACAGGTAGGTTTCCTGCCCCATCATCGTTTGCACGCGACGGCGATGATGCGCGTCGATCTGCGGCAGTGGCACCTCGGACAGTGCGACTAAGCCGGATTGCGGGTCCCAGTAACGCATGAGCAGTTTCAGCAGGGTCGATTTGCCGCGGCCGGACGGGCCTTGGACGCCGAGGATGCCGTGTTGTGGTATGTCGAGCGAGACGTGGTTGAGGATTGGCTCGGCGGATGACTCGGGGGCATCCGCATCGCTTCCGGAAGTTGGAGCCTCGCTCGAATTGCCGTAGCCGAACGTGACGTCGTGCATGGACATGCCGTGGTAGCGCGGCAGGAAATCGCCCCGCTCCTCCACTGCGGGGGTTTCGTCCATCAGCGCGAACAGGCGGCGGGCGGCTGCAAACGTTTGCGTGAGATTGGCCGGCAGCGCGCTCAACGCGAGCGTCGGACCGAACGAGCTGGCCAGCAGCACGAAAGCGGCGGTC
>OBVO01001349.1_pt1 | contig 10484 bp, 9 predicted proteins | sample 1495151 | NCBI WGS metagenome assembly OBVO01 (sample SAMEA2580019, study PRJEB22360) | human gut metagenome | reverse complement strand
CGCTGGCCGATGCGGGCGTGCGCGTCAACATGACGCTCGTCTTCTCGCCGACGCAGGCCCTCATGGCCGCCAACGCCGGCGCTCGCTACATCAGCCCGTTTGTGGGACGCTTCGATGACATCGCCGAGGACGGTATCTCGCAGCTCGACAACGTTGTGACCTGCATCAAGAACTATGACTGGACCGGTAAGAACGTCGACGACACCGTCGAGATCATCACCGCATCCGTCCGCACGCCCAATCACGTGACCCAGGCGGCGCTACTCGGTGCCGATATTGCGACCGTCCCCATGGCCGCTCTTAAGAAATGCCTGCATCACCCGCTGACCGACCAGGGCCTTGCCTCGTTCGAGGCCGACTGGAAAAAGGTCGTCGAGGCACAGTAACGATGGTTCTGCCGGCCCAGCATTTGTTATGCCGGGCCGGCGTGCTCAAGAGAGGAAACTCCATGACCGATCAGGAACTGGCCAAGATTGCCAATGAGGTTCGCCGCGGTATTGTCACGGGTGTCCACGCCGCCAAGTCGGGGCATCCGGGCGGGTCGCTTGGCGCCGCCGACATTATGACCTACCTCTACTTTGAGGAAATGGATGTCGACCCGGCGAATCCGAGCCGCGCCGACCGCGACCGCTTTGTGCTCTCCAAGGGCCATTGCGCTCCGGCACTCTATGCCGTGCTCGCCGAGCGCGGGTTCTTTCCCAAGGAGGAGCTCGAGACGCTCCGTCATATCGGTAGCCGCCTGCAGGGCCATCCCAATATGAATGACACGCCGGGCGTCGACATGTCTACTGGATCGCTCGGTCAGGGTATCTCCGCCGCGGTTGGAATGGCGCTCGCCGCAAAGCACTGGGGTGACGGCTATCGCGTCTACACGCTGTTGGGCGACGGCGAGTGCGAGGAGGGGCAGGTGTGGGAGGCGGCCATGTTCGCCGGCAACCACGACCTGGATAACCTCGTCGCTATCGTCGATCACAATGGCCTGCAAATTGACGGCAGTATCGACGAAGTTAACTCGGCTATGCCGCTTGCCGACAAGTTCCGTGCCTTTAAGTGGCATGTGATTGAGCTCGCCGACGGTAACGACATGGCGCAGATTGCTGCCGCCTTTGCCGAGGCACGCAAAGTGAGCGACTCGCCTGTGGCCATTATCGCCGAGACGGTGAAGGGCAAGGGTGTTTCCTTTATGGAAAACCAGGTGGGCTGGCACGGCAAGGCACCCAACGATGAACAGTTTGAGCAGGCCATGGCCGAGCTCGCAGCAGCAGGGGAGGAGCTCTAATGGCAGACGTCAAGAAAGTCGCCACGCGCGTTAGCTATGGCGAGGCACTTGTCGAGCTGGGCAATGAGCACGATGACTTTGTGGTTCTCGATGCCGACCTGGCCGCCGCCACACAGACCGGCAAGTTTAAGGCTGCGCACCCTGAGCGCTTCTACGACGCCGGGATTGCCGAGAGCAACTTGATGGGGCTTGCCGCCGGCATTGCGACCACGGGCCACGTCGCCTTTGCGAGCACCTTTGCCATGTTCGCCGCCGGCCGCGCGTACGAGCAAGTGCGTAATTCCATCGGCTATCCGCACCTCAACGTCAAAATCGGCGCCACGCATGCGGGCATCTCGGTCGGTGAAGACGGCGCCACGCATCAGTGCTGCGAGGATATCGCGCTCATGCGCACGATCCCGGGTATGACGGTGATCGTTCCCGCCGATGACATCGAGGCTCGCGCTTGCGTACGCTCCGCGTATGAATTTGAGGGGCCGGTCTACATGCGTTTCGGCCGTCTGGCAACACCGGTCATCAACGACCGCGAGGACTATGAGTTCAAGATTGGTCGCGGCGTAGTCGTGCGTGAGGGATCCGATGTGACCATCATCGCTTGTGGCCTCATGGTTGCCGAGGCGCTTGAAGCTGCCGAGGCGCTCGCTGTCGATGGTATCGATGCCGAGGTTATCAACATGCACACGATCAAGCCGCTTGATGAGCGCCTGGTAGTTGCCAGCGCCAAGAAGACTGGTCGCGTGGTCACTGCCGAGGAGCATTCGATTATCGGCGGTCTTGGCGAGGCCGTGGCCTCGGTACTCGCGGAACAGCATCCGGTGCCGATGCGACGTGTCGGCGTGCGCGATGTGTATGGCGAGTCCGGCCCAGCGGTCGATTTGCTGCACGAGTACGGTTTGGACGCCGACGGTATCGAAGCTGCGGTCAGGTCTGTGTTGTAAGGAAGGTTTCCATGGGATTTGTATCTGCCAACCAAGTGACGATCGGGTATACCGCCGCCTCGCGCGAGGACGCCCTGCATTATTTGTCCGAGCAGGCCATCGAGCTCGGTTTTGCCGATGACGCATCTGCCGTAGAGGCTGCCTTTATTGCTCGCGAGAACGAGGCCGAGACCGGCCTTGTCGCCGGTTTTGCCGTTCCGCATGCCAAAAGCGACGCGATCCACACGCCGGGCGTTGCCGTGCTTAAACTGGCCGAGCCCGTTGAATGGCCGAGCTTCGATGGGGTGCCTGTCGATGTTGCGCTCGCGCTGTACGTGCCTGCCGGCGAGGCTGGAACCACGCACCTGCGCTTGCTCTCCAAGGCTGCCGTGATGCTGATGGACGCCGGCTTCCGTGACAAGGTGCGCGCGAGCACCGATCCCGTTGAGATTGCGGAGCTCATCAATAGCGGACTCGAAGACTAGAACGGTCATCCCGTTCAATCAATCGATCCTTCTCCAAGGAAAAGGGCCGCGACGCCATAGAGGTGTCGCGGCCCTGTTTACGTTTCCCAAGATAAAACCTGCCAAAATAAACCTGTCCCTTTTTGGCAGGTTACTGATTCATGTTGCCGTGGATGTAGGGGGTGACTTCGGGGGAGATGTGGGCGCAGCCCAGCTCGCGCAGTGCGGACTCGATGGCGGCGGGCAGCGGGGTCTTGCCCTCGGCATTGACGGTAGCACCGCCGAGAGCGGCAATCTTGGCGACATCTGCGTGAGCGGCTTCGATACGCATGCAGCCGCCGACCAAGCGCGCGCGTACCTGCGCCAGACCAAGATTGTGCAGGTAGTCCTCGCAGGCTCGGATTAAATCGACCTTCTCGTGCGTAAGCTCCTCGCCTGTGGGGACGCGCGTGGCAAGACAGGCTCCCGCCGGCAGGGTCCAAACGGGATAGCCCCATGCGCGCAGCAGCTCGCGCTCTTCGTCCTTGGTAAAGCTGACCTCCATAAGAGGGGAGCGTACGCCGAGCTCTTTGGCAGCGCGCATGCCGGGACGGTAGTCACCGCGATCGCTTGCATTGCTGCCATCGATGACGGTGGGAAAGCCGAGCGACTTAGCGTGGTTGACGATGGCGGTAAAGCCGGCGTGCTTGCAGTGGTAGCAACGGTTGGCGTCGTTGCAGGCTACTTGGGGGAGCTGCAGCTGATCGACCGAAAGATTGAGCACGGGGAGCTTAAAATGCGGTCCCTCATTGGTTTGCCTGTCAACGGATCGCTCAAACGAGGTCTGTTCGGGCGTGCCGATGAGCGGCGTGGTGAGGTGAACGAGAAGCGTGCTGGCAGGCATGATGCGGGCGCAGACCGCGGCCAAAAAGCTGCTGTCGACGCCACCGGAAAAGCCTATGGCGACGCGTCCGTATGCCAAAAGCAGCTGTTCGAGCGCCGCGAGTTTGTCCTGAAGCCCCTTTGCAGGTGCGGTAGTGTCTGAAAGCATAAAACAATCCTTACCATTGAGTACTCGGTCGAAAACTATAATCCTATCGGACTGCTCGTCATATGACTTCTGCCTATGTAACGATAGTGCAATATGCTATATACGTCATATACAAGTTTGTAAAGTAAGCTAGAGTGGCCGTAATGCAATCCGGTGAGGGGACCGATATGATCAAGACTGTAATTTTTGACATGGACGGAACGCTGGTCGATACCGAGCGTTTGGGCATCAAGGCATGGAAGACGGGCGCTGCCGAGCTGGGGGTTGCGATTGATGATGCGCTGATCCATCAGTTTATCGGTCGCACACTGCCCGATGTCATGGACATCCTTGATAAGCATTACGGCAGCCACGAAACCACCGAGGCGATCTATGTCCGCCACAAGGAGATTCGCGACGAGATGGTCAAGACCGACCTGGAGCTTAAGACCGGCGCCGCCGAGTGCCTCGACGAGCTGCTGGCTGCGGGCTATCACGTGGGTCTAGCGACGTCGTCGCGCCTCGCTACGGCCGAGCGCAACCTTAAGATGGTCGGTCTTTTTGACAAGTTTGAGACGGTGACCTGCGGCGAGGACGTCGTGCACGGCAAGCCCGACCCCGAGATGTATCTGCTTGCCTGCGAGCGCGCGGGCTTTGCCCCCGAGGAATGCGCTGTGGTCGAGGATTCGCGCAACGGCTGCGTCTCGGGTATTACGGCCGGCTGCCATGTCTTTGCCGTCCCCGACATTGTGCCGCTGCCGCAGAATGTGGTGGATGGCTGCGAGGCCGTGCTCGATACGCTGTTCGACCTTACGGAGGCGGTCAAGGCCGTGCGCTAGACAGCTGCGGCGTTGAAACGGGCAATTGCCCACATTTACGCTTAAGCATAAGGGGTCCGGCAATGGCCGGGCCTCTTTTGCTTAAGCTGTGTTTTGGCATACTGGTCGACGTGCTATAGATACGCGCCCAGGTTGATGGCGGTGGCTTCGGCTTGGCTGCTCGCCTGGGTACTGGCGCGCTCTAAGAGGAACGGCCGCACGAGTTCCTGACGGTTGATGTCCTCGGCGGCTGTGACCTCGGTGACGGTGCGTGCGGCGGAGCCGATACGGACGCGTTTGGTTTTTGTCGGCGCCTTGTTCTCGATTTGCTCCATGAGCAGCTGGACACCCTTGCGGCCAATCTCGTAGCCCGGGGGTGCTACGGTGGTGAGCGGTACTGCGCCGCTCCATGCAAGTGGGTTGCCGTCGCAGCCGGCCACGCGAACTTGCTTGGGGACGGAGATGCCTTTGTCGATCAGCGCTGAGATAACACCCGAGGCCAATACGTCGGTTAGGCCGATGACAAAATCGGGACGCTCATCGGTGGAACGCTCGGCAATTTGAGTGCCGATACTGTAGCCGTCGGCTGCGGTATTCCATTCTCCGGCGTCAATGACCTCAATTTTGATATCGGGATACAGGGCGAGTGCCTTGTGAATGCCAAGTACGCGCAGGGTGAGCTGCATAAATGCCGCTCTGCCCACAACGGTGATATGGCGCGCGCTGCGGGCAATGGCGAGCTCGGCGATAATGCGCCCCTGTGCCTCGTTATCGGCGGCCACGTAGTAACCGGGCTCGGAACAGTGGATGTCCAGATGGACAATCGGCACGGGCATCTTGGTCATGGCGGGGTGCCAATCGGGGGATACCATGGGCTGAACCATGACGCCGGACATCTGCGTGCCCATAAAATAGCGCAGGTAGTGGTCTTCGAGGATGTCGTCGTTATCGGCGTTGGCGATAAGCAGGTCGTAACCGTGCTTGCGGGCCTCGTTATGGGCACCGCTGGCAATTTGGAGCGAGAAGCCGTGGTCGAGACGGGGGAGGACCAGGCCAAAGGACTTGGTGGTGCCTCCTGCGAGCTGACGGGCGCTTTGGTTGGGCAGGTAGCCAAGGCGATTGATGGTCTCGTTGATGAGTTTGAGGGTCTCGGGGCGCAGCTTTTCGGGATGGTTGAGCGCGTTGGATACCGTGCCCAGCGAGACCCCTGCCTCGCGCGCGACGTCGCTGATTTTTACCTTTGCCATAGCGGCCCCTTTGATGCGTTTCAAGTACAAGCCAGATTGTAGCATCGCCCGTCCCTAGGGTGTCAAAACCTGCCAATTAGGGACAGGTTTATTTTGGCAGGTTTTATCTGGGGAAACGCTATTGCTAACGCGACCATCACGAAGGGGACGGGCACCTTTGTGGTGGTTTGGACCGGCTGAACGTGTGTGTATCGGGTGGTATCTAAGTTGAGATACCACTTCTGGTATATCAGCTTGCGCTTGCGTGAGTACAATACTCGAACGTTATACGTCTCAGCGCCCCTTGTGCGTGGACGTTTTACAGTCACGCGAGCGAAGGGATTTATCCTATGTGCGGAATTGTCGGCTACACCGGCTCTGTTATTGCAAAGAACATCCTTGTCACGGGCCTTAAGCGTATGGAATATCGCGGCTATGACTCCTCGGGCGTCGCACTCGAGGTGGGCGAGGGCGCGGCGGCTCACCTCGACGTCATTCGCCGCGTGGGCAAGGTCGCGGGCCTGGAGAGCGAACTTACCAATGTCGACAGCGACGCCACCTGCGGCATCGGCCACACCCGCTGGGCTACCCACGGCAAGCCCTCCGTTGTCAACGCCCATCCCCACGCCAGCTGCGACGGTCGCATCGCCATCGTCCACAACGGCATCATCGAGAACTTCGCCGAGCTGCGTGAGGAGCTGGAGGGCCGCGGCCATCACTTTAAGAGCGAGACCGACACCGAGGTCTTTGCGCACTTGATCGAAGAGGCCTATGCCGAGACACACGACCTGATGGCTTCTGTGCGCGAGGCCTGCACCCACGTGGTGGGCGCCTATGGTTTGGCCGCCGTTTCTGCCGATGAGCCTGGCGTGATCGCCGTGGCCCGTAAGGACTCCCCGATTGTGGTCGGCGTCGGTGAAACCGGCTCCTACGTCGCCTCCGACGTGATTGCACTTATCGATGCCACCCGCGATGTCATGGTGCTCGAAGACGGCCAGTTTGCCAAGCTTACGCCCGCAGGCGTCGAGTATACCGACGAGGCCGGCAACGTGATTGAGCCCAAGCTTACCCATATCGACTGGGACCTGGATATGGCCGAAAAGGGCGGTTATCCCGACTTTATGCTCAAGGAGATTCACGAGCAGCCGCGCGTCGTGCGCGACACGCTGGTCGGTCGTATGACGCCGGCTGGCGAGCTCGATATCGACGAGCTGGGCCTTTCGCTCGAGGAGCTCAACGATATCGACCGCGTGTATGTGATTGCCTGCGGCACCAGCTACCATGCCGGACTTATCGCCAAGAACCTTATTGAGGGTTGGGCTCGTATTCCTACCGAGGTCGAGGCGGCAAGCGAGTTCCGCTATCGCAACCCCATCATCACGCCGACGACACTTGTCGTGGCCGTGTCCCAGTCGGGCGAGACGGCCGACACCCTTGCCGCCATTCGCGATGCGCGCATCAAGGGCGCCAAGGTCTTTGGCATCACCAACGTGCTGGGCAGCCCGGTGGCGCGCGAGAGCGACGGCGTTATCTACACCAAGGCCAACAAGGAGATTGCAGTTGCCTCGACCAAGAGCTTCATCGGTCAGGTCGTGAGCCTTACGCTTTTGGCCCTGCTGCTGGCGCAGGTTAAGTACCGTCTGACCACCAAGCAGGCGCGCATGCTGTTCCGCGAGCTTTCCGATACGGCCGAGCAGATCCAGTGGATCCTGGATACGCAGACCGAGGCCGTGCACGAGGCCGCGCTTGTCTGCAAGGACGCGCAGTCTGCACTGTTCGTGGGTCGCGGCATGGGAGCCGCCATTTCCTACGAGGGCGCGCTCAAGCTCAAGGAGGTCAGCTACCTGCATGCCGAGGCATATGCTGCCGGCGAGATGAAGCACGGCCCTATCGCGCTGATCGACCCGGGTTTCCCCGTTATCGCGGTTGCAACCAAGAGCGCAACATACGACAAGACGGTGTCGAACCTCATGGAGTGCAAGGCGCGCGGCGCCAAGGTCATCGTCGTTGCTACCGAGGGCGACGAGGAAATCAACAAGATCGCCGACTGCATCATTCGCGTGCCGGCCGTCCGCGACGTATTCAGCCCCATCACGGCGAGCGTTCCGCTGCAGCTGCTCGCCCGCGAGGTTGCCATCTTGCGCGGTTGCGACGTTGACCAGCCCCGCAACCTGGCCAAGAGTGTCACAGTAGAGTAATCGAGTTCCTACATCCTAACAACTAAGGCCCGGCTTCGTTGCAGCGGAGCCGGGCCTTGTTGCATTTGCGCAGATAAAACCTGCCAAAATAAACCTGTCCCTTTTTGGCAGGTTAGCGGAGCTTGCTGGTCTCGAAGTGCTCGGGATATTGGTCCAGGACCTCGGTCTGGTTGCGGAACATCATATGCAGGTGCTTGCTGACCAAAAAGCTTGCCTCGATAGGATCGCGACCGGCGATGGCGCGGCGGATTTGCTTGTGCTCGTTAACAATCTCCTGATTGTCGAGCGCCTGCGTAGCGGCGCGCAGCCAGCGGAAGCGCTCCAGGTCGGCATTGGTCGCCTCGAGCCACGACCACACGGTGCTGCGGCACGCGATGCTAAAGATCATGCGGTGCATGAGGTTGTCGCTTAAGAAGAAGCCGATGCGGTCCTCTTCGGCCATGGCTTTTTCCTGCAGCGCGATGGCTCGGTCGAGCTGCTCGATGCCTACCGAGGTGGCACGGGCGCAGCACTCCACAATCACCTGCTTTTCCAGGTGTTCGCGAATGTAGCAGGCACTCTCGGCAAGGGTGAGGTTGATGGGCGAGACATAGGTGCCGCTTTGGGGCACGGTGCGCACTAGGCCCTCTTGCGCCAGACGCACCAGTGCCTCGCGCACAGGGGTGCGCCCCATATCTAGGTCGTCACAAAGCTGCTTGACGCCCAACTTTTCGCCCGGCTTGTAGTCCAGGTAGACTATTTTGCGTCGAATGGTGTGGTAGGACTGGTCCTGTAGGCTCGTTTCCTGCTCGCCGACGTGCATCGATTCTTCCATAGTGCCTCGCAACTGTTCTATCACACTCATATGTCAGTTGTTAATTATGCCGCGAATCAGCTCTCCGCGCTGGGTAATTCGGTTGTTGCCCGAGAACTATTGCGGCATCTTAGTCTGTTTTTGCGCATGGCTGTGCTCGATGTTGCCGTATCATAAGCCGTCGCAAACGTGAAATAGAAAGAAGGAATCCCATATGCAACTGGTAAATATCGTACGCGAGCGCTGGAAGGGTGTCTTGTTCTGCCTGATCATCGCCATCCCTGCGTCGTTGCTCGGCAAACAGATTGAGGTGGTCGGTGGGCCGGTATTTGCCATCCTCTTTGGCATGGTTCTGGCGCTCGCCTTTCCCAAGAATCGTCGCGAACAGCTCGCCGCCGGCGTCACCTATACGTCTAAAAAAATCTTGCAGTACGCGGTTATCCTGCTTGGCTTTGGCATGAACCTCTCGCAGATTCTGTCCAAAGGCGCCCAGTCGTTGCCGATTATCGTGGCTACGATCTTGACCTCGCTCATCATCGCCTTTGTGCTCTACCGCGTTATGAACGTGCCGGGCAAGATCGCGACGCTTGTGGGTGTGGGTTCGTCGATTTGCGGCGGTTCCGCCATCGCCGCGACCGCGCCCGTCATCGATGCCGACGATCGCGAGATTGCCCAGGCTATTTCGGTCATCTTCCTGTTTAACGTTATCGCGGCGCTCGTGTTTCCAACGCTTGGAGGCATGCTTGGGCTGACCAACGAGGGCTTTGGCCTGTTTGCCGGTACCGCTATCAACGACACCTCGTCTGTAACGGCTGCGGCGAGCGCCTGGGACAGTATGCATCCCGGCGCCAATGTGCTCGAGAGCGCTACGGTAGTCAAGCTCACCAGGACGCTGGCTATTATTCCCATCACGTTGGTCCTCGCATGCTGGCAGATGCATCTGGCGCGCAAGGCCGGCGGCGATGCCAAAAGCACGTTCTCCCTTAAGCGCGCGTTTCCCATGTTTGTGCTGTTCTTTGTGCTGGCGAGTGTGGTCACCACAGTGTTTCAGCTTCCCGCATCCGTTACGGCGCCCATCAAGGAGCTGTCGAAGTTCTTTATCGTGATGGCCATGGCGGCTATTGGCTTTAATACCGATATCGTCGAGCTGGTCAAAAAAGGCGGCAAGCCCATCGCATTGGGCTTTTGCTGCTGGATTGGCATTGCGTGCATGGGTTTGGGAATGCAGCACGTGCTGGGAATCTGGTAGAGAAGTAGCCCATTTACGTGCTGGTTGCCGGTGGCCGCATCCTCGCGGTGGAGCGATAGGAGCTCTTGCGGGTATGGCTTGTCCGCAGGTTAATAGATCCCGAAGAGCTCTTATCGCCCCGCCAGGATGGCGATGCGGGGCAACACCTATACTCGCAGGACGGCGCTTTCTGCCCTATAGTGTTTGGTGAGCAATATCGTTCAATTTTGAAACACTCGGTCGTGCGACCGTCGGCGGTTGCACGTCGCTGCGGACAGGGGCAAATCATGGATAGCGATGCCAAGCTGAACATCTTGACCGATGCCCTAGCTGCTGCCGGGGCCTCGGCATTGGCAATCGATGCGCGTGGGGACGTCGCGATCTCGACCATGAATGACGCGGCGCTTGAGCGGGATGTGGCGGCTTTTGTCGCTGAGCGCCTCGACCGCATAGGAGACGGCGCGCGTCTGGTTATGGGGCGTGCGGGTACGCGCCTGAGCCTGACCGTTCGCCCCACCGATAAAGGGGGCGGGGGCCTTTGGGTCATCGTGG
>OBVO01001347.1_pt1 | contig 10494 bp, 9 predicted proteins | sample 1495151 | NCBI WGS metagenome assembly OBVO01 (sample SAMEA2580019, study PRJEB22360) | human gut metagenome | reverse complement strand
AGCAGCACGCCCTGGCGAGGACCTCGGCTACGGCTCCCAGACGATGGTCGAAGACGGGCTTTTGGAGGACCCGAAGGTGAACGCGGCGTTTGGCCTGCACATCATGTCCACCGTGCCCATCGGCAAGGTGCGCTACACGTCCGGGGTCACGAGCGCGTCGCTCGACACATTCTCCCTGAAAATCCAGGGAAAAGGCGGGCACACGTCCGCACCGCAGGATTGCATCGACCCCTTAATGATCGCAAACCAGGTCTACACGGCCGTGAATCTTTTAATGACGCGCGAAGTCGACCCGCAGGCAGCGGCAACGCTCTCGTGCGGCACGATGCATGCGGGCACGGCCTCCAATATTCTGCCAGACACGGCTCAGATGCAGTTCGGCCTTCGCACATACGACATCGAAGCCCGCGAGCATATCCTGCAGCGCGTACCGGAACTCGTAGACGCCTACGTCAAGGCTTGGCGCGGGACGTATCAGCTCGACGAATTTCACTGCCCGTCCACGTTTACGAACGAGACGCTCCTGCGGCGCCTTCTGCCGGCCATGGAAGCGGTCGCGGGCAAGGAAAACCTTGAGGGCGGCACGCCGATGTCCGGCACGGAAGATTTCAGCTACATCGCGCAGGCGGTACCGAGCGTCTTCGTCGTGCTCGGCGCCGGCGGCCCGGACTGGTGCCCGCACCATAATCCGCACATGGTCATCGACGAAAGCGTGTTCTGGATGGGTGCGGCGCTGCACGCGGCGTGTGCGCTGCAATATCTCGATACCGCTCATCTCAAAGCAGAAGGAGGAACTGAACCGGCATGAAAAAACACCCCGAAGCCGTTTTGCAGAAGAAAAAGCGCGGTTTTCAGATGCCGCACGTGTTTATCATCCTCACGATCGTGATGGTCATCGTTTGGGTGGTGTCGTTTATCGTCCCGAGCGGCAACTTCGCGCGCGTCATGGATAAAACTTCCGGCCGCGAGATCGTGGACCCGAATACATTCTCCTATGTGGCCAAATCGTACATCACACCGGACGTGTTCTTCCAGTCGTTCTACCAGGGCATCGTCGGCGGCATCAACATCATGGCAAACCTGTTGATCTGCTCCGGCGTGCTCGGCGTGCTCGAATCGACCGGCGCGTTTGCGGCCGGGATCCACAAGCTGATTCACGCGACAAAGGGCAAGGAGATCAGCCTCGTCATCATCATGTACGTGCTGTTCACGCTGTTCGGCGTGCTCGGCTACGGCGAGGGCGCGTACCCGTTCTTTGCACTGGGCACGACAGTCATCATGATGGCCGGCTACGCCCGGATGCCCGGCGCAGCCGCCGTTTTGCTCGGCTCGTGCTGCGGATTTGCCTGCGGGATGCTCAACCTGTTTACGACCGGCGTCTCCCAACAGATCGTGGGCCTGCCGATGTTCTCCGGCATGGGCTACCGTGCAGTGGTGCTCGCCGTGTTCTTCGTGATCGGCCTGCTCTTTATTCTGCACTACGCGCATAAGATCCGCAAGGACCCGACAAAGAGCCTATGCTACGACGAGTACAAAGACCAAAACGCCGAAAACGCGCTGGGCGAAGAGATCCCGATGACATGGCGGCACGTCGTCGCGCTGATCGGCTTTCTCGTGGTCACGGTGCTGCAGGGCTATGGCTGTGTGGCGCTGGGTTGGAGCTTCCCGAACATCACGGCGCTTTATATTGTATACATGATCGTGCTGGCGGTGCTGTTCCGCATCGGCCCGAACGAGGTGTGCGCACGCTTTGGCCAGGGCGCCGGGCGCGTGCTCGTGCCAGCGCTCGCGATCGGCCTTGCCAACGCCGTCATGGTGCTTTTAAAGGACGCAAACATCATGGATACGCTCGTCTACTACATGGGCAACGCCTTAAACGGCAAAAACGCTGTGATTACGCTTTTGATTGTCTACCTGTTCGTGACGGCATTTAACTTCTTTGTTGTATCCGGTTCCGGAAAGGCCGTCATGATGATGCCGATTTTAAGCCCGCTGGGGAACATGCTGCATATCAATCAGCAGGTCATGGTGCTGACGTACCAGCTCGGCGACGGCCTGACGAATTACCTGTGGCCGGCCGGCTGCGCGGTGTGCTGCACGCTGTGCGGGGTCAGTTACGATAAATGGTTCCGCTTCGCCATCAAGGCCATCGGCACGATGATGATCGCAGCCTACGGCTTGATTGTCATCTCCCATCTGATCAATTACGGGCCATTCTGAGGATTTCCCCTGACGGGACACGGCAAATGGTCTTTTGTGTTCTTCTTTTACGGTTTTCTAAAATTTTCGCGGTGAGCTTCAATATTTTGGCTCACTGCGTTTTTTGTTTTTCTTTTCTGCCTGCACGCGCCCCACAAAGGCCGGCCGTATCCAGCACCACGGATGCAAAAAGATGCCCGGCAAGGAAAAGCCACCGGTCCGGCTTGGCCGGGGTCGGTGGCTTCAAATGCTTACCCATTTAATTTTAACAAATTGCGCACCGGGTATTGCGAAAGAATCACAACAGGATTTTTCTTGCGCAAGGTATCGGGCGATATGTTTTCGGAAGAAACCGCATACGGAAGCACGAAATCGCGGGAATCCCCGACCTTGATCGAAAACGTGGTGCCGCCTTTCATGAAGGGGTTCACCGCTGCGAAAAGCTCCCACTGGCATTGGGTGGTATAATCCGTCGCCAAAAGGTTCCATTGCAGCATATCGATGCCCGCTTTGCCGACCAGCTGATTGGATTTGTTGGTCACATGGACATCCACCTCATAAATGTAGTCTTCCACCGCCATGGTGCCGTCCTGTTCTGCCTTCAGCTGCTCCGGCATTGCTTTCTCTTTCGTCAAGCCATGGTTTTTTAAAAAGGTGTCGGTTGGAATCAGCTTTGCATCCGTCAGCGTTACATAATAGCCATCCATGATTTCCGGCTCTTTGTATGCAAAAAAGATATTCTTGCCGATGGATGCCTCCTGCCCCTTTGTGTAATAAACAGAAGGCGGCACTTTCTCCGCGGTTGCGTTTACGTAATAAATGCGTCCGCCGCAGACAAGGGCGACGACCACGATTAAAATTACGGCGAGCATCCGTTTTTTCATATCGATTCCTCCTCAAAGGGGGCGAAAAGGTGCTTTTCGATGTGGCCGGTATTTAAAACGAAAATTTCGTCCGACATATGGCGCAAAATCTCCAGATCATGGCAGGAAATAATCACCAGAGCGCCACGGGCTTTCTGCTCCTGCAAAATATCCTTGACCAGCTCGATGCCGGCCGTGTCCAGCGCAATGGTCGGCTCATCCATAATCACAATGTCTGGGTTTTCCATGTATGCCGCTGCAATGCCCAGGCGCTGCTTCATGCCCAAGGAATATTTGCGGTAGGTGCGTTTGTCGTCCGGGTCCAGGCCCACCTCCCGGATCACATCGCGCAGGTGTTCGTCCGGCACCAGCTTTTTGATGGACGCGAGCTGGTGCAGGTTTTGAAAGCCCGTGTAATTGTCCAGAAAAGCGGGATTTTCGAGCAGCAGCCCCAGGCTTTTTGGAAAAGCCAGCTCCTTGCCAAGCTGCTTGCCGTCGATCAAAACGCTTCCGCTGGTGGGGTAAATCAATCCGGAAATCAGGCGCATGAGCATCGTTTTCCCGGACCCATTGATGCCCTGCAGGCCGTAAATCCTGCCCGCTTGCAGCGTGAGCGAAATGTCGTCGATCACTTTGTTTTTCTTAATGATTTTGGTAACGGATTTGCATTCTACAGTCGCCATTGTTTTCTCCTCCTTTACTCGTCCACCGGCAAAACATCGTATTTCCGGAATCGGAAAGCACCGGCGATTGCCACCACCACAATCAGGATAACCGCAAAAACGGCGCCGTTCAAATTCGTCACCCCTGCCTCATAATATGCCGTGTTGCGGACCGGCATGGCGTAGTTGCCCAAAAGGAACGGCGAGAGTTTGTAGGCAGAAGCAACCAGAATCACAATCGATACGATAAAGCTGACGATTGGCTTGACCCACAGGGTCAGCACCATCTGCAGCATGCTCAGCGCAAACATCACAAGCGGCGCCATGACAAAGGTGGCGAGCAGCAGCGGCGTGAGATACCCCGGGCCGGTCACGGCCGCCGGGATGCTGTCCTGCAGCAGGTCCGCATGCAGCGTCAGCGAAATGGGACAGCCGGAAACCAAACAGAGGACAAGCAAGGTCAACCAGATGACCACAAAGAAGGAAAGCACCATGCACAGGTCCCAGATGCACTTTGAAAACCACCAGAGCGTCCGGCCGTTCGTGCGGAACAAAAACTGCTGGCCGGTTGTGGTCAGGTCGTTGTGCGCATACTCCAATGTCATCCAGAACAGGACGATATAAAGCAGCATCCAAACCAGCGGAAAGGTAAAAGTCTGCTGTGGGTCCGGGACATATTCAGACATGCCGGCAAAAACATAAAATACAGCGTCCCCGAAGCTTGGCACAACGGTTGAACCGGTTCCCGTGATAACGACTCCCTTATTGAAAGCGGAAACACGTATGCAAAAAACCAGCCAGAATGCAATGGTCATCAGGACAACGCCAACGTGCCACTTCCACCTTTTGAAAAGGCCATGCTGCAAATCATAGCGAACCAATTTAATAAATTTCATGTCGCTTCCCCCGTACACAAGTGCTGATGATCGTAATGGCTGCGATGATGCCACCCTCCAGAAGGACTCCCCATAAAAATTTACTGGTGTTTCCAATTTGCCCTAAAAAATTGATAGGAGAAAGGGACGCTGAATATTTGCTGAAAGCAAATACGCCGCCTTCAATAAACTGCAACGCAACACAGATGAAAAATGATGTGATCAGAACCGCCACCTGGTTTTTGGTTATGTAGGCGATCGACATGCCCAACACCGCCAAAAGGCCGCAGAAAACAAAGATGATAAGCAACCGCATGCAAACATATAGGGCAGGCATTGTATAAAGGAGTTTGGACCCCAGCTCCGGGTAATAAATTCCATAGCTATAAATCACATAGTCAATACTCGGCGTACGGGCAGGAACAAACATGGACACAACTAAAATGTTCAGTAGAACAGGAATCAAAACAGCCAATCCCCCCGCACAGAACGTCGCAATCCATTTGGCGGAATAGTACCGATAGCGCCCACAGCGCACGACCATATTCCGCTCATAATACCGGTTCCGCTCCTGGCAATAGCTCCATGCAAATGGAATGGTACAAAGCAACGGGGCCAGATAAAAAAACAGAGTCGCAAATAAAGTATAGGCATCTGCGCCGATCCATCGATTATAAAAAGATTCCGCCTCAACGACCGGATTTGAAATGATGCCCGCGGATGCTATCTTTTGAAAATAACTACTGTCAGAATAGTAGCTTTGGATCCGAATCACAGCACTGCCAATGTTCAACGCACATCCGATGAGTATCGAAAGCAGAAAACGCCAGTTTTTGAATGCCTTTCCCAGCTCCAATCGCACGACATTTTTCATTTCGTATCAACCTCTATCCGAATGACGCGGTCACGCGTCGTGTTCTCACCTACGATGGCAACATAGAGATTGCCATTTTCCATATATTTTTTGGGGAAAATATAGCCCAGTTGAAAAGTTTCCGTTTCGCCATCCTTGATAGATGGAAGATGATAATACTGCACGTCGCGGTCCTTTTCCGGTGCTTTGCTGTTATAAACAGTTGCGGGCCGGAAAGAGAGGGATTCCCCTTTTCCTTCATTCACTCCAAAATCCTGTTGAATCATCGGAGATAAAATATCTGCGCGGGGCTCTGTTCCATCCTCTTTCGGAATTTCACCCTCCAATTTTACCTCTGCATCTAAAAGTAACAACGCAGATCCCTCTGGAAAGGTTCCGTCCGTATTGTAGGCGGGGACAGAGTTTCCATCGATGTAATTATATCCTAAACTTAATTCTTTTGCAGAAAGGCCGGCTTCCTCCAAGGTTGAATAAACTTTCGCAGATGTTACACGGTAAGAAAAGGTGTAGTTTGTACTGGAACTCTTCACGGGCACAAATTCTCCCATGGGATAAATTTTGACCCCATCCACCTCGGACTCAGCGGGAGGCGCTGAATTTTCGCTTGTCAAGGCATTCTGTGGCATGTTCACCATGGTTTTCTGCGCCTGGCTTTGTGCGTTCTGTTCCGTACATCCGGTGAAAACGGCAACCGCCAAAAACACCGCCGCCGCCGCTGACCAGATTTTTTGCTTCATAAAACCGCCCCTCATCTTTTAAAAATCCCCTATTTGCTTCCCAGAATTGCATGGCACTTCTGTTTTGCAAATAGGGGATACGACATTACTATTTTTTAAAACCGAAAGAAATATTTATACAATTATACAATCGTATAGACTCCGACAGAATCCGGACTCCAAACACCACTCGCAATCAGTATTTCGTTGGGCCCTGCTGAACCACGCAAGGCCGCTTGTCCTAACAGACTTTCATTAACCGTGTTACGTACAGAATACTGTACATTGCGTTTAAGATCCACACTGCCTGCAATCGTTTGATTGGTCCAAGCGACACCTCGCCCCATAATTTGGGTGTGCATTATGGTCATTCTTTCGTTCCTTTGCACAAGAACATAGCAATATGAATCATCGAGTTTATCTTGTGGGGTGCTATATGCGTAGGTATTGCTAATACCAAAATTCCAACCCCTATCTTGCGTGTTCCCTTTTGCCGCATTTGCCGGAACCGCAGCCGCCACAGCAGCAATCATTGCGGTCGCCATTACAGCACCCAGAACTCTAGTCTTGAACTTGAACATAAGTCGAACCTCCTTTAAAGATGAATTTTACAAATATTTCCATAATCTCTCGGCCGAGAAAGATAAATGGATTCATGGATATAAATAAATCACTTAATACACTTATGTACTTATATTATTTGTCTAGAGTATAGCATGCCACAGCAATAAAGTCAATATAATTCTAAAAAAATCCCTAAAAAACTTTAATTTTTATTTAAATTTTGATACATCTATGGCGTATTGCAACCGTTTCAATGGCCGAAAAAGCTATCTAGCACGACATTTGGCTCTTTGTGCGTTCTGTTCCGTGCATCCGGTGAAAACGGCAACCGCCAAAAGCACCGCCGCCGCTGCTGACCAGATTTTTCGCTTCATAAAACCGCCTCCTGATTCCTATAAAAATCCTCCGTTTGCTTTCCAGAATTGCTTTGGACTTCTGTATTGCAAACGGATGAAACAACGTGATTGTTCCCTAAAATTCAAATCGGTTTTGGGGGGATACACATTTCGGCTGTTCGGGGATATAATAGAGAAAAAACGGGGGAGAAAAGCATGGAAAGAATTTCGAGCAAAGATGTGCAGACATTTCGCCCGTTTGCAGCCGCCGACTCAAAAAGGCATCTGCTGTTCAAATAAACAGCAGATGCCTTTCTTAAAAAACGTTTTTGTTACAGAATTTTTCTCACACCGGGGATCCACTTGAGAAGCCAGGTGATTGCAAACGAAATCGCAAAAATCAGCAAGATCAGGCCCACAAATGCGAGAACCCCTCCTATATACGGATTAAAGCCCCAGTAGCGCAAAAACAGGCGCACAAAAATCATGTGGATTAGATAAATCCCCAAAGAGCAGCGGTCGATCTGCAGCAGGATCTTTCGCACGACGGCCTTCCCCTTGCAGCGCGAGACGAGGGCAAAAAAGCCCGCCGACTGTGCAATGACGAGGATGGAGGAATATCCCCACAGGGCCTCCAGCTGCTTCCAGCCGGTTTCCCAGCGCAGGATGGTCAGGAGGACAATCGCCGCTGTCCCGACCGCGAGCAGCAACCAGGCAGTGACTGCGCGCATCCGCGGGTTTTTCTTATGGATAACGTACCCGCAGAATAGATAAAACGGATAGATGGTGGACACGTGTACGTAGAATCCGCAGTTGACCCAGTTTTGGAGCAGAGGCACCAGGGACAAAAACACAATGTAAATCACGAGCAGGTATTTTAAATCGAACGCACCGCTGTGTTTTGCCACCATCCGGTAAAATGGCAGGAGCAGATACAGACCAATCAAAAGGTACAGATACCACAGATGCGACCAGCTTGTGGCCGTGAACATCTGATAAAACCCCTGCAAAAAGGCGCCGGCGCTGATCGCCTCGTGATTCATGAAGATGTCGAACACGCGGAACACCATGCAGAAGGCCACCAGCAGCACAAAGATGCGGAACACATATTTTCCGAACAGCTTGCGATAAGAAAGCTCCTTGGCAGGATTTAACAGCAGCGCGCCCGTCACCATGACAAAGCATGGAACAGCCCACATCATGCAGTTGGCAACCGCATGGGAGGCAGTGCTCTGCGCGGGGGTCAGGCTGTCCTGAAACATCAGGATGGCTGAAAACACCGTGTGCAGAACAATGATGGCAATGCAGGAGATGGCTCGTATGTAGGAAAATCCATCCTCACGCGCAGGCCGCGCTTCTGCGGGCGTTACCATAGCAGACCGCCGTTCAGGCAGCCGTCATCCGAATTGCCGCCGGTGGTGGTATTCGGCGTCTGTGTGGTGCCCTGGTTGGTGTCGGGTGTTGTGGCCTTGGGCTTGGACGAGGTCTTCGGCTTTGAGGAAGCCTTGGGCGTAGATTTCGGCTTTGAGGTGGTGCTTGTTTTGGGTTTGGCGGTGGTCTTCGGCTTGGAGGCGGGCTCGGTGTCCGTCTCCTGTGTCTTTTGAGTAGTCGTCGTATCCTGGGACTTTTCAGCAGCCTTCGAAGAGGAAGCGGGCGCGGAAGAAGATACCGCTGGCTCGCTGCTTTCGGGTGTGGAGGATGCGTTGGCGTCCTCCAACAGCTTCTGCTCTGCGTCCTTTGTACTCACTTCTTCATTGCTGGAAGTGGAGAGGTAGGTCAGGAAAGTCACGCCGTCTTCCTGGCAGATGCTTCCCTGCGCGGTGTCGCCGAACGGGAACGCATGCAGCACGGCAGTGGTCTTGTCCGCAAAGGTCAGCTGCACGTCATACTGCGGGGGCAGCGCCTTGGCAGAAGCTGTGCTGGACGCATCCGGGTCGCGCGATTCCCCCGTAGAAGAGGCTGCATCTGCGTTTTCCGCAGGCATGGACACAGATTGCGCGTCGCTAAGTTCCGTCGTACTCGGAATCGCGTAGTACAGATCACGCTTTTCCCCCACAGCAAAGGTTTCCCCCTGCGGAAGCATATTGGCCGGATACGCGGTTTCGTCCGAGCTCTTCACCGAAAAGCCGGTGATCTCTTTTCCCGTCTTATTTTCCAGTGTGACCGGCTCCACACCATCAGCCTGCGTGCCGATGATCTTCGCCGCTGTGGCCGGCATTTCCGCCGAAGAAACCGGCGCCGAGGATACGGGGGCCGAAGAAGAAGCCGTCGAAGCGGCAGAAGTCTGGCTGCACGCTGCGAGCAGGGCCGCGCAGAGCATCGCCGCTGCGCCGCAAAGAATTTTCCGATTCATCAGTTTGTCTCCTCATTTCTCATGTCATGCTTCTGTAGCTTGTGTAGCGCCATGTGCCGGACATGCCATAATGGATCTGGTAGCCATTGCGGCCCGTCTCATGTGTGAAGTCCGGGTCAAACACATAGGTGGCGCCATTGATGCGAATCTCGCACCAGGAGTGCGGCCCAAGGCCGCCGGCCGCCAGCGGGACCAGGCCGGTCATCTGGCGCGCATTGTAGCCGAGCAGGTCCGCCATGTAATAGAAGGTAGAGGCCATCACATAGCAGTTGCCGCACTTGTTATTAAAGCCGTAGTTTGCGAACCACTCCGCTCCAGGCGAGGGGTTGGAGGTGGTTGACTTGTAGCGCAGGCCAGCGGACCAGTTAAACGCCGAACGCAGATTCCAGCCCACGCTGTTTAGGACGCGCGCCGCGGACTGGTAGCCGGTGCTCGTGCGGCCGCTATAGCCCAGATGGATACCGTCAACAGTTGCGTTCGTTGTCTTCAGGCCAGTCGTGGGGTTAAAGTAATAGCGATAAGTGCCAATCTGCAGCCAGCCCTTTGCCAAAGAGCCGTCACTCGTGCAGTAATAATAATTGCTTCCGAACGAGAGCCAGCCGGTCTGCAGGTGGCCGTCCGGCATGCCATAATAGCGCTTTCCGTCTGCAGTGATCCAGCCGGTGCGCGGCTTGCCGTTGGCGTCCAGATAATACCATTTGCCGTTGATCTTCTGGTGGCCGGTCATGGGCGCCACTTTGATGGTGCAGTGTTTCACGGCTTTCTGGCCGGGCAGCGTGGTGTATACGCCACTGGCTTCCCCGACGTTGCCGATGGCGCGGACCTTGAAGTAGTAGACATCGTGGCCATTTTCTACCACACGCCGCGTCTCTTCCGTGCGCAGGACTTTTCCGTTGCCCGCCGCGATGTTTGGCTGCAGGCCCTGCGGCCCGATGATCTCAAACCGGAACGCATAGGTGTTGTTCTTTGCCACGGAGAAATCCACAGTTGTGTCGGATTTTACGTACGGCTCGCCAACGGTGATGGCGCACTGGCGCACCGGCTCCTGCCCCG
>OBVO01001344.1_pt1 | contig 10509 bp, 9 predicted proteins | sample 1495151 | NCBI WGS metagenome assembly OBVO01 (sample SAMEA2580019, study PRJEB22360) | human gut metagenome | reverse complement strand
CGGGCGCCTCACACCGGCTTGGCGACAGAGGACGCCGAGCCGTTGGCGCAGTCAATGCCAATCTTGACGCCCTGCAGCGAAAAGTTCGCGCTTGCAATGAGCGAGGCAATGTAGCGGTTGCGGCCCTGCATGTAGTCAACCGTGGCGCCAATGTGGTTGCCCGTGGCCAGCGGCACCTCGCTCTTGCCATCGATGTAGTCCTCGATGAGCTCCAGCACGTCCTCGTCCATCTTAAAGCCGTCGCTGTTGACGAGCTTAATGCCGTTATCGCAAAACGGATTGTGGCTCGCACTGATCATGATGCCGCAATCGAAGCAGCCCTCCACGGTCTGGTGCGCCACGCCCGGCGTAGGAATCACATGCAGCATATAGGCGTCTGCGCCGCTCGCAACCAGACCGCTCACCAGCGCCGCCTCGAACATATAGCTCGAGCGACGCGTGTCCTTACCCACGATCACGCGCGCCTTGGCCCCGCGCCTGGCGCCGTAATACCAGCCCACAAAGCGGCCGATCTTGTAGGCGTGCTCCACGGTCAGCCCAACGTTGGCCTCGCCGCGAAATCCGTCGGTGCCAAAGTACTTCATAAGAGGTCCTCTCTATAGACAAAGGCGCGCCGCCAAAGCAACGCGCCGCCAGCCTATTATCCTTTATAGCAACCGCGGGGGCTACACCGTTAAAAACATCATTACGATAATCATGGCAAAGCCGATAAGGTCGGTCGGCAAAAATACCGTGCCCAGCATAACGGCGCTGGTAATGGTTGCCGAGACCGGCTCCACGGTCCCGATGAGGCTCGCGCGCACCGAGCCGATGTCCTTGACGCCCTGCATATAGAGCATGTACGCCAAAAACGAGCCCACGACCACAAACACCGCGAGCGCCTCGACGCCGGCGGCATCGAGCGCCGGCATATGGGCCCAAGGCTGCACGATAGTGCAGGTGACGATACCAGCCGTGAGCATGGCAGAGCCTGTAACGATGGGGCTGCCGTATTCGGGCAGGATCTTGGCGGGAATCACCGCCATGCAGGTGGCGCTGACCGCACACATAAGGCCCGCAACCAGGCCGAGCGGCGAGATGCTCAGGCTGGTGGGATCACCGCCGGTAGCGATTAAAAAGGTGCCGCCCAGGGCCAGACCAATGCCGATCGCCTCGCGAGCGCGCGGCATGCGGCGATCGACCACGCAGGTGTAGCCCATGATGATGACCAGCTGCAGGCACTGAAGCACCGTCGCAGTTCCGGCATTGGTCAGACGCACGGCCGAAAGATAGCAGAACTGGTTGAACAGCAGGCCAAAAGCGGTAAAAAGCAGCAGTTGCTTACGGTCGGCAGGCGTGGTCCAGAGCTTGACCAGACGCTCGCGATCGCGCGTGACCACCACGACCATAAAGAGCAGGCCGGCGAGAATCTGGCGCACACTCATAAGCCACAGGGTATCAACGTGATGAGTGTCGAACAGAAAGCTCGCGCTGGTGCCCGAAAAACCCCAAAACGAACCGCCCACCAGCGTGGCCAACATGCCCACGATCATCTTGCGCGTCTGGGCATCGTTGAGGCGGTCGCGCCATGCACGGCGGGTGCTGCGGCTGAGCTCATCGGTGCCCTCGGGCACATCAATGTTCGATATATCGGTCATCGGCACCGAAGCCCCTGCGCCTTCGACCTGCTCGACACGCTCTTTGCTCATCCCGCTCCCCCGAAACAGCCTGGAAACAATTCGGCTTACCTTACCACGGCGAAGGCACCAGCTGGGGGCTTGTCCGCTTATCGGTAGGACAATTCCGCAGACGTCTCTTCCATGGTTCGGCATCGCAACGGCTTTGCATTATGCGATAGCCAAATCGCGGCAGCGAGCTCTTTTAAAATGGGCGCGACAAAGCCCTTTGATTCCACAACGTTAGCGATTTTAAAAAATATTCTTGCCACCGAGTTCAAGCTCCGTTATATTATCCCTTGCGCACTTGCGCACCCTTGATCGGGCGTTTAGCTCAGGGGGAGAGCGCTTCCCTGACACGGAAGAGGTCACAAGTTCAAATCTTGTAACGCCCACCAAATGTTCGCAGCCCAGAGGCTATGCCTCTGGGCTGTTTTGTTTTATGTGCTAAGCCAAAAGGGCGCCGTGGCACCCAAAACCGCTTCGGCAGCTCCAATAACCATCCCAATCGAGGCTGATACCGCCTCTACATAACCGGCAATCATCCCGGCAGACCCCAAGTTGCTTCGGTATCGCCGGCAATTACCCCTGCCACACCCAAAGTCGCCCAGACAACCCCGGCGATCGCCCCAATCAGCCCCAAAATTACCCAAACAGCCTTGGCGACTGCCCCAATCAGCCCCAAAATTACCCAAACAGCCTTGGCGACTGCCCCAATCTGGCCTTCGCAAGCCTCGCGGCCACATCCGGACAGCCTTCCCATAATCAGGTCTAATACTTTTCCCGAGAAGTGAACGACCTTATTTGGACCCCCGAAGCATCCACACTTTTTACAGCCAAAACCGCAGGATTCCAATGATAAAACCGCAGGAAATAAGCCACCAAAAGTGTCGATGTTTCGGGGGTCCGTTTTGACTCGTTCACTTCTCGGGAAAAGTATTAGACCTGACAATGAGACCCTTGGTCCCATGCCCAGCAACCGCCCCTACCAATGTTGACGCGCCTCGATTACGGCCTGCCAAAGCTTAAACCGCTTCGCTTCGACGCGCTTGAGGGCAAAGTATCGCTGCTCCTCGCTCATGGGCTTGTTAAAAATGGGTCGCTTGTTCCGGTGCAGCTTCCGTCGGATGCGTTCGCACAGCCGGATGAGCTTGTCGTAGTCATTTGCCTGCTCAGTCGTCACGGTGAAGTGTGCCACGCCGCTCAACAGCTCCAACTCGTTGCGGCGCTCGGCATCCTTGTAAATCTTCTCGCGTCCGTCATGAATGGCATCGCTGTCGTAATCGACCATCGCGGTCAGCACCTCTGGCAGCAGCCCGGCCTTTACTTTATCCATGCCCACCTCGACTTTAGCCGTAAGCGTTATGTCGGGTGTGCGCTCCAACACGCGAAGCTTGTGATCACGTCCGTCATTGTATCCATCGCGAATGAAGACCTTCTTGTTAAGTTCGGCCTTGCCCAATGCATACCCGCCGTAGCGCGCAGGCAGCGACATAAACATGCAGAGCCCCGACTCCCTCGGAGAGCGCGACCCCTCGATCACATATGCAAGCAGCGCCTTTGCCTTCGCGATACCCCTCACCTTGGGTGACTTCTCGATATACGCCGCGATGAGCTCCTTAGTCGTGAGCCTGCTATCGCGCATGCCCGCATCCCTGCCTGTTACCCCACCGGGAGCAAGGTTATCCAGCCGGTAATCCGATGTCATCGCATAGCCGGCATAGACGGCCGCTGCCACATCGCCATCGTGCACAGCCTGCAAAAACGCCAGCTCGGGAGAGCACACATACGCATCAAGGTCGCCCATCCAGTGGCCCAGCGAGATAAACGAACCCGCCGGGAGCTCGTTGGTGCACAGATGCGTCTTAACATGCTTGCTCTGCCGACGGCCGGCGCGCGACGGCACCAGCAAATCCAGCGTTTCGATCCCCAGGTCATAGCGATCGATAACCTCCTGCGCTTCTTGGTCCAAGAGCGCACAGGCACCTGCAATCGACACGACCTCTGGCTCCGAATCCCCAAAGCGAGGGTTCGGCATGTGCGCCAACAGCGCCAATGCGGCGTTATGTGAAACGATAAAGTACCTCATGGCGCGAAGATAGCACGCACGCCGGCGGCGGCTGGCGGTTCTGTTAAGTTTCCGGTAAACGACCGGCGGTTTTTTCGCCGAGGTGCGCCAAAGTGTTCATTCGACGATGCCCAAACCGCAATCCGTCAAGCTTTTGGCAAGGTTGCCGCTCAACTGGCCAAAAGTCGACCATCTACTTGCCAGTTTATCCAAGGCGTAACCAACCAGTCCGCACCGCGGCTTCTCGGCAAAACGCCACAACGTCCACACCCTGCGGTATCCTTGAGCCACTTACACCTGTAGCACCAAGGAGCCACCATGCGCACCGAGCTCGATGTTCCCTTTTCGCGCAAAGAAGAAGCCAAGGCGCTGGGCGCCAAATGGGACCGGACCAAGAAGATCTGGTATGTACCCAGCGGCGTCAACCCCGAGCCCTTTGCCGAGTGGCTGCCCGGTGTTAACCGATCCGACCCCTCTGCGCCGTATATATATCTAGTACTGGGCAAGCGCGAGTGCTGGAAGTGCCACAAAGAGACCTCGGTCGCGGCCTTCGGCATTCCCTATCGAGCCGATGACGGCGAGGGCATCGCCATCGCGCACGCACCCAACAAGGCCGGGCACATTGCCATCGACACGACCAATGCCAACGCGCTCGCCATTGTTCCCGCTCTTGGCTGCGTGCCGGGCGAGATCCGCGACTATCTTTCTAAGCGCTGTGGCTACAAGCCCGTAGGCGCGCGAGCCTCCAAAGCCCCGTCACTCGGCAACACGTGCACCAGTTGCGGCGCACTGCAAGGCAGCCGCTATCTGTTCGAAGAACCCACGTCCCCGTTTGCCCTCACTGCCATCAACAAGCTGCCGGCACTGGAGTTTGTGCGCGTCGAAGTTGCCGGCGTCTTTGGCGTTCCGGCCACGCATACCAATTTTGACCAGGCACTCTTTACCTGGGCACGCGACCATCACGCCAAGTTCCACAAGCAGCTCGGTGAGGGGGTTTATTTGTAGGGACGACATCGAGCTATCGAGGAGCAGGAACTCGATCGTTAAACAAGCCCAAAACCCTACAGCCCCAGAATGTGCTCCAGGTAGCCCTTGTTGAACCAGAACGATTGCTTCGTCATCCAGCGCCCGTCGGGCAGTTCGTAAGCATTCCTTGCGATGTCACCGACCTCTGTTCCATCGGCAAACTTGTAAGCCGCTTTTGACGTATGTGGTCGAACGTGGACAATCGGGTTATCCGCCATACCGGGCAGATTGTTGGTCACCTTGAGCTTTCCACTTGCATCCCGATACGGATTGAGCTCAATGCCCTCACGTATTACCTTTCGCGTCTCATCCCAACAAGCTTTCGCAGGGCCTTCGATTTCGTTTTCTCCCATCGCCCAGAACAAACAACGGTCGAGACGCAGCACGCCATCGTGGTCCTCGCGAAACACAACGAAGAAGAAACGATTGGTCTCAAGGCACGCATGAAAAGGCGACGTTTCCCAGTCTTCCTCGATCAAACGCTTGAACTCAAACGGCGGGAACGACATAGCCTGCTCGATGTGCCCCCTGTTGTTAACTCGAACAGTTCGAACGGAAATGCCTGCCTTGACGAATTCCTCGGCAGCATTGTTTTTGATTCCGAGCATACGATAGACGAGCGTTGTCCACTGCGCCTTATTGCCCGTGTACTCCAACCCGTATTGCTCCGCAATCTGGCGATCAGTTTCGCCATAGTGTTGCTCGATAAGTCCAGTTACGTAACTTTCGAAATCGATAGACTTGCCATCGTCCTGAACAATGCTCTCCCCGACTCGCGGAGCACCGAGCACATAAGTGTGGAGCACATAGTCCATATACGAGCGCTTGAGGGAAAAGGCGCGACGCTTTGCGCGATGGTGCTCAATCTCACCCGTATCGGTATTGAAGTATTCATAATACTGGTCCGCCCACATCGTGGCCTCAGTTGCGCCCTTCGTGCAAGCACCCAGATAAGTCGTCATGCCTTCTGAAAGCTCGTCCGCACGGCCATCCTGAATATAAGAAATGATCTTCTCGTAGTCGGCGCGAATGATCTTCATGTCTTCTTCGGGAAGACGCACCATGACCGCACGCTCAATGCGCTGGTCGTATTTATCGATGGAACGATCTCGGCCGTAATAAATCAACAGGATATTGCTGAGCTTGGTCTTGAGATGCGAACTGTCGTAGTCGAGCGAAACGGGACGGTCGTAGGGAATCATCGTCAAGACAAGACGTTCACCGGCAGATTTACGACCGTCTTTAAGTACGTCAAAACACGTTGCCTTGAGCTCGACACCCGCCTCGGGAAAGTCCGGCCGGTCGTCGCTGTTGGCCTTGTAGCCAAAGTAACGCTCCTCGATTAGGGTCCCCATACCACCCTTGTACTTTTTGGAACCAAAGTCCTTGGGCGCGCTCTCCCCCTCCGGCGCAATGCCAAGCTCAAGAATATCGCGAAACGTCATCCCGTCGAGATTGGCAGCATAGCGCTCAATACTTGAGGGGTCAGAAAAATCAGTATCGTCAAGCATGCGCTTGAAATCGAGGCGCTTCTTAGACACGGGATACCTCCGAAACTCGCAACTAACCTCATGGTAGTTCAGAGCAACTACTAACGCCCAGAAAATTGAGGTCTTGATTGTCCCCTCGATCGGTTATTGTTGTGACCACCATAACCGGACACAGCAGCGATTGGAGAAACGTGTCTGAGATTAATATTGCCGAGCTTTTTGCTGGCGTCGGCGGATTTCGTCTGGGCCTCGAAGGCTATGCCGACCCTCGTTATCCCAATTTCTATATGAAACCAGCCGGCCCCTTCCGCACCATTTGGGCAAATCAGTGGGAACCGCCCGGAACCAAGACGCGTCAGTTTGCGGCACGTTGTTACATGGACCGCTTTGGCGAAGATTCCGTTGTCAACGAAGATATCAATAAGGTCTTGGAGCAGGCTGAAGCCGGCGAAATTAAAATCCCCGATGTGCAAATGGTCGTCGGTGGCTTTCCCTGCCAAGACTACTCTGTCGCGCGTCCTCTCAATCAGGCGCACGGCATCGAGGGCAAGAAGGGTGTCCTCTGGTGGGACATCTATCACTTCCTCGAGATGAAGGAACCCAAGTTCGGCCTCTTCGAAAACGTCGACCGCCTGCTCAAATCGCCCGCGTCTCAACGCGGTCGCGACTTCGCCATCATCCTAAGCTGTCTTGCCGACCTCGACTACACGGTCGAATGGCGCGTGGTCAACTCTGCCGAATACGGTTTCCCCCAGCGTCGCAAGCGTGTTTATATCTTCTGCGAAAAGGACGCTGGCAGGGTTGATCTCGTTGATCGCATGCACAACGGCGTCATGGCTAAAGCCTTCCCCGCCATCTATCCCGACGAGATGTCCGAGCTCGACGTTTTACCCGACCCCTACGAGAACTCAACTCGTTTTGGCGTCGGCCAAAAGACCTCTCAATTCAAGAATGCTGGCGTCATGCAGGGCTGTCATGTTCTGACCTGCGACTTTGCCGAAGACTATCACGGTAAGCGCCACGTGCTTGGCGACGTGCTTGTCGACGAAGCTGATGTCCCGGAGCAGTTCTACATCTCCGACGAAAAGCTTCCCGACTGGCGCTACCTTAAGGGCAGCAAGCGCGAAGAGCGCACTAACAAAAAGACAGGCTTTACGTACACGTATTCCGAGGGAGCCATGAGCTTCCCGGATGCCACCGACAAGCCGAGCCGCACCATCCTCACAGGAGAAGGCGGCACAGGAGCGAGCCGCTTCAAGCACGTCATCGAATGTCCCGATGGCCGTCTCCGCCGTCTTGTTCCCGACGAGCTCGATCAGCTTCAGGGATTCCCGAAAGGCTGGACCGATACGGGCATGACCGACGGCCATCGAGCCTTCTGCATGGGCAACGCACTCGTCACCGGCGTGCCCCATCGCATTGGCGAAGCTATGGTCGAAGTGTACGGCCTCTAAGGCAAGCAATCCGGAGCCGGCAGTTCACGCTGTCGACTCCGTTTTTCCATCCCACTCCCTTGTATACTGATGTAGCACGTGTTTCGTCCGGGTTTGTTGGGCCGGATTGTTCATGGGAGGTTCTTGTGGCCGTTTCGAATCCGCCTAAGGGGAGCGTTTCTTCTTCGTCCATCAAGCCGGTGACGCGCAAGGCCGTGCGTTGCCAGCGCGAGGTCGCTTGGCTTGTCACGCAGGCGGCGGGCAGGCTTGTGGCGAGCACCCAGGACGTCAATGCGCCTACGCCGAGCTTTGTGTTAGCGGCGGCGCTGGATTTTGTGCGCCAATTGGAGCTTGCCGCACAGGATGCCAGCGGCCACCTCGACTACCAGAATGTTATGGCGCCCGACCTGCAAACGTTCTGCCACATGGCCAAGTTGCCCGCCGCGCCCAATGCGCTTTCGGACGCGGGCTACATGTTTACGCTTTCGGGCGCGGACCTTATCCGCGACATCTACGCATACTGCAGCGAGCTCGCCGAGCGCCACGTCTTTGGCGCGGCTGAAGTCAAACCGGGAAATGTCATCAAACTGGTTCTTAGGCTGTTCCTGATGGATGGGTTCGGGACTATGCCAGCGTAAGCCGGATTTTTAACTTCGCCGTCGACTGGGCAACAACCGCCTTACCTTAGCGGGCGCCAATCGAGAGTCGATTATTGGGTCACCTCGTCCGCTGGCGCATTTATTCCGCACGCTCCGACAGTCGATACTTGCGGTTGCGACTCGTCGCCGGCGCTGTGGGCTCAAGCTCGCCTTGAGCAATGAGTGTGTTGACGCGCGACCTAACCTGGGAAATTGTGAGCCCTGTGTGCTCCGCCAACTCGCGCGTACCCAGCTCACCGCAACGCTTAAGTGCCGTCACGATTAAGCCCCCGCCATGATCGACCGGCTCGATCTTTGAACGGTAAAGTACGACCTTGAACCGATCGAACCCCGGGCAGAACAGGGGCTCGGCCAGACCATGCGCGCGCATGGCATCGATCATCATCGGGATGCCCGAGCCATTGCCCTCAGCCGGCGAACCTGCGCCATCCGGCAGCGGGACAATCGACATGAGTTTCACGAGCGTCGCGTTACGGCATCGGGAGCTGCCGTCAAACAAGTTCTCGCGAGTCTTTCCCCCGTAAAGGCCGCCAGGATTCGTCACCTCGACACGATCGTCAAAGACGTCGACGGCAATCGATTGTCCACAGAACCGATCCCCGTATTCTCGATGGATTACGGCGTTGGCGATTGCCTCGCGCAGAACCTCCTCGGGAATCTCCAGCGAGTCGACACGCGAGACGCCTTGGACGGTCGAGATGCGGCGCAGGTTTTTGGCAACAGCTGCGACGGCATCCGAAATCATCTCGCCTAGGGTGCCCTCGCAGACTGTGCGGTCCATAAATCTTAGCGGTCCCGCAGCGCCCTTTTGAGTTCCCGCATGGACAGCCACATCAATGAAGAGCTTGGGATAGAACTGCTGAGGGTAAACGCCCGCGGCAAGGAGGCCGGCCTTGGTAACATTGCCCTGGAAGTCGAGGAAATTCAGACGCTCCATCTTTGTCTTTTTGTCCGCCGCACCGCGCATCGCTCGAGGCGTCAACGAATAGGCACGCTCTATCGTGCGGTCGACCAGCGACTCGTCGAGATCGCCCGCACTCGTGCCGGGCACCGCATCGCGATCGCTAGGACTCGTCCGTTCATATGACGACAGTGCCAAAACCTCGGTCGACGAAAGGGGTACGTCTTTGTCATCGACGCGCTTGTAGCTGCCGCCCTGGGCGCCCCGCTCTATTACATAGCAAGGCTTGCTCGACGGGTCGAGCTCCTCAATCGTGATAACGAGAACAACGGTACCCCGAAGCCCCACGCGCTCAATGGTGTATTTGGGCGGATTGGCCAGCTTTCCGCGACCGCCAGCATCGCCCATGCCCGCCACGAATTGGTTGAGCACCTTCTCGGTCTCAAAGTTTGCAACTGGGACAAAACCCGCGCGCTCGCTCACTCCGAGTACGATGATGCCGCCGGCGGTGTTTGCGAAAGCGCTGACCGTTTCCCATACGTCGCGGGAAAGCGTCGTGGCGCTCTCCTTGACCTCGACGCTAAGATCGTCCGAGCCCATGCGCCTTAAAGACTCGAGCAGACCGATCAGCTCGTTCTCGTTCATCTGCACGTCCTTTCGCTCGGTCCGGCGGAGAATGCCGCGAATAGATTTCCTTCGTCTCTCAGTTATCTCTCGTAATTATCTCTTGTCTCTCTGTTATCTCTCGTATTAGAGATGAGTGAAAGATGAGAGATATGATATCTACCATCTGTTTCATTTAAACATGTTTTTGCTGGTAGAACAATCAGTATTGAGACAATACCGTGATTTCTTGTCTCTTTGCTGTTCAGTTATCTCTCATATTCATCTCTCGTCTTTCTGTTATCTCTCGTATTAGTGACGAATGAGAGATGAGAGATGTGCGGGCGGCGGATGAGCGTGGATTTTGAACGGTCGGGAAATGAGGGTGGATATTTGGACGGTTTTGGGCGTTTTGAGGCTGATTCCGTCCGAAAATCAACTCTCATTCGATAGGCGTCCAAGTTTCCACGCTCGTGCGGTGAACGCGCGGGGCCTTTGTCCAATCCGCCGGCATCGTCTCCAGTTCGCCGCAGAGCCGCGGCCCCATATGGGTATACTCACGAGGATTCGACTCGATTCGCCCCCGCTGGGGCGTCAAAGGAGACTGCATATGCCCACCACCTCAACCGACCCGCGCGCCGCTGCCGCCGCGCTGCTGGTGCCTGGCACCACCT
>OBVO01001326.1_pt1 | contig 10688 bp, 8 predicted proteins | sample 1495151 | NCBI WGS metagenome assembly OBVO01 (sample SAMEA2580019, study PRJEB22360) | human gut metagenome | reverse complement strand
CGGGCACGGAACCCTTGCCTTCCTGCATGATGCCGATCACCTTGGCGCGGGCGGACATGTCGGTGTAGCCGAGGAAGTCGATCGGGCTGACGAGCGTCTTCTTGAAGTCGTCGTAAACGGAAAGATCCACGTTGTGACGCTTCTTGAGGGCGTCGGCGCGGGCGCGGGACTTCTGCTCGGCCATGAGTTCGCGGAACTTGGCCTCGTCCACCTTCACGCCCTGTTCGGCGGCCATCTCGAGGGTCAGCTCAATCGGGAAGCCGTAGGTGTCGTGCAGCTTGAAGGCGTCCTCGCCGGCCACGACGGGCTCGGCGGAATCGCTCTTGGCCTTGTTGACGGCCACGTCGAGAATCGTGGTGCCGGTCTCAAGGGTGCGGCGGAAGGCGTCTTCCTCGCCATACGCGGATTCGGACACCTCATGGAAGGTGTCGTTGAGCTCCGGGTAGCTGGCCTCCATGGCGGCCTTGGAGGTCGGGAAGAGGGTGGGCAGCACCGGATCGGTCACGCCGAGCATGCGCATGGAGCGCACGGTGCGGCGCAGCAGGCGGCGCAGCACGTAGCCACGGCCCACGTTGGACGGGCGCACGCCGTCGGACATGATCATCAGGGCGGAGCGCACGTGGTCAGCGACCACGCGGAAGCGCACGTCGGCGTCCTCGTTCTCGCCGTACTTCAGGCCGGAGAGCTGCTCGGCGGCCTCGATGACCGGGAAGACCTCATCGGTCTCGTAGATGTTGTTCTTGCCCTGCAGCAGGTAGGCCAGACGTTCCAAGCCGGCACCGGTATCGATGTTCTTGTTCTCAAGCTCGCCCACGATGTGCAGGTCGGTCTTGGACTTGACGTTGTCGACCTCGTAGTTCTCGAACACGAGGTCCCAGATCTCGATGTAGCGGTTCTCGTCGGCAATCGGGCCGCCTTCCTTGCCGAAGGCGGGGCCGCGGTCCACGTAGATTTCGGAGCAGGGGCCGCCGGGTCCGGGGCCACCGGTGGTCCAAAAGTTGTCTTCCATGCCCATCTTCTGGATGTGCTCGGGGTCCACGCCCTCGTTGATCCACATGGAACGGGCTTCGTCATCGTCGGTGAACGTGGTCATCCACAGCTTCTCGGGGTCGAAGCCGTAGCCGCCCTCATCCTGCGAGGTGGTGAGCAGCTCCCAGGCGTAGTGGATGGCCTCTTCCTTGAAGTAGTCGCCGAAGGAGAAGTTGCCGAGCATCTGGAAGAAGGTGCCGTGGCGGGTGGTCTTGCCGACCTCGTCGATGTCGAGCGTACGCACGCACTTCTGGTTGGAGGCCATGCGGCGCTTCGGCGGGGTCTGCTCACCCATCAGGTACGGGATGAACGGCACCATGCCGGCGATGGTGAAAAGCGTGGTGGGGTTCGGGGAAATCAGGGATGCCGAGGGCACGATGAGATGGTCGTGCTTGGCAAAATAATCGAGGTATCGCTTTGCGATGTCCGCAGTGCGCATGAGCGGATGAACTCCTTGTTTGGGTAATGGGCGCAGTTGCGCCTGGTATTGGTGGAAAAGACTGGATTATGAGGATTAGTTTGTTCTAGCTGATTCAGTGACTAGATGGCAAGGCGGCATGCGCGTGTCAGTTGGCGCGCTCGATGTACTGACGGTTGAGCTCAGCCTCGCGGGCTCGACGGGTGGCATTGAACTCGTTGACCAACCCTTCGAGTGTTTTCATCGGCACATTGTCCTGATCGGGGCCAAGCAGGAACTGGCGTGCCGCATCAGGCGTATTGGCCTTGACATAGGCCTGTGCCTTGGTGACGGCAACGATTCCGATGGCCACGCCGACGCCGACCCAGAAGATGCGTTTGAACATCACTCCCCCTTCTCGGCGGTGTCGTTGACGGTGGTTTTCGCGGCGTTCTTCGCAAGGAAGGACTGACCCGTGGTTTTCAGCGCGTAGAAGGTGGAAGCGATCTTGATGATGGGCTTACCGAGGAAGGAGCCATACAGATCGGTCAACGCACCAACGTTGTTGGCGGTGGTGGAAGCCGCGGCGGAAATCTTGTTCACGTCTTCGAGCGACTTGTTGACCTGCTTGACGGTGGTCACGCCTTCGTCCAGCGCGGGGATGGCGTGTTCACCGGACTCCCGGACCGTCTGCGATATCTGATCAAACATCTTGCCCAGCCTGATCAGCGGATAGATCATGAAACCGGCCAATACTGCGAACGCGATGGCCGCGATCAGGCCAGCGATCTCTCCGACTCCCATTGTTTCCTCCTTGCGGTCACACTTACTCGCCTAAGGGTAGCACTCCTTCCCTATTTCTTGGCATACCATTGCATGCGCAGGGCGAAAACCGTGCGCGTGGGCGTATGCGGCTATAGGCGAAAGGCTGTCCTGCTGACGCTTTCGTTTGCGGCGTGCCGCCGTGGACCGTACGTGCTATTCGATATGTATTGCTTGCTATTTGCTACTTGCCGTACGAAACGATGGTCACGGCTTCGCCGAACGGCTTGTCGGTGTCGAAGTCGATCACGGTTACCGAACCATTGGCCGGGCGTTCGTTCAGATCGAGGTCAGGGCCGCCGAACCGGTGACCGAGGCTAAGCAGTGTGTTGCCATGCGAAATCTGCAGCACATCGTCGCCGTCCTTGAGATTCGGGTTGTCGGCGATAAGACGGAACGCACCTTCGACGCGCGTCCAATATTCCTCATCGGATTCCGCGTCGTGGAAGGGATCGGCTTCCTTGAGAAAATCACGCGAGGCCCCCAACCCGAACTTCTCGACGATTTGGTTGTAGGTTTTGACGCCGTGGGGCGCTCCCGCGGCGTACCAGGCCATGGCCATGTCAAGTCCCTCGTAGTAGCCGTAGAACTGCTCGCGGAAGTGCATGTCCGTCACGAGTGCGGGGCGCGGGTTACCCGCGGCTTCGTTGATGTCGAGAATTTTCTCGGCCGTCTGCTGGGCACGCGTGGTGTCCGAACAGTAGGCGGCGGCGAACGTCAATCCTTTCAGTCGCTCACCGGCCTTGACGGCATCGGCGACGCCCGACTCGGTCAGCGGCGAATTCGACCATCCCTGCAGACGGTTGTATCGGTTGAAATAGGTCTGTCCGTGACGGACCAGATGCAGATGAAGAATCATGGTTCTGATTATGTCACCATTCCGGCGGTTTCGGTGCGGGTTGCCGGAAGTCATAAGTCATAACGGCATAGGTCACTACCTGAGATATGCGTAATCCGGGCAGTATACCTAACGATTCCTGAGAGTACACTTAGAATACTGTGAGCATAACCTTGAAACCTGCACCATCTCGATCGTCTGTGCCTGCCCATTTCAGGGGTATCGATGGACTGCGCGCTCTGGCGATTCTTGGAGTCATAGCATTCCACACCCGCCCGTCGCTATTGCAGGGCGGATTCATTGGCGTGACGATGTTTTTCGTTATCACCGGTTTTCTTGCCACACGTTCGGTACTGAACATGGTGGACCGCACCGGGTCCTTTGGATATGGCCGATATCTGATCCGCCGCATTACTCGTTTATGGCCGGTGATGCTGGCGACCATTGCCGTGGTGCCTTGGCTCACTTGGATGTTCGCTCCCAGCCTGTTGCAGAAAGTGGTTTCCGATTCGCTGCCGAGCGCCTTGTTCGCCAGCAATTGGGTGTACATCTTCCGCAAGGTGCCGTATTTCGAGGCGGCCGGATTGCCTTCTCCTCTGACCCATCTGTGGTTCTTGGGCGTGACGATGCAGTTCTATCTGGTTTGGCCGTTGCTGATGGTGGTGCTCGGCAAAATCACCAAGTCCAAATGGGTGCGCTCCATGGCGATTCTTGTCATCATGGCTGCTTCCACCGCCGACATGGTGCTGCTGTTTGACCCGGCCAATACCTCCCGCGTGTATTACGGTACCGATACTCGCCTCGCCGAGCTGGCCGCCGGCGCGCTGTTGGCTATCTGGATTGCGCCTTCCTCGCGAGGTACGGAAGCTGCGGAAGCTGGAGCGGCTTCGCAAACAGTGCAGATCGAACGTCAGGCCGGCGACAAGACGGGCGCCCGTCTCACTATCGTCTGCAATGTTCTTGGCACCGCGGCTTTGGCGGCACTGCTGACCGGATTCTGGTTCGCCAACGGGTATCTGTCGTACATGTACCAAGGCGGGTACCTGATTACCGCGTTCATATCGTTGTGCGCCTTGGCCTGTGCCGTGAACAATGACTCAATCTGGTCGCACGTGCTGGGTTGTGCTCCCCTACGCTATATCGGGTCGCGATCGTTCTCGCTGTACGTCATGCATTATCCGCTGCTGCAGTTCATGAACCCGGCGACACGAACGCAGGCGTTGCCGTGGTGGGGTTGGGTTCTTGAGGCCGTCGTGGTGTTGGCGGCGTCGGAAGCCTTCTACCAGCTGGTCGAGGCGGCCCGTAAATCGGTGCAGATGCCTCGTAGCCAACACGCCAAGCCGCTGCCGAAAGCCGGCTACCGGCTGCGCCCGGGCGCGTGGGTCATGTCGGTTATCGGATTGGTGACCGTTGTGGCGCTGACGTGGGCACCGGTGGACTGGAATGGCATCGCTCAAGCGCGAGCCATTCAGCTGCGCCCCGAACTCGCGGCACCCGCCAAGCCGGTCAAGAAACCGGCGAAGCCCGAGCCCGAGTCTTCTGCCATAAATGCCGCGAACGGCGAAACCAATACCGCTGACGCGAATAAGAACGGTTCGGATTCTCAGCCGCCCATCATCAAACCGATTGCGGAAAAGGTGCCAAACAATCTTGACATTTCGAAGTACGCCTATGATCCGGCAACGGAAAGCTGCAACGCGGATATGATGATGGTCGGCGATTCAGTGACGTCGGGTACTTCGGACGCCATCCAGGCCGCATTCCCGAACGCTTTTATCGATGGCCTGCCGAACCGTCAGCTGCCGCAGGCGGTGGATGTGTATCAGCAGGACACCGCTGCCGGCCACAGTGGCAGTGTGGTGGTGTTTGGCCTCGGCACGAACGGCGTGATTTCGAATGAGCAGGAAGTGCAACAGCTCATTGACCTGACCGGCGGCAAGCCGACATACTTCATCACCATCCGTATGCCATACCCGTGGCAGGAGAACAACAACAATACGATGCTGCGTGAGGCCGCCAAGAAGAACAAGAACGTGGGCATCATCGATTGGCATGGGTATAGCGAAGGTCATAGCGAATACCTCAACGATGACGGCATTCATCCGAATATGACCGGTGCCTATGCGTACGCGACGATGATTCGCCAGGCGGTGTGCGGCCAGTAATCGCCCTACAACGCAGGAACCCCGCGGCTTCTCGAAAGAAGCGCGGGGTTCGAGCGGTATGTCCTGGATTTGTTGACCAGAGGGCCCGGATCAGCGGGCGTAGAATTCGACCACGTACTGGATGTTGACCTGCACCGGGATCTCTTCGACCTCCGGCTTACGGGTCACAGTGGCCTTCAGGGACGGCAGGTTCACGTCGAGGTAGCCGGGGACCGCAGGCAGCACGTCACGGTGCACGCCTTCGGCGGCGATCTGGAACGGAACCATGGTCTGGCTCTTGGCCTTCACCTGAATGGTCTGGCCGGGCTTGACGCGGTAGGACGGGCGGTCCACGATGTTGCCGTCAACGAGGATGTGACGGTGCACCACGAACTGACGGGCCTGGGCGGTGGTGCGGGCGAAGCCGGCACGCAGCACCAGGTTGTCGAGACGGGTCTCGAGGTCGGTCAGCATGGCGTTACCGGTCTGGCCGGCAGTACGGGTGGCCTTCTCGTAAGCGGCGCGAAGCTGCTTCTCGGAGATGCCGTACTGAGCGCGCAGACGCTGCTTTTCGCGCATACGCACCGCGTAATCGGACTCGGTGCGGCGGCGGTCACGGCCGTGCTCGCCAGGAGCGTACGGACGCTTTTCGAAGATGCGCTGAGCCTTGGGGGTCAGTGCGATGCCGAGGGCGCGAGACAGACGCACCTGACGGCGAGAACGCTGAACGTTCGTCATTGGATTAATCCTTCTGTCGTTATCTGAACGGAACGCTTGCCTTGCATATGCCTAACAAGCGCTGAGTCGGGCCTCCCCAGCGCTTCGTCGTGAATAAACACGAACGGGTTGGTTTTCTTGCGATTACCTACCGCCGACCCGCTGATGGGCTATGACTCCAGACGGTATCTACCTGTTGGCAGACACCAGCAGACCATATTACACCGAGGCTATGGACAGCACTCCGGCGTCCATGCGATACACCCGATCTGCGTATTCGAGTGCATCGGGATCATGGGTGACCATGAGAATCGCCGTGCCGTTGTTGGCTTGGTCTCTGAGCAGACGCATTACGATGTCGGTGCTCTCTTGGTCGAGGTCGCCGGTCGGCTCGTCGGCGATGAGCAAGCTCGGCTGGTTCATCAGCGCGCGGGCGATGGAGACGCGCCGCATTTCACCGCCGGACAGCTCGCGCGGGTAGCTGTCTGCCAGATCGGCAACACCAAGCTGGGTGAACAGCGTGCGAGCTCGGGTGGCGAACAGGTCCGAACGGCTCGCAGCCGTGTTTGACGGCGTGTTTTCCTGGTCTGTGATTGGCGCAATGACATCCGGCATGAACGGGTCGGCGGCTGAATCGGCGGGCCCCCTCCCATCTTGGGGGGCGGTACGTTGAGCTTGCTCGGGGGCGGGGGCTGGCGCCACGGCATCCGTTGCTTCTGCGTTTTGGGCGAACGGCAGCGGCTCCGGAAACATCGTTGCGGGCAGAATCACGTTGTCGAGCACGGTCAGGTTGCCGAGCAGGGTCTGGCTTTGAGTCACGAATCCGATGGTGCGATTCCTCAGCACGGACAGTGCTTTATCGCCCAAGTCGGCCACATTGCGTCCAGCCACGCTCACGGTTCCCGAGGTCGGGCGAATCAGCCCAGCGACCATGTTGATCAACGTACTTTTACCGTTGCCCGACCGGCCGACGATGGCGATGAATTCGCCGGCATCGACGGTGAGGTTCACGTGGCTGACGGCGTCGAACGGCGTGCCGCGGCGGACGAACTGGCGGGTCAGGTCCGTCAAGGTCAGCAGATGGTCCGGGGAGGGCGTCTCGGTTACGTGCGGCGAATCCGGCGCAGTCGGCGCGTTCGGCTGAGCTGGCGTGGTCGGCTGGAGCTTGGTCGGCTCAACCGTGGTCGGCTGAAGCGGCGTAGTTGTCTCAGTCATATCACTCCCCCTCTCGCAGGGTCAGGTAGGCTTCGGGCCGGCCGAGACGCCACATGGTGGCCAGCGAACCGATGATGCCGATGACCGTAGAGCACACAATGGTCACGGCAATGAATCCGATCACCGCAACCGGGCTGGCTTGCAGATACGGCAATTGAAGCTGTTTGCCGATCAGCGAACTGAATGGGAAAATCACCAGGCTGGCCGCGCCGACGCCGATTACGCCACCGATCAGACCGATGATGGCGGATTCCTTCAGAATGATGGCATTCAACATGCCGCGCGTGGCGCCCATGATGCGCAGGGACGCGAATTCGCGTTTGCGTTCGTTCACCGACGAGGCGAATACGGCGAGCAGCACAATCACGCCCATTACCCAGATCACCGCCACGAAAATCTTGAGGTAGGTGACAAGCGCGGTCAGCGAAGTTCTGGTGTTGGCGGTGATGCCGCCGGGGTATACGTACCCCAAATCGGCGAATCGGGAATCAAGACGCTTGATGTTCTCAGCTACGGTCTGCGCTTCGTACCCCTGCTGCGTCTTAATCATCACGGTGGAGACGGCTTTGCCGGCATATTCGGCGGACATGACCTGCTTGGAGACCTTGGCCGAGGCGGCGACCATGTCGGGCACGGTGTTTTGGTTGATGAACACCGAGTTGTCGAGGCTGGTGCCGGTGTTGGCGAGCTGGGCGACGACCGGCCATGAACGGCCGTAGAGTTCGATGGTGCCGTCGGTGGACACGTTGACGTTTGCGCCTGCAATCATCTGACCGTCTTCAAGGGGGCCTTCGAACTGGGAGGCGACCCATGGTTCGATGACGAAGTCAGTGTCCGGGTCGTAACCGATGATCTGCAGCTTTTCGGCACAGCAGGCGGCGGCCAGCGATGATATATAGGTCTGTTCGGTGGCCTGTGCGATGCCGTCGGCCTGCATGACCTCGTCGGCGATGTCTTTGGTGAAATAGAAAGTGCTGGGATTGCCGTTGGTGAGCAGCGCTTCGGCCTTCTGCACGGTGTTTTGCGGCACGACCATGAGGTCGGCGCCCAGGCGCTTTTCCATACTGGTCATGCCAGTGTTGAGGTTCATGGTCAGCATGGTGCCGCCGAAGAATGTCAGCGCGAGGATGGTGACGACGGCGAGCAGTGCGCCGGTGCGGAACGGCTTGCGTTTGAGGTTTTCAATCGGAAGGCCGCGCAATGCGATATGGGATGGCACGATGAATCCTTATGTTGCTTATAGTGCGGTTGCAATAAGCGAGGCCGGAGTCCAGCGTTCGGAATGGCTGGGCTCCGGCCGTCTGCTCGATCAGTTGCGCTTGGCGGCGCGAGAGTCGAGCCAGATGGCGATGGCCGCGAACACGATGGTGAGCACGCCGAGCACGATGAGCGTGGGCAGCATAACCATGCGACAGTGCATCATCGCGCCCTTGCAGATGCCGATCAGAAAGGTGGGTACGGCGAGTAGTAGCAGGGCGTCGGCTGCGGCGGCGATATTGAGGCCGATGCGAATCTGCGGGGCGACGAACAAAGCCACGACGCCGAACACGAGGATGACGACGCCGATGCCGGTGGCCGCCTGCTGCGAGTAGTGGCAGGCACCCGGCATGTCATGGCCGGTGCAGGCGTGCGCAAAGGTCTGGGGCGCGATGGTGATCAGCGCGCCGAACAGAATATTGGGCACGGATGCAAACAGCTTGTTCTTCATAACTACTTTTTCCTCTCCCCTGTTCCCAGGGCTCGTAGGCACAACCTCCGCATTATGCCCACACTGTGATGAAGAACACAAGTCTTGTTTTTTGCGAATTTATTTGGTATATAACTCAGCCCCTCGTCAGAGGGGCCAATTTATCTACAACTTCTCAATCGGCGCTACGCGGAGCATGAGGCGTTTGACGCCGGCGGAGCCGAAGTCCACGGTGATTACCGAATTGCGGCCCTTGTCTTGTGCGTCGGTGACCTTGCCGAGACCGTACTGGTCGTGGCTGATCATGTCGCCCACGGCGAAGTCGGCGATATTCAGGCCATTGTCCTTGGTGAGCTTCGAGCTAGGCACGGCAGAGCCGGTCGAATCGGATTTCGGTGCGGTACGACGCGTGGTGACTTTGCCGCCACGGGTGCCACCATATGAACCGGACGAAGAACCGGAACGGGAACGCGACCCGTAGGACGACCTCGAACCGGAGCCTGAAGAACCATAGGACGAACCCGAACGGGAGCGGGAACCATAGGAGGACGAGCCGGAGCGGGAACCATACGACGATGAACGGGAACCATACGACGAAGAGCCGGAACCCGAGCCATACGACGACCCATACCGCGACCGCGACCCATAGGACGAACCCGAACCGGACGAACCACGCGAGCCGAACGTCGACGACCCGCCAAACGCGGCGCCGCCAAAATCGTCATCATCCCAGCCGCCCAAATCGTCGGCGAATCCATCGGTCTCCCAGCTGGCGCGCATACGCTCCACGCCGGCTTCACGGCGTTTCCAATCAATCAGCGAATCCGGAATCTCGTCGAGGAACTGGCTGGGCATCATATCGGCGGCCTGGCCCCACTGGGAGCGGACGGCGGCGCGCGTGACATACAGTCGCTGCTTGGCGCGCGTGATGCCCACATAGGCGAGTCGGCGTTCCTCCTGCAGTTCAGTGGTGTCTTCCATCGAACGCGAATGCGGGAAGGTGCCCTGTTCCATGCCGGTCAGGAACACCACCGGGTATTCGAGGCCCTTGGCGGTGTGCAAGGTCATAAGCGTCACCTTGCCGGAGTCCTCCGCCTCGCCGGGTAGTTGGTCGGAGTCGGCCACAAGCGCGGTGGTCTCCAGGAATGCGGACAACGTGGCGTCAGGCGTGTTCTGTTCGAATTCGGCGGCAGTGGACTGCAGCTGGGAGAGGTTCTCCAGACGGGAGGCGTCCTGCGGGTCCACGGATTTCTCGAGTTCGGCCCTTAAGCCCGACTTCTCCAATACTTCGGCCACGATCTCGCTGGGCTTGGAGTCGTGCGCGCGCGTGAACTGCGAGAGCGCGCCCATCAGATCGCGGAATGCTCGTAGCGAGGTGGCGGTGCGTGTCGGCACCTCGATCTCATCCAAGTGCATGAGTGCGTAGAAGAAGCTGGTGCCATGCTCGCGCGCGTAGGCGAGCAGCACGCCTTCGGCGCGGTCGCCAAGCCCACGCTTGGGCACGTTGAGAATACGGCGTAGATTCACATCGTCGTCCGGATTGACGAGCGCCTGCAAATAGGCCAGCGCATCCTTGATTTCGCGACGTTCGTAGAACTTGGTGCCGCCGACGAGCTGATACGGCTGATTCGTGTTGATCAGCGCCTCTTCGAGCGAGCGGGATTGGGCGTTGGCGCGGTACATGATCGCCATGTCGGAGTAGGCGATGCCCGCTTCGGCGTGCAGGCGCGCGATTTCGGTGGCCACCCACTGGGCCTCCTGCTGGGCGTTGTCCGCCGCGTAGCCGACGATCGGCTCCCCCCTCCCCCGGGCGGGCCCCCGGTTCTTTGCCGGCGTGGA
>OBVO01001324.1_pt1 | contig 10696 bp, 9 predicted proteins | sample 1495151 | NCBI WGS metagenome assembly OBVO01 (sample SAMEA2580019, study PRJEB22360) | human gut metagenome | reverse complement strand
AATAATGGTGCCCCCGGGTGCATGGTGTGGTTAGTGGAGCCACCGGTCGCCAGCAGTGCAACGATACCGTTCACCACCACTTTCTCATCGATCATCTTACCGATCGGCATCCATTCATTACCATTACCGGTCATGCGCGTAACCTGGCGCGCAGCTGCAGCGGTCAAAGCATCGCGCAGCGGAGAATCCGGATGAACAAAAGAAGAGCCTGGCAACTGCATCCCCATAAACTCCACCACCATCTGGTTGGTGTTGGCAGTACCGTAGAAAGTACATGTTCCCGGCGCATGATAAGACGCGGCTTCTGACTCCAGTAATGCCATGCGGTCCACTTTACCTTCGGCATAAAGCTGGCGAATACGCACTTTTTCTTTATTTGGCAAACCGCTTGCCATCGGTCCAGACGGCACAAACACCGCAGGCAAATGACCAAACGACAGGGCTGCCATGGTCAGACCTGGGACAATCTTGTCGCACACACCGAGAAACAGAGCACCATCAAACATGTTATGGGACAGCCCCACCGCCGCAGACATCGCAATCACTTCGCGGCTTAACAGCGACAATTCCATTCCATCCTGCCCCTGGGTGACACCATCACACATCGCCGGAACACCGCCCGCAACCTGACCAACCGCATTCGCTTCATGCAGGGCTTTACGAATGATTTCCGGATAGTGTTCATAAGGCTGGTGAGCGGAGAGCATGTCGTTATAGGAGGTGATGATGGCGATATTGTTACGCAACATGCTTTTCAAAGAGGCTTTGTCTTCTGGCTGGCAGGCAGCGAAACCGTGTGCCAGGTTACCGCATGCCAACTGCGAACGATGAACGGTCGAAGTTTTCGCTTGTTCTATCCGGGCGAGGTAAGCAGAGCGAGTCTCGCGCGAACGTTCAATGATTCGATTTGTTACGCGTAACAATTGTGGATTCATAAAGGCTCCTGAAATTGAGTTGTCAGAGCAGGATGATTCACAACACGTTTCATTCAGAGGATTCATGACTGAAACGCCTGTAACCGGAGCTCATAGGGCAAAAACGTTTCAGTCAGTGTAATAAAAAAAGCCTCGTGGGTGAATCCGCACGAGGCCTGAAAGTGTAAAAATTGTTCTACAATCTGTGCAAGATCATGTTACCGGTAAAATACCCATAAAGGATAAGCGCAGATATTACTCAAACTCATTCCAGGAACGACCGTCACGGGTAATCATCGCCACCGAGGCAACGGGTCCCCAGGTACCGGCCTGATACGGTTTCGGCGCATCATTGTCCATCGCCCACGCCTCAGTAATGGAGTCTACCCATTTCCAGGCTTCTTCCACTTCATCACGACGTACGAACAGTGCCTGAATACCACGCATGGTTTCCAGCAGCAGACGTTCATAGGCATCTGCCAGATGCGTTTGATTAAAGGTTTCTGAATAGCTCAGATCCAGCTTGGTGATTTGCAGGTTATGTTTGTGGTCAAGGCCAGGAACTTTATTCAGTACCTGGATATCCACGCCTTCATCAGGTTGCAGACGGATAGTCAGTTTATTCTGCGGCAGATCCTGCCACGACTCTTTAAACAGATTCAGTTCAGGTGTTTTGAAATAGACCACGACTTCAGAACATTTGGTCGGTAGACGTTTACCAGTACGCAGGTAGAATGGCACACCGGCCCAGCGCCAGTTATCAATGTCGACGCGGATCGCCACGAAGGTTTCTGTATTGCTGCTCTTGTTCGCGCCCTCTTCTTCCAGATAGCCCGGCACTTTTTTGCCCTGAGCGAAGCCCGCAGTATATTGCCCGCGTACGGTTTTTTCGCGCACGTTGGAACGGTCGATGCGGCGCAGAGACTTCAGTACTTTCACTTTTTCATCGCGGATGCTGTCTGCGCTCAGGTCAGACGGCGGAGACATCGCAATCATGCAAAGAATTTGCAGCAGGTGGTTCTGGATCATGTCGCGCATCTGACCGGCTTTATCAAAATAGCCCCAGCGCCCTTCGATCCCCACTTCTTCTGCCACGGTAATCTCAACATGATCAATGGTGCGATTGTCCCAGTTATTCACAAACAGAGAGTTAGCAAAACGCAGCGCCAACAGGTTCAGCACTGTTTCTTTACCAAGATAGTGGTCGATACGGTAAACCTGGCACTCCTCGAAGTATTCGCCAACCTGATCGTTGATTTCCTGCGAGGTCGCCAGCGACGTCCCCAGCGGTTTCTCCATGACTACGCGTGCCGGTTTAGCATTCAGTTTTGCCTCACCAAGCCCTTTGCAAATTGCGCCAAAAGTGCTGGGCGGCATGGCAAAGTAGTTAATGGTGATACGATTTTTTTGATCCAGCATCGCGCCGAGACGGCTGAATGCAGCAGTGTCATTGACATCAAGATTACAAAAATCCAGACGTGCACTCAGGGTGTCCCATAAACCTTCATCAATGGTTTCTTTCATGAAAGTTTCGAGCGCCTCGCGGACAACTTTGGTATAAGCCGCTTTATCCCAGTCAGCACGCCCTACGCCGATAATCCGGGTGTCCGGGTTGAGCTGACCGGCTTTTTCCAGTTGATACAGGGAAGGCAGCAATTTACGACGCGCAAGGTCGCCTTTCGCGCCGAAAATGACCAGGTCACAGGCCTGGGCTGTTTGCGTTACCGCCATGTCATTCTCCTTAAGTTAACTAACCCGGTACTTAAGCCAGGGTATACTTGTAATTTTCTTACGGTGCACTGTACTGCTTTTACGAGCTTGCGAAAACTGTAAACGCTTATCCACCCGTGCGATTACGGTAAAAGCGCGCAAAGTGCGGCAAAACTGATAAAAAAATCATCGTTTTCCATTGGGTAAAAATCTGACACTGATCATGTTATGAAAAAAAATAACAACTTTTTTATCTGCTTTTGTCATTAACACAGCACACAGGCGTAATATCTGACAAAACTGCATTTCGATTTCTTTCAGAGCGGAAATCGTCATTACCCGTGAGTCTCTTTACATCATGAATATGCTGGAAAAAATCCAGTCTCAGCTGGAACATTTGAGCAAATCTGAGCGCAAAGTTGCCGAGGTCATTCTGGCTTCGCCCGATAACGCGATCCATTCGAGTATTGCTGCTCTGGCGCTGGAAGCCAATGTTAGCGAACCGACGGTGAATCGTTTCTGTCGCAGCATGGACACTCGCGGTTTTCCTGATTTTAAACTTCATCTGGCACAAAGTCTGGCGAATGGCACTCCCTATGTTAATCGCAACGTCAATGAAGATGACAGCGTTGAATCATACACGGGGAAAATATTTGAGTCCGCAATGGCAACGCTCGATCATGTCCGTCATTCACTGGATAAATCTGCCATCAACCGCGCCGTCGACTTGCTCACTCAGGCAAAAAAAATCGCCTTTTTCGGATTAGGTTCTTCAGCCGCCGTTGCCCACGATGCGATGAATAAGTTCTTTCGTTTTAATGTTCCGGTGGTGTACTCCGATGATATCGTGCTGCAACGCATGAGTTGTATGAATTGTAGCGACGGAGACGTGGTGGTGCTGATTTCTCATACTGGAAGAACAAAAAATCTGGTCGAGCTGGCGCAGCTGGCACGCGAAAACGACGCTATGGTAATTGCCCTCACCTCTGCGGGTACCCCGCTCGCCCGGGAAGCAACGCTGGCAATTACCCTCGACGTACCGGAAGACACTGACATTTATATGCCCATGGTTTCTCGACTTGCACAGTTGACCGTGATAGATGTGCTGGCGACAGGATTTACTTTGCGGCGCGGTACAAAATTCAGAGATAACTTGAAGCGGGTCAAGGAAGCGCTGAAGGAATCGCGTTTTGATAAGCAGTTACTTAATTTAAGTGACGATCGCTAAAAACGATTGTCACTGTCCTAATCTTATACGACATCCGAATGAGATTAATTTATCGCCATCGCGGCGTTATTTCATTCGGATTTCATGTTCAAGCAACACCTGGTTGTTTCAGTCAACGGAGTATTACATGTCCAGAAGGCTTCGCAGAACTAAAATCGTTACCACGTTAGGCCCGGCAACAGATCGCGATAATAACCTTGAAAAAGTTATCGCGGCGGGTGCCAACGTTGTACGTATGAATTTTTCTCACGGCTCGCCTGAAGATCACAAAATGCGCGCGGATAAAGTTCGTGAGATTGCCGCAAAACTGGGGCGTCATGTGGCTATTCTGGGTGACCTCCAGGGGCCCAAAATCCGTGTATCCACCTTTAAAGAAGGCAAAGTTTTCCTCAATATTGGGGATAAATTCCTGCTCGACGCCAACCTGGGTAAAGGTGAAGGCGACAAAGAAAAAGTCGGTATCGACTACAAAGGCCTGCCTGCTGACGTTGTGCCTGGTGACATCCTGCTGCTGGACGATGGTCGCGTCCAGTTAAAAGTACTGGAAGTCCAGGGCATGAAAGTGTTCACCGAAGTGACCGTCGGTGGTCCCCTCTCCAACAATAAAGGTATCAACAAACTTGGCGGCGGTTTGTCGGCTGAAGCGCTGACCGAAAAAGACAAAGCAGACATTAAGACTGCGGCGTTAATTGGCGTAGATTACCTGGCTGTCTCCTTCCCACGCTGCGGCGAAGATCTGAACTATGCCCGTCGCCTGGCACGCGATGCAGGATGTGATGCGAAAATTGTTGCCAAGGTTGAACGTGCGGAAGCCGTTTGCAGCCAGGAGGCAATGGATGACATCATCCTCGCCTCTGACGTGGTAATGGTTGCTCGCGGCGACCTCGGTGTGGAAATTGGCGATCCGGAACTGGTCGGCATTCAGAAAGCGTTGATCCGTCGTGCGCGTCAGCTTAACCGCGCAGTAATCACTGCGACCCAGATGATGGAGTCAATGATTACTAACCCGATGCCGACGCGTGCAGAAGTCATGGACGTAGCAAACGCCGTTCTGGATGGTACTGACGCTGTGATGCTGTCGGCAGAAACTGCTGCTGGTCAATACCCGTCAGAAACTGTTGCAGCCATGGCGCGCGTTTGCCTGGGGGCGGAAAAAATCCCGAGCATCAACGTTTCTAAACACCGTCTGGACGTTCAGTTCGACAATGTGGAAGAAGCTATTGCCATGTCAGCAATGTACGCGGCTAACCACCTGAAAGGCGTTACGGCGATCATCACCATGACCGAATCGGGTCGTACCGCGCTGATGACCTCCCGTATCAGCTCTGGTCTGCCAATTTTCGCCATGTCACGCCATGAACGTACGCTGAACCTGACTGCTCTCTATCGCGGCGTTACGCCGGTGCACTTTGATAGCGCTAATGACGGCGTAGCGGCTGCCAGCGAAGCGGTTAATCTGCTGCGCGATAAAGGTTACTTGATGTCTGGTGACCTGGTGATTGTCACCCAGGGCGACGTGATGAGTACCGTGGGTTCTACTAATACCACGCGTATTTTAACGGTAGAGTAAGTACGTTGCCGGATGCGGCGAAAACGCCTCATCCGGCCTACAGTTCAATGATAATTCAACAGATTTCGAATCTTCTGAAGCAAACTTGAACTTATCATCAGTCGAAGGCCTCTCCTCGCGAGAGGCATTTTTTATTTGATGGGATAAAGATCTTTGCGCTTATACGGTTGGATTTCGCCCGGTTTGCGAGTTTTCAGCAATTTTAATATCCAGGTGTATTGTTCTGGTCGCGGACCAACAAAAATCTCGACTTCTTCATTCATCCGCCGCGCAATCGTATGATCATCCGCCTCTAACAGATCATCCATCGGTGGGCGCACCTGAATCGTCAGACGATGCGTCTTGCCATCATAAATCGGAAACAGCGGTACAACGCGCGCACGGCACACTTTCATCAAACGACCAATCGCGGGCAACGTCGCTTTATAGGTGGCAAAGAAATCAACAAATTCGCTGTGTTCTGGGCCATGATCCTGATCGGGTAAATAATATCCCCAGTAACCCTGACGTACCGACTGGATGAATGGTTTAATACCATCATTTCTCGCATGCAGACGACCACCAAAGCGACGGCGCACCGTGTTCCAGACATAATCAAAAACCGGGTTGCCCTGATTATGGAACATCGCTGCCATTTTCTGCCCTTGCGAGGCCATCAGCATGGCAGGAATATCGACGGCCCAACCGTGCGGCACCAGAAAAATCACTTTCTCGTTATTACGCCGCATCTCTTCGATGATCTCCAGCCCTTGCCAGTCAACGCGCGGCTGAATTTTCTCCGGCCCGCGTATTGCCAACTCAGCCATCATTACAATCGCTTGCGGCGCGGTGGCAAACATCTCATCTACAATCGCTTCGCGTTCAGCTTCACTACGTTCTGGAAAGCAGAGCGACAGATTGATTAACGCACGACGGCGTGAGCTTTTTCCCAGTCGTCCGGCAAAACGTCCCAGCCGTGCCAGAATGGGATCACGGAACTTTGGCGGCGTTAAAGCGATACCCGCCATCGCTGCTACGCCCAGCCATGCTCCCCAGTAGCGCGGGTGGCGAAAGGATTTATCAAACTCAGGAATGTATTCGCTATTATTTTTTTTCGTTTCCATGCTTTTCCAGTTTCGGATAAGGCAAAAATCAATCTGGTGATAGTGTAGCGGCGCAACTTGCCCCGCACCAAATAAAAAGCCGGTACTGACTGCGTACCGGCTGCGAATGGATGTTAATTAATCAAACCGTAGCTGCGGCACAATCTCTTTGGCCTGTGCCAGGAATTCGCGACGATCGGAGCCGGTCAGCCCTTCGGTACGCGGCAGTTTTGCCGTCAGCGGGTTTACGGCCTGCTGGTTTATCCATACTTCATAGTGCAGATGCGGCCCGGTTGAACGTCCGGTATTACCGGAAAGCGCGATACGGTCGCCACGTTTCACCTTCTGTCCCGGTTTCACCAGGATCTTGCGCAAGTGCATATAACGCGTGGTGTAGCTGCGACCATGACGAATAGCCACATAATAACCTGCTGCGCCACTGCGTTTGGCAACCACCACTTCACCGTCACCCACTGAAAGCACTGGCGTACCTTGTGGCATGGCAAAATCAACACCTCTGTGTGGCGCAACGCGACCGGTCACCGGATTAGTACGACGCGGGTTAAAGTTAGATGAGATACGGAACTGTTTCGCCGTCGGGAATCGCAAGAATCCTTTCGCCAGACCAGTACCGTTACGATCGTAGAATTTGCCATCTTCAGCGCGGATTGCGTAATAATCTTTACCTTCTGAACGCAAACGTACGCCCAGCAGCTGGCTTTGCTCACGTTTACCATCAAGCATTTCTCGTGACATTAACACCGCAAATTCATCGCCTTTTTTCAGTTTGCGGAAATCCATTTGCCACTGCATGGCTTTAATCACTGCGCTCACTTCGGCGCTGGTTAAACCGGCGTTTCTGGCGCTGGCAACAAAGCTTCCCCCGACGGTACCTTTCAGCAGATTGTTGACCCACTCTCCTTGCTGCATTTCGCTGGTCATTTTAAAACCGTTAGCGGCAGTACGGTCATAGGTTCGGGTTTCACGACGAGACACTTCCCAGGTGAGGCGCTGCAGTTCGCCGTCCGCGGTTAATGTCCAGGAGAGTTGTTGACCGATTTTCAGGTTACGCAATTCTTTGTCGGCAGCAGCCAGTTGGGTGATATCACCCATATCAATACCATACTGATTGAGAATGCTGCTTAGCGTATCGCCAGTGGAAACAACATATTCATGCACGCCCGCTTCACCGGCGATTTTGTCATCCAGTTCGTCCTGGGGAATGGCTTCATCTTCTTGTGCAGCTTGATCAATCGGCTCACTGGCTTCAGGTAAGAGCGAACGAATTTCGTTCTGTTCCAGCTCAATGGTTTTGACAATTGGCGTGGCATCGCGGTGATAAACATAGGGCCGCCAGACAGCGACGGCCAGAGTAAGAACGGTGAGCGACCCCAACATAACGCGGTGTGGTCGCGGTAAATTATTAAACGCCAGGGCGACAGAGCGGGCTATCTGTTGCACGTAATCACTTCCTCATTAATCTCCTTTCAGGCAGCTCGCATACTGGTTGGCTAATTGATTCAGGAATTCTGAATAGCTTGTTTTACCCAGTTTGATATTCGTCCCCAGGGGATCCAACGTTCCCATACGAACGGATGTCCCTCGTGCGACGCTCTCAACGACCGCTGGCCTGAACTGTGGCTCAGCAAAAACGCAGGTTGCTTTTTGCTCAACCAACTGTGTTCTTATTTCATGTAAACGCTGCGCGCCAGGTTGAATCTCAGGGTTAACGGTAAAATGACCAAGCGGTGTTAGTCCGAACTGTTTTTCGAAGTAGCCGTAAGCATCGTGAAAAACGAAATAACCTTTCCCCTTGAGCGGCGCGAGCTCGTGACCAACCTGCGTTTCGGTTGAGGCTAATTGTGCCTCAAAATCCTTCAGGTTGGCGTCAAGTTTGGCTCGACTTTGCGGCATAAGTTCCACTAATTTTCCATGGATTGCAACCGCTGTAGCCCGCGCTATCTCTGGGGAAAGCCAAAGATGCATGTTGAAATCGCCGTGATGGTGATCTTCGTCACTTTTTTCCGCGTGGTCGTGATCATCATCATCGCCGTGAATACTTTTCATCAGCAGCGGTTTCACATTCTCTAGCTGCGCAATCGTTACCTGTTTGGCTTCAGGTAATTTACTTACCGGTTTTTGCATGAACGCTTCCATCTCCGGGCCAACCCAAACGACTAAGTCCGCGTTCTGTAAGAGTTTTACATCTGATGGACGCAGTGAATAATCATGCTCTGAAGCGCCGTCAGGTAGTAAAACCTCCGTTTCTGTTACCCCATCAGCAATGGCAGAAGCGATGAACCCAACGGGTTTAAGCGAAGCGACAACGGCGGCATCTGCGGCCTGTGTTGCACCTCCCCAGAGAGCGGCGGATAATGCTGCGAAAAGAAGCGTTTTTTTATGTAACATAATGCGACCAATCATCGTAATGAATATGAGAAGTGTGATATTATAACATTTCATGACTACTGCAAGACTAAAATTAACATGACAAGTCTGGTTTCCCTGGAAAATGTCTCGGTTTCTTTTGGCCAACGCCGCGTCCTCTCTGATGTGTCGCTGGAACTTAAACCTGGAAAAATTTTGACTTTACTTGGGCCAAATGGCGCAGGTAAGTCGACACTGGTACGGGTAGTGCTCGGGCTGGTAACACCCGATGAAGGGGTTATCAAGAGCAACGGAAAACTACGCATCGGCTATGTACCGCAGAAGCTGTATCTCGACACCACGTTGCCACTGACCGTAAACCGTTTTTTACGCTTACGACCTGGCACACATAAAGAAGATATTTTGCCTGCACTGAAACGTGTCCAGGCCGGACACCTGATTAACGCACCGATGCAAAAGCTCTCGGGTGGCGAAACGCAGCGTGTACTGTTAGCGCGAGCATTGTTAAATCGACCGCAATTATTAGTGCTGGATGAACCCACTCAGGGCGTGGATGTGAATGGTCAGGTGGCGTTATATGACCTTATTGACCAACTGCGTCGCGAACTGGATTGTGGCGTTTTAATGGTATCTCACGATCTGCATCTGGTAATGGCAAAAACCGATGAAGTGCTTTGCCTGAATCACCACATTTGTTGTTCCGGCACACCGGAAGTTGTTTCCCTGCATCCGGAGTTTATTTCTATGTTTGGTCCTCGTGGTGCTGAACAACTGGGTATCTATCGCCATCATCATAATCATCGTCACGATTTACAGGGACGAATTGTTTTGCGTCGGGGAAATGATCGCTCATGATTGAATTATTATTTCCCGGTTGGTTAGCCGGGATCATGCTCGCCTGTGCCGCGGGTCCGCTGGGTTCGTTTGTAGTCTGGCGTCGTATGTCTTATTTCGGTGATACGCTGGCTCATGCCTCATTACTTGGCGTCGCGTTTGGTTTGTTGCTGGACGTGAATCCATTCTATGCGGTGATTGCCGTTACGCTGCTGCTGGCGGGCGGTCTGGTATGGCTGGAGAAGCGTCCACAGCTGGCGATCGACACGTTATTAGGGATTATGGCGCACAGTGCCCTGTCGCTGGGCCTGGTGGTCGTTAGTCTGATGTCTAACATTCGTGTTGATTTGATGGCTTACCTGTTCGGTGATTTACTGGCAGTGACGCCAGAAGATCTCATCTCTATTGCGATTGGCGTGGTCATCGTGGTGGCTATTTTGTTCTGGCAATGGCGCAATTTGCTGTCGATGACGATTAGCCCGGATCTGGCGTTTGTTGATGGTGTGAAATTACAGCGCGTGAAATTGTTGTTGATGCTGGTGACGGCATTGACGATTGGTGTAGCGATGAAATTTGTCGGCGCGTTGATTATTACTTCACTGCTGATTATTCCTGCTGCTACAGCGCGTCGCTTTGCCCGCACGCCGGAACAGATGGCCGGTGTCGCTGTTTTGGTGGGAATGGTGGCAGTAACTGGCGGTTTAACCTTTTCCGCATTTTACGATACGCCGGCGGGTCCGTCGGTAGTGCTATGTGCGGCACTGTTATTTATTATCAGTATGATGAAAAAGCAGGCCAGCTAATCTGTCGCTGAACACATTTGTCGGATGCGGCGCGAGCGCCTTATCCCACCTACGGTTCGCTATCTCTGGTAGGCCTGAATAAGACGCGAACAGCGTCGCATCAGGCACACTGCCAGTGTCGGATGCGGCTCCCGCGGGCCAACCCCCCTTCACGAGTTCAGGCGCTG
>OBVO01001322.1_pt1 | contig 10707 bp, 8 predicted proteins | sample 1495151 | NCBI WGS metagenome assembly OBVO01 (sample SAMEA2580019, study PRJEB22360) | human gut metagenome | reverse complement strand
CCGGCGGCGGGGCACGCCGGGCGGGTGTGCGGAACGGACGCACACGGAACGGGGCACCTCGGCTGATCGGAGGGGACATGGACAAGTCAGCGGATGAGCGCGGGAACACCGGACCAACGGACGGCATCAAGACGAAGGGCGACGCCGGGACACTGGATGCCAAGCTCATAATCACTCGGCGCATCCTATGGTGGATAGGACTGGTGCTGCTGCTCCCATTCACTCTGAATCTGGTCCATTTCGATGGCCCTTACCTGATGTTGGAACGTATCCTATGCGCCATTCCGCCAAAACTAGCAAGCGATCCGTCATCGATCGTCGGCCTTCCCTTGCTTGAGGCGGAATGGTTTCGAGAATTTTTGACACTGGCACTGGGCATAGCTTGCTGGTCTGTGGTTGGAATAACGAAATTAGCCGCAACCAACCCCTCGAGTCATGGAAGGAAGATCTTGGCTGTACGTATCTTCGCCGGAATCATCACCATCACCGTATTGATAGCCACGGGTATTACAGGATTCTTCCTCGCACTGGCACTCCTTATGTAGCAGCTTTCCATTCATCCACCAGAAGAATCCTAAGTAGAAGATAATGTGTGGGCAGATGTGGCATATGCCATATCTGCCCACACATTACACATTATGCGAACTACCGTCTTGGTTGAGCTATGAACGCGGCGAAAGCCCGAGCACTCACTTCAGCTTCTCTCTCAGCAGGAAGCTTGTCTGCACCAGCAGCCTTTTTTATAATAAACAAGGACCATACCCTTGCGTCTCCGACTACCTAAAATAAGGAGAACAGTGCAGTACATATATCTCACAGCACTTGCCCTGCTAGGATTATGTATGCTTATTTTTCCAAGGCAACTCTGGAAAATAAGCAATTTCCTCTGGACTCAAAAAGGAGATCCGAGCAATCTATACACATCCTTAATGAGAATAAGCGGTGCCGCCTTTCTTGTTTTAGCTCTTATTCTTTTCATCTTCTGCAGACTGCAGTAACACCTACCTGATCCTGTGCACCGTGTCGGGTGTCGCAGCAGGTCTGCAGAACACGGGCTGATTTTAGCCAGTTTCTTTCAGGGTCCCCGTTCGCACTGCCGATCGGGGACCCTTTTTCATACCTATATCTGCCTTATATATGGCAGAATCGGAGCCTTGTCATGAGCCTTCTCGCTTATATATGGCAGACCATCATGCGAAAAACCCACTTCGGGGGTACATTTTTCCGGTTTTTCACCTTTGGGACTGCCATACATAAGCGAAATATCACCGGACAGAACACGAAATCTGCCATACATAAGCGAGATATCGCTCTATTTCCCAGCGAACGGTCAGACCAAAACGTATGATGTTGGCTAGCCTGAACAATGAGGGGTGGAGTCAATGGCAGACGAACTGTTTGTAGACCAAGACGAGGTCGAAGGCACGGCAAGCGGCGTTTGGAGCCGCATGCTGGCAGGTAATCGCAGGTTTGCGGAGGGCAAACCGGAACATCCGAATCGTGGCGCTGAAGCACGCGAGGCACTTGTGGACACACACGCACCGGAAGCGGCCATACTGAGCTGCTCCGACGCGCGTGTCAGCCCCGATATTATTTTCGACGCAGGCATCGGCGATCTGTTCACCGTGCGCACGGCAGGGCAGGTCATAGACGATGCTGTGATCGCCTCTTTGGAATACGCGGTGGACGTGCTCGGCGTGCGCCTTTTGGTGGTGCTCGGCCACCAGAATTGCGGCGCGATCAAGCAGGCATGCAAGGAATACGAGGCGTTGTTGCACGAGTTGACCGCCGACGCGGAGGATTCGCTGATGGCCGCCGACAGCGTTGCCGACCTTGACGAACGCATTATGAACGCGGAATCGCTGATGCTGCGCACGGTCGGTTTTTCGATTTGGCAGGCGCACGAATCGGAACTGGAATCGGCGGAGGATTTCGAGCGCGTGCACATCGCACGCACCATCGAACAGCTGGTGGAACGTTCCGAAGTGATCCAGCACGCGCTGGCCGAGGATCGGCTGATGATCACGGGCGCACGCTACCAGCTCGACACCGGCAAGGTGGAAGTGCTGAGCTTCTGACGATTTTCCGGAAAAAGACGGCTTCCGGATCCGTTGCGTCGCGCTGTTTTGACATGCCGTTGCTTTAGATTGGAATCATGTCGCTTGGTTTGAACATCCTTCTGATTTTCATTTTCCTGCTGCTCGGTTCCGTGTTCGCCGGCACCGAACTGGCGCTGGTCAGCCTGCGCGGATCGCAGATCGACCAGATGGAACAGGAGGATGCGCGCGGCAAGCGTGTGGCGCAGATCGCACGCGACCCGAACACGTTCCTGTCCACCGTGCAGATCGGCGTGACGCTGTGCGGCTTCCTGTCCGCGTCGTTCGGCGAATCCTCAATCGCCCCGTATATCGTGCCGGTCATCGAAGACTGGGGTGTGCCGCATAACGTCGCCGCTCCCCTGACCACCATCGCGTTGACACTGATCATCTCGTATTGCTCGATCGTCATTTCCGAACTGGTGCCGAAGCGTATCGCCATGCAACGCAACGAGCAGATCGCGCGTGCCGTGGTGCCGGCCATCCATGTGTTCGCCAAAGTGTGCAAGCCGATCATCTGGCTGATCGGCAAGAACACGAACGGCATCGTGCGGCTGCTCGGCTTCGATCCGAACGAAACCGACAGCGAGGTGTCCGACGACGAGCTGCGCGTGCTCGTCAACACCAACACCAACCTCAGCAAGGACGAGCGCACCATCCTCGACGACGTGTTCGACGCATCCGAAACCATCGTGGCGGAGGTCATGCGTCCTCGTGCCGACGTCGCGTTCCTGGACGGCTCCATGCCGATTGCGGAAGCCGCCGCGTACGTGCGTGAAATGCCGTATTCGCGTTACCCCGTCACCGGCAAGGATTTCGATGACGTGCTCGGCTTCGTGCATGTGCGCGACCTGCTTGACATCCGCGATCCGAAGGCGAGAACCGTTGCCGACGTGACGCGTGAGGGCATTTCCCTGCCGGGCACGTCGAAGCTGCTGCCAAGCCTTGAGCTGCTGCGCAAACGAGGCATTCACCTGGCCGTGGTGATCGACGAATACGGCGGCACCGACGGCATCGTCACGTTGGAAGACATGACCGAGGAATTGGTCGGCGACATCCGCGACGAATACGACCTGCCGGAGGAAAAGGGCGGTGAACGCACAGAACGCGCCGCTTTCGTCAATGGCGTGGCCACCATCGAAGGTGGCATGACGATCGAGGATTTCGCGGATTTGACCGGCATCGAGCTGGAAGACGGCCCATACGAGACGGTTGCCGGCTATTTCCTGGCGCACACCGGCAAAATGGGCGAAGTGGGCGACGTGCTGTCGTCCGATGACGGTTATGACATGGTCGTCACCAAGGTGGACGGCCGTCGTATCGAAACGCTGGAAGTGCGTCGGCACACCGCCGATGAGGACGGTTCCGCGGCTGGCGATTCCGCGGCGGACGGCAAGTAACCCAAGCGGCCTCTTACAGCACCACCTGCCGGTTGATGTCGCGGCGCAACTGCCTCCATTGCGGCAGATAGGCGCTCATACGCCTTTGAAAGCCCTCTCCGTGGCCGTTCTCCCACAGGTGGGTCATCTCATGCACCAGCACGTATTCGAGGAATCTAGGGGCCATTAAACCAAGCTGCAGGTTAAGTCGGATACGTCCGGTCTTCGGCGTGCACGATCCCCAACGCGAACTCATCAGACGCAACGTGATATGCGTCGGCGTACGGCCAACGATCGAGCCCCATTTGGCAAGCAACACAGGCAATTGCGATTCGATGTTGCGTTGAGCCCGCGCCTTGGCCTCGTCCGTCCATACGAAAGCGGGCGGGTTGGCGGAAGCGCCAGTATCGCCAATATTGCCGTTTTGCGCACGCTGCGCGTTGAGTTGCGCGTCTCTGGCCTGTCGCATGCTGCGTTGCGCCCGTTCGATCCACGGCTTGCGTTCCGTCACAAACCGTTCGATAGCGCTTTGCGACATTCGTTGCGGCGCGGAGATGACGATATCCGCGTTCGGCGGTTTGATGCGCAGGTACATGTTTTTGATGGGTTTGCGCACGATGGCCACCCGCATGCCGGCGATGCTCGCCGTCGTTTCGGAAATCACGCGATTGCGGTTGCGATGCCCCACTCCCCTGCCGTAACGGCCGTTACCGCCGTTGCGCTGCCCGTATGTCATGCCTGCATTATGCCACGACACGCCGATGACACGGCAGCACTTGACTTTCCCTGTGATTCAAGTATCATTTCAATTCGTTGTGTTCAAGACACAGCAAGTTGGGCCCGTAGCTCAGGTGGTTAGAGCGCATCCCTGATAAGGATGAGGTCGGAGGTTCAAGTCCTCCCGGGCCCACGTAGATGGTAAGGAAGCGGCATAGCCGCTTTTTTCACCTATGGGGCTATAGCGCAGCTGGTAGCGCATCTGCTTTGCAAGCAGAGGGTCGCCGGTTCGAACCCGGCTAGCTCCACGGGGCTATGGCGCAGCTGGTAGCGCATCTCCATGGCATGGAGAGGGTCAGGGGTTCGAATCCCCTTAGCTCCACAGAATTGAAGGCTTCCGAGTAATCGGAAGCCTTTTTCGTATTCAGCCTCTTGTCGACCATCCAACGGACGCGATCGCCCGCAAACCAAATAAAACGGCCGCCTACATACCCGCAAGCGGCCGGAATCATCAAATCAATAGGGGAGTGGCACCACGAATCGCAACTAGTTGCGGGCCGCGTTCTGCTTGGCCAGCTCGTCACGAATCTGCTGCAGCAGCTGGACGGTCTGCTCTTCGGCAGACGGCTCTTCAGCGGCCTTTTCCTCGGCTTCCTTCTGCTCGGCAAGCTTGGTCTTGGCAAGCAGCGCCTCGGTCATGTCGCGGAACTTGTTAATCGGCACCAGAATGCAGAAATAAACGGCGGCCGCGATAATCAGGAAATTCAGAATCGCGCCCAGCACAGCGCCGAACGAAACGGTCGCGCCGTTGAATGTGATCGCCAGCAGGCCGTCCATATTCGGCTTGCCGAAAATCATGGCGATGAACGGATTGATGACGCTGTTGACGATCGCGTTGACCACGGTGGTGACGGCACCGCCCATGACGACACCGACGGCCATGTCGATCATATTGCCGCGTGCGATGAATTTCTTGAATCCTTCGAACATTTTTGCTCCTGTTCTGCATTCGCGATTCCGTGAATCGCGTCAATGGACAAGTCTCTCTTTGGACGCGTCTCTCTTGCATGCCCGAATCCATCCTATATCCGCACGCTCCAGCCAAATCTTGAGCAATATCTTGTGCGTCTCACAATCAAGCACATAGAATGAAACCGCCGTATTGATAACCCAACTATCCCGAAGGGGAAAAATATGCTCACTGATGAGTACGTCAAGCGCGTGTACGCGCAGGTCGAGAAGCGCGATGGCGACCAGCCGGAGTTCCTGCAGGCCGTTCGCGAGGTCTTCGAAAGCCTCGAGCCGGTTGTTGAGAAGCACCCGGAATATGAGAAGGCGGGCGTGCTCGAGCGCCTCGTCGAGCCGGAGCGCGTGGTGAAGTTCCGCGTCGCCTGGACGGACGATGAGGGCAAGGTGCAGGTCAACCGCGGTTACCGCATCCAGTTCAACTCCGCGATCGGCCCGTACAAGGGCGGTCTGCGTTTCCACCCGAGCGTGAACGAGGGCGTCATCAAGTTCCTTGGCTTCGAGCAGATTCTCAAGAACTCCCTGACCAGCCTGCCGATGGGCGGCGGCAAGGGCGGCTCCGACTTCGATCCGAAGGGCAAGTCCGATGCCGAAGTCATGCGTTTCTGCCAGGCGTTCATGACCGAGCTGTGCCGTCACATCGGCCAGTTCACCGACGTTCCGGCCGGCGACATCAACGTCGGCGCCCGTGAGATCGGCTACCTGTTCGGCCAGTACAAGCGCATCCGCGACGAATACTCCGGCGTGCTCACCGGCAAGGGCCTCGAATTCGGCGGCTCCCTGGCTCGCACCGAGGCTACCGGCTACGGCCTGTGCTACTACACCCAGGAAGCCCTGCGCGTCCTGAAGAACGATTCCTTCGAAGGCAAGACCGTCGTCATCTCCGGCTCCGGCAACGTGGCCATCTTCGCCACCGAGAAGGCCCAGGCCCTCGGCGCGAAGGTCGTCACCGCCTCCGATTCCAACGGCTACGTCTACGATCCGGACGGCATCAAGCTCGACATCGTCAAGGACATCAAGCTCGGCCACCGCGGCCGCATCAAGGAGTACGCGGAGCGTGTTCCGGGTGCCGAATACCACGAGGGCTGCAAGGGCGTGTGGACCGTGCCGTGCGACATCGCGCTGCCGTGCGCCACCCAGAACGAAATCGATGAGGAGTCCGCCAAGGCCCTCGTCGCCAACGGCTGCAAGGTCGTGTGCGAAGGCGCCAACATGCCGTCCACCCCGGAGGCAATCGCCGTCTATCAGGACAACGGCCTGCTGTACGGCCCGGCTAAGGCCGCCAACGCGGGTGGCGTGGCTGTGTCCGGCCTTGAGATGAGCCAGAACTCCTACCGCCTTTCCTGGACGTTCGAAGAGGTGGACAACAAGCTCAAGTCCATCATGGAGAACATCGTCGCCAATTCCCTGGCCGCCGCCAAGGAGTACGGCCATGAGGGCGATCTGATGCTCGGCGCCAACGCCGCCGGCTTCGTCAAGGTCGCCAACGCCATGGTCGCCCAGGGCGTGCTCTGATCGTCTTTCACAATCCGTTTCAACGGTCCGTGCGATTCGTTCGCACGGACCGTTTTCATATGCGTTACGGCATAACGCGCAACGCAGTATGACGATTGCATAAAAGCGACCGCATAATCGCGATTACATAAGAAAAGACGGCGCCTCCCGAAGTAGGGAAGCGCCGTCTTCTTATGTTGCACGAACAGCTTACGTTGCGCAAGCGCCGTACGAACGCCGTATGACGAATCGATCAGTCGTCGCCGAGCGTCACGTGGATGCCGCCGACCAGCGTGCTCACCACGTTGTACAGCAGCGTGAGAATCACCACCAGCACGGTGAACAGCACCACTTCGATGATGGAGAAGATGGTGACCGCGCTCAGCACGGTGCTCAGCGAAAGCACGTTGGCAAGGTCGAATCCGCCGGCGTCAAGACCGGTGGAGGACACGATCTGCGTCACCTGATCGAACACGCCGACCACGTTCAGCAGCAGCCACAGCAGCGTCACCGCGACGATCTGGATGATGCCTCCCGCGATGGAAAGCATGAACGCCACCTTGGCCGCGGACCATGCGTCGATGCGGGTCAGGGACAGGCTCATGCGGCGGGCGCGAGGCGCGCCACGACGCGCTTTTTCACGAACCTTCACACCGCCGGACGCGGCGGCCATGTTCTCATGCGCCTGAGACTGTTCCGTACCGCTCAACGGCTGGCTGGATGCGGAACGGGCCACGCGTGGGGCCTGCGCCCCTGCCTGCGCCTGATGGCTTTCATTGTTCTCGCTCATCGTTGCTCCTTGCAGAATCTTGCCTACTTCTAGCCGAGGCTACCAGTTTTCGCAGACGATTCCCCGCCTGTGTCTCAGGCCTCTACATTCTCGCCATCGCCGGCATCGGAAGTGGCTTCCGTACCGGTTTCAGCGGAGTTTTCAGTAGTGGTTTCGGCTTGCGATTGCGCGGCTGCGTCGTTCTGGGCTGCTCCGTTTTCCGCGCCGGCCTGCTCGGCGTCATCCTCGTCGGTCTCCTCGTTACGTGCTATGGAGATGATTTCGTCGTTCTTGTCAGGCTTGGCGAGCGTCACACCCTGGGTGGTACGTCCGGTGCGCTTGACTTCGGCGACGTTGGAGCGGATGACCTTGCCGGACTTCATGATGGCCATGATCTGGTCGGATTCCTCCACGATCACGGCACCCACCAGGGAGCCACGGCCTTCGGCGAGCTGCACGGCCTTGACGCCGTAGCCGTTACGGCCCTGCAGACGGTATTCGCTGATGGCGGTGCGCTTGGCGAAGCCCTCGTTGGTGACCACGAACAGGTCCTTGTCGGAGTCGCCAGGGACCACATCCATGGCCAGCAGGCTGTCGTCGTTACGGAACTTCATGCCCTGCACGCCGGCGGTCTGGCGGCCCATCGGGCGCAGCTGCTCGTCGTTGGCTTCGAACTTCAGGCTCATGCCCTGCTTGGAGACGAGGATGATGTCGTCGTCGGCGTTGCACAGCGCGGCACCGATCAGCTCGTCGGCGTTCTCGCCGTTCTCGTCGGTCATGAGTCGTACCGCGATCAGACCACCCTGACGCGGGGAGTCGTATTCGGCGAGCGCGGTCTTCTTGACCTTGCCGGAACGGGTGGCGAGCACCAAGTACTTGGCCACGTCGTAGTTCGGAATCGACAGCACGGTCTGGATCGTCTCGTCCGGGCCGAACTGCAGCAGGTTCGCCACGTGCTGTCCCTTGGAATCGCGGGAGCCTTCCGGCAGCTCGTATGCCTTCAGACGGTACACGCGGCCCTTGTTGGTGAAGAACAGCAGCCAGTTGTGCGTGCTGGTCAGGAAGAAGTGGTCCACCACGTCGTCCTCGCGCAGCTTGGCGCCCTTGATGCCCTTGCCGCCGCGGTGCTGCGCGCGGTATTCGTCGGCCTTGGTGCGCTTGATGAAACCGGAGTGGGTCACGGTGACGACCACGTTTTCTTCGGCGATCAGGTCTTCGACGTTCATCTCGCCGGAGTACGGCAGAATCTTGGTACGGCGTTCGTCGCCATACTTGGCGACGATTTCGTCCAGCTCGTCGCCGACGATCTTGCGCTGGCGTTCCGGCTTGGCGAGGATGTCGTTGTAGTCGGCGATCTTGCGCATGAGCTCATTGTGCTCGTCGAGGATCTTCTGACGTTCCAGGGCGGCCAGTCGGCGCAGCTGCATGGCGAGGATGGCGTCGGCCTGCACCTCGTCCACGTCAAGCAGGTCCATAAGGCCCGTGCGGGCGGTCTCCGCGGACTCGGAGGCACGGATGAGGGCGATGACCTCATCGATCATGTCAAGGGCCTTCAGATAGCCCTGCAGGATGTGGTCGCGTTCCTCAGCCTCGCGCTTGAGGTAGGCGGTACGGCGTGCGATGACTTCGAGCTGGTGGTTTACCCAATGACGGATGAACGCATCCAGGGACAGCGTGCGCGGCACACCGTCGACCAGTGCCAGCATGTTCGCGCCGAAGGTCTGCTGCAGCTGGGAATGCTTGTACAGGTTGTTGAGCACGACCTTCGGCACGGCGTCGCGCTTGAGCACGAGCACGAGGCGCTGGCCAGTACGGCCGGAGGTTTCGTCGCGCATGTCGGCGATGCCTTGGATCTTGCCGTCGCGCACCGCTTCGCGGATGGACACGACCAGACGATCCGGGTTAACCTGGTACGGCAGTTCGGTGATCACGAGGCACATGCGGCCCTTGATCTCCTCGGTGTTCACCACGGCTCGCATGGTGATGAGGCCACGGCCGGTACGGTACGCCTGTTCGATGCCCTTATGGCCGAGAATCGTGGCGCCGGTAGGGAAGTCCGGTCCCTTGATGATGCGGATCAGGTTGTCGAGCAGTTCCTCACGGCTCGCGTCCGGATGGTCGAGCGCCCAATGCACGCCTTCTGCCACCTCGCGCATGTTGTGCGGAGGAATGTTGGTCGCCATGCCGACGGCGATGCCGGACGAGCCGTTGCACAGCAGGTTCGGGAAGCGGGCCGGCAGCACGGTCGGCTCCTGCGTCTTGCCATCGTAGTTCGGCAGGAAATCGACGGTGTCCTTGTCGATATCACGCACCATTTCCATGGCGAGCGGCGCCATACGGCATTCCGTGTAACGCATTGCGGCTGCAGGGTCGTCGCCGGGGGAGCCGAAGTTGCCCTGGCCGTCGACGAGCGTGTATCGCATCGACCACGACTGCGCCATACGCACCAACGTGTCGTAGATGGCGGAATCGCCGTGCGGATGGTACTTGCCCATGACTTCGCCGACGACGCGTGCGCACTTGGAGTAGCCGCGGTCGGGGCGGTAGCCGCCGTCGTACATCGCGTAGATCACGCGGCGGTGCACCGGCTTCATGCCGTCTCGCACGTCCGGAAGGGCACGATCGACGATGACGGACATGGCGTACGCCAGATAGGATTCGCGCATTTCCTGCTGCAGATCCTTCTTCTGGACGCGTTCGCCGACCATCAGGCCATAATCGGTGTTGTCGGCCTCCTGCGGGCTCAACGGTTCCATGGAGCCGTCAGGCACGAACTGGCCGTCTTCGTTGCTGTTGTTTTCGTCTGCCAATTTCTAATCCTTGCTTTGAAGTCCTGCGAAACCCTACGCGTTTACGCGTCGATCCAGCTGACGTTGCGTGCGTTGCGCTGGATGAACAGACGACGTGGTTCGACTTCGTCGCCCATGAGCATGGAGAAGGTCTCGTCGGCCGCGGCCGCGTCTTCGATCTGCACCTGCTTCAGAATGCGATGGTCAGGATCCATGGTGGTCTCCCACAGTTCCTGGTAGCTCATCTCGCCCAGACCCTTGTAGCGCTGGATGCCTTCGCCCTTCGGCAGCTGGCGGCCGGCGGCCTTGCCTTCGGCGAGCACGCGGTCGCGTTCGGCGTCGGTGTACACGAAGTCGTGCGGGCCCTTGGTCCACTTGAGGCGGTACAGCGGCGGGGCGGGCCCCGACACCGACGCGCCGGGGGTCGCCTGCCGCTG
>OBVO01001320.1_pt1 | contig 10711 bp, 8 predicted proteins | sample 1495151 | NCBI WGS metagenome assembly OBVO01 (sample SAMEA2580019, study PRJEB22360) | human gut metagenome | reverse complement strand
TCCACGGATATTGATGGCATCATCTACGATATTTCTACGGCAGCGGGCCTCACAAGGATGCTCGCAGATAAAACCGCAGGTTGTCGGGAACGGATTATCCTTACGGATCAGACGAATTGCGTCGGCGTAACGCCCCTCTCCGGTCAGTGCGATATATCCAGGGATATCAACATGTGCAGGACAGAGAGAAACGCAAGGTACAGGCTGTGTATAGTGGCAGGTACAGCGTCCCTGACGGACATGTTCCTCATAATCTTCGCGACAGTCTCTTAAGCTCTTATGTACCATGGCACCAGCTTCATATCCGATCGGACAGTCAGAACCTTCGCGGATAGATTCAGACAGTGTGTCAATCAGATCGAGTGTCTCCATTGTAGCAGTCCCGTTCATAACATCTGTCAGAAGGTTCTTCAGTTGCCACAGCCCAACGCGGCACGGGGTACATTTTCCACAGGATTGCGTCTGACACATCTCGATGAATGCACGAGTCATGTCAACCGGACATAATCCCGGAGGGCTGGATTCAATTCTGCGTTCCAGATCTTTGTACAGCTCTTCAACGACGAGCTGGCCTTTGTCTGGACCTGGGATTTCAAGTCTACTCATTTTAAACCTCTCCTTTTACCATAACGTTCATTACTGACTGATTTTAAAATAGGAAATGTATTTGAAAAACCTATCTTCAAACCAGTAAAGTTCCATTTGGTAATATTCTACAAATAAATCTAAAAATTATCAAGAAAAGTTTAAAAAATGACGAGCCTGTTATTTATTATACAAACAACAAGCTTGTCAAAAATAAACAAAAATATTCTAAAAAATATTGAGAAACAGCTAAAAAAATTTAATTCATATAGCGGTAGCAACGAAAATGATAACAGAGCGTTCACCTAAAAATATTTTAGATTCTACCGTGGGCATTGAATTTTTGTGAAAAAACTGACATTTAGGATCTCCGGTGTTGACCGCAACTTTCCATTCATAATGTTCAGGAAGTTCCGGCAGAGTGAGTGTGACCGGAAACCATCCGGAATTTACAGCCAGATAAACAAGATCTTCTTCTTGTGTTGCTTCATTATAACCTGCGAATCGTACACAGACAACATGGCTGTCACCGGAGAAATTTGTCTCATCCGGAGTGAGTCCATGCGTGCTCATCGCCGGAATACCAAGATAACTTGGTTCGAGATCCTTACGGATGGCAGGATGATCTTTGCGGAACTGGATCATATATTGAAAGAAATCGAACAGATCTTTATTTTTTTTGAGGAGACTCCAGTCCAGCCAAGAGATCAGGTTATCCTGACAATAAGGGTTATTATTTCCATAACGTGTGTCTGCGAATTCATCACCGGAGAGGAACATTGGAGTTCCACGGCTACAAAGCAGAACGGCACATGCATTTTTCATCAGTCGTTTGCGAAGCACCAGAACAGCGGAATCATTTGTTTCGCCTTCTACGCCACAGTTCCAGCTGTTATTGTCGTCAGCTCCGTCAGTGTTCCCCCAACCGTTGGCTTCATTATGCTTCTGGTTATAACTGTACAGGTCACAAAGCGTGAAGCCATCATGACAGGTGAGAAAGTTGATGGAAGCATTTCCACCTCGGTAAGCAGGATCGTACAGATCAGGAGAACCTGTGATTCTTGCGGCAGCAGTCTGGGCAAGGAAGTCATCTCCTTTTAAAAAGCGGCGCATATCATCACGGTAGCGCCCATTCCATTCAGCCCAACGCTTCCAGGAAGGGAAGGAACCGACTTGATAAAGTCCGCCGGCATCCCATGCTTCAGCGATCAGTTTTACATTTCCAAGGATTGAGTCAAAAGCCAGGCTTCGCAGAAGCGGTGGCTGGCTTAGAGGGGTTCCGTCATCATTTCGTCCGAGAATCGAAGCGAGATCAAAACGGAATCCGTCTACACGGTATTCGATGACCCAGTAACGCAGACACTCCAAAATCATGTCTCGCACGACCGGGTGATTGCAGTTTAATGTATTTCCACATCCACTGAAATTATAATAATGTCCGTCCGGAGTCAACATATAGTAAATGTTGTTGTCAAACCCTTTGAAAGAAAAGCACGGACCGAATTCATTTCCTTCGGCAGTGTGGTTGAAGACAACGTCGAGGATCACTTCTATCCCATTGTCATGGAGATCTTTGATCAGTGTCTTGAGTTCCAGTCCTTCGCGGTTATATTCCATAGAAGAGCAGTAGCTTGTATTTGGTGCAAAGAAACTGACCGGATTATATCCCCAGAAATCAATAAGTTCATTTTCATCAATCAATCGTACATCGCGCATCTCATCAAATTCAAAGATTGGCATTAGTTCAACAGCGTTGACTCCAAGTTCTTTCAAATAAGGAATCTTTTCGCGCAGACCTTCGAAGGTACCGTGGTGCTTAACACCGGAACTTTCATCCATGGTAAATCCGCGGACGTGCAGCTCGTAGATGATCAAGTCTTCCATAGGGATAGAATGGTGACGCTGGTCACCCCAGTCAAAGTTGGATTGTACCACGCGGGCACGATAACCATGCTGGGCGTTATTCACATGTCCCCACTGGCTCTGTCCGGTGACTGCACGTGCATAAGGATCCAGCAGGATTTTGTTTTTATCAAAACGGAGTCCTTTCTTTTCATCATAAGGACCATCCAATCGATAGGCGTACTCAAATTCTTCGATATCCAGATCAAAGACGATCATAGAATAGCAGAATCCGATCCTGTAACTTTCCGGAAATGGAATCACGGCGTATGGTTCTTCGGCTTTGCGGTGAAACAGCAGAAGCTCGCAGGAGGTAGCACCGTGTGTATGAATCGTAAAGTTGACACCACCTGGGATAGCGACTGCACCGAATTCACGGAAAAAGCCGGGGCGGATCTGGAATCCATTGACGGTATCGATTGGCTTGAGCTGTTCGGATATTACTGGCATACAGAAAAACTCCTTTCTAAGTTGTATTCAAGTAACTTAAGTATAACACTTAGAAAAATAAAAGCATAGAAAAATAAAAGCGTGGGTTCAGCCTATCATTCTTTTATGAAATGTGTTACAATAGTGTCACTGTGTCAGAAAAATTTCTGACGAGATGTGTTACCGGACGCAGAATTTGTGAATGGAAGCGACATCATTATTTGTAGAAAAGAGGTTATGGTATTATGGCAGAAGAGCAGAACACAGCAGGATGTTCAGAGGAATCCTGTGCCAGCTGTGCCAGTGCAGGAACGTGCACAAGCAAGAAAGTTGATATGCATGAACCGATGAATATGTATTCATCTATTAAGAAAGTAATCGGCGTTGTCAGCGGAAAGGGCGGCGTTGGTAAGTCACTTGTGACAGCATCCCTTGCAAGAATGATGAGAGCAAAAGGATACAATGTTGGTATCATGGATGCAGATATTACAGGTCCATCGATTCCGAAGATGTATGGTCTTCATGAGATGGCAGTAGGAACAGAGCAGGGAATTCTTCCATGTGAGGCAGCAGACGGAACAAAGATCATGTCTGTCAATCTTCTTTTGGAAGATGAGGAAGCACCGGTTATTTGGAGGGGACCAGTGATCGCAGGTGTTGTAAAGCAGTTTTGGACAGATGTTATGTGGGGAGATCTTGATTATCTCTTCGTTGATATGCCACCTGGAACAGGTGATGTTCCGCTGACAGTATTCCAGTCTCTTCCGGTTGACGGCGTTGTGATTGTTACATCTCCGCAGGATCTTGTACAGATGATCGTGAAGAAGGCATATGGAATGGCGAAGCAGATGAATATTCCGGTTCTTGGAATTGTTGAGAACTACAGCTATGTGAAGTGTCCGGATTGTGGCAAAGAGATTAAAGTATTTGGAGAAAGCCACATTGATGAGATCGCAGCAGATCTTAACGTTCCGGTTCTCGGAAAGATGCCACTTGACCCGGCAATCGCGCAGATGGTTGAGGAAGAGAAGTTTTCTGAGGCAGAGAATCCATATCTGGAAGGATTCGAACTGTAAAGCAAGTTGAGTGTATGTAATGGGAGTCATGGAAGACAAGGTTGGGGGATTTTGTCTTTCATGGCTTTTTTACGCGAGCAACGAGCAAAGTCCGTGCTTCCAAAAGAATAACAGAAAAGCACAAATTATAAATCACACAGGAGGAATTAACACATGATAGGCGAAAGAATAGAATTATGGCACAAAGAAGAATATCATTACCCGGCGGCGCATGGGTTTATCCCGATTATGGTCAGCTATATTCATGAGGATGAGCTGATGCATCCGGCGATGCTGGTGGTTCCGGGTGGCGGTTACAGACTTGTATCGCCTTCGGAAGCACATCTGGTTGCTACGGAATTTTATCAGGCCGGTTATAATGTGTTCGTCCTTGAATATACAGTGAATCCACTGGATGAAGCACCATTAAAGCTTCAGCCGCTGAAAGATATTTCCAGAGCAATGCGAATGATCCGTTTTCTTGCAGAACAGCTGCATATTTTATCGGATCAGATCGTGGTTTGTGGATTTTCAGCTGGAGGACATCTGTGTGCGAGTCTGTGTGTGCATGGAGCGGATATCGAGGATCCTGATGAAAAATATCAGAAGTTTTCAAACAAACCGGATGCTGCTGTGCTGTCTTATCCGGTAATTACTACAGGAAAGTACACACATAAAGATTCTTTTGTAGCATTATATGGAAAGAATCCTACAAGAAAAGATCTGGAATATATGTCAATTGAAAAGCATGTAACAAAAGAAATGCCACCATGTTTTATCTGGCAGACAGCAACGGATGGAACCGTTCCGGTACAGAATAGCTATCTTTTAGCCCAGAAATGTCTGGAAGAAGGAGTTCCATTTGCGCACCATGTATTTTCAGAAGGCGTACATGGAATGTCTGTTGCAACAGAGGACTGGCTGGAACGCAGAGGAAGACAGCCTTATACACAGGAGCAGCTTCGTATGCTTGCAGAAGCGATTCTTGCGGGAGAAACTTCATTTCCAAAGGAAATGGGAGAAGAACTTCTTGTGCAAAATGGGATTGGAAGAACACAGCTACCGAAATGGACAGCAGAGCAAAAAGAAGAGATACAAAGGACACTGAAAGAAGTACAGAGTTGGCCAAAACTGGCAGAGGAATGGCTGGAGAAAATAATTAATTACAAAGGAGAAGCACGATGAGAATTCTATTGATCCGTCACGGAGATCCGGATTATGTAAATGACACATTAACAGAAAAAGGAAGACGTGAAGCAGCACTGCTTGCAAAACGTGCAGTATCTATGAATATGGGGGAATGCTATAAGTCTCCACTTGGAAGAGCGAAGGATACGGCGGCTCCATGTCTTGAGGTAACTGGAAAAACAGCAGAAATATTGGATTGGCTGCAAGAGTTCCCGGCGCAGGTTGATTTGAATAAAAATCCGGAACTTGAAAAAGCATATCCCGATGTGAAAAAAGAAGGAGGGTATTTCTTACCTAGAATTGCATGGGATATGGTTCCGGGGTATTGGACAGAACATGAAGCTTATATGGATAAAAATACATGGAGAGAAACAGAAGTGGCGAAAAATTCCGATCTCGTAGAAGTATACGATCATGTGATTGAAGAATTTGATCGCTTTCTCGCAGAGCATGGATACGTAAGAGAAGGGGCGCATTATCGTGTGGAGAAAGAAAGTGATGAGACAGTGACATTTTTCTGCCATTTCGGAATCAGCTGCGTGCTGTTGTCCCATTTATGGAATGTATCACCATTCGTGCTTTGGCATAGTCTGGCTCTTGCACCGACTTCTGTGACAGAAGTAGTAACAGAAGAGAGAGAACAGGGAACGGCATATTTCCGAGGATTGAAAGTAGGAGATATCTCACATCTCTATGCAGGTGGAGAAGAACCGTCCTTCGCAGCAAGATTCTGTGAGACATATAGCAACAAGGAGCAGAGACATTAAAATCAAATGTCTCTGCTCCTTGCTTTATGGATTTTGGTATTATTAAACCACCTTCTGATAAGCAATTCGTTCTGTTCCATCTTCAACATATACGATTCCGCAATATTTGAATCCATTCTTATCTAACAGATGCTGCATTACGATGTTGTCACGGTGTGTGTCAATACGGATATTGCCGCATTGCTCCAAAGCCCAGTTCAGGCAGAAGGAAGCAGCACCTTTTACATTTCCGGTGGAAGTGATGCGGTGGACAACTCCGTAACGGGAGTCATTGATCCAGTCGCCATCGTAGATACGCATATAAGTAGGATCAGCACCTTCTTTATAATAGAAAGTGGCAATGATCTGATCCTGCTCTGTGCAGACATAACTGTTCCCCTCAGTAATATCGTCCAGAATTAACTGCGGAGAAGGATAAGTGTTTCCCCACTGGGAAGCATTTCCGTGAGTTGCCATAAATCTGCGTGCGTTTTCGTACATTTTAAGAAGCACGTCTAATTCTTCCGGCCTGGTCTTTCTGATTTCCATAATATTCCTCTTTCATAAACTAAATATAGATACTCTAATGCACTATTATATCAAAAAACAGAATATAACTCTATTGACAAAAATATGAAGAAAAAAGAAAGTGAAAACGTTATCATAGAGGAAAAGTACCTAGAGGTTTTTCAGAAAGAAAATCAGATCGTTTATTTGCGTGTGAATCCGACCGTACACATGGGGAAAATGTTCTTTTTACGGTACATTTTTACTGTACTAAAGTTTGTACAATTCCCCGTAAAATGGGCGTTTTTTCGCATATTTTGTACTAAATCGAATACAAAGCAATTTCCGATATTTATTCTCGATTTTACGCTTGTCATTTATTTAACACGGTGTTATACTATGCCCGTAAAACAATTACAAAACTATTTTAGGAAAGAATATAGGAGGATTTTTCAATGGCTAATTTTGAGCAGTGGGCTGGCTTCAAGGGAAGAAAATGGACACACTCTGTAGACGTGCGTGATTTCATCCAGGAGAACTACACACCATATGAAGGTGATGAGGCATTCCTTGAGGGACCGACAGAAGCAACAGACAAATTATGGGGAAGACTGCAGGAACTTCAGAAAGAAGAAAGAGCTAAGGGCGGAGTTCTCGATATGGAGACAGAAGTTGTTTCCGGTCTGACAGCATACGGCCCAGGATATATCGATGAGAGCATGAAAGACCTTGAGCAGGTTGTTGGTTTGCAGACAGACAAACCACTGAAGAGAGCATTCATGCCTTACGGTGGAATCAAGATGGCAGAGCAGGCTTGTACAACATACGGATACCAGCCAAGCGAGAAACTGCATGAGATCTTCACAAAATATCATAAAACACATAACCAGGGTGTATTCGATGTTTATACACCAGAGATGAAAAAAGCTCGTCATAACAAGATCATCACAGGACTTCCGGATACATATGGACGTGGACGTATCGTAGGTGACTACCGTCGTGTTGCACTGTACGGTATCGATTTCCTGATCGAGAGAAAACAGTATGACTTCGAGCGTTACGCAAGACACGGCATGAAGGGTGAGGATTTCCGTCTTCGTGAAGAACTTGCAGATCAGATTAAAGCTCTGAAAGAGATGAAAGAGATGGCTGCAGCATACGGATTCGATATTTCTCAGCCGGCTAAGAATGCTCACGAAGCAGCTCAGTGGCTGTACTTCGGATATCTTGCAGCAATCAAGACACAGAATGGTGCAGCTATGTCCGTAGGACGTATCTCTACATTCCTTGATATCTATATTGACAGAGATCTTAAGAATGGAACACTTACAGAGAAGGAAGCTCAGGAGATCATCGACCACATGGTAATGAAATTCCGTATGGTTAAGTTCGCAAGAATCCCATCTTACAACCAGCTGTTCTCAGGAGACCCGACATGGGCTACACTTGAGGTTGGTGGACTTGGACAGGACGGACGTTCTATGGTAACAAAGACTGACTACCGTTTCCTCCACACACTGAACAACATGGGACCTTCACCAGAGCCAAACCTGACAGTTCTTTATTCTTCAAGACTGCCAGAGAACTTTAAGAAGTTCGCATCCCTGATTTCTGTAACAACAAGCTCCATCCAGTACGAGAACGATGATGTTATGCGTCCGGTATGGGGAGATGACTACAGCATCTGCTGCTGTGTATCTGCTACAGAGACAGGTAAAGAGATGCAGTTCTTCGGAGCTCGTGCAAACCTTGCTAAGTGTCTTCTTTACGCTATCAACGGTGGTGTTGATGAAAAGACTAAAGTACAGGTAGGACCGGCTTACCAGCCAATTACTTCTGAGTACCTTGATTACGATGAAGTACTTGCTAAATATGATGAAATGATGGAGTGGCTGTCCAAGCTGTATGTTGATACACTGAACATGATCCACTACATGCATGATAAATACTACTATGAGGCAGCTCAGATGTCCCTGATCGACACAGACGTTAAACGTTCTTTCGCAACAGGTATCGCTGGATTCTCACACGTAGTAGACTCCTTAAGCGCTATTAAATACGCTAAGGTTAAAGTTGTTCGTGACGAAGATGGACTTGCTACAGACTTCGAGATCGAAGGAGACTTCCCGAAATATGGTAACGATGATGACCGTGCAGACGAGATCGCTGTATGGCTGCTGAAGAAATTCATGCACAAACTGAACAAGTGCCACACATACAGACATTCTGTACCGACAACATCTATCCTTACAATTACATCTAACGTTGTATATGGTAAGGCTACAGGATCTCTTCCGGACGGAAGAAAGGCTGGAGAGCCACTTTCACCAGGAGCTAACCCGTCTTACGGCGCAGAGCAGAGTGGACTTCTTGCTTCTCTTAACTCTGTTGCTAAGCTTCCTTACGAGCTTGCACTTGACGGAATTTCTAATACACAGACAATCAACCCAGGTGCACTTGGACATTCTGATGAAGAGCGTAAAGAGAACCTCGCTCACGTACTTGACGGATACTTCGATCAGGGAGCACATCATCTGAATGTTAACGTATTTGGCGTTGACAAACTGAAAGATGCTATGGAGCACCCAGAGAAACCTGAGTACGCTAACTTCACAATCCGTGTATCAGGATACGCTGTTAAGTTTATCGACCTTACTCGTGAGCAGCAGCTTGACGTTATCGCAAGAACTTGCCACGATCATATGTAATACAGCCAAGCCATGCGAAATCAGACAGTAAAAGACTCGTGCAAGCTTGCTTGCTAAGAGACTTTTGACTGGCTGGTTTCATAGGGCGCAGCCCCACAGCGAGAAGAAGCGAAGCGGAATCGAGCTGTGAGCATGGCGATGCTCTGGAATTCAGGGCTTTAGCCTATGCATATTACATCAGGACGCAGTCATTTCACCATGCTGCGTCCTTTTTTAAAAATAAAATGTAACTGTTTAGAGCCAAGCAAAATTTCATAAAACAGCTATAAAATGCGTAGCATTTTGGAGGTTGGCTCTGAACAGTTACAATAAAATTTAGGAGGAGAAGAACATGTCAGAAGTAAAAGGATATATTCACTCAACAGAAAGCTTCGGTTCCGTTGACGGACCTGGCGTACGCTTTATCATTTTTGTAAGCGGATGTCCAATGCGCTGCCAGTTCTGCCACAACCCGGACACATGGAAGATGCAGGACGGCGAACTGAAGACAACAGATGAACTGCTTAAAACAGCACTTCGCTATAAAAGCTACTGGAAAGATAAAGGTGGTATCACAGTCAGCGGTGGAGAACCTCTGATGCAGATGGATTTCCTGATTGACCTTTTCAAGAAAGCGAAAGAACAGGGAGTTCATACCAATATTGATACAAGCGGAGCTGTATTTACAAAGGAAGAACCATTCTTCGGTAAACTGCAGGAGTTGCTGAAATACACAGATATGCTGATGCTTGACATTAAACACATTGATGATGAGCAGCATAAGATTCTCACGGGACAGAGCAACAAGAATATTCTTGAGTTTGCACGTTATCTGTCTGATATCAAGAAACCAATCTGGATCCGTCACGTACTCGTTCCGGAGCGCAGTGACAAGGATGAGTACCTGGAGAGACTCCATGATTTCATCGAGACACTGGATAATGTAGAGCGTGTTGAAGTTCTTCCATATCATACACTTGGTGCATACAAGTGGAAAGAACTTGGATATGATTACAAGTTAGAGGGAATCGATCCTCCGACACCGGAGAGAATTGAGAATGCAAACCGTATTCTTGAGACAGCGAAATATTTAAAATAAGATAAAAAAAGAACTCTGTTATGAGATGTATGAATCAATACATTCGCAACAGAGTTCTTCTTTTATAAATACCTTGCTTAAAATTTTCTCAGAAAGAAAAAAGTCACGATACACACGATTGCCTCGGTAACAGGCAGACAGAGCCAGATACCTGTCATTCCAAAAAGTGCGGCAAGCAGGAAAGCAATCGGCAAGATCAGTACAAGGCCGCGCAGGATAGAGATGATGAATCCCGGTACCGGCTGGTCGGAAGCGCTTAAATAAGTGGCTGACACCATATTGATGCCTGAAAAGAACAGGCTTACAAAGTAAATGCGCATGCCTTCTGCTGCCATTGAAGTAAGCAGCGGATTCTTGTCTTTATTAAATAAGTCAGCAATCGGAATTGCAAAGACAAACACAACCAGATAGGCGATGAAAGCCATAAGTAATGCAGTGCTTAATGCATAGCGTCTTACCTGGTGGCGTACAGGAGCTCCATTTTTACCAGGGTGGCTGCTGACAATCGGCTGG
>OBVO01001315.1_pt1 | contig 10771 bp, 11 predicted proteins | sample 1495151 | NCBI WGS metagenome assembly OBVO01 (sample SAMEA2580019, study PRJEB22360) | human gut metagenome | reverse complement strand
GAAACGTTCTAGTCTCAAAGGGGGGCGGGGAAACACCCAGCCGTTGCCCAAAGCAAGTCCGGCAGCACCGGCTACGATGATCGCCCATATTTCTAGAGTTCCGTGCAGCCAGACGGCAAGTGCCGACTCCCAAAGCAGGTCGTGCTGATAAAAGAACATCTGAAATGAACCGAGCATAATTCCATTCTGAAGAAGTATAAGCCCCGTACCAAAACTGGTCAGTATCCCCGCGGCAAAACACAGGAAGGATACTTTTATATTATTGATTGTAATGCCCAGAAACATCGGAGCTTCGGGAGAGCCATTGTATACTGCCATCGGCTCACCTCTGGCAATATTGTCCAATGTCATATCTACGTATTGGTTGCCCATTATCAAACGCACAAACTCCTGATCATTGGCGGCAGATACTGCCCCGATCAACGCACTGACGGCAAAGATGATAAAAGAGATCAGTAACTCACGCTGCGCATCATGCATGGTCTGCGGCACTTCCCGTGTCCAGAAAGTGATAATGCGTGTCCATTTCTCACGCTTGCTCCGATAGATTTCATTATGCAGGGCTGAAGCGAGATTATTCAAATAAATGGTAATGCGGGAAGTCGGGAAATGGGTCTGTGCAAAAGCCAGGTCGGCAGTCAGTTCCGTATAGGCGTCGGCAAGTTGGTCAGGGGACAGGTTTGCAGCCTGTTCCACCACCTTTTCGGTCCCTTTCCATTTTTCAATGTTCCGACGGATAAACGTAACTTCCTTCATGCTTTTCAGAGATTTCGGATAAGTTTTGTCCGAAACCGGAAGCAAAAGTAAAAGAATTATGATATATTTGCAACTTAAATCTAAAAATGTTTAACCAAGAATGGCAGAATCTACGATTATTATTTAAATATTCAATAAAAAGAGCAACAAAGACTATAAATCAGCCTTTGCTGCTCAAAACAGACCTAAGCCCCAGTTTATTTATTTATGATATTGTAAATCATAGAAAAGTTCCTATCATAACTTCCATTAGATGTATCAAAAGTAATAGAGAGGTCTTTATTTACTAAATAAAAGCCATCGTAATATCCTCCCCAACCCATATTCGTATGGAAATAGAAATCAAAGTTTTTAACCAAATATCTTGTTTGGGGTCTCCAGTATGCAAAACCATCTAAAATAAAAGCATGGCTTCCCCCACGATTAGAGGTTGCAGCTACCCATACCAACTTAGCTAGTTGTAAAGATTGAAATGCAGCATTACCATCCCAACCATTTTTAAGACCACTAGTTGAAAAAAAACGATAGAAAAAGCTAGATGTATCAGAAGAATAAGTACCAGACCCAGTAACATAACCACTTGAATTTCTAACAGGCTGTGTATTAGTTGCTATATAGATATATTTTATCAATTTAGCAACCATTTCTCTAGTTGTTTCAGAGGAAGGAGTTTGCCAAGATGAAGGAGCAATAATTTGTTTTTGTGCTTTCAAGATATTCCAATCAATTTTCAGACCATCAACCGTTAAGTCAGGTTCTAAAGAAGCCATAATCTGTGCTATTGAAATAACAGCACAACCAGCAGGGACAGCCTCGTAAGTAGGTGAGCCTGTATCATAAAGATCACAATTTTCTTTCTGTAGCAAATCATTATATGGTGCGTCTTGATTCCACTCTGTACTACTACAGTACAGACCAGCAAAACCTATCGGATTTCCAACAGGAAATGTTGGTCCAGAACGGGATAGAATCTCATCCTTTACTATAATTATATCTTGAATCTCATCATACCTCACAGCCTTCACGTTTAAAGTTTTTGCTATTTTCGCTAATGTTTTAGCTCTCAGTTTTGATTTTACCTTTTCATAATATTTGGCATCTTCCAACAGACTCAATTCTGATAAATAGAGCATAGACTTAGAATCTACATATTTAACAGAGTCTTTTAAATCTGTTTTAGGCAAATAAGCCATTATCTTTGCAAAACGTTCATCAGCAGGAACATAAGCCACACCTTTCCCCTCATCACTTAAAAATTCAATTTTATAAACAGGAATAGTAGTAAGATTAGTTGAACCGACTCTTGTTTTTAATCCAGAAGAACTAGATACATTATATGTAGAAATAGCCATAATTTTTACATTATTATTTCTAGTCTGTAATCCTGTTGGATTAAAGTCCAAAACAAGTTGCTTAGCCTCTTCTGAAGTAATTATTCCAGGATTATCATAAGCAATGCTAATATACTCATCTGAAGATAATAAAATTTTAGAATCATTCAGATTATCTTGCATACCTAGTTCATTACTACATGAAGTAAATAAAGCAAGGATAACTAACAAAAAATAGTATTTCAATTTCATAAGTTATATAATTTATGGATTTTGCTTTATTGTATATGTGCTCATTGATGAGCCAATATAAGAAAGCCATAAGATTATCTCCCTAATATCACCAGATGTATTTTCGTCTACAATTACTGTCATCACCGAATCCTCCTGTTCTTTTTTTATTGAAAACCAATCTTCTTCAAGCAAAAAAGTATGGGTCATTTTTACATTGAGAGCAATAGAATCCTTATTCACAACAGTCCCAGCAGCATGCAATCTCCATCCTTCCGCAGGAGTCATAATAATAAAAGCAGTATCACCTTTATTATCTAATAATGGAGGCTCTGATATCCTGTGGGGAAAATCATTGATATATATTTCATCATCTTCTGCATCATTACAACTAACAATAGCAAGAAGAAAAATCAGAATAATATACTTCATTCTTTTACAATATAATATCACAGATCATATTAAAGCCTGTGTTTAATTCATAGCCTCCAGCTTCAAAAGATATCGACATATCTTTATTAACTAAATAGAAGCCATCATAAGACCCAGCCCATCCCATATTCGCACGGAAATAAAAATCAAAGTTTTTAACCAAATATCTCGTTTGAGGTCTCCAATAAGCAAATCCATCTATCACAAAAGCATGAGAAGCTTTTTTAGAAGCATCTGAAACGCCAACCCATACCAGTTTAGCTTTCTGTAAAGACAAAAATGCAGCATTACCATCCCAACCATTTATCAAATCTCCTGTTGTAAAATATCTTCTAAGAAAATCCCTAGTTTGAGGTCCAGATGTACCAGAACCTGTTACCCAATTTGTTGTTTTGTCATATTCTGGATGAGTACCAGAAAGGTCATAAATATGTTTAAATAATTTAGCAACCATAGTTCTAACAATCTCAGGTGATCCCTGATTTGGCTTCCAGGGTAGCGGCATTAGTATCTGCGGCTGTGCTTTCAATGCTTCCCAATCTATTTTTATACCATCGATAGTTAAGTTTGGTTCAAGTGAAGCCATAATTTGTGCCATGGCAACAACCGAACAACCCGCAGGAACAGCTTTATATACAGGTTCCTTCCCAACATTTGGTGCACAATATGCTTTCTCTAATAAATCATTATATACAGGTTCTTGATCCCAATTTGTCGCCATACAAAAAAAACCAGCCCACCCAATAGCATTGCCAGCAGGATCTTGAGGGGTTGCACGTGAATCTAGACAATCCTCGACAAGAATCCTATCTTTGATCTCATTAAAATTTACGGCTGCAACATTGAGCTCTTTCGATATTCTTTTTAATGTTTCATCTCTAAATTCCAATTTCATTTTTTCATAATGTTTGGCCTCCTCTAACAAGCTTTGTTCTGACAAACCAAGCATAGCCTTCGCACCAATAATTTTAGCTGTATCCTCAAGATTTACCTTGGGCAAATAAGCCATAACCTTTGCCACACGCTCATCAGCAGAAACATAAGCAAGTCCTTTCCCTGCATCACTGACTATTTCCATTTCATAGACAGGAAGAAGAATTGATTTGTCTGTAACCGATCTTGTTACCGCATTGCTGCCCTTTTCTTCAATATTAAAAGAAGAGCGAAACTTCACAACAATATTTTCATTACCTCTCGTCTGCACTCTGTTAACCCCAAAATCTAATGCAAGTTGCTTTGCCTCATCAGGAGTTATTACTCTTGGATTATCATAAGCAATACTAATGTATTCATCCGGAGATAATACAATTGAGTTAGATTCTATCGGCTTATTATGTAAATCCAAACCTTCTTCATCATTACATGAAGCTAATAACGACAATACGAAAAACAAAAAATAATACTTTAATTTCATAATAAATATTTTTAAGTTTCAATTGAATATGTAATCTGTACAATAATAAATCAATGTTATCTTTTTCTTATATCAGGTATAACACTTAATTGCGTATCCCAATAGGTATTACCACCAGTCTCAAATGAAATGCTTCCATCATTGTTTACCAAATAATAACCATCAGAATTACCTGTCTTTCCAAAATTACAATGAAAATATGCATTACTGCTAGAAGATTCGTTCTTTGTCATTGCATAACCATCCACTATAAAAGCACTTCCATTACATTCTACCAAAACAGGACATATTTTAATAACAGAATTTTTAACTGTTTCTATACTCCATTTTTGAATATTACCACAATTGGTTATTCCACTTCCTGAATTTAGATATTTATACACATTAGATAATGGAGTTGATATTGCAGTAATGCAAGACACTAATTTAGATTCTGAGTCCGGCCATACATCAGTATAGGCAGTTCCCCAAACTGGAGAAGAAGATGTACTATCATATACATATTTAAATAAAGATGCAACCATATTCCATTTCTCATAAGGATCATCATAACTAATACTTTTACTTTCTTTTAAATAACTCCAGTCCATTGATATCCCTTCACAAGTTAATTCAGGCTCTAAGGAGGCCATAATTTGGGCTATTGCAGTGTTGGTAAGTCCTACTGGGCGTCTTTCCCATGTACATATTTTACGAGAAATATCCATAGGTATTTCAACCCAAGTATTTACAAACTTCCAACTATATGGTTCTTTCTGTCCCCATTCTGTAGTACAGAAAGGTTCAATCATCATCCAAACCTGGCCATCTAAATCAGTAATAGGCCTAGAGCGTGTAATTGCCTCACTATTATTGGCTATTTCGTCTAATAATGCATTCTTCGACATTTGAATCATAGCGTTTGCTCCTATCTGCGTTGCAAAAATGGAGTCATTATAGGAAGGTATATACGCCAATACCTTTGGGAATCTTCTATCACCAGATACAATAGCTTTCCCTTGTTCATATCTATTCCTTATTTCAACTTCATAAACTAAAGCTTTTACATCATTAGGCAACGAACGGGTAATTTCTGAATTTCGAGACGATATTAAATATTCCTCACTAATAGCAAAAATTGGATTTTCTGTTATTTCGCCTCTCGTATCTGTCTTAGATTTGATAGACTTTTGAAAGGATTCTACAATAGAAATAACTTCATTTTCAGATAACGCATTAGGATCTACTTGTTTAATTGCATTCCGTTCTGCATCTATTATATTCTCGTTACTACACGAGGCGATAATAATAAGCACGACTAACAAATAAAATTGTATAAATATTTTTCTCATAATATTATAGTTAATTAAAGTTCAAAATCCCCCGATAAATCATAATCTTTAGACAAAAGCTCTAAGCGGTAAGCAGTTCCTTCCACCAAATTCAGGTCTAAAGTAATCAGACTTACAGGATTTATGAAAGTATTTAGATACACTGTCTCATTAGTATCCAAATTAATTACGGAAACTGTCACACTAGGTACTTTTGAAAAAAAGTCGAGGCACAATACATTGTTATTTATAGATGCTTCAACTGGGTAGATAGCTGGTATTCGAGTCGTTTCACCTGGTTTACTACCCTTTCCTTTTAAAATTATTTTTCTAGAAGAACAACTCAATTCCATATTGCAACCTCTTATATTACAATTTGGAGAATTTCCTAGTATTAGATCCGAAAAGAAAATACCTAGGAATAATAAAAATAGTAGTTTTTTCATATACTGTTCATATTTGATGTTTAACGCTGTAAATATGAGCAGTAAGCTTAAGAAAAGTATTATACCATTATGTTAACGAATGCAAAGAATGCGTTGTATTGCATAAAACTCAAATAATAATACACAAAGCTTAGACTTTGCGTAATATATCAACCAATTTTACTTTCTTATCTTTATTTAAACCCATCTTTTCCAATACAGACCAACTTCTTTTATATACAGCAGCAGAAGTGCATCCCCAAAGATAGGCAATATCGGCATATTTAAAATCCAACCTAACTAAGCAACAAAAACGAATATCTTCCTCCAATAAATACTCATATTCAGTGCTTAATCTTTCTACAAATCCCAAAGATGCCATATCTATTTCATGCAATAAAATTACCCATTCATCATTAGTAATCTTCTTCATTCCATCAGGGTTAAGTTTATTATACTCACACAATGCTATCAACATTTGATAAATAGGAGAAGACATTAATATAAATTTCAGATTCAGATTTCTCAATCGCCTTACTTCCTCATCTCTTTCTACAAGCCGGCGTTCTAAATCTTCTTGCATTGAATGGTATTGTTCTAATAGTTCATTAAGACAACTATCTAATTGCACTTTGGAGTTAACATCCGACTCTAAACATTCACAATGTTGCTGTATTTCTTTTATTTCTAGTTTTTTTTCCTCCAACTCTTTCTTGATAGCCTCTATACTTTTATACAACAATTGACGTTTGTCAACCAATCGTGCTATTTCTTTCTTCCTTTTTCTACGCCTCTGCAAAAAGAAATAAATCGTAATAATAAACAATAGGACAAATAACAATAGACAAAAACGATACCGGGTCAAAAAGGATTCATAGCGTTCCGTTGATTGACGATATAACACATCCTTTAAAGAAGAAACTACCTCAACCGGTTGCTCTACTAATTTCATGGAATCCTTATATATAGTATATAAAGTTTCGTACTCCAATGCTTCATTTTGTTTTCCCAACCTCATCGCCATTTCCGATAGTTTCATGTATGCATTTGTTTTTGCATAATAATTATCAGAAGGTATGCCTCTATTCAAATAAACAAAGGCTGAATCATATTGTTCCAATTGCAAATAAGCACTCCCGATAACTAGATAGTAACCATATCTCTCAGAGCTGTCTAATACCAACCGCATACCTTTATTTGCATACAATATAGCTTCGCGTGATTTCCCTTGATATTCCAGAAGATAACTAAGAGAACTAAACACAAGCTCCTCAGTATGTTGTTTATCTGTATCTTTCACTAGCTTTAGAGCCCGTTTTAAATATTTTTCCGCATCTGTATAATATTCTTCTCCTCGCTCCATGCAAATATCTGCACAATGTACTAGCACTACGGCTAAACGCAATGAATCATGATGTGCTTCAGCCAATTCAACAGCCTGTCTATAAAGAGAATCAGCCTCCTCTTGCAACCCATGCCGCCAGAATAATAAACCCAAATTACTTTTCAATAGAATATTTAAATCATAATTTTCCGCTTTCTCAGCCAAAGGCATTGCCACCAAAAATTCACGTACAGTTCCTTCAATATCACCTCTGTCTTGACAAACTCGTCCAAGATAATAATGAGCTTTTGCCCTTAGGGTAATATCATCGGAAGTGTCATAATAATCTACAGCGACACGAATTAGCGAATCATCCGTGTGAGTAACATAGTTCTGATCTTTGGCTTGTGTTAACAATAGGGCATAACTAGCTCTAGACTGTATAGAAGACAACTCAGCAAGATTCATACGTTCCAATAAACTCAATGCACTATCTGCACATCCAACTTCTATCAAAGAATCTGCACGCAATAAAGAAGGAATTACCCTATCTGTGGGAGAAAGGCAAGATGTTAAAAACAGGAAGATGATTCCATAGACATAGTTTACATTCATCACTTTTAATAGATTTCGAATAAGTTTTGTTTGAGAGCAGAAGCAAAAATAAAAGAATTATGATATATTTGCAACTTAAACCTAAAAATGTTTAACCAAGAATGGCAGAATCTACGATTATTACCGGTCAGTTTGTTCGAATCAGCCAAACGCCCGCCAGTATCGGCGAACGATTGCTGGCTTTGGTCATCGATTATTCCCTGATTGTGATTTATCTATATTCTGTGACGACACTCATTGTTAAACTGCATTTATCCTCCGGAGTCGGTACGGTCTTTTTTCTGTGCCTCGTCTATTTGCCTGTACTTTTTTACTCGTTCCTCTGCGAAATGTTCAATCACGGGCAGAGTTTCGGAAAACGTCTGATGAATATACGCGTCGTAAAATCAGACGGTTCTACTCCCAGCATCAGTGCTTATCTGCTGCGCTGGCTTCTCTTCATCATTGATGGTCCCGGTACAGGAGGTTTAGGGCTTTTAGTCGTTCTGCTGACTAAAAACAGTCAGAGACTGGGTGATTTAGCAGCCGGAACGATGGTGATCAAAGAGAAGAATTATCGCAAGATACACGTCAGCCTCGATGAATTTGACTATCTGACAAAGAATTATCATCCGACGTATCCACAATCTGCCGATTTATCATTGGAACAGGTGAACGTAATCACCCGAACGCTGGAGTCCGGTGAAAAGGATCGGGTAAGGCGCGTTACGTTACTCGCCAAAAAGGTGCAGGAAATCTTATCTGTTACTCCACGAGAGAATAATCAGGAGAAGTTTCTTCAAACAGTACTTCGGGATTATCAGTATTATGCGTTGGAGGAAATCTAAAATAAGAACTTACACAACACGTATATACACTACCGTCTTCCCAATCCCATATTTCTGAATAACTCCCTTTTCAATGAAAAGATTCAATTGCCGTATAGCCTGTGTTTTATTCATTCCGGTGATAGCACAATAATCTGCCCGATTGATACAAGGATGTTTCTCCAAAAAGTCCTGCAATCTTTTCAGACATTCTTCTTCTGATATGTTCATATTGGAACGTGTAGGGGAAGATATTCGTTCTAAATCCATTTTAGAGTTCAGTTCTCTCTTATATGTTTGCTTTACCTTTAGTTTGATATTTTTCAGATGGACAGATGGAGAGCGCACTTCTTTTCTGTCAGTGATTTCTTTCTCCAAAGAGAGGGTCAGAGAAAAATGCCCCAAATCTCCAAACTCCACAATATATCCTCTGGACAGCAGCGTCTGCAACTCATCAGTGATAGCTTCCACTGCTCCAACTAATTGCGCATGAGGAATATGGTGCATCATGGATACCCGCTCCACAAACTCTTTGGTTGTATATGTTCCGCTTGGCACTACTCGTGCATGCAGTAACTTCTGTTCTTCGGTACCCTCTTTATCCGGATTCTCATAAAGGTCGTAATAAATGCTCATAAGAATAATTTTATGTTTGGCTGTTAATAACTTATCTGTTACTATTTAAGCAATTAGTCGTTTGCTTGGTTATTTTCTTTCGTTGCACTTAGGTGCAACGAAAGAGTCACCTACGTACAACAATTGAAGCACCAAGGTGCTTCAATTATCAGACCTTAGTGATACGCAATAAAACAACGAACAAAGATACTAAAAATCTGAAAGCCCCGAAACTATTTCCCACATGGGTATTTAATAAAATAAGTAGATAGCAGGTACAGTGTATTCTGAGGAAGTGCTGCCAATTTACTTGGCAGGAAATACCGGAAAGCGAAAACATAAGGATGGAAAAAGAAATAGCCTGAAAGACGCGAATCTTTCAGGCTATATTCCTTTCATTTATCTACAGTGGTGACTAGCGACAATTAGTCCACCTGCCCCAGAGAGTTTCCATATTCCATTTCTCCCTGAACCACAAAAAGGATTTCTTCGGGATCATATTCTCCCATTTCGTCCTTCTTGGCTTCTTTCACGATGTAAGCTACGACCTCTTCCAAGTCAATGTTTACGTAGCCGTCGTTATCGGGCTGAGCGTCGAGAATGCCACTTTCTGAATAGTACTCGTCTATCAGATCGAGAAAATAGTACAATTCATCGTCCTCGAACTTCTCTTTCAGTTCCTGAGGCAGATAGTTCTTGATAAACTCGACGGTCTTTTCGTCATCGGCATCTTCTAATAAAAAATCATCTTCCAGTCCCATGGTTGTAAGTATTAAGTAATAAGTATTAAATATTAGACAAAGTCTAGAGAAGGTTCTTCACTTTTTCCACGAATACCGGTTTGGCGACTGCGCCTACCTGCTTGTCTACAATCTCACCATTCTTGTACTATTTAACGGTGGGATTTTTGCTGATCCCGTATTCGCCAGCCACATCGCTGTTATCATCCACATCGCATTTACCGATGATGACTTGTCCTTCAAACTCCGCGGCCAATTCTTCAATAATAGGAGCCACCATTTTACAAGGGCCACACCAGGGAGCCCAAAAATCCACCACAACAGGCTTTCCTTCTGCAAGGATTTCCTTATAGTTGCTGTCTGTAATTTCTAAAGCCATTTCTTTTTAAGTATTAAGTATTAATTATTATGTATTACTTCGTTTGTAGATTTGCGCTACAAAGATAATCAATTTATACGGAATCCAAGTTCGGGGCGCTCCTTTAAATATGTTATTAAATCTCTGCCTACCGAAAGCTTGACCGGACGGGAAATCAGATCGACCGACATACGGCTGTCCGTATCGTCCGTCACTTTGAAGTAGAGTTCCGTATTGCCGGGATGTTCTTTGGTCAAAGTGGCCAGTTCGGTAACCAATCCCGAATTTAACACCGACAGAGGAATAATAATGGTGATCTTCTGCACCAATTCTTCTTTCACGTCGGGCAGAAGTTCCATCGAAGTGATCTTGACTTCCAGCTCGTCCTGCCGCCATTGCTTGGCCTGACAACGG
>OBVO01001287.1_pt1 | contig 10984 bp, 10 predicted proteins | sample 1495151 | NCBI WGS metagenome assembly OBVO01 (sample SAMEA2580019, study PRJEB22360) | human gut metagenome | reverse complement strand
CCCAGATCACGGAAAGGAAGAAATACGGAAGAACGGACTCCAAGGATGATATCATATCCTTTATCTCCCAGTTGCTTCCGCCATATCTCTACCCTCTCGGCATCCGGAAACTTGGAATGATAAATCCCCAAACGAGAACCGAATACCCGTTGCAGGCGTTCTGTGATTTGAGTAGTCAATGCTATTTCAGGCAAGAGATACAATACTTGTTTCCCTTGACGAATCGTTTCTTCTATCAGATGAATGTATACTTCTGTCTTTCCACTGGATGTAACTCCATGAAGCAGGCAGACATTTTTTTCCTGAAAGGATTGCACGATCTCATCGTGCGCCCGCTGCTGAAACTCGTTCAAGGCATTCAACTCTACGACCTCCTTCACTTCCTGATTCAGCCGGCCGACTTCATGAAAGTAAATCTCAAATATCTTTTTCTCCACCAAGCCATTCAGAATAGAAGGAGACACCCCTGCACGTTGCAACAGCTCTTTTTTCGAAACTTCTTTCGGTGTTTCTCTTCCAAGGATTCCCGAACACTCGACATATTTCATCAGCAACGCCAACTGCTTCGGAGCACGGGACAGGATATCAAATAAGATATGAAGCCGCTTTTCATCAGCAGAACCGGCTAATCGTACTCTCGCCTCTGTTTTCGGCTTGTAAGTACAGCGCAATTCCTCTTTCACAAAGATGGCTTCTTTATCCAGCAGAGATTTGATGACTGTGAGGATATTTTTCATGCCACTCTCCTTCTCCAGTTTCGTGACACATTGCTGAGAATCTACTGAAAGCAAATCAAGAATACGCTGCTCTCTTTCCGATAATGGTGCATCCGCCTCAAAATCGGGATTATATTCTACAATCGTTTCACTCTCCAACTTCAAACCAGAAGGAAGTGCCGCTTTATAAACGTCTCCTTGTGTACAGAGATAGTAATCCGCCAGCCACTCCCAAAACTTAAATTGAGTGGACAATAAAATAGGAGAAGCATCCAGCAATGCAGATATATCCTTCACCTCATACTCCGTCGGAGCACAATAATGAACATTACGAACGATAGCTGTATAAAATTTCTTCCGTCCGAAAGGAACTATCACACGGCATCCAATCTCAACCTCTTCCGCACATTCATCCGGCAGGGAATAGGTAAAGTACTTCGGAAGCGGTAATGGTAATATGACATCTACATACTTTTTCATTGCAAGCACAAAAGTACAATAAAAAAATGGGGATTTAAAAGAGGAAGAGGGAACACTGATAAGAAAAATAGTCTGCACACCGGAATCTGATAAAATAGATTCAGGTTTACAGACCAGTACCTTAAACAAAATACCTTGAATAAAAAAAGAGCCTCCTTTATCGGAAGCTCTTTCTTTGTATGATTGAATGTAACGGATGGCTTAGAAAATATAAGCAACGGATACTTGCCAAGTCTTGGTTTTGTATGAGCCTTCAATGTCTTCAAAGCTGGCAGTCTTGCCCAACGGAATATTATAATTAGCTCCTACTTGCAGATGATTCAGCAACTTCACACCTGCACCGACATTGATACCGACTTCAGCTTTCTTTTTATCGGTTTTTACTCCGTCTATTGTCTTATTACCGGCAAAATCAAAGTAAAAATCAGGACCGGCAGCCACATAAAGACCTACCAGACTTCCCAGACCGATGTTATATTTCAAATTGACCGGAATATCCAAGCCATTCTGCTTGACAGTAGCTTCTTCACCTCCATCAGAGATTTTTATACCTCTTTGAGCAAAAAGCAAAGACGCATCGACTCCTAATCCCACAACCGGGATATTGAATTCCGCCATCGGACCGATAAAGAAACCTGTAAAATTATCCTTTTTAAAGTTTTCTTTCACATCAGAAAAGCTTGCTTTAGACAAGTTTAAACCACCCTTTACACCAAAATGTAATTGTGCCTGGGCAGGCATCGCCATACCGATACATACGGCAATCATTAAAGCACCAAAAATCTTTTTCATAAATCTACGTGTTTATAATTCGGGACAAAGATATATATTTATAATAAATAAACACAAATTATTGCTCTTTGTTCGAAATCAACTCCCGATTTGCCAGCAAGGCCTCCTTAGTTCCCGCTGCCATCGAAAGAATACCGTCATTACACGTAACCATACCGCTCTCCTTGCGTCGTGTCAGCCAATCGGTAACAAAGTCCGAAGCATATCCTCCCGTACTGAACTCACCGTCCAGCGCTATTATCTTTTTATAAGCAGACAGGTAATCTTCTTCCGTCGTATCGGGATAAACGTTGGTGTAAAGCCACAACTGGATGTCGTAAAGCAGATAAGAACGTTCGTCGGCATGAAGCGCAAAGAATCCTTTATCGGTTACTATCTCTTCCGATATCTTCCGAATCCATCGCTCCGTATCCACGGGATGATCACACTTTGCGCACAAATCGGACAAGAGCGGTGAGAAAGCTGCGTTCCGAACTTTTTCCAGCTCCATTCTTTCATCTTCTTCCGACGTATCAAAGACTTCTTCGTTGACAAGTCCCCGAATAAATTCTTCAAAGTTATCGGCAAGGAAAGTAACATAATAATCATCTTCCTGATCGACATGAACGACTTTCGGTTCGCCCTGTGGACCACACTCCCGATAATCAAGGAAAATCATATCATGTCCCACAGAAGGACAGTCGCAGATAGCCACTCCAATGTCCGGATACCCCCATTCTTCAATCATGAAACGGCTGCCGAGCTGTCCGCAAAGAGAATAAATCTTATCCTTATCGACTCCCATAATGCCAGTGATAGCCACATGGTCGTCCGCCCAACTGGTAGGTTCGTCGCAAGGAAAACAAACATTGAAAGGTATTCCACCGTTATGCTGCTTCATCAGCCAAATATAAGATTCGGGGAGTTTGTATCCCAGTTCACGTTCTGTTTCTTCTATCATCTCTTCTGTAGGAGGTGCGCCAATATATTCATTCATAGCATATTCATCATCATCCCAGAAGTCTGTAAAGTCAAAATTCTCAAAAGGTCTGTTTTTCATAATCGCTGTTTTTAATTTGTATTCTTTTAGTTTTGCTTTGTATGTACACTACTTTTTACGAATATACTAAAAAACAGACATTATCAATTTATTTCCTTTATTTATTTCGTTTTTTTTACGAGTAAATGAAAAAGAATCCAAGATTAAATACATAAAATACACTAATGATACAAAACACAGAGACCAGCCTATATCAACAGGCTGGCCTCTCATTTTACCCCTATGAATCAATGATTCGGATGAATATCCAGTTTCACCGGTTTAATCATATTTTCCGGTTTCAAGATCGTATCCAGGTCTTCTTTGGAAAGAATGTTATGTTCCAGCACCAGCTCATACACTCCTTTACCCGTTTCCAGAGCCTCCTTCGCTATCTTTGTAGAATGTTTATAGCCAATTACGGGATTCAGTGCGGTCACTACTCCGATACTGTTGTGTACATCCCGACGGCATTTTTCTTCATTGGCTGTGATACCATCAATACATAAGGTACGCAATGTATCAAAACCGTTCATCAACAAATCCGCAGATTCAAAACAGCATTGTGCCATGACAGGTTCCATCGCATTCAGTTCCATCTGCGCAGCCTCTCCACTCATAGCCACACAAAGGTCGTTTCCTATCACTTTATAAGAGACCTGATTCATGACTTCCGGAATGACAGGATTCACCTTTCCCGGCATAATGGAAGAGCCCGGCTGCATGGCAGGCAGATTGATTTCTCCCAGTCCGCAACGAGGACCGGAAGCCAATAGCCTCAGATCATTACAAATCTTGTTCATCTTGACAGCTACACGCCGCATGGCCGAAGAATATCCTACCATGCAGGAAGTATCCGAAGTAGCGCCTATCAGGTCATCTGCCAGTTTGATATCCAGTCCTGTAATCTTGCGCAGGGCAGCAATGCACTTTTCCGCATATTCCGGTTCGGCGGTAATTCCGGTTCCGATGGCTGTCGCACCCATGTTGACCGTCAGAAAATCCTGTGCGGCAAAATCGAGATTCTTCAGTTCATGTTCCAAAATACTTGCGAATCCATTAAAGGTTTGTCCTAGTGTCATCGGTACGGCATCTTCCAGTTGGGTACGTCCCATCTTGATGATGTGTGCAAACTCCGCTCCTTTCTTTCGGAAAGCCTCGATCAGTGTTGCAAAGTGTTTCACCAATTTAAGATGGGTATAATACAGACCAATGTGAATGGCTGTAGGATACGCATCATTGGTAGATTGCGAACGATTGACGTGATCGTTAGGCGAGCAGTAGTGATACTCTCCGCGTGCATGTCCCATCAGTTCCAGTGCACGGTTGGCAATCACTTCATTGGCATTCATGTTGGTAGTGGTTCCGGCCCCTCCCTGAATCATATCTACAGGGAACTGGTCATGATGTTTTCCTTCCAGTATTTCTTTACAAGCCTTCAGTATGGCATCCGTCTGTTCCTCAGTCAATAAATCCAGTTCACGGTTGGCAACGGCAGCTCCCATTTTAGTGATGGCCAATGCCTGAATAAACAGGGGATACTCATTCAAATGAAACTTGCTGATGCGAAAGTTTTCAATACCACGGAGTGTCTGTACTCCATACAATGCACTTTCCGGCACTTCACGACTACCTATCAAGTCGCTCTCTGTACGAGTTTTTTTTGATAATTTCTGTTCCATATCGGTTGTTTTATAACAATAACACATTCGTTAGTTGATATAATAACCAGTCAGAGATGTTATTGTTTTAATAAATATGCAAAAACTATTCAATAACTTTTTTGTTGTTTATCTTAGAAACAGAGAAAAAACGAAGATAAATCCTTTATCTTTGTTAGGAACTTATAAAACAACAACCAATGATATTACAATTAGCATTTGTTCTGACAGCCATTATTATTGGCGCACGTTTGGGAGGCATCGGACTCGGTGTCATGGGAGGAGTAGGATTGGGAATACTCACGTTTGTTTTTGGTTTACAACCCACCGCACCACCTATCGACGTTATGTTGATGATTGCCGCCGTTATTTCCGCTGCCTCCTGTATGCAAGCAGCCGGCGGACTGGACTATATGGTGAAACTGGCAGAACATTTGCTACGCAAAAATCCTTCGCACGTCACGTTGCTCAGCCCATTGGTGACTTATCTGTTCACCTTTATTGCCGGAACCGGGCATGTAGCTTATTCCGTATTGCCCGTGATTGCTGAGGTAGCTACCGAAACAAAGATTCGTCCGGAACGTCCGCTGGGTATTGCTGTGATTGCTTCCGGGTTACTGGCAGGGTTCGACATTACATTATTCGATATTCTTAAAATTACGATTCCCGCCACTATCATCGGAGTATTGGTCGGCGCTTTATTCTCCATGAAAGTCGGCAAGGAACTGATAGAGGATCCCGAATATCAGAAACGCTTGAAAGAAGGTCTTTTCAATGACAAGAAGATAGAGATTAAAGATGTCAAGAACAAACGTTCCGCCATGCTTTCCGTACTCATCTTTATATTGGCAACTGCTTTTATCGTCCTTTTCGGATCTTTTGAAGGTATGCGTCCCAGTTTCCTCATCGATGGAGAAATCGTCACGCTCGGTATGTCCTCCATTATCGAGATCGTAATGTTGTCGGCAGCCGCTATCATCCTTATAGTAACCAAGACGGATGGAATCAAAGCAACGCAGGGTTCTGTATTCCCTGCCGGGATGCAGGCTGTTATCGCCATCTTCGGTATTGCGTGGATGGGTGATACTTTCCTTCAGGGCAATATGGCACAGCTCACTCTTTCCATCGAAGGAATCGTGCGGCAGATGCCATGGCTGTTCGGTATTGCGCTGTTCGTCATGTCTATCCTGTTGTATAGCCAGGCGGCCACGGTGCGGGCATTGATGCCGCTGGGCATCGCGTTAGGTATTTCTCCGTATATGCTGATTGCCTTATTCCCCGCAGTGAACGGATATTTCTTTATCCCGAATTACCCGACTGTCGTAGCCGCCATTAATTTCGACCGCACCGGGACAACAAAAATCGGTAAATATGTGTTGAATCATTCGTTTATGATGCCCGGACTGGTATCTACCGTAGTCGCTATTGTTTTAGGACTGCTCTTTATTCAAATATTCTAATATATTATTAACCTAAACTCATTTCAGTTATGAAACAAATTAAGAAATTAGGCCTGGTAGTAGTAACACTACTATTATCCGCAACAATGGCATTTGCCGCAAAACCGAATATCCACATCCTTGCTACCGGAGGAACCATTGCCGGAACAGGAAGCTCGGCTACGGGCACCAGCTATACGGCAGGACAAGTTGCTATCGGTGCATTGCTGGATGCAGTCCCCGAAATCAAAGATATCGCCAATGTAACCGGCGAACAGATTGTGAGAATCGGTTCACAGGACATGAATGACGAAGTCTGGCTGACACTTGCCAAGAAAATCAACGAGTTATTGAAACGACCGGATATCGACGGAATCGTGATCACTCATGGAACGGATACGATGGAAGAAACTGCTTACTTTCTGAATCTGACTGTCAAAAGTGACAAGCCTGTTGTATTGGTAGGTGCCATGCGCCCCTCTACAGCATTAAGTGCCGACGGTCCGCTGAATCTTTATAATGCAGTAGTTACCGCTGCAGCTAAAGAATCAAAAGACAAAGGTGTACTGGTTGCCATGAACGGTCTGATTCTAGGTGCAGAAAGCGTAGTTAAAATGAACACGGTCGATGTACAGACTTTCCAGGCTCCCAACTCCGGCGCATTGGGATATGTACTGAACGGTAAAGTATGTTATAATCAGATCACACTGAAGAAACATACCACCCAATCCGTATTTGATGTCACCAAACTGACTTCATTGCCCAAAGTCGGCATCGTATACAGCTATTCCAATATTGAAGCCGATATGATGACTCCGTTGCTCAACAACGGATATAAAGGAATCATTCATGCAGGAGTCGGAAACGGTAATATCCATAAAAACATATTTCCGTCATTGATAGACGCCCGCAGAAAAGGCATTGTAGTCGTTCGTTCTTCCCGCGTACCGACTGGTCCTACTACTCTTGATGCGGAAGTGGATGACGCCAAGTATCAGTTTGTAGCCTCTCAAGAATTGAATCCACAAAAGTCACGTGTACTATTGATGCTTGCGCTGACCAAAACCACGGACTGGAAACAAATTCAGGAATACTTTAACGAATACTAAAAACCGGACCTACTTATGAAAAAATTAATGTTTATGCTACTCCTTGCGGGTAGCATACAGGCAATGTATGCCCAAAAGTTCTCCCCAAACACTCCTCTTTTCGAGGAACTGACAGACGTAAAAAAGAAAACGGATAAGTTCAACTTATACCTGAATATGCAGGGGAGTTTTGACGCTCATTTCCAGAATGGATTTCAGGAAGGTGACTTCAATATGCACCAACTCCGCATCGAAGCGAAAGGAAATATCAACAACTGGCTTTCTTATCGTTACCGCCAGCGTCTCAACCGCTCGAACGACGGAAACAATATGATAGACAACCTCCCGACCTCCATCGACTGGGCAGGCATCGGTATCAAGCTCAACGATAAGTTCAACCTGTTTGCCGGTAAACAAAGTGCCAACTATGGCGGCTTCGAGTTTGACCTCAACCCGATCGATGTCTATCAATATTGTGATATGATCGATTATATGAGTAACTTCCTGACCGGTCTGAATGCAAGTTATAACATTACTCCCGATCAGCAACTTAATCTGCAGATATTGAACAGCCGCAATAGCTCTTTCGACAACACTTACGGAATCACAGAGGATGCGGAGGGTAATCTCCCCGATCTGAAATCCGGAAAAATGCCGCTGGTCTATACCTTAAACTGGATTGGCAATTTTAATAATGTATTTAAAACCCGCTGGTCGGCCTCTGTGATGAACGAAGCCAAAGATCATAATATGTATTATTATGCCGTAGGAAATGAACTGAATCTCGGAAAGTGGAACGCCTTCGTCGACTTCATGTACTCAAAAGAAGAGATTGACCGTAAAGGGATTATCACAAGCATCGTCGGTCGTCCGGGCGGACACAATGCGTTTGATACAGGTTATTTATCCGTAGTAGCCAAGTGTAACTATCGTTTTCTTCCGAAATGGAATGCCTTTGTGAAAGGAATGTATGAAACGGCTTCTGTGACCAAAGCCTCCGAAGGAATAGAAAAAGGAAATTACCGCACCTCCTGGGGATATCTGGCAGGCATCGAATTTTATCCGATGGAAACTAACCTGCATTTCTTCGTGACCTATGTAGGACGTTCTTATGACTTCACCTCCCGTGCCAAAGTGCTGGGACAAGAGAATTACAGTACCAACCGGATTTCGGTAGGATTCATCTGGCAGATGCCGGTCTTTTAATATTGTATGAGAATAAAAAATACCCAATAGCCGTGTGAAAGCTATCGGGTATTTTTATATGTTCGGTTTCTTTTTCTAAATCAATACTCTTCCTCGTTAAAAAAGAAATCTTCTTTACTAGGATAATCCGGCCAAATATCTTCGATACTCTCATAGATTTCGCCTTCATCTTCCATCTCTTGCAGATTCTCTATCACTTCAAGAGGAGCACCCGAACGCATAGCGTAATCAATCAATTCGTCCTTGGTCGCCGGCCAGGGAGCATCTTCCAGTTTCGATGCTAATTCCAATGTCCAATACATAATCTTGAGTATTAAAAAGTGAATACTTATTTTCTATTTTTCGGCAAAAGTATAATAAAATCTATCATTTCCAACTATTATCCCAGAATATTTCACTATTTTGTTCATCAAAATTAATTTTTCGGGATAAAACAAACAAATAATCTGATAATCTGTTGACAAAAGCTAACACTTCAGGAGAAATTGTACAAGTTTCGGACAGAGTCAGAATGCGACGTTCGGCTCTCCGGCAAATCGTACGGCACACATGACAAACAGCCGCTCCACGGCTGCCTCCGGGTATGATAAAGGCACAAAGTTCGGGCAACTGTTCGTCCAGCTTATCAATCTCGCGCTCGATGCGTTCCACATCTTCCGGAGTAAGGATACTGGCGGCTTTCAGTTGTGTTTTTTCCTGGTCTGTTGCCAAATGCGAACCGATAGAGAATAGCTTATGCTGTATACTCAGGATAAAATCCCGGTCTGCCTCATCCAGCAAATACGTATTCAGCCATCCCAGATGGGAATTAAGTTCGTCAATTGTTCCGTATGCTTCCAAACGAATATGGGTCTTCGGAACGCGGCTTCCGCCGACAAGACTGGTAGTTCCTTTGTCACCGGTCTTTGTATATACAAGGCTTTTTTTCATAAACGTCTATTTTTCATCATTACTATATATAAGATTAACGTATAAAGGTGATCAGAAGTTGACGATATAATGCTGTTTAATCTTTGTTGTATCAAAAAAAAGCAAGCCTGCATCATACAAGTCAAAAGTGATTCCCACCCGCTCATCATTCTGTAACTGTTTCCAAAGATTTTTCATTGCCTTTGAATAGCAGATCCCATGAACGACAAACAAACTATTCGGAGTAGTCCGACGGGAACAGATGTTAAAAACTTCTTCCAGCAAAGCCGGATTCCGATAGTCATTCAGATACAGAAAGTCTACCGGAGTATCGGCATCCAGAAAGAGCTCTGATAAGTCAGAAGCAAAAAGATACCCGGCAGAAGGTTTGGCTGACTGTAAATATAAAGAGGCTGCCGAGGGCTGGCCTACTTCTATGATAGTGGCCGGTTGCACTTTATTCACCAGGCGGAACAACAGACGGTTGATTCTTGGTATTCCTTTCTCCCATCCCTGTGTTGTGATCCGCTTTTTCTGTTCCACCTTCAGCAGGTCGTATGCATAATAAGGCATCTTCTCATAAATCACATCTGTGATCAGACTGAAAGCAAAAGGAGAGTGCACACCATATCCACAACGGTAGCGGAAACGGGAGAGCCGGATAAAAGGTCTTTTTAGGTAATACAGAAGATTCATAAACCAGTCTTTCATTTTTTTTGTTCGTGACGCAAAGATATATTATTTTATTGAAAAAAGGGCCGGCTCCCGCGGTGGACCGACCCTTTTAATCATTTATTTCAAGTAACTACTGCAGTCTGAATACTACAGGTACAGTATATTTTACTCGAACTTTCTTACCGTTCTGCACTCCGGGCTTCCACTTTGGCATTCCACTTATCACACGGATAGCTTCTTTATCCAGGTAAGCATCTACCCCTCGTACAACTGTCGGATTAGTAATCGATCCGTCTTTGTCTACAACAAACTGAACAATTACGCGTCCTTGTGAGCCCATCTCCTGAGACATTGTCGGATATTTGATATGAGTACTCAAATATTTCAGCAATTCAGCTGAACCACCGGGAAATTCGGGCATGACTTCTACACTTACGTGAATAACATCTTCCTCAACTTCTTTAGTTTCCACTACTGGCGGTACCCAAACAACCTTGTAAGGTTCATTCACATTGTCTGGTACTACTGAAACGTTATCCGTCACCTCTTCGGTATCATCTACTATTTCGAACAATTCTGTTACTTTAGTTTCCGGTGGAGGAGGCGGTTCCAGTTTCTCTTCAGGGAATGTGATTGGAACGAGCTCCGTTACAAAGATGGATTCATCATCAGATGATACTGCCGCAACTCTTACATCATGCTGTGTCCATTCGAACGATACGAACATGAAAGCAAGCGCAACAACCAAACCCATCAACAACCAAGAACCTCTTTGATTCTCAATTGCAGCCTTTTTTGATTTTTTGGCTTCCATAAAAAATGTGTTTAAGTAATTAATAATAGAAAATATATAGCATATATACTACTTTTCGTTTTCTGTCTTAAGCATTACTTAAAGTGCTCTCTAGCTGCAATAAATATAGTATTTTTATGAATAGGATGTAACTTTAGTTCTTGTTTATTTTATTCTTTTTCCTTCTTTTGGATAAAATTTATGAAT
>OBVO01001279.1_pt1 | contig 11109 bp, 7 predicted proteins | sample 1495151 | NCBI WGS metagenome assembly OBVO01 (sample SAMEA2580019, study PRJEB22360) | human gut metagenome | reverse complement strand
CGCCTGGCCGCAGTACGATGGCTCGTGCCCCTACCTGGTCGATGAATTCGGCGGCATCAAATGGGTGAAGGACCAGGAGAAGCAGGCCACGGATTCCCAGACCGAATCGTGGGGTTACGGACAGGCGCCCCGTACGCTCGAAGAGTTCTACACGCGGCTCGAAGGCCAGGTAGACGCGCTGCTCTCGCTCTCCGGACAGGTGTGGGGCTATTGCTACACCCAGCTCACGGACGTGGAACAGGAACAGAACGGCATCTATTGCTACGACCGCTCGGCCAAGTTCGACATGGACCGGATCAAGGCCATTTTCAGCAAACGCCCGGAACATCCCGCCCGATAACGCGCCGGACAGCCGCCCGCCCGAATGAAGCGCACCCCGAAAATCCGGAAAGGGATTTCGGGGTGCGCTTTTTATCCGGTTCGTCATCGTCCGCCTGCGGCAAAGCCTCGTGCGCGAATGCGCCCGGGAACAGAAGGCGTCGCTGAATTTCCATTCGCGTGTTTTCCCGGTTTCAGAGTCTCGATATAAAGTATTCCTGCATATTCCAACGATATACCCTTAATGAACGCTGCAATTGGGGATGCTTCATGTCGGTGCGTCGCACGGCGAGTGGCGGACGGTCCGACATGCGACCTTCTGTTTTCGGCACCATGAACTCCCGAAGGCAAAAAGCCACAGCGCCGGCACACTCCGCAATAGCAACCGACGGTTTTTAAATTATTCACGAAATATAAAAAAAGTCTCCACGGAGTACGCGGAGACAATAGGTTGAAAACCTTCGGCATATAGCCTTATTGTGATAAGATGTAGAATTCTTACACCACAAATATAGTAAAAAAAGATGAATTTCTGCAATTTTTTATTTAATTTTACAGAAAACACTTTCTTCATATGGCAAAAGTATTGGGTTTGGACCTTGGCACCAACTCACTGGGATGGGCCCTTGTCGATGAATCGGAGAACGAATATACGCTGATTGACAAAGGTGTAGACATTTTCCAGGAGGGAGTTGCCCGCGACAAAAACAATGAAAAACCTGCCGTTCAGGATCGGACGAGCGCCCGGGCACTGCGCCGCCACTATTTCCGGCGGCGTCTGCGAAAAATCGAACTGCTCAAAATACTCATCCGTTACGACCTTTGCCCGCCGTTGCCCGAGGAGCTGTTGACCGCCTGGCAAAAAGAGAAACGTTACCCGCAGGACAATGAATTCCTCCGTTGGCAGCGAACCGACGACAATGGGGATCGAAATCCTTACCACGATCGTTATGTAGCCCTGTCCGAGCGGCTCGATCTCGGGAATCGCACACAGCGCTGGCTGCTTGGCCGGGCGCTTTATCATTTGGCACAGCGACGCGGATTCCTCAGCAATCGCAAGGAAGCAGGAAATGAGAAAGAAGACGGCACGGTCAAGGAGTGTATCAAAAATCTGTCGGCTGAAATAGCAGCGGCAGGGTGTCGGTACCTCGGAGAATATTTCTACGGACTGTACCAACACAAGGAACGAATCCGCGACAAATACACCTCGCGCAACGAACACTACCTGGCCGAGTTCAATGCCATCTGCGACCGGCAGCAATTGCCCGACGAATGGCGTAAGGCGCTGCATCGGGCAATCTTTTTCCAGCGCGACCTCAAATCGCAGAAGGGGTCAGTCGGCCGATGCACCTTCGAGCCGACGAAGAGTCGGTGCCCCGTTTCGCATCCCCGTTTTGAGGAGTTCCGGATGCTGTCGTTCGTCAACAACATCCGGATTACAGGACCGGGCGACAATGCTCCACGACCTTTGACACAGGAAGAGTTCGAGACGATTCGTTCGCTCTTCTTCCGGAAAAGCAAGCCTTATTTCGATTTCGAAGAGATCGCCCGCAGAATCGCCGGCAAAGGGAAATATGCCTGCAAAGAGGAGCGTACAGAAGCTCCTTATCGTTTCAATTTCGCCCGCACGGCCACCGTATCGGGATGCCCCGTCACGGCATCGCTGCAAGCGATCTTCGGAGACGACTGGATTACGGAGATTCGCAGCCTTTACCTGCTTGGAGCAGGAAAAAACGAGGACCAGATGTTGAATGACGTATGGCACGCCCTCTTTTCGTTCAACGACGAAGGTCGGCTGCGTAGCTGGGCCTGCGAAAAATTGCAACTCACGGATGAACAAGCCAAAGCGTTTGCAGCCATCAAACTCCCGCAGGATTACGCGGCGTTGAGCCTAAATGCCATCGGCAAGATTCTGGTCTATCTGCGCTGTGGCTATCGGTACGACGAGGCGGTATTCCTGGCCAACCTGCGGGCGGCACTTCCGAAGGAGGTCTATGCCGACGAAAGCCGTCGGCATGAAATCGAACAGGACATCGCCTCGCTGCTGCTTGACTACAAGCGAAATCCGTATAACAAGTTCGATTCAAAGGAGCACCGCATTGCCGACTATTTCAGCGATCATGGATTGGATGCCTCTCGTCTGATCCGTCTTTATCATCCCTCGAAAATCGAGACCTATCCGGATGCGCAACCCAAGGCAAATGGCATTCTGCAACTCGGCTCTCCACGTACTGCGACCATTCGCAACCCGATGGCCATGCGGGCCCTGTTCCGATTGCGCAACCTGATAAACACGCTGTTACGCGAAGGCAGGATCGACCGAGACACGAAGATCCGGATTGAATTCGCCCGCGGACTCAATGATGCGAACAGGCGGAAGGCCATCGAGCAGTATCAGCGGGAACGGGAGGTTGAGAATCGGAAATATGCCGAAGAGATCCACAGCCAGTATGCCGCCGAAACCGGCCGCGAGATAAAACCCTCGGACGACGAAGTGCTGAAATACCGGCTGTGGGAAGAACAGCAGCACGTCTGTCCCTATACCGGGCGGCAAATCCGCATTTCGGACTTCGTCGGGTCGGCTCCGGATTTCGACATCGAGCACACGCTCCCGCAGGCTCGCGGCGGCGATGACTCGCAGATGAACAAGACGCTCTGCGAAAACCGGTTCAACCGGGAGACAAAACGGGCGAAACTGCCGGCCGAGTTGTCCAACCATGTCGAGATCATGGAGCGGATCGAATCGTTTGGTTGGCGGGAAAAAATGGAGAGTCTGCAAAAGCAGATTGAAGCCCAGGTTCGCAGGAGCAAAAGCGCAGCGATTAAATCCGAAAAGGACGACGCCATTCAGCGCCGTCACTATTTGCAGATGCAACTCGACTACTGGCGCGGGAAATACGAACGCTTCACCATGGCCGAGATTCCCGAAGGATTCAGCAATCGGCAGGGAGTCGACATCGGCATCATCGGCAAATATGCACGGCTCTATCTGAAGACGGTTTTTGACCGAATCTATACGGTCAAAGGTTCCACGACCGCCGCGTTCCGCAAGATGTGGGGACTGCAGGAGGAGTATGCCCGCAAGGAGCGCACGAACCACGTCCACCACTGCATCGACGCCATCACGATCGCCTGTATCGGCCGCCGGGAGTACGACCGCTGGGCGCAATATGTCGCCGACGAGGAGCGATACGGCTACGGCGAAAGCGGCAAACCCCGCTTCGAGAAACCCTGGCCGACCTTTACCGAAGATGTCAAGGCGGCGGCCGACGAACTGCTCGTTGCCCACCACACGCCCGACAACATGACCAAACAGACGCGCAGGAAGTTACGGGTTCGCGGCCGGATAAAGTTGAATGCCGACGGGGAACCAATCTACCAGCAAGGAGACACGGCTCGCTGCCGGTTGCATCAGGATACCTTCTACGGCGCTATTAAGCAGGATGGAGAGATCCGCTATGTCATCCGCAAATCGCTCGCGCAGTTACAGCCGACGGACATCGACAAGATTATCGACGATGCAGTCCGGGATCGCGTACGGGAGGCAATCGACGAGGTCGGATTCAAGACGGCGATGAATCCCGATGAATACACGATCTGGATGAACCGGGAAAAGGGCATTCCCATCCGCAAGGTGCGGATCTTCACACCGAGTGTCAAACATCCGATCGCGCTAAAAAAACAGCGCGACCTATCTGCAAAAGAGTACAAGCGGGATTATCATGTCGTAAATGAGGGGAACTATTGCACGGTCATCTATGAGGGCCAGGACAAAAAGGGCAAAACGAAACGCACCTTTGAACTCGTCAGCAACCTCGAAGCTGCCCAATATTTCAAAGCCAGCGCTGACCGGGAAGCCCGCCCCGATCTGGTACCGCAGACCGACACGAACGGTTTCCCCTTGAAATACATCTTAAAAACGGGGACCATGGTCCTGTTTTATGAAAATACCCCGGCAGAACTTTATGAATGTACCCGCAAGGAGTTGGTAAAACGACTCTACAAGGTAACAGCAATGGCTGCAGAAGGACGGGTACAGTTCCTCTTTCATCAGGAGGCCCGAGATCAGAAAACACTTACCTCCTTATATGGAGCTGGGACCTCTCAATTCTGCCAATCCAATCCATCACCGAAATTGCGCCTCAGCGTTTCCAATTTTAACATGTTGGTGGAAGGTTATGATTTCGAACTGACCGTAACGGGCGAGATAAAATTCAAAGATGACCGGCCATGCTGAAACGAACCTTGTTTTTTTCGACACCCTACTGTTTGAGCCTGCGCAACGGCCAGATGATCATCCACACGCGCGAGGCCCCCGACCAACGGAAAAGCATCCCGATCGAGGATATCGGCTTCGTGGTGCTGGAGGACCAGCAGACCTCCATCACGCTGCCGCTCTTGAATGCGCTGTCGGACAACAACGTGGCAGTTATCCTGTGCGGAGAGAACCGAATGCCGAACGCCTTGTTGATGAATTTGGATTCAAACAGAACGCAAGGTGAACATTATCGGATGCAGATCGCTGCATCCGAACCGCTGAAGAAGGGCCTTTGGAAACAGATCGTCGAGACCAAAATCCGCAACCAGGCTGCCTTGCTGCGGAAGCTGGGGTATGACGGAGACAAACTGAAACCCTGCTACATGAATGTCAAGAGCGCCGACGCCGACAACCGGGAGGGCATAGCAGCGAGAATCTACTGGTCAGAACTGTTCGGTGCCGAATTTTACCGTTCCCGCGAAGGTTCGCCGCCCAACAACCTGCTCAATTACGGCTATACGATCCTGCGAGCCGCCGTGGCCCGTGCGATCATGGGCTCCGGACTGTTCCCAGCATTCGGGATCTTCCATCGGAATCGTTACAACTCCTTTCCGCTGGCCGATGACGTAATGGAACCCTATCGACCGTATGTCGACGAATTGGTCTGCCAACTTTACAGAAACGGGAATACACAACTGACCAAAAAGGTGAAAGGCGAACTGTTGCGGCTCCTGTTTGTCGATACTCGTTTCGACAAGGTTGTGCGACCTCTCGAAGTAGGACTTATGTTTTCAGCCTCTTCCCTGGCTAAATGCTTTGCTGGAACCCAAAAAAAGATTGCATATCCTTTATTGGAGTAGTCGAATGTCAGAAGTACGCTTGAATGCTTATCGAATCATGTGGTTGTTTGTCTTTTTTGATTTGCCAACCAATACAAAAACGGAACGACGTCATGCGGTGCAATTTCGCAAGGCGTTGGAAAAAGATGGTTTCACAATGATGCAGTATTCAGTCTATGTGCGCCATTGTGCATCGAAGGAGAATATGCAGGTTCACATTAAGCGGGTTCGACGATCGATGCCTCCGACAGGATTTACAAGTATTCTTGCTGTAACGGACAAACAGTATGGAGACATATTAAATTTTTGGGGTAAAAGCGAACGAGCAAAACCGGAAATTCCGCAACAATTGGAATTTTTCTGATAAATCGTTATTTTCGTTCTTTGAAATACGGAAAATGCATCAAACTGGCTTCGTCGGAACACCCGATCGTATTTTTATAGTGGCAGACAGCCCGTAAGTAACACTTTATCAATCAATATGAGGCCCGACGTTGTGGTTTGATGTAGAATTTCGATAAGATACAACGGCGTCGCTTACCAGGTAACTCTGGCCAACGTTGTGGTTTGATGTAGAATTTCGATAAGATACAACAACTTGATCGAAATGCCATTCGGCCAAATGTTGTGGTTTGATGTAGAATTTCGATAAGATACAACCGAGATCAAACATGTTCTCACCGAAGAGGGTTGTGGTTTGATGTAGAATTTCGATAAGATACAACACGGGAGCAAGCTATCCGGGAGAGAGCAATGTTGTGGTTTGATGTAGAATTTCGATAAGATACAACAATTGGTCTGACAAGCTGATCAAAGGAAAGGTTGTGGTTTGATGTAGAATTTCGATAAGATACAACTCCTTGAGCTGCTGCCAACTCTGCCTCCAGGTTGTGGTTTGATGTAGAATTTCGATAAGATACAACCACGATTCCTCGATACTACCTTAAGTACCTGTTGTGGTTTGATGTAGAATTTCGATAAGATACAACGGCACCCCGCTTGCGTCTGTCGGTCTTCCAGTTGTGGTTTGATGTAGAATTTCGATAAGATACAACAGAGGGGGCTGTAACATGGTCGCCGATGGGGTTGTGGTTTGATGTAGAATTTCGATAAGATACAACCATCTCCAAAAACCTCTTTATTGCTCAGGCGTTGTGGTTTGATGTAGAATTTCGATAAGATACAACGTAAAAACACTTCCAAGCATCAGAGTGCTGTTGTGGTTTGATGTAGAATTTCGATAAGATACAACGCGATAACGACTCGCTTTTTCCCACGATAGTTGTGGTTTGATGTAGAATTTCGATAAGATACAACACCAGGATCTCCAAACTTATAAGTAATTGAGTTGTGGTTTGATGTAGAATTTCGATAAGATACAACTTTGCTTCATTTATAACAGTCTTGTCGTAAGTTGTGGTTTGATGTAGAATTTCGATAAGATACAACGCTGCAGGATAAAACTGACTCTCGAAGTAAGTTGTGGTTTGATGTAGAATTTCGATAAGATACAACTTTGTTAGTTAGTTGTTGTTTCGTGTATATGTTGTGGTTTGATGTAGAATTTCGATAAGATACAACTGTACAAGAAGTCTAACGTATCACCTGGAGTTGTGGTTTGATGTAGAATTTCGATAAGATACAACCACAGCAAGAGAGCTCGCGTTCCAAACGGAGTTGTGGTTTGATGTAGAATTTCGATAAGATACAACGGAGAGGCCGCGCATTTTTCTATCGTTCTTGTTGTGGTTTGATGTAGAATTTCGATAAGATACAACACTAACGTGAAAACAAAAAAGTACCTCCCAGTTGTGGTTTGATGTAGAATTTCGATAAGATACAACAACTCAAATAACCAAGGTGGGGGGCAACCGTTGTGGTTTGATGTAGAATTTCGATAAGATACAACTCATTAAAACAAGGCTCGTACGCGACAGCGTTGTGGTTTGATGTAGAATTTCGATAAGATACAACTAACTGTCCGATGTTGTGGCTGCTGCGGTTGTTGTGGTTTGATGTAGAATTTCGATAAGATACAACGCGGGAAAGACAGCCTTGCGGCGCTGTTGGTTGTGGTTTGATGTAGAATTTCGATAAGATACAACGCCTATTCGTTTAGCAAACGTAGGCGCTTTGTTGTGGTTTGATGTAGAATTTCGATAAGATACAACTGCTGGAAACGCCATTGACGACGGGCATTGTTGTGGTTTGATGTAGAATTTCGATAAGATACAACAACAGGCCGAATACTCAGCATATCGATCATGTTGTGGTTTGATGTAGAATTTCGATAAGATACAACGCCTATTCGTTTAGCAAACGTAGGCGCTTTGTTGTGGTTTGATGTAGAATTTCGATAAGATACAACTGCTGGAAACGCCATTGACGACGGGCATTGTTGTGGTTTGATGTAGAATTTCGATAAGATACAACAACAGGCCGAATACTCAGCATATCGATCATGTTGTGGTTTGATGTAGAATTTCGATAAGATACAACGTATCAGCGTTCGACCATTGAGCCTGGATGTTGTGGTTTGATGTAGAATTTCGATAAGATACAACGCCTTTTTCCTCACGTCGTGCGTCTCGGCTGTTGTGGTTTGATGTAGAATTTCGATAAGATACAACTTCGCCGGGTTGTCGATACGGCGTGAGCTGTTGTGGTTTGATGTAGAATTTCGATAAGATACAACTCAACGAACGTTTGGAGGTGGACAGCAAAGGTTGTGGTTTGATGTAGAATTTCGATAAGATACAACCGTTTTTCGTCGATCCGTCGAAACGCACGGTTGTGGTTTGATGTAGAATTTCGATAAGATACAACTTCGCCGGGTTGTCGATACGGCGTGAGCTGTTGTGGTTTGATGTAGAATTTCGATAAGATACAACCTGCGTTCGATGCTGATCGCCGCCGGGCTGTTGTGGTTTGATGTAGAATTTCGATAAGATACAACATAGTTGAAATAAGCATTTACAGTAGCTAAGTTGTGGTTTGATGTAGAATTTCGATAAGATACAACCAGTGTGAAATTTGCCGAAGCGGCAAAAACGTTGTGGTTTGATGTAGAATTTCGATAAGATACAACGACAAACTGGAAAAAGAATGCAAGACGGAGTTGTGGTTTGATGTAGAATTTCGATAAGATACAACAAAACCGCAAAACAAATAACACGATGAAAAGTTGTGGTTTGATGTAGAATTTCGATAAGATACAACTGAAACCAAGCGCGTTATTCGCCATAGTAGTTGTGGTTTGATGTAGAATTTCGATAAGATACAACAGAGCGGAATTAGGGGTAGTGGTCCCAGAGTTGTGGTTTGATGTAGAATTTCGATAAGATACAACTACAATGAGCTAACTCGCGCTCGAGGCGGAGTTGTGGTTTGATGTAGAATTTCGATAAGATACAACTCAGAATTGGCACCAGCGGCGGAACCAGAGTTGTGGTTTGATGTAGAATTTCGATAAGATACAACTGCTGAAAACGCCATTGACGTCGAGCGTTGTTGTGGTTTGATGTAGAATTTCGATAAGATACAACGCAACGGCAGTAGAGTCAGCAGTAGGAAAGTTGTGGTTTGATGTAGAATTTCGATAAGATACAACCATCATTCAGCGGGAACTGCTTGGCGCTGTGTTGTGGTTTGATGTAGAATTTCGATAAGATACAACTTGACCGATATTCGATTCAGTGGTAGGAGTGTTGTGGTTTGATGTAGAATTTCGATAAGATACAACAACGATGGCTAACATCATAGCGGACGACCTGTTGTGGTTTGATGTAGAATTTCGATAAGATACAACAGCGGCTCGAATAGTATTATAAAGAACATTGTTGTGGTTTGATGTAGAATTTCGATAAGATACAACAATCCTTGTCGTAACGGTTCTGACGTCGCTGTTGTGGTTTGATGTAGAATTTCGATAAGATACAACGCAAGAGCGTCAAGATGAAGCGTTTCAAAGTTGTGGTTTGATGTAGAATTTCGATAAGATACAACCGGAACGGCAAGCGGGTTGCTGCGAACATCGTTGTGGTTTGATGTAGAATTTCGATAAGATACAACCCTGGCTTGTAACTATACACTAAAGCACCCGTTGTGGTTTGATGTAGAATTTCGATAAGATACAACCGATAGCGATATACGACGTTCCAGTTCAGTGTTGTGGTTTGATGTAGAATTTCGATAAGATACAACTCTTGATGTCGATCTTCGCATCGTGGTTGTGTTGTGGTTTGATGTAGAATTTCGATAAGATACAACTCGACGAAGTGGTCAGCAACAGCGCAACGGGTTGTGGTTTGATGTAGAATTTCGATAAGATACAACTCAGGAACAAGCATTGTAATAAGCATAAAAGTTGTGGTTTGATGTAGAATTTCGATAAGATACAACTTTAGCTGCATTTACAAGACGCGCTTCGTCGTTGTGGTTTGATGTAGAATTTCGATAAGATACAACTGCAAGATCTTTACAAGGCGCTCGCCGAAGTTGTGGTTTGATGTAGAATTTCGATAAGATACAACATATCTTCTAAAGAAATATCACTAAGTACAGTTGTGGTTTGATGTAGAATTTCGATAAGATACAACGAAGAACCTAGGACAGCCGCAGGCGTCACAGTTGTGGTTTGATGTAGAATTTCGATAAGATACAACTTTTTTTGGCGACATTCAATACATTTTCCGGTTGTGGTTTGATGTAGAATTTCGATAAGATACAACTGGAAAAGAAAGTATTTATAGTAACGCGAGTTGTGGTTTGATGTAGAATTTCGATAAGATACAACCAACCCATCCTTCATGGATGTGGTCATCTGTTGTGGTTTGATGTAGAATTTCGATAAGATACAACAGAGCAGAATTAGGAGTGGTCGTCCCGGCGTTGTGGTTTGATGTAGAATTTCGATAAGATACAACACCTTGGGATGTGGCTCGCCAGTGGCTCATGTTGTGGTTTGATGTAGAATTTCGATAAGATACAACATAAAGTAAATTGTATACATTTGCAGTGTGTTGTGGTTTGATGTAGAATTTCAATAAGATACAACCGGCAGTATTGGAATGCTGCATAATTGCAACTGTTGTTTACATTACCCTTTTGACTCAAGAAGATTTCAAACTCCCTTAAATACGTCAAATCCAATTCATCAAAACGCATATTGACCGAGCGGAATTGCGACACAAGGACCAACGTTACCTTATGTTTGCTGGCGGAACTGTACTTTTCGACTTTTTCCAAGCGTTCGATAATCTGTTTGAAGTACTCCCCGACCGTGCAGTTGATTCGTTTGCCGTTCTGTTCAAACAGCGTATCGAATGTAACGGGAATTTCCAGCACCTCCAACTTTTTGATTTTCTTCTCGTATTCACGTATCTTGGAGGTTATTTGAAACTGTATTTCTGCTCTATCGGGGCAGTCGGCGGTAGGTTGTTGCTTGTCGAAATCCCAATGCACCAAAGCTTCCGAAATGCCCAGACCGACGAACTTACGGCGGCGGTCATGGGTAAAGACAAGAGCAAGAGGGGCTAAACGGTTTCTGTTGATAGCGTCTCTGCGACATACGACGTTGATTGTCATAATCTTTACGGATTACGCAAGCAACAAAATGCGATTCGTGTGTTACACGATTTTCATTAGTGTCCCGTTAAAATTGGGACGAAGTTAATATTAATCAAATAGTCCCTC
>OBVO01001276.1_pt1 | contig 11124 bp, 6 predicted proteins | sample 1495151 | NCBI WGS metagenome assembly OBVO01 (sample SAMEA2580019, study PRJEB22360) | human gut metagenome | reverse complement strand
TGCCGGACGCGGTGACCATCAGCATGCCGTTGTCGGCGCCGAGCACCTCATAGTCGATGTCCACGCCGACCACGGCGTGCGCGCCCATCGCCTCCGCACGCTGCTGCATCTCGGCGATGGCCTCGTTGCGGGCACGCATCAGCTCTTCCTCATAGCCCTGGCTGCGACCGCCGAACATGTTACGCAGGCCCGCGCCAAGATCCTTGAACATGTTCACACCGGATACCACTTCGCCGAAGACGATGCCTTGGTAGTTGGTGATGGTGTATCCGTCGACGGACGGGGTGGTGGTGACGAGAATCATGGCGAGGCTCCTTTGGCTTGTCTGCGTGGATGAATCACTGCCGAGAGTCGGATCGCTCCCGAATCTCACCTCGGAAACGGATCGCTTCTCTTGGCTACCACAATAGTCGAGAGCGCCTTCCCCGACATTTTCAATCCACGCGATTGCGTAATCAAATGCGTGTTTTGCTGCCACAAAAATGCAGACAAAATCATTAATATCGTGGGAGGAGTGCGCCACAGCGAATACGCATACGATTTCATAGCAAGCAGCACGTACACTAGTACCAGTGAATGTCAGAAATCGGAAAGGAACAGGGCATGACTGGTGCATCCAGCGGGGCTACCCGTATCGGCTCAACCGCACCACAAGCGCTTGAGTTCTTTGCCGGCATAGGGCTTGCCCGCCTAGGCCTCGAAGAGGCTGGCTTCCACGTGGCGTGGTCGAACGATATAGATCACGCCAAATGCCAGATGTATAGGAACCAGTTCGGCAACAATGAGCAGGAACATACCCTGATCGAGGGGGATATGGGTGAGCTACATGGCTCTGACTTGCCTCACGATATCTCCATTGCTTGGGGCTCCTCCCCTTGTACCGATATATCTCTGGCTGGAACCCGTACAGGGTTGAACGGCAAACAGTCCAGCGCGTTTTGGCAGTATATCCGTCTTCTGGAAGAGATGGGCAATAATAGGCCACCTGTAGCCGTACTTGAGAATGTCACAGGTCTTGCCACGTCTCACTCAGGCGAGGATATAGCGGCAGCGGTAAGCGCATTCAATCAACTGGGATATTCAGTTGACGCACTGTCGATCGATGCTCGGCGTTTTGTTCCCCAGTCCCGCCCCAGACTGTTCTTGGTCGGCCTAACCAATCCTCCTGAGGGCTCGCAAGCCAATTCCCCACTACGGCCAGATTGGTTGCAACAGGTGTTTGCCGATACCTCCCTGCGTATGCACAGGGCAGTTCTGCCGGAACCGCCGGAACCACTTATGGCGGGCTTTGGCATGTACGCCGAAGAGATGTCAGACGATGATTCCCGATGGTGGCCTAAGGGCAAGCTAACGGCATTTCTTGACTCACTGTCCGCTGTGCAATCAGAGAGAGTGACGAAACTGAAGGATAATCCGTTCATCTCTTATCGAACGGCATACAGGCGCACTCGGAACGGGAAGCCCACGTGGGAAGTCCGAGCGGATGACATTTCGGGATGTCTGCGGACAGCTCGCGGGGGTTCTTCAAGGCAAGCCGTGGTGAGGCTCGGTGAGGGGTCGACGGCAGTGCGTTGGATGACTCCGAAGGAATACGCTGCACTTATGGGTGCATCACATTACAACCTTGATGGGCTGCGCACCAACCAAGCTTTGTTCGGCTTTGGTGACGCAGTGGCTGTGCCTGTAGTCGAATGGCTCGGCGAGCACTACTTCATGCCAGCACTTCGCGGTACATTGGACAAGACGAAGCAGCAACATGAGCTACGGTCAGCCTGATAGTCATCGAAGGAGAGCAGGCATGGGTATCGACGCCATCGAAGAGTTTCGAAAGAGCCACGGCATTAACACCAAAGGCAACCTAGCCGGCATACTGCAGCTCAACCGCGCCTTCTCGAAAGATACATTGCCGATCAATCCCGATGATTATCTCACGGGTAAAGAAGGACAGGTCAAAGGACTGAGTGGTGCGAACTGCCAAAGCATTTTAGAGGAGTACCACATCAAGAGGGTACTTGCGTCCGAAGGCGGTCGAACAAGCCGTGGTCTTATGGGCATAATGAAGGATTATGCAACGCTCATTAATGAAGAGCGGCCGTCCAGCAAAGATTTCAGCGAGATAGAGCGTTTTTGGATTGATCGTATACGCAAGTTCTTCAATAGCAAGCCATTCAGGCTAGAGGCCGATGAGTCACTCTCAATCACCGCAGCAGTAGGCAATCTGTTAGAGCAGGCCAAGAAGCGGCAGAAAGAAAACCCCGGCACCATGTATGAGGGTACGGTGTTGCAGCAGCTCGTGGCAGCGAAGCTGTCCATTATCATGCCGGAAGTGGAAATCAATGGAGCTTCAGTAGCAGATGATCCCACAGGGCGAGGCGGCGACTTCAATATCGGAGATACCGCCATACACTGCACTACCGCCCCAGCCACGTTGCTTATGGAGAAATGCCAGCGCAACATCAAGAATGGTTTTCACCCGATCATTATCACGGTAAAAGATCGAGTGAAAACCGCTTGGGATTTGGCAGCGGATATGGGCTTCGCTGAACGATTGGAAGTCTGGGATATTCAATCGTTCCTGTCAACCAATGTCCATGAGCATGGTCATTTCAGCCAAGATGCACGCAAAGCAATGCTCACTGATTTGGTCACCGCTTACAACAAGATTATTGACACATACGAGACAGATCCCAGCTTGCGTATTGAGTACAGTAATTAAGAAAGTGCTTATACTAGCCGCCAATCTTAATTGATTATTCGAAAACCGTTCTTAACGTACATTACACTAGAGTTTTGCAAGCAACTTTAGGCACGTCGAGGTATCACCATGAGAGAACGAACATGTGCGCCAAATCCCAATCTGCTGGAATCCATGCGTTCTGTCGGATATGACTTGAATACTGCGGTAGCCGATATCATCGATAATTCAATAGCTGCGAATGCCACTAAAATCAGTATTTTGTACTTCGGGCAAGGCGAGGAACCATACATCGCTATTGTGGATAACGGCAATGGCATGAGCGAGAAAACCGCATTCGAAGCCATGCAGCTTGCCGGCAACAGTCCCAATAAGGATCGCGCGTCAAACGATCTGGGTCGGTTTGGGCTTGGTCTGAAAACTGCTTCTCTCTCGCAAGCACGATCTTTACTCATGACAACACTTCAGAACGGAGCACGTACTACACTGCGCTGGGATTTGGACGCTGTAGCACGCGCAGGCGAATGGACGTTAGAACAATTGAACGAGAAAGAGACCTTGTCAGCGCTGCCCCAAAGAGTCCACGATGCCATGCCCGTCTCACACGGCACTTGTATCTTGTGGCGCAATCTCGACAAACTTGAAACTCTTGCCGGAAGATCTCTCAGAGAGATCGATAAGGCTATGGAAGAGCTTACCGGATACCTTGCATTGGTATTTCACCGGTTTACACATCCCTATCCCGACGATAATATCCGGCAAATCGTCATCGACGTCAACGGATGCACGATTCCTCAGCGCGACCCATTCCTTCGCGATAATCCGGCAGTCCAAACCACTGGAGTCCAGCGCATCAGCACTTCCGGAGCCACGCTGCGCGGTTATACATTGCCGTATCAAAACCGTCTGCGCGACGAAGACAGACAGCTCCTGAATCTCAGCGAGCAACGAGGTAAGACGCTAACCGATACTCAAGGATTCTATGTATATCGTGCTTACCGATTAATCACTTGGGGCAGTTGGTTTCGCATGCTTCCCAAGAAGCAGGCCACTAAGTTAAGCCGCGTGCAAGTGGATATTCCAAATAGCCTAGATGCTGAGTGGACTCTTGACATCAAGAAGTCTCGAGCCACGCCGCCGAAGATCGTCAGCGAAGTCATGAAGCGATATGTAGACCGTTTAGCAAAACCAAGTCGCAGGGCCCAGCAATTCCGCGGTCGCAGAAAAAACGATGACCCCTATGCTCCTGTGTGGGATATCGTGAATGACCGGGATGGTGTATTCCGCTACGAAATCAACAGGAGCAACCCATATATCGCGTCATTTTTAGACGCATTAACCGTTGAACAGCAAAAGACGTTCATGGAAATGGCCAAGATTCTATCGGCCACGATCCCATATGAAGATATGCAGTCTCGTTTTGCAATGGACCAACGAGCTGACAATTTTACTCTCAACGATGATCAAGCCCGCGTCTTTGCTAAACAGATGTGGACGCTGAACGAGCATATGGGTTTAACGCCAGAACGGTTCGTCGAATACTTCAGGAACACTGAACCAATGTCCCTCTGCCGTAACGGAGAGATGATACTCAAGGAGGTATCACATGTCTGATCTGTGGGCCAAGGCTATCCAGCAAACAACGAATGCGCTATCTGCAAACGATATTCTGCCAAACGAAAAGTTGATCGGAAATATACTTCGTGTTTATGCATCAGTGCTTGGGCTAGATTGTGATACCGATGAATATCGGGAAGCCGTTCGACGTCTGAGGGACATGTTTCTTGCGAAGATCCCCGAGGGTACAACGCTTACTGATAATGGGGAGACCAACTGGCGGGAGTGGCTGCCAGAAATGAAGCAAGACGGGCTGGTTCCGCAACGATGGTTTGCATACCAGCAATACTTACAGGAGAAACAGAACGCCGACTTCATTCAGCTTCAATCATTGGATAAGTCCACGGATCGGGTGCTCGGCCTGCTCTCTGACCCACGGCGCGATCACGCCCCCATACGGCGTAAAGGGCTCATTTTGGGCGATGTACAATCCGGCAAGACTCGTACATACATGGCACTAATGAACAAGGCAGTGGACTACGGATACAAGATGATTGTAGTACTCACTAGTTCCGACGAAGGCCTACGCAGACAGACCCAAGAACGCATTGACTCCGATTTTCTCGGTATCAAGAGAGTGACAAGAGAAAGCACGGGAATCGGCAAATATACCAAAGGCAAGAGCATACCCACTCCAGTCTCGCTGACAAATGAGGATGATTTCACTACTCCGAGTAGCAAGGCATTTCAGGGGCTGCCACGACCGACGTGGAACGACCGTCCCGTGATAACGGTCATGAAGAAGAATGGCATAGTCTTAGGCAAATTCAACAAGTGGCTTGACAGCCCGGAGTTTCCAAAGGATCTGCCCATGCTCATCATCGATGACGAGAGCGACTACGCATCCGTAAACTCTGCCAAGGAAGACGAGTCTCCCACAGCCATCAACGGGTTGTTACGCACTTTATGCAATATCAGTGAGCGGTCATCATATGTAGCGGTGACCGCCACCCCATTCGCCAATGTGTTCATTGACGATGAAGTTAAAGAGGATCTGTTTCCTAGGGACTTCATTCACATCCTGCCAACTCCTCCCGCCTACATCGGCGCGAAGAAATTGTTCGGCGACCTTGATACCGAAGGCCAAAAGAGCCCATGCGTACAACTCCTTGATGAAGATGAACTCTCCAGCTGGTTACCTCTGTCCCATAAGAAGGAATACCGTTTTGATAACAATGGACAATGTGAGTTAAATCCGCAAGTTGCTCATGCCATTGATTGCTTCCTCATCGCCTGCGTGTTGCGTCCCGGCGCGGAGGACAAGCGGCAGTCGATGCTGATCCATTTGTCACGATTTACTGCAGTCCAAGAACAGATTGCCGACATGATCAACAAATATGTTGGCGACATTGTATCTGCGCTAAAATTCCATCCAAGTGAAACTGACCAGCGCATTTATAAGATGCATCGTGTCTACGATGAGGAATATTCGGCTTACGGCCAAACCAACGGGATGTCTTGGCAGCGAGTCCTACATCGGATGCGTCTGATGACCGAACGGCTACAGGTGCGCCTAGTCAATTCCACCGCATCAAAGTGGAGCGAAATCAACCAAGTACCCATCAACCTAGCGAAAAACGAATGCACCCTCTACGTGGGAGGCAACAGACTGTCACGTGGTATGACCTTGGATGGGCTCATTTGCAGCGTCTTTTACCGCAACGTCACGTCGGCGGACACGCTACTACAGATGGGGCGCTGGTTTGGGTACCGACCAGGATACGCCGACCTGCAACGTGTCTGGCTGACAGATCAGTCCATTGCTGATTTCCGTTATGCTTGCTCCATCACCGAGAATCTCAAAACGCAGGCCAAGAAAATGGAGCGGCAAGGACAGACTCCCAAACAGTTCGGTCTAGCCATCATGAAGAACCCAGAAAAAGGCGTGCGCATCACCAGCGCCACGAAGATGCGCAGCGCTGAAGAAGGTAGCAGCGACGTGCTTGCTAATTTCGACTTGGAAGGGACCCGAATCGAAGCTGTACGTATCAGTGCAGCGCCGGACCGCTTGAAAGACAATGACAGCGCGCTCAATAAGTTGATCACTGAGTGCAATTCAATGCCGAGCGCGTTTATCGCGGATTCGCCGATGCGCGTCTACAGGCATATTCCTGCTGGAATAATCACAGAGTTTCTATCTCACTATCGTGCCGGCTACGACGATACATACTTCGGCCGTACGCTATTGCAATACAGAAATCAAATCAAAGAGCTTAACACCACTAAGGCCCTCGAATTCGCAAAAACCCAGCAGACAGAAAATCCAGATATCGACTGGAACATCGCGTTTATTAGCGGTAAGGGGGAACCCATTGATGGAGTCAGGTTCCATTGGACGCAAGTAGAGCGCAAAAGCACATATGACAGGGAACACGACCTGTTCCGCATCAGCGGCAAAAGCATGCGCCTAGCAGGCACACAGGATGTGTTCAATGTCGCCCGGGCAATCTCACCAGTTCCTATGCCCAAAAAGATGACCAGTAGCGAGACTGATTACTACCTCACGAAGTATTTCGGAATTAGCCCCACACTTATGCTGTACCGCGTCCAGATTAAGCAGAATGGGAAAAAGATCTATCCCGTACCGGATAGCGGCAACGGCGTGCTCGCCGCCAAACTCGTCATTCCAACTGCCGAGATCACGGACGACCGGCATAGAGGCAATGCAACCTACTACTACAACAAGGTCGCAACACGACAGCAGTATCGCGCCATGAGGGAGCAATATGACGCTAACAACGAAGGGGGAGACGAAGATTGGGCCTACTAATCGATTCCGGTTCCCTTGAGAATCTCTGGCGGCAACTAGCCAAACGACTAGGGACGGAGAACCAAGAATTAGATCTGTCCCTGAGACTTCCGGTAGTCATCGGATGTACGTCTGAATGCCGGCCGTACATCATGCTCCTATGCAATACACGACCCAAAGCATTGAATAGCTTGAAGGCGATTGATGTGCGTGTTACAGCACGGCAGTCGCCTATCAAGGAGAATTGGTCCTTGACTTTCATTCTCAAGGACTGGAGCTTGTTGCACGCATTCGCGGAAATCTGCCTCGCGTTCATCGAGCGCATTCGCCGGTCATCGTCCGAACGGTCCGCCTTGCGCGAGATCTACGCAACGATGGACCAATGGCGACGCCTATTAAAAACCGCCGACGGAACTGGTATAAATACGCTACGCGGGATATGCGGTGAACTGCTGGCTTCCTTCGAAATCGCAAAGCTCACTAGCAGATCGGTTGACATGACGTGTGAGGCATGGACAGGCCCGTACGGCGCGCCTCAAGACTACTCATTCGAATCGGAACGTTGCTACTGGGAAATTAAAACGATCCACAGTAACGCGAAGAGGATCAAAATCTCCTCGCCTGAACAGCTAGACACGTCTGACCGACGTATCAATCTAGTCACTGTTGTCCTCAACGAGCCATCGGGAACAAATGAGGAACATCTGGTGAATCTGTCTCGGATTATAGAGCTGCTACTGCGAGTCTCGGACGATCCCTACCGAACGGGTCTATGTATCGATAACGGGCTGGATACCTTGGGTTTGGAGCAGTATTCGGACTTGGCCAGACACACCATGTTCGCAGTGGGAGCGGCCACCGTATACGCTGTTGAAGAAGATTTCCCACGTGTGACGGTCAAGACAGTGCCGGCCGGTATAACGGGATTGACATACGAGATCGAAACCGCCGCGATGAAACCGTTCATCACAAGCAGCGACACCGAGGTCATGGCAGTATCACCGGAGGAGTGATGGAGCTAACTAGCTACAGACGCGAACTCGTCACAAGAGTCCAAGAGATGGCCATAGACGAAGGGCTTCTCGACCAAGAGGCATTCTTCCAAGTCGTCTGTGAAATGTTACGCGACAGCGAGGCCATCGCTGACTACCAGCCCATTGAACCGGGATATCGATTTGGTGAGGGTACGAACCGATTCATGGCGGTAGATGGATACGATCAATCTGCATTCGATATGGACGAATCCATCGTCGTCATTGCATGTGATGACTATTCCAACCGTGTTGGAGACGAACAGGTAAATACCATTCAAGCCAAAGATTGCATGCGATACATCAAAGCCATGCGTCGTTACATCAAAGCCGCCTTTGATGGTTCCTTCCTTGAACAGGCAGAGGAGAGCAGCGCAGCCTGGGAATTCGCCTCATTCATTCACGAGCACAAGAGGGGCATCTCTCGATTCCGTCTTTATTTTATTACCGACCGGGAATACACCGGGCGCGACTCCAGCATCAAGGACCCCACTGACTTTTACTCCAAAGGTGAGGATGAGCATAAGGTCAGCCTCGAAGCCCATGTATGGGATTTGCGCCACCTCATGGAAGCATCACAAGCTGCGGCCCCGCTCGAACACCTCACAGTAAGCCTCGGGGCCGAAGGCATTCCAGCCGTCAAGGCACCCGAGGCTGGTAACAATATGGACACCTATCTTATGTTCTTGTCCGGCCAAACGCTTTCCAGCTGGTACAAAAAACATGGCTCCAAACTTATGGAGGCCAACGTCCGTTCGTTCTTGTCCTTGCGTGGAAAGGTCAACCGCGGTATCCGCAACGCATTAAGCACAGAACCTGATCGATTTGTCGCTTATAACAACGGCTTATCTGCGACCGCCAGTCGAGTCGATATGAACGAACGAGGAAACATTACGGCAATCCATGACTTGCAGATTGTCAACGGCGGCCAGACTACGGCATCTATTTTTTACAGCCAAAAGAAAGACAATCTCGACTTGTCCGCAGTCGTAGTCCCGGTCAAGCTCGTTGTGGTACGTGAGGATATTGCCCGAGAACTTGTCCCGTACATTTCCCGATACACCAACAGTCAAAACAAGGTCGCCGAGACCGATTTCTCATCTAACAGCGAGTACCAGGTCAAACTATCCCAGCTCTCTCAGCAAGTTCTCACGCCTCCGTTACCCGGCAAAAACCCGACGCATTGGTATTACGAGCGCACCCGCGGTCAGTATGATAGTGAACGAAACCGTGGGGACACTGCTGATCGCAAGCAATTCGAAAAGCTCAATCCTTCCAAGCAGCGTATCAAGATGATTGATGCACCAAAATATCTCATGTGTTGGGACGGGTATCCCCACATCGCCAGCCTTGGATCACAGAAATGTTTCGCTCGATTCGTCGAAAATGAATCAAAGAAAGGGCAAGAAAGCGTGAAAGCGCTCGACGCCGAGTTCTTCAAACAGCTGGTGTGCAAGCGGATTCTCTTCGACACCGTGTACAAGCACATCAAGATGGCGGATTGGTATAAGGGGGCCTACCAAGGCAATATCGCGGAATATGCCGTCGCAAAATATGCACTCGATCTGAAACGGTTCCACGCTGATTTCGATTTTGAGACGATTTGGCGCGCACAGCGCATCAACGATACCGCCCTCGGACGCCTTATGAAGGCCGCTGAACAGGCTAGTAATGTTTTGAACGACTCGAATCGTTCCACCCAAAATATCGGCGAGTGGGCGAAAAAAGAAGCCTGCTGGGATGCACTGCGGCGACAACCGTCTTGTCTCTATGCGGTGCAGTCCTTGACCTCAACAGTGTCTGAGACGGATGCTGTCCCAGACACGGAAGAAAGTGCGCTCGTCGAAGCCCAACAAACCATCGTGAAAACCGAAAATCCCATTTCTGCTTCTGCTCCGGTGTCCTCATCCGTACCGCGGCACAAAGCATCAGAGCAAACAGAAGATGCACGCATAGATGATTGGACAACAGCACCAGCTGGATTCCTTCGTGAGCTACACACTTTCGCTAAAGAGCAAGGCATACTCAGTCCTAAATCAGAAACTTCACTAGTGGCGCTCATTGATGACATATCAGCTGGCATCAACACCAACGCTCTGAATTATCTTCTATCGCGGGCCACCGAATGCGGATTCCAATACAATCCGCCAAGCGAAAAGCCAACAGCGGCCAAGGAGGCAATAGGGGATTCTCCTCTGCCGAAATCAGAACCCACACACAGTTTCCCGACGAGTTTTGATCACATGATCGATTATCAAAGAGACTTCCTCGCTGCGATCACCGCCGACACTTGGCGCACAATCCTCGAATGGGCTCGATATCGACATATTTTAACCAATGAGGCACTGGCTGACATCGCAAAAATTGACAAACATATTCGATTAACTGAAGAGCAGACCCGATATCTCTGGACATGGCGGCAAAAGATGATCGACAAAGGATTCCCCGCTAGCCAATTCGCACCACGACCAGGTACGTATTAGTCGAAATATCCTCTTGCGTCGCGATCAAGATATTCAGCCACCACTTTGGCGATTTGCTGTGCCAAAAGAGGGGGCACGGCATTACCAACCTGTTGATATTGCGCAGTTCTGTTCCCCATAAAGTAGTAATCGTCCGGGAATGTCTGCAAACGGGCAACTTCACGCACAGTCAGACTGCGGCATTGCGTGCAATCTGGATGGATAAAGTAATGACCATCTTTGCAAATATGCGAAGTAATTGTCGTCGAGCATCGATCCGGCATCTGCACGCGGAAACGATCAGCAAAGATAACTTTTTCCCCCTTAGCGACGCCTTTTGCATTATCGTGATCCGGCAACAGCGATTTGGGAAAATCATACAGTTTAGCCGGCTTATTATGTTTCGCGGCAAACGCTGAACAGAATAGATAACGCTCTAGATCAGCCGCCATATGGTTGCGGGCATGATGGTTCACCAATACCGTACGATGCTTGAGATGTCCGCGGTACCAGCCGGTAGTGCCCGAGTTTTTGCGCACTTTGGTCTTCGCCCGTCCCGTGGCGATGATC
>OBVO01001269.1_pt1 | contig 11189 bp, 4 predicted proteins | sample 1495151 | NCBI WGS metagenome assembly OBVO01 (sample SAMEA2580019, study PRJEB22360) | human gut metagenome | reverse complement strand
ACAGGTCGGAGGGCCGGCGGCCCAATCCGTGGCCGACCCCGCCACACGGCGGATTCTGAAGCGCCATTACATCGCAGAGGCCCCCTATTCGGTCAACAACCTCTGCTCCTACTGCGTCACCTCCGACTCCGACATCTGGTTCGGAACCCGTGGCGGCGGGGTCAACCTGCTGCGCCGCAACGGCAGTTACGTCAATTTCAGGGACCGGAACGGCGAAGGGCTGGAGGGCAAAACAGTCTTCGGCATCCTCGAAGACACCCCCTCGAAAGATGTCTGGTTCAGCACCAACGACGGGCTTTACTATTACGACCATACCGACGGGGTGATCCGCAAATCGCAGATCGACATCCCGAACCGCTGCGGGGCCTACTACGTGCGGGCTTGCTACAAGACCTCGAAAGGCGAAATGCTGTTCGGAGGGACGGACGGCTTCATCCTCTTCACCCCGGGAAAGATCAAATACAACGACCAGAAGCCGAAAGTCTATTTTACGGACCTGCTTATCAACAGCCGGCCGGCCGTGCCCGGCGCCAAGAACTCGCCTCTGGAGAAAGCCATTTCCACGCTCTCCTACCGCGGAGGCGAGGGCGACGTGATCGAACTGTCGCACCGGCAGTCGAATTTCGAAATCCGCTTCTCGGCGAACAGCTACCTGAACGCCGAGAAGAACCAGTATGCCTACCGCCTGCTGGGACACTCCGAAAGATGGTCCCTGCTGCCGCAGGGACAGAAGGCGGTGCAGTTCTTCAACCTGCCCGCCGGAAACTATGTCTTCGAGGTCAAGGCGGCCAACAACGACGGCCTGTGGGGCGACGAGGTTTCGGCGCTCGGCTTCAGGGTGCACCCCTCGCCCTTCCTCTCCCGCTGGGCCTACCTCGTTTATGCGGCGCTGCTCTCGGCGGTGGCCTACTTCATCTGGCGGTATTTCACCAACAAGAAGATTTTCGAACAGCGGCTCGAACTGGAGCGGATCAAGGAACAGAACATGAAGCAGCTGACCCAGGCCCGGATCAACTTCTTCACGAACATCTCCCACGACCTCAAAACTCCGCTCACGCTGGTCGTCGACCCGCTGAAACAGCTCAAGGAACACCTGCCCGCCAATGCGCCTGGCAATGCCTACGTGCACCTGATCGAGAAGAACGTGGGGCGCATCCAGCGCATGATCAGCCAACTGCTTCAGTTCCGCGAAATCGAGAGCCAGAAGATCACCCTGAACCGCCAGCCGGGCGATCTGATCCGCTTCATCGACAGCATCTTCTCGCTGTTCGAGTTCTACGCCAACAAGAAGGGGATCGAAACCGGCTTCAACTCCCAGTATGAAAGTTTCTACACCAAGTTCGACCACGACGTGATCGAAAAAATCTTCACGAACCTCTTCTCCAACGCGATCAAGTACGCCTCGGAAAACGGCTATGTCGGCGTGAGAATCTACCCGGCGCGGCAGGACCAGCGCCCGGAGTCCGCTCCGCCGGCCGCCGGCACCGAATACATCGCCTTCACGGTCACCAACACCGGGGCGGAAATCCCCGACGACAAGAAGGAGGCCATCTTCGAATCGTTCAACCACCTCTCCGACCGCCGTCCCCAATTCGAGAGCAGCAGCGGCCTGGGACTGGCCATCGTCAAGGAGCTGGTCGGCAACCTCAACGGAACCATCACCCTCCGTTCGGGCAACTCGAAAGTCGCGTTCACGGTGGTCCTGCCCTTCACGCTCAACGCCGAAAAGACCGACAGCGCCGCCGAATCGTACGAATACACGGTCTCCGAAATCGACAACCTGCTGACCGAATCCGACGTCATGGCTCCCAACGACCGGCACGACCGCAAGGCGTGCAACATCGTGGTCATCGAGGACGACCCCAACCTGCGGAGCTACCTCGAACAACGGCTGTCGAAACACTACAACGTATACACCGCGGCAAACGGCAGCGAAGGCATCGCCAAAGCGGAGAGAATCTGCCCCCAGATCGTCATCACCGACCTGATGATGCCCGAAGCCGACGGCTTCGAGGTATGCCGCTCGCTGCGTTCGAACATCAAGACCAGCCATATCCCGGTGATCATGCTTTCGGCTCTGGGCAAAAACACCGAAAACAAGATCAAGGCACTGGAATGCGGAGCCAACGTGTTCATCGACAAGCCCTTCGATATGGATTTCCTGCTCAAACAGGTTGCCAACCTCATCCGCAGCCAGCAGGAACTCAAGGAGCGTTACAGCAAGAAGTACATCGCCGAACCGTCGAAGATCACCATTTCGTCGATGGACGAGGAACTGCTGAAAAAGGCGATGAACTATATCGAACGGAACATGGACAACAGCGACTACAATGTGGATTCGTTCGTGTCGGACATGTCGATCGGACGCACGCTCCTCTACCAGAAGATCAACGACATCACGGGCATGTCGATCAAGGAGTTCATCATGGACGTCCGGCTGAAACGGTCGGCCCAGCTGCTCCGGGAGTCGGACCTGACCATCTCCGAGATCTCGGTCCTGACGGGATTCGCCAATCCCAAATATTTCAGCATCTGTTTCAAACGGCATTTCGAACTGACCCCATCCGAATTTAAGAAGAAATCCTGACGCAAACCGCACGAAAGGAGCCGACCGAACCGGCTATGAATATCTCGTGCTTTCGTATCCGCCGGAGCAGCGTCCGCATCTGCCCGCAGAAACCTTCCCGCCGTCGCCCCGCGCGACCGGCAGGGAGGTTTCATTTTGTCCGGACGGGACTCTTCGCAGGTCTGCGCAGCGCCCGGATATGATCCTTTTTTTTACCCCTCCGTACGAAATGGAACCATTTCCGAATAAACGACGCCCATCCGGTCGCCCCGTTTTATTGACCTTTGCAATACGGGGTCCGAAGTCCCCGGCGTCCGCTTTTCCTTCGAAATACATAAAAAAATTTAAAAAATTAAAACCTGAAACCTATGAAAAGATGATCGGAAAACCACACCAGGCGACGAAGTGTCTCCCGCCCCTCCAGACAATCCCTTTATAACGGAGATACAAGCACTAACCAAAAAGAAACCTTTTATGATAATGAGCATGTACAAAAAGCTTATAGGCAGCCTGACGATTTCCCTCTTATTCCTGCTGTCTGCAACACCGTCGTTCGCCCAGCAGAACGACGTCAAAGTAACCGGTAAAATCACCGACGGAAGCGGCGCCCCGCTGGCGGGAGTCGTTGTCGTGGTAAAGGACGGCAAAAGCAACAACGGAGCCGTATCCAATACGCAAGGTGTTTATGAAATCAAAGTTCCCGCATCCTCGACGCTTCTTTTCACCTGTCTGGGCTATACCGACCAGGAAGTGAAACTCGGCGCATCGAATGTCGTAAACGTGACGATGACCGAAGACGCCCAGTCCCTCGACGAAGTGGTCGTCGTGGGTTACGGTACGCAGAAAAAGAAAGACCTCACGGGAGGTCTCGCCGTCGTCAGCAAACAGACGCTGGAAATGGTCTCGACCAACAACCTGATGGACCGTCTGGTCGGCCAGGTCGCCGGTCTGAACATCACGACCGGCAACGAAGCGCCGGGCAGCAACCAGACCCTGCTGATCCGCGGCCAGAACTCACTGACGGCCAGCAACGACCCGCTGATCATTCTCGACGGCATTCCCTACTCGGGCGGACTGGCCGACCTCGACCCGAACATCATCGAGAACATGTCGGTGCTGAAAGACGCGTCGGCCGTGGCCATCTACGGTTCGCGCGGCTCGAACGGCGTCATCCTGATCCAGACCAAGCGGGGTTCGCAGGGCGATTTCCATGTCACCTACAAAACGAAGCTCGCCATCGCCGAGCCGATGCAGCGCATCGAAACCATGGGTCCCAACGAGTTCATCCGCCTCAAACAGGACATGGGCCGGCTCAAGAACAATTACAGCGGCGAGCAGCTCGATCCGCTGGTAGGTTCGATTATCAGCGCCAGCGAGAAGGTAAACTACGCCAAGGGCATCACCAACGACTGGCAGGACTACGTCTTCCGCACGGTCTTCACGATGGACCACCAGCTGAGCTTCCAGGGCGGCAACGAGAAGACCACCTATATGGCCTCGGTTTCCTACCTGGACAACCCCGGCGTGGTTTACAATTCGAATTACCAGCGCACGAACGTCTATGCCAGCATCAACCAGAAAATGAACGACTGGCTGTCCGTAGGTCTCACCACGCAGTTCGTGAACCGTGAGACCGGCGGTGCGACGCCGAACCTCGAACATGCCATCAAGCAAAGCCCCTACGGCATCTACAAGGACGAGACCGGCGCCTACTACGAAGAGCCGATGGACTACTCGAACCTGCCCAACCCGATGAAGGACGTCAACGCCGACCAGAAACGCACGGGCCGCAACTTCATGGCCAACGGGTTCCTCGATCTCAAACTTCCGGTCAAAGGGCTCTCTTTCCGGTCGCAGTTCGGCTACAACTACCGCAGCCAGATGAACGGAACCTACTACGGCCGCAACACCGTAACGGGTAAGAAAGTCGACGGCCGCGCCGAGCTGGCCAACAACCACACGACGGACTGGACGTGGGAGAACGTGCTTAAATTCGACCGGAATTTCGGCAAACATCACATCGACTTCACAGGTCTCTTCTCCATGCAGGAGGCCCAGTATACAGCCGCTTCGCAAAGCGGCGAAGGCTTCGTAAACGACGACTCGAGCTTCTACCGGATGGACGGCGCCGAGAACAAGATCGCCATCAGTTCGTCTTTCTGGAAAGAGAACTTCGTTTCGGGCATGTTCCGTGTGAATTACGGCTTCAACAGCAAATACCTTCTGACACTCACCGGACGCGCCGACTCGTTCTCGGCCTTCGCTGAAAACCACAAATGGGCTTTCTTCCCCTCGGCTGCCGTTGCCTGGCATCTCGGCGAGGAGAGCTTCATCAAGGACAACGCCTCTTGGATCGACATGCTGAAGATCCGCCTCTCATACGGCGCCAACGGAAACAACGCCATTTCACGTTATCAGTCGCTCGACCGTCTCTACTCGACCAATGGTGTCAAATATATTTGGGGCGACAACAGCGACGCCGCCAACTCGGCCTACCTGCCGAGCGACGGTATCGGCAATCCCGACCTGCGTTGGGAGACCACCTATACGGCCAACCTCGGTATCGACTTCCAGTTCTTCAACGGCCGTCTGGGCGGTACGATCGACATGTACCTCTCCAACACGCACGACCTGCTGATGTCGCGTACCGTTCCCATTATGAACGGTTACAGCAAGATTCTCTACAACGTCGGCCAGACCCGCAACAAGGGTATCGAACTGACGCTCCATTCGCAGAATATCCGCAAGAAGGATTTCAGGTGGGAGACCGACTTCACCTTCTCGCTCAACCGCGACAAGATCGTCGCGCTGCGCGGCGACGGCAGAGACGACATCAACAACAAGTGGTTCATCGGCCAGCCGCTGTCGGTCTACTACGACTGGAACATGATCGGCATCTGGCAGGAAGGCGACGAGTTCACGTTCATCGACAAGGACGGCAAGGAGGTGGCCCACCAGACCGGAGCCACGCCCGGAGCCGCCAAACTGGAGGATGTCGACGGCAACGGCGTCATCGACTCCAAAGACCGCAAGGTGATCGGCAGCAAACAGCCGAGCTTCACGATGTCGATGGGCAACCGTTTCTCCTACAAGGACCTCTATTTCTCGTTCCTGTTCAACGGCGTCTTCGGCAAGTGGATGACGGACAACGTGGCCAACATCTCCTCGTATACGTTCGGTTCGGGCAACTACATCCACGGCGTGAAATACTGGACGCCGGAGACCCCCGACGCAGAGGTCGTTTCGCCGGGTTACCAGGCCTCCTTCAGCCACGGCTACTACAAGAAGCTCAACTACGTGCAGCTGCGCAACATCACGCTGGGCTACCGTGTCAACCAGAAATTCGTCCGCCGGATCGGCTTGAGCGCCATCGACGTGAATTTCAGCGTGAACAACGTCTGCGCCTTCTCCAACATGCGCCAGATGCTGAACTACGACAACACCTGGTTCGCATCGTTCCCGACCGCCCGTTCCTACGTACTGGGATTAACCTTAACCTTCTAATCAAGACCTGACTATGAAAACGATGAATTATATCAAGATCGGCATCGCGAGTTCGATCCTCTCGATAGCTGCGGGCTGCACCTCCTTCCTGGAAGAGGATCTGAAAAGTTCGCTGGCCCCCGACAACACTTACACCAGTTCACTGGGCTTCGAGGTGGGAGCCACGGGGCTCTACGCCATCGCCCGCTCGGAATACAACACCTGGGGTGAAAACGGCGCTTTCATGCACAACGGCGCCTGCGCCTACGAGGTCCTCCAGATTTCGACCGACCTCTGCCGCATGGGAACCGTCCGCGACGGTTCGCTGGTTCCGTTCGCCGAAATGACGCTCAACCCGTCGACGCTTTTCGTCGGCTCGTACTGGAACTGGGCCTACAACCTGATCGCTTCGGCCAACGAACTGCTGATCTATTCCGAAAAGAACGACAACTGGGACTATCCCACCGACAAACAGCTTTACCAGGCCGAAGCCCGTTTCTTCCGGGCTTACGCCTACCGCACGCTGGTCTACCTCTACGGCGACGTGCCCTGGGTCGAAACCATCCAGAAGCCCTTCCTGCTCTCGTTCTCGCGCGATCCCAAGATCGAGGTGCTGGGCAACATCATCAAAGACCTGGAATTTGCCAAGACGTACCTTCCCGACAATCCCGACAACGTGAAGGAGGGCAAGCTTACGACGTGGGCCGCACGCCACCTGCTGAGCGAAATGTACCTGCTGCGCGGCGCCGAAGGCGACTATAAGCTGGCCGAGGAGAATGCCCAGGACGTGATCGACTGCCCGTATTACAGTCTGATGAAAAGCCGCTTCGGCAACGCCAAGAACGATCCCGGCGACTATTTCAGCGACATGTTCGTCGAAAACAATCAGAACCGTTCGGCCGGCAACACCGAGGGTATCTGGGTCATGCAGTTCCAGTACAACACGGTCGGCGGCGGCACGAATTCCGACGACTGGACCCGCCGCGCCTGGAATCCCCAGTACCACGCCATCGACGGATTCGCACTGGCCGACTCGCTCGGCGGCCGCGGCCTGGCGCAGATCTATCCGCTGAAGTGGTGGATCGGCGTCAAAGGAACCAACGCCACGACGGCCGGAGAAAAGGAGGGTTTCCCCGGGATTCAGGAAAAAGGCATCTTCGAAGACGGCGACATCCGCAACTCGGAGTACAACATCAAGCGCAACTGGTACTACAACAACCCGCTGACGCCCAACAAGCTGGGACAAAAATGCCCCATCGACGACAAATCGTGGTCGCAGGCCCAGCTCTTCCCGGCGCTGAAGAAATTTTTCTTCGGTAAGGAGGAAAACCTCCAGCTCACCGGCGCATACAAGGACCGCATGAAATTCCGCCTGGCCGAGACCTACCTGCTGTTGGCTGAAGCCTACCTGCGTCAGGACATGCCCGATAAGGCCGCCGATGCCGTGAACGAAGTGCGCCGCCGCGCCAAAGTGTCCGACGTTTCCGACGAGGAGATGACGATGGATTTCCTGCGAAGAGCTGGCCGCCGCGAACTCTACGGCGAAGAGAGCCGCCGCTTCACGCTGATACGCACGGGCAAGCTGCTCGAACGCGTGAGAAAGTACAACCCCGAGGCGCGCGACCTCATCCAGGATTTCCACGTGCTGTGGCCCATTCCGCAGGCTATCCGCGACGCGAATGTCGGCAATTTCCCGCAGAATCCCGGATATGAAGGTTACGAAGGCTAAAAACCTTCGTCCCCGCCTCCGGGCGGATCAGACAAGAATGTGTCCGGCAGATTCCGGACCGTATCAGCAACCACGAAAAAAACAATTATGAAAAAGATAAAATTTGCATGCAACCTGTCGCTGCTGACCCTTTTCGCACTCGGCCAGTGGGCCTGTGAATGGGACCCGTACGAACACGACAGCGACCCGGTCCGGGAAACTCTGGAGCTGACCGCCTCCTCCTCCCAGATCGCTTTGGACGAAAACGACCTTTCGGCTACGGTACTGACCTTCGACTGGACGCCCGCGCGTCCGATGCCCGACGAGTATCTGGTGTCCTACACGACCAAACTGGACCTGCTGAACAACAACTTCGGTTCGTCCACCGCCATCGTGACGAGCGAAGACGACGGCATCTTCAGCCGGAGCTACACCTCCGAGCAAATCAACAACTGGGCTAACGAGCGCTGGCAGGTGCCCGTAAACAAGACCTTCACGCTGGCGTTCCGCGTCATCGCGGAGTATGCGGGCGGCCCCACATACGAAATGCCCGAAGTGCGCACCGTGGAGGTGACCGTAACCCCGATCAAGGTCGATGTCTTCGATGCCGACAAGGTGTCGCTTTCCGGCACGGCCATCAGCAGCGTGACGGAGATCGAAAAGACGGTCGAGAATGCGAACCTCTATGCCTGGTACGGCGAATTGAGCATCGGCGAGTTGCAGATTCCCGTCGAGCTGGAGGGCCAGACCTACTACATCGTTCCGAGCGACGGCAACGGCGCGCTCCGCGACGGGGAGCTTGTCGACGTGAAGATGACGGAAACCCCCGTTTCGTGGAATATCCCGAACGCCGGCAACTACCGCCTGCTGATCGACATGGAGAACAAGCAGGTGCGCATCTACTCGTCGGCGACCGACCTGAAGCCGCTGTCCGTCACATTCCACCCGAGCGGTGCGGAAGCCAATCCCGAGGCAACGATCGAAGTGCTCGATCTCTACGCCTACGGAGCAGGTACGGGCTGGGGCGTGCGCAAACTCAACCTGAAGCAGAGCTTCGCCGACCCGCAGATCCTGATCTATGACGCCGAAGAGCACAACGGCACGAAACTTTCCAGCGGCATGAAGTTCTGCGTAGCCCAGAATTTCTCGGTCGGCGATGCGGATTACAACCAGAACAATGCCTATTGCTTCACCTGTCCGCTGACGGCAGAAGGCAAGAAGCAGAACCTCACGCTGACTCTCGGCAAGGTGGGCGAACTGCACGGAGGTGCCGACGGAGAGACGCGCAACTCGTATTACACGATCCCCGCTTCCGACCTGCTGATCTTCGATCTGCGTCACGGAACGATCCTGGCCCGGAACAAATAACGCCGGACCGCACGACTGAAAAATATTGCCGTATCGGAATGGAGACTGGGTTCCGGCCGACAGGAAGATACGGCAATATTCCATTACAACGACAATCAATCGTAAAAACAGCAACATGATACACATGAGAAATCTGATGACCGGCTGTCTTCTGGCAGCATTTCTTTGCGCCGCTTCCTGCGGTTGCTCGAAGGACAACGGCGGCGGCGAAGAAGGCGGCCAAGTTGCCGGTGTGACCGTAAAGCCCGCCTACAACAAGTCGGAAGTGCTGCACAACCCGCTCAACGGCTGGGTGATGTATGTCAGCGCGGACTACGATCCCTCCTATTTCGACAAGGAGATCTACGTACCGCTGCTCGGAAAGAACGTAAGGGTGGCGGACTACGCTTCGGCCTGCTATATCCGCACGAAATGGTCCGTGCTGAATCCCGCAGACGGGCAGTACGCCTGGAAAGACCCCGATTCGAAGGTTTACAAACTGGTTCAGAAAGCCCGGGAGCTGAAACTCCCCATCGCTTTCCGCGTCGTGGTGGACGGACGTGACCAGGGCGCCAATACGCCCCAGTTCGTCTACGATGCCGGAGCCGAATACGCGATGTCGGAGCCGAAATACCCCGACCGCAAGACCCCGATGCCGCAGGACCCGATCTTCCAGCGCTACTACGAGAAGTTCGTCGCAGCCCTCGCCGAGGAGTTCAACGATCCGGAATACACCTCGTTCATCGACGGCTACGGCCTCGGCAAGTGGGGCGAGGGCCACAGCGTGGCTTACAACAAGGACGACGTATCGGCTGTCGATGAGAATACGGAAACGGTGAAGCGCGAAGTCCTCGACTGGATCACCAAGCTCTACGCCAAACACTTCACGAAGGTTCCCCTGGTGATCAACTACCACCGCGTACTGGGCCATCCCACGAGCCAGGGCACGGCGAACCCGAACAGCGAAAGCCTCGTGGCCCTGGCCATCAGCAACGGCTACTGCATCCGCTCCGACGCCTTCGGCATGAACAACTCCAGCTGGGGTTACAGCACCTGGGAGAAGGCAATCGCCGCACAATGGCGTTACAAGGTCCCCATCATCATGGAGGGCGGATATATCGTCAGCAGCCACAGCTACTGGAACGACCCGGCCGGCTACCGCCAGGGACACCCCGAAGATGTCCGCCAGGGCGAATTCGACTCCTCGGCCGAAGCCCGCGTCAACATGATGGACTTCCGTGTCGGCCAGGAGACCGAGTCGTGGTTCAACGATGCCTTCAGCCTCGTGCAGCGCTTCGTCTCCGAAGGCGGCTACCGTCTCTATCCCGACCAGGTGATCGTTCCCGACCAGGTGAGCGCAGGCAGCCGTGTCAAGGTCGCTTCGCGCTGGCGCAACATGGGCTGGGGCTATTTCCCGAACAACCTGCCGCAGTGGAACTACAAATACAAGGTGGCCTTCGCTTTGATCGACGCTTCGGACAAGGCGCAGAAGGTCTTCGTCGACAAGGACTGCGAGCCTTCGACCTGGGTCGAGAGCAAGCCCTTCTCCTACACCTTCGAAACGCCGGCCGTCGATCTTCCCGCGGGGAAATACACGTGGGGCATCGCCATCGTTGACACGACGAAGGAGAACCGGCCTGCCATCCAGCTCGCCGTGAACAACGAAAAGACGGCCGAAGGCTGGGTGAAACTGCACGAAGTACAGATCAACTAACGCCTGAAAAACCATGAAGAGGGTTGCATTGCTTTCCGCAGCGCTGCTGCTGTCCGTCACCGCCTCCTTCGGGAGCGGCGTCCTGGTCGAGGCCGAGAGTTTCCGCGACAAGGGCGGGTGGGCCGTGGACCAGCAGTTCATGGACCAGATGGGTTCGCCCTACCTCATCGCGCACGGCATGGGCAAACCCGTGGCGGACGCCGTGACAACGGTCGAATTCCCGGAAACGGGAACCTACCGGGTCTACGTCCGGACGTTCAACTGGGTCGCCCCCTGGTACGACGGGGAAGGTCCCGGAAAGTTCGCCCTCCGGGTCGGCAGCCGGAAACTGTCCGCGCCGCCCGGCTGCACGGGCAGCGAGTGGATGTGGC